>Ga0163151_10008007_pt1 | contig 12098 bp, 12 predicted proteins | sample OliLakLV19MP5IB2_FD_145596 | JGI IMG/M metagenome (GOLD analysis project Ga0163151, IMG submission 145596) | Freshwater microbial mat bacterial communities from Lake Vanda, McMurdo Dry Valleys, Antarctica - Oligotrophic Lake LV.19.MP5.IB-2 | ecosystem: Environmental > Aquatic > Freshwater >...
GCATTGTACTAACCTAGATTGTAGTGCTTATTTATTGCTTGATATGATCTCAGAAGATGAACAAATGCCAGAGTCGCAGATTATTTATTCGCTAGGACTATTTCAAGCAGGAGAAAAAACCTATGCCGATCGCAATTCAAGCTCAAACAAACCTAATCTCTCTCAAAAAACTATGCCTCAAGGAAGACACAGTAAGTTACAAGTGGGATTGTCAGGATGGATTAATCTAAGAGGTGAGCCAAATTGTCTTGTTTATGCTCTAACGGAGTTGCGTTGTACTCTCTCAGAGCGTTCGATCGTCCCAGATATTGCGGTGTTTGCTTGGGATCGGATTCCTGTAGATGGAGCAGGTGAGATTATCAATAAAATTACAATTGCTCCTAACTGGATCATTGAAATTCTGTCGCCCGATCGGTCACCAATTCAGACGATTGAGAAAATCAGTTTTGCGATTAAAAATGGGATAAAACTAGGTTGGCTGATTGCAGAGGAAGAATGAACTGTGCTTGTATTTCAAGGCAATCGCTTACCAGAAGCCAAGCAAGAAGATGATCTCCTGCCAGTTCTAGATGAATTAAAAGATTGGCAGCTATCTGTAAATGATTTATTTAGCTTATTGACTTTTACTTCTAAAAAGTAGAAATCTATGTCCCTAAATCTCAAGTGATGCATCAAACTCAGATAAAATTGATTGGCTCAGTTCACAGAGTTGTTTGTGACCGTAACCGTTACTGGCAATGATATTCCCCCACTGTGAGATATCAGGATTGTTATAAGTCAATTCTGTTCGATCGAAATGCGTCAGATCGCCACCCGCCTCGGTGAGAATGATTTCAGGCGCACAGTAATCCCAATCTTTCGGCGCAGATTTACCTGAAACCGAAATGTAATAGTCAGCACTGCCTTGGGCGATCGACCCCAATTTGCCGCCAATACTACCGACAGCTAACTCCATCACTTTTGGTAATCGAGTCAAGATATAATCTAGCTTGTCACTGCGGTGACTACGACTGGAAATCGCGATCATCTCATCCAATTGAGTTTTTGGTGATACTTGAATCTGCGTTTTGGTGATACTTGAATCTGCGTACTTGCGCCATCTGTAAATTCTAAAAATGCGCCACGATCTTTGATTGCGGTAAATAACTTGCCAAACACAGGCGCAGCAACCAATCCCAACACTGGATGCTGGCGATATGTTAAGCCAATATGCACCGCAAACTCGCCCGTGCGATTGATAAAATCACTCGTGCCATCCATCGGGTCGATCATCCATACCCAGTCATGGTTTAGCCTATTAACATTATCCTCTGTCTCTTCGCTGAGATAGGCGAAATTCTCAGTTCCAAGTTGAGATTGTAGTTGATTCAGGATAAATTCATTCGCAGCTAAATCTGCTGATGTTACAGAACCATCATCGCCGCCTTTGTCTCTGATTTTGAGCGAGTCAGGCGATTCGTAATGCTGCATTAAGATCTCGGCTGCACCCCAAGCAATCGGGCGGGCAATCGCCATTAATTCAGATAGATCGGGCATTCTATTCACCTAAAGTAGTCGCTCTATCTTATCAGTTGAGCAGGATAGGATCTCTTAAGGCTCTGAAGCATCGATGTCTCGATCGACAATATAACGACTTAACTCTTGTGATAGCTGCTGATCGATCGAGGCAGTTCTGGCTCCTGCTTCGGCTGCCCATTGCTTGAGTGCTTCGATTTGGTCGCGTGCGATCGCTGCTAAAGGTACAGTTTCTTCGATCGCTCTGATGATATCTTCTGTGGTGAAATCTTGTCTATTGCCGATACTGCCACGCCCAAATGCTAAATGCATCCCATCCACGATCCCCTGTTCGATTTCCGCCCCACTAAAATTCTGCGACTGACGTGCTAACAGAGATAGATCGAAATCTCTTACCCTTCCTGGTCTGAGCCTTTGAAGATGAACGCGAAAAATTTCTTGACGTTCCGATTCTGTCGGTAAATTCAAGAAGAAAATCTCATCAAATCGACCTTTGCGGAGCAATTCTGCGGGCAAAATACGGACATTATTCGCCGTTGCCACAATAAATACAGGACTGGTCTTTTCTTGCATCCAAGTAATCAACGACCCAAACACCCGCCGACTCGTCCCCGAATCACCATCCATGCCACCATTGATATTGCCGAAAGCTTTATCGATTTCATCAATCCACAAAACGCAGGGGGCGATCGCTTCGGCGAGTTGGATCATTTGCCGCACTCGGCTCTCACTCTCGCCGACAATGCCACCAAATAGTCGTCCTGTATCCAACCTCAGCAATGGGAGCCGCCATTCGTGTGCGATCGTCTTCGCCGAGAGCGATTTACCTGTGCCTTGAATGCCAACCAATAACACTCCTTTGGGATTAGGGATGCCATAACGCCGAGCTTCTTCAGTGAAAGCATCTTGGCGGATTCTCACCCATTGTTTCAGGTTCTCCAATCCACCGACATTTTTGAGTGATTCGCGCACTGTAAAAAACTCTAAAATACCTGTCTGACGGATCGCCTGTCGTTTTTCTTCTAATACTTTGGCAATATCAGACTCGCTAATTTGCTGCTTTTCCGCTAGGGCTTTTGCTAGTACTCGTTGAATCCGAGCGCGACTCAGTCCTTGACAGGCTTTAACCAGGTGACTTTCAATTTTTCTGGTAATACTAACTGACGAATTAGGGAGCTGATTTCTGGCGCATTCGGCAGAGGGAAGTCAATTACGGTTACTTCCTCACTCAGTTCTGGGGGGATTTCCAGTATATAGCTTGTGAGGATTAGAGTCTTTCGATCGCGCTTCAGTTCACGCATCAGCGAGGTCAACTCACGCACGATCGACGAGTGTTTATCGCTAATGGGATAGTGCAATTTCAGGTAGGGATGTAGATCTCGCATCACAAAAATGGCGTTATCAAAATCCTTGGGGTTATGTGGATCTTCAGGTCTACCTATACGCAATAGAGCCGACATTGGTGAACCTTTATCTGCACCATTATCACTCCAACCACGCACCATATCCCAAAATATTATCCGTCGCGTTGGTGTGCTTTGGGCTGCCACGGCATATAGAACTTGCTCCAGTGGTTCTTCTTCGGCGGTGACGATATACAACAATGGATAACGCGCTCGCATCATCAAATCAATCTGCTCGATTAATACTTGATGCACATTAATGAATCCACTATCCATAGCCTCACAAATCCTAAGTTACAGCACGATCGAAATTACTCTCTCTAAAGCTATTTTACAGATTATTATGCGATTTTAGTCTGCAAGTAATTAGATTGGGTAATAGCAAGCCTCATTGCCGAGCTGATTTTTTTTAATGTTTCCATTTGTTCCAATCCTATCTTCTCTCTGTCTGGTAAACTTTCTACTATATAAACAGAGCTTGGAGGTAGTAAATGCCAAGTGGCTGGCACAACATCTAACAGCCACCAGTTTAATAGGTCACGTCTCCCATAAGAGCCAGGAAAAATTGCATATCCCTCTAAACAGTCATCTAAAATATCTATTAATGCCGCTAATGACTGGTCTGGATCGAGGGTTTTCATTGCATTTACATAAACATCTAAAGCTTCATACAGAACTTGAAAACCTTAGTTGGCTCAAACTGTCCCCCTGATGATTTTGGCTTTGGTATGTCTGGGATTGGACTTTTCCTACCGCCTCTGGATGTTGCTCCTGCACAAAAAGTTATACCTGATTTGAGATGTAGCTCAGCAAGTGCGACATTGGCTTTACCCACAGGTTTTCCCAGATACCACTCTCGAATTAAGGCGGCATTGTTTCTTAAAACGCGCTGATTCTGGCGATTCGCTCTGTTGCCACAGGTGCGTCATGGTGGGATACGCTGGTCACAGATCGGATTCGAGCCGTGTTTCAAACCCAATCCGATTTACCTAGTGCAGATCATGCTCTCACCAAAAGGGAATTGGAAGTCCTCACTCTATTGACTCAAGGCAAAAACTAATCACGATATTGCTGCTGCTCTCTACATTGCGCCAGGGACTGTCAGAGTTCACGTTCATACGATCATGCAAAAACTCGAAGTCACCAATCGCTATGACGCTGTATCGATCGCGATCCAGAAAAAGCTAATTGATGTCATAAATATTCCCAGCGATTTCTAATTTAGGTGAATAAATTAGTGCAGAAAATGACGGATATTCGCGATCGCCATGACTAAACCAAGTTCATCCGCCGCTTGAATCGAGTCTTTGTCCCGCATACTACCGCCTGGTTGGACGATCGCTACGATCCCGTTGGCGGCAGCGAGTCTCACGGTATCATCAAATGGGAAAAATCCATCACTAGCAAGGATTGCGCCCCTAGCTCCATTTCCAGCCTGAGCCAAAGCAATTTGAGCCGAACCAATTCGATTCATCTGTCCTGCGCCAATCCCCAAAGTGGCTAAATCTTTGCCTGCGCCAATCCCCAAAGTGGCTAAATCTTTGGTAATCACGATCGCATTCGATTTGACATGACGGCAAACTTTCCAAGCGAAGATCAACTCTTGCAATTGTTCAGGCGTGGGCTGCTTTTGGGTCGCGATTTGCCATGTTTCGGGTACAACAGGTAGTCGATCGCTCTGCTGCACCAGCATTCCCCCCGCAATTATCCTCACAGTTTCGGCTTCGCTAGCGGCGAGATCGGGTAAAACTAATACTCTGAGATTTTGTTTGGCAGCAAGAATCTCGGCAGCCGCAGGATCGCAACCAGTTGCCACCACACATTCGAGAAAAGTTGTGGTCAGAGCTTGAGCAGTTTCAGCGTCTAGAGTCTGATTTAGGGCAACAATGCCGCCAAATGCCGAGGTGGAGTCAGCCGCAAACGCTTTTTGATAAGCAACCGCTAAACTGGGAGCCAGAGCTACGCCGCAAGGATTATTGTGCTTCACGATTACGGCACAGGGAGTTTCATCCCCAAACTCGGCGATGATTCGGCGTGCTGCTTCCAAGTCGAGCAGATTGTTATAGCTGAGTTCTTTACCCTGCAACTGAGTTGCCGCCGACCAGCCTGTTGGTTCACTACCGATTTGATACCATGTGGCTGGCTGATGTGGATTTTCGCCATAGCGTAGAGATTTGGGACTGTGCCCCGACAACACAAATGATTGGATTGGGGACTCTCCTGCTTGAGCCGCTAAATATTGAGAGATTGCCAGATCGTAAGACTGTGTATGCTGAAATGCGGCAAGGGCTAGCGATCGACGCAACTCTAAACTAATTACGCCGTTATTTTTCCGTAGTTCAGCGATGCAAGCCTCGTATTGACTGGGATTTGACAGAATTGTGACGTACTTATGATTCTTTGCCGCAGCGCGAATCATCGCGGGACCACCGATATCAATTTGTTCGATCGCCTCTTCTAGCGAAACTCCAGGCTTAGCAATTGTCTGCTGAAATGGATAGAGATTGACAGCAACTAGTTCGATCGAATCGATTTGATTGGCTTGTAAATCCTCTCGATCTTCGGCTAAGTCTACTCGGGCCAGAATGCCACCATGTACTTTAGGATGTAGGGTCTTGACTCGACCACCAAGAATTTCGGGCGCACCTGTGTAATCAGAAACTTTAGTTACTGGTATTCCTGCGGCTTTGATTGCTTGGGCTGTGCCACCACTACTAATCAGGTTGAACTGAAATTCTTCTACCAAGATTCGTTTTGTCGGAAACACTAAGGAGCGCAGTGCGAGTCATTTGAAATCCAAAAATCTAAGTACTTATCTAGTTTAATCGCTAAATCCTTCGATCGCTCTCGAATGAGCCTACAAACAGACTTTAATCGTCAACACTAGTGATTTTTAATTATTTGCGGTATCATACACATATTTAGTGTGTATAAGTAACCATGAATCAACGCATTAACATCACTTTACCTAGTGAAACTTTGCAATTAATCGATCGAACAGTTCCAAAAGGCGACCGCAGCCATTTTATTGACGAAGCAGTTAAGCACTTTATTAATGCTAAGGCAAAGGAAAATCTGAGAGAAAAACTCAAGCAAGGCGCAGTCCGTTGGGCAGATAGAGACTTAGGTATTACCCAAGATTGGTTTAATATTGACGAGGAGTCATGGAAAAGCAGCAAAAGGTAACATTTCCCAAGAGAGGTGAGATTTATCTAGTAAATTTTGACCCAACGGTTGGCTCGGAAATCCAAAAAACCCGACCTGCTCTTATTCTCCAAAATGACATCTCTAACCAGCATAGCCCTATTACTATTGTTGCTGCTCTTACATCCCAGTTTGATTCTGAGCTATATCCCACAGAAGTTCTAATCAATCCACCTGAAGGCGGACTAAGCTATCCATCAGTTGTACTACTCAATCAAATTCGCTCTATTGATAGACAACGCTTAATTAGAAGGCTAGGGCTTATTTCCGATCAACTATTAGATAAGATAAACTCTGCCATTCAAATTAGCTTAGGCTTAATCGATCTATGAGCTTATTTGAGGATACTTTCAATTTGATGCTTTTGATAAAAATGGGGTAGTTCCTTAAGCTAAATGTATCCACTATGACTCCTTTAAGCATTCTTCTCTCATTCTTCCCGACAGTAAATCTGATATTGGTGGGAGTATCTTTCTTTTATACCTGTCACGCGCCTGGGATTGCAAGTATTCTATCCCTGTTATTCTCTCTGTATGGACTACCAGTTTTAGCTTATCGAGTTCATCATCTTTTTTATCCCATTCAAGAAGGGATCGCATATCTTAGAGCGAAAGGATATTCTCCTTGGTGGGGGAGTCATCAAATTCAAGCGATTTACATTGCTATTCCTGCACTAGAGGCGATCTTACGATTAATTCCTGGAGCATTCTCGTTGTGGCTGCGACTGTGGGGCGCGAAGGTGGGAAAGCAGGTTTATTGGACTCCACATATCGAGATTGCCGATCGAAGTTTGCTGGAAATTGGCGATCGAGTTGTGTTTGGGCATCGGGTTGGCATCTATCCGCATGTGATTAAACCGAAGAAAGATGACTTAATCCTATATGTTAAGAGGATCAAGATCGGTAATGATGTGTTTGTAGGTGCAGGTTCTAATTTGACGGCAGGGGTATCGATCTCAGATGGGACATTTCTGCCAGCGATCACGAATGTTCATCCCAATCAGAAGGTTTAAATATGCGATCGATAATCTGGCTATTTGGTCAATTGCTTAGTCCGACCGCGAGAAGATTTCATCGATCTCTAGAGCATCCTGCCCAAGCTCAAACTGAAGTTCGATCGAAGATTTGTAATTTACTGGTTAGAAGTGAGTATGGCAAGTCTCTGGGGATTAAGTCGGTGGATGATTGGGAGCGAGTTCCAATCATTGAGTATGAGGATATTAGACTCTTACTTAACTCGCTTACACCCGAACCGATCCTATTCTATGAGAAAACTTCGGGGAGTCGCAGTGCGGCGAAGTTGATTCCCTATACTCGATCGATCAAGCAATCTTTTAGTTCGATGTTTTGTGTTTGGACGCACGACCTGATTCAGCACGGGCCGAAGTTCTCGACGGGGAAATCTTACTTCTGTGTTTCGCCTCAAATAGATAGTTCTAATTCTGGCTCTAATGCGGGTATGGTAGATGATTCTGAGTATCTCGATCGATGGTTACAAATATTGCTCAAACCATTTCTGGTATCAGTGACTGGAATCGATCGACTCCAAACTGCCGAAGCGTTTAAGCAAAAGCTATGTTTGGCTCTACTGGAAGCGGAGAACTTGGAAATTATCTCGATCTGGAGTCCAAGTTTTTTGCAGGTACAACTCGATTACATCCAATCTCATCAAACTGAGCTAGTGGAATTACTGCGAGATCGAATATCAGATCGACGACTGCAATTACTGATGGAGCAGGATATTCCTTGGACAAAAATCTGGCAAAAGCTTAAACTCATCTCTTGTTGGGATAGTGCAACTGCGGCGGATCGGGCAACTAACCTTCGATCGATATTCCCTAATGTGATGGTTCAAGGGAAAGGCTTACTAGCCACCGAAGCTCCGATTACTGTGCCTTTGATCGTTGCGGCAGGCTGCGTGCCAGTTTTGGATCAGGTGTATTTTGAGTTTGAAGATCTCGATCGCAAAATTCATCTCCTGCATGAATTAGAAATTGGTCAGACTTATGCGATCGTGCTTTCGCAAAAGGGCGGTCTATATCGCTATCGCATCGGCGATCGAGTCCGAGTCACTCATTATTATCTCAATACGCCTTGTCTTGAGTTTTTGGGGCGTACTGATGTCACCAGCGATCTAGTTGGCGAGAAGTTGCATGAAGATTTTGTGCGGGATGTGCTCGATCGAATCCCAGAGATTAGCGGATCTAGCTTTCAAAGCCTTGTTCCTGTTCAGGCTCAGACTCCTCACTATGTGCTTTTACTCGATCGAATTAATCATGACAATCAGATCGGTTTGGATAAGATCTCGATCGATCTAGATCGTGCTCTAGCTCAGTCACATCACTATAATCTGGCGCGGATGTTGGGGCAGCTTAACCCAGTTGAGATTATCGTCTCGCCACGCATCCCTCAGGCGATCGGTGAAGCTAAGATTCGATCGCAAAAATGGGGCGACATTAAGCATCAAATTCTCTCGCACAGACCAATTAGCCCAGAATTTCTAGCTACCCTAAAGGATCTAATGAGATCTGACAATCTACTTCTTTGATGGCATAATCCAGCCTTTCTTATAAAAATAATAAACCTGCAAACTCGCAATCACCAGCATCAAACCCATAACTGTTACGTAGCCATATGGCGCACCTAATTCAGGCATATTCGTTGGTGAAGCAGTTCGATCGAAGTTCATGCCATATACACCTGCGATAAACGTCAAGGGAATAAAGATCGTCGAGATAATTGTGAGCACACGCATAATCTCATTTGTGCGATTGCTAATCGAAGAGAGATAGACATCCATCAGGTTGGAAGCTAATTCCCGATAGGTTTCTACCATATCAATCACCTGAACCGTGTGATCGTAGCAATCACGCATATAGAGCCGAATTTCATTACTGATCAAGGTGAGCCGAATTTCATTACTGATCAAGGTACTGTCATCTCGGATCAGAGCATTAATTGCATCACGCAGCGGCCAGATCGCTCGACGTAATTGGAGCAATTCGCGCTTGATTTTATGGACTTTACTGAGCGTGCGTGTGGTTGGCTTATCCACCACTTTATTCTCAAGATCTTCTAACCGTTCGCCATAGTCTTCTAAAACTGGGAAGTAGCCATCAACAACTGCATCGATCAGAGCATAAGCTAGATAGTCAGCACCATGTTGGCGAATTGCAGTTTTATCACGCCGAATCCTCTCTCTGACTGGTTCAAAGCAATCACGTTCTGGCTCTTCTTGCACAGTTAGTAAGTAGTTCTCACCTAAAATCAAACTAACTTGTTCGCGAAAAAATCCCTTCCCATTTTTGCGCGGTGTCACCATATGCATAATGATCAATTCGTGATCCTCATAATCCTCGAATTTAGGACGCTGAGGGATGTTGACCACATCTTCTAACACTAAGGGATGAAGATTGAATACTTTACCCAAACGTAACAATACATCTTCCGATCCTAATCCCTGCACATCAACCCAAGACACAGATTGAGTGTCGAGATGTTTAGCACATTCTTCAGGCGTAGCTAGCTGTAATCCAATCGCATCAGTAGCAGAGTAGTCAATCAAGAATATATTGGGAACCGATGCATCTTTGTCAATCTCTAAAGTTCCTGGTGGGCTACCAGGCTCGTTATAGGCATAGGCATCAAAATCTTCTTCGTTTTCGATCGCCTCTTCATCATCTTCAGATTCTTCATCAGCTCGATCGGGATTGTATCTAGACAAGTTTTGCAGCATGGTTAATTACTAATGATTAATTCTTCGTGTCTGAGTGCTGGACTAAAATAGCCCGATTTCGCCTTATTTTAACTATCTCAATCAGTTTTAACTCAATTTCTTGGCGATCGCCAGATCGTCGAGTAGAATATGAAAGAATAATGAAAAGCTTTATCCGCTACAAAATCAAAGTGAGTAATTCAATTAAGCCCGATCATTCTAAACCAGATTCCTTGCTAGAGATCCAGTTGAATCAATCTAGGCTCGAATCCGATCGTGAGCACAAGTCAGATCGAAGGCAAAAATCTGGATTCCTTCAGGTGACGCTTACCACCTTTGTTACAGTATTTCTGGCGGAATTGGGCGATAAAACGCAATTAACAACGTTGATGTTTACGGCCCAGTCAAATTCTCCTTTGATTGTATTTCTGGGAGCATCGATCGCTTTAGTACTTAGTAGCCTGATCGGTGTGATTGCGGGTCGGTGGTTAGCCAAAAATTTTTCACCGCAGTTACTGGATACTCTGGCTGGCTTGAGTTTTATGCTGCTGGCTGTGGGTTTGTTGTGGGATGCTGTGAGATAGATGGAACCTCACCCCTAGTCTCTCTCCTTGGAGGAAAGGGAAATAAGATTTAGAGAGAAAATAATTCATAAAAAAGGAAGAATTAATGGATTGGCAATTGCTGGCTTTAACGTTTGGAACCGTATTTGTGTCGGAGTTGGGTGATAAAAGCCAACTGGCAACAATGAGTATCAGTGGGAAGTCTGATGCACCGCGCTATGTATTTTTAGGATCGGCGGCGGCCTTACTGCTAGCGAGTCTAATTAGTGCCTTATTGGGAGAGAGCGTGGCACAGGTTCTGCCTACAAGAGCTTTAAAGTCGATCGCGGCGGCAATTTTTGCGTTGATGGCATTGCGATTATTAGTATTTAAACAAGATCGATCGTGTTTTAGTCGATCGAACGATCGACCCACTTAGTAGATAATGAGATCTGCTCTTCATCTACCACTCGCTTATGCTAACGCCGTCTGCTGCGAAGAAATCTCATGTTACTGAAATTCATGGCGATCTGATTCATGATGACTATTTTTGGCTGCGAGATAAAGATAATCCTGAAGTTATAGAGTATCTTAAAGCTGAAAATGCCTACACAGAGCAGGTGTTAGAACCACATGCCGAACTAAGAGAGAGTTTGTTCCAAGAGCTAAAAGCGCGGATCAAAGAAGATGATGACAGTGTTCCCGCCAAAAAAGATAACTATTACTATTACTCCAGAGTTGCTGCGGGCAAGCAGTACGCGATTCACTGCCGTAAAAAAGGCGATCTGAATAGTCCTGAAGAAATAATCATTGATGAAAATCAACTCGCCGAAGATCGGCCTTATTTTAGTCTTGGCACATTCAGTGTTAGTCCCGACCATAAACTCCTAGCGTATTCTGAAGATATCGATGGCTCGGAAACATATACACTTCGGATTAAAAATCTAGAGACAGGCGAGCTACTGCCAGAACAGATCGAAAATACGTTCTATTCACTAGAGTGGGTGAATGATAATCGCACTTTTTATTACACAGTTTTAGATGAGAGCCTGCGTCCTTATAGACTCTATCGGCATACATTAGGACAGCCTGTTGAACAGGACGAGCTGATCTATGAAGAACAGGATTCGCAGTTTTTCGTTGGTTGCGATAAATCCCGCGACGATCGATATATTTTTCTAGAAACCGACGGCAAAATTACCAGCGAACAGTATTTTGTCTCGGCTGACGACCCTCAAGGTCAATTTGAGATCATCGCCCCACGCCAAAAAGGACATGAATATAGTGCTATCCATCATGAAGGCTACTTCTATATTCTCACTAACGATCGTGCTGAGAATTTTCGGGTCGATCGAACTCTAGTATCACAACCACAGCAAAAGTACTGGCAGGAATTCATCCCTCACGATCCCGATCGATTGATCGAAGATATCGATGAGTTTAAAGACTACTTGATCATTGATGAACGCTATCAGGGATTATCTCAATTGCGCGTGATCGAACTCAAAAGTCAGGCAGCGCATTACATCCAGTTCGATGATCCGACTTATCTCGTGTTTGGCTCCTCTAATTGGGAGTATGAGACGCAGACATTTCGATTTGGTTACACCTCCCTCGTTCAGCCGATGACCGTATTTGAGTATGATTTGAAAACTCGATCGAAAACAATCCTAAAGCAAGATCGGATTCCAGGTGGATACGATCCCGATCGATATCATTC
>Ga0163151_10008017_pt1 | contig 12090 bp, 12 predicted proteins | sample OliLakLV19MP5IB2_FD_145596 | JGI IMG/M metagenome (GOLD analysis project Ga0163151, IMG submission 145596) | Freshwater microbial mat bacterial communities from Lake Vanda, McMurdo Dry Valleys, Antarctica - Oligotrophic Lake LV.19.MP5.IB-2 | ecosystem: Environmental > Aquatic > Freshwater >...
CTCTCGACGTGCACCTCCGCGGCGAGCTCCACCAGCGCCGGCAGGTCGTCGAGCGTGGCGTCGCGGATCATCCTGCGTTGCTCGTCATGGCCCGGATCACTTCAAGCACCTCCCACGGGTAGGGGCGCGGCTGAGTCAGGACGAGCGGCGCGTCGGCCGACCAGCCGAACTCGCTGATGTCGAGCAGGCCCGTGACCGCGACCGGCGCCGCGTCGAGCAGCGCACCGTCATAGTTCTGGAAGCCCGGCAACTCCTGGCCGTTGACCGTGCAGCCGACGGTCGCATTGACCCGGACGTGTACCCGGTGCTGGCTGTTGGCCTGGCCCTGGCTCGAGCCGGCGCCGCTGCCGAAGTCCGGCGGCAGTAGCTCGAGGGTCGGGACGAACGGCAGGCCGACGCTGATCGACGTCGCGGCGCGCGGCAGGGTGATCTGCCCCCCCGCGACCAGGAAGACGCCGAGGTAGATGCCCTCCGCGACTGCCGAAACCGTCTTGCCGTTCAGGTGCGAGAGTCCCGAAACCGTGGCGCTTGCCGCCTGCGCGATGACCATGCGGCTGTCTTGGTAGGCCGAGAAGTTCAGCTTCTCGACGTAGCGCACCGTCGCGCCGTTGATGGTGCGGCGCACAAGCGCCTTCGTCATATCGTTGCCGGTGCTGCCGTCGGGCGTGGTGCAGATCGACTCGACGAACCCGTCTGTCGGGCAGCGGGTGAAGGCGACGACCTGCTGCTCCTCGCTGTATGTCAGCGCGGCGAGCGTGCCGTCGGCGAGCAGCACCCAGACGATCGACTCGGGCATCGCCTGCACCGACAGGGCGACCAGGCCGCGGCGCAGGATGTGCTCGCTGAACGCCCCGATGTCGTTCGCCCGGTAGCCGTCCTTCGTCAGGTCGAACTCGAATGAGCGCAGCTTCTTCCCCCCCTTCTGGGCGAACAGGACTGCGTTTCCGACGCTCTCCGGCCGCATCGCCGCGGTGCCGTAGCTGGTGTGAGGCTTGATGCTGATGTTCGTCGGCGTGATCGGCTTCTCCACGCCGCCCCGGACGACGAAGGCCGGCCCATAGGTGAAGGCCACCAGTTCTTTCCCGCTGTTCAGGTAGGCGATCGGGTTCACTTCGTCGCTGGCGATCTCGTAGGCCAGCGCGTCGTCATCGAGCACGCCGATGGTGAAGTCGTAGTACAGCCCCGAGCGCGAACCCCACAGACCGCCGGGCTGCTTCGCTGTGCCGGCGGCCCATAGGCGCTGTTCGAAGAGGGTCACGGTCGCCGGGTAGCCGTCGTTTGCATTCCAGACGGCATCGAGCAGCTGCCACGAGGACGGCGCGGCGGCGATGTTCGAATCGAGCTTCTTCGTCACCCGGGCGTTCGCGACGGCTGGCGAAGCCAAGGCGGTGATCTTGACAAGCCCGCCGTTGAGCTTGACGTAGCGACCGACGTCGCCGGAACGCCACTCGCCGGCGGCGACGGGCAGCGAGCGCGTAGCGACACCGAGCACGGCCACAGGCCCCACCCCGAAGATTGCATAGGTGAACTGGTTGGCGCTGATGACGTTGATGGCCGCCGTCGTGTTGAAGTGGGCCAGGTCATTGCCGGCGATGATTACCGTGTCGCCGGTCGAGTAGCCATGGGCGGTCGCGGTCGCGGTCGCCGTGCCGGCGGCTTCGGTCAGCGCGGTGATCGCCTTCGCGCCCTCCAGCGTCGACGTGACCTGCGCGGTCAGGGTGATGAGCGTGCCCACTTCGCCGGCCGACGGACTGATCGCCGTCTGCGGCGAGCCGGTCAGCACCCAGAGCGAAGCCCCGAGGGTGACCGAGGCGAAGGCCTGCTCTATCGTCACCGTGACGATCGTGGTGCTGGTGTAGGCGGTGATTAGGGCCCGGCCCGAGCTCAGGGTGATCCGCCGCCCGATGTCGCCCCGATTCCAGGTCGCCGACGCTGCGGTCGCGGTGCGGCCGGCGCCGACCGTGGCCAGGCTGAGAGTGACGATGACGGCCAGGCGCGTGCCGACCTCGCCGAAGGGCACCGGGTCGAACGGTGCGACCTCCAGCGTCCAGGAGTCCTCGGCGAAGCGCAGCAGCCGGTAGATCGGGAGCGTTGCGCTGGCGATGAACATCGTGTCCCCGCCCTGCGTGTAGTCGAGCGTCGGCAGGCTCGCCGGAGTGAAGGGGGTGACGAGCTCGAAGGCGACGCGGGTCGCCCCTTTCCAGACCCGCATGTAGAGGTCGCCGAACTCCAGGTCGTAGCCGAGGGTCGGCGAGACGATGAACGGGATCAGGCGGGCGGTGCGATCGGCGAACTTGGCGGACTCGAGGAAGTCGGTGCCCGGCTTGCCGCGCACCCCGCCCTGCTCCAAGACGATGACGTTCTCGGCCGTCTTTGCCGCGGCCGCGTACTGCTTCAGGTCCGGCCGGCCGAGCAGGCGCGGCGAGATTTCCCCGCCGGTCAGGCTGGTCTGCGCGACGACGACCTTCGGCACGTCAGTACCTCGCGGTCTGGATGGTCGAGTCGGGCAGATCCTCCGGCTCGCTCTCCTGCCCGTTGACGGCGCCGGCCATCTTGCGCATGCGCTCGAACGCCGCCGTCAGGTCGTTGCGGAGCGATGCGCTCTTGGTGATCGGGTAGGCCAGGGCCGCCGCCATCGCGTGGACCATCAGATCCTCGAACTGCGAGTCCCAGGTCTGCGGGTCGGTGTTGCGAAAGACGTAGACGATCTCCAGGCTGGTGGCGGCGGCCAGGATGCGCCCGCCCTCCAGGCTGTAGCTCGTGCGAATGCCGTCCGGGCCGACCTGCAGCAGCCGGAGGTAGTCGCTCGGCAGCTGGAACTGTGCGCCCCAGCTCGAGCCCGGCGGGACCGCGGCCAGCGCGGCCAGCACGGTGCGCTTGCGAGCACAGGTCGGCTGCATCTGCCGGAGCAGGCGGTCGCGGGTGCTGGCGTAGATCGCATTGCAGGCCTTGGCCGCCTTCTCCGCGCCGGTCAGGGTCTGGATCGGGTTGTCGCCCAGCATCGCGAGCGCCGCATTGCAGATCGTCACGTCGCTGCTCATTCCCCTGCCTCCATGAAAAACGGGCGACCGAAGCCGCCCGTAGAAACCACCACGTCACCCCCGAAAAAAACGACTACGGGTTCATGTACTGGACTTCGACCCGTACGACCTGGTTCGCCGTCGGCGTGGCGCCGGCGACCGTGAAATAGATTTCCTGGTCCGCCAGCATCAGGTAGTCCTGGCCGGTGATGATCTTCGAGCCGGTCAGGGGCATGGCGGTCGCGGCGGTCTGGAACGCAGTCGCCGCGAAGATCGCAGTCGCGTCGGTCGCGACCTTCGTGACCGCGTCCCGGATGCCGCAAGCAAGCGTCGAGGACGCGGCGCCGGTGCCGAAGCTCAGGACCGGGATGCCGGTGAGGCGCGCGCCCCTCTTGAGGATGACCCCCGAGCCGATCGTGTCGCCGTTGGCGAAGGCGTGCACCGCGGGCCAGCGGATGATGGCCCGCTGGTCCTGGCCGTTGAAGGTCGGGCCGATCTTGCGGCCCGCGGCCAGCTCGGCGGCGTTGAATGAATTGACTTCGGCCATCTCGGGGCTCCTTGAGTTGCGGCGTCAGCCGATCAGACGAACTTGACTTCCACGACGCGCTTGGTGTCGTATCGGCCGCAGGCGTAGCTCGCGGCCATGTCGACTTGCATGAGGTTCTGCAGGTCACCGCGGCGCTGCACCGTGCCGACCACGGCGCCCTCGCCGAAGTGAAGGCCCTTCTTCGACCATGCATAGGTCGTATAGGTGGTACCGTCGAACGTGATCCCCTCGTAGGGGACCCAGTTGAAGCCCATCCACTTGCCGGACACGTCGCCTTTTTGCAGGAACTGGCTTGCCATCCAATCGGCCGACGTGAGCGTGGTGTCGGACATGATGTCCGTCGCCATCCTGAAGTTGTACGGGAGGTACAGCTCCTCGCCGGCTAGATCGTCCGCCTCGTTCTTGCGGAACAGGCCGCGCAGCTGGATGAGCTTGGCCTTGGTGAAGGCGGTTGCGCCCGCGACGATCTTCTGACCGGCCGGGAGGGCTTCGGTCGTGGCATCCTTCATCGTCACGGTCGCGCCGGCGGCTTGAAAGATGATGTCGTCCGCGCGCCGGTTGCGCATGGCGATCAGCGCATCCATGTAGCTGCCGCTCATCGGATTGGCGAGCAGTTTCGCTTCGTCCGAGCGGTCGACACCCTCGGCACGGTAGAAGTCGCGCATCGGCACGACGACCGTCGCATGGTCGCGCTCGGCGAGTTGCGTTTGCGCCATGCGCTGGGTCTTCTCGTCGAGCAGGCCCGCGTCGCTCAGGCGATTGATCGTGAACGACTCGCCCGTGATCGAGCCGCGTTCCGTGACCGAGCCCATGAGGCGCGATTGCTTCTGGCTGGCCTCCGTGCGGAGATCGTTGTCCCACTGGATGACGAAGCCTTGCGGAATGGTCGTTGATGCCACGTTGAACTCCCAAAGATGAACTCATGTCCGCCTTCGGGGTGTCCATCGCTGGGCCCGGGTACGAGAACGCGTCGGCTCGCGCTCCTCGACTCCGGGTGTCTGCAACGCAGGCCGGAATGGCGCGCAGTGTTGCGCGTCGCCCCCCTAGATTCCTGACATTCCGCTATTGCGGCTGCTTCTTCGCCTGCGCATCGAACGCAGCGCGGCGCTGCGCGACGACCTTCTCGTGTTGCGGGTGGCGCGTGTCCTTCGCGATCGCCATGACGGCGGGATCGTTCGGATCGAAGCCTGCCGGCACACCGCCTGTATCGATCGGCGGCGTGTCCGGTTTCATCTTGGAGCCGAAGTAGGCGAGCGCGCGGACCACGGCAGGCTGAGTGCCGACCAGGTGCAGCGCTTCCTGCACGTCGGCCGGCAGCGCCGAGGTTGCCGTCTGCGCTGCGCCGAGGTTGGCCTCGAACTCGGCGTTCGTCTTCCATGCCTTCTTGAGCTCGGCCTCTGCCTGCCCCTTGCTCACTGCCGCGCCGCCCTTGATCAGCTCGGGCATGTCGGCCAGGTGGAACGCCAGGCTCGCCTCGTACTGCGCTTGTGTCAGACCGAGTTCGTGTGCCTTCTCCTTCCATGCCGCCGAACGGGTGTCGTCGAGCAGGCCCTTCAGATCGTCCGGCGGCGTGAAGGTGTAGGCGTCCGCCTTGTCCGGCCGCACGTCGCCGACGCCGAGGCGCTTCTCGAGCGCCGCGCGCGCCTTCTCGGCCTTCTTGCCGGTGGCGACCTCGTCGAGCTTGCCGTCGGCGGCGAAGACTCTCACCTTCTCGGCGAAGTCGAACGCTTCGGGCGCCGTCGCGGGTGTGGTTGACGCCAGCGCGGCCGGCGCGGCGGGCGCGCGGAGCAGGCTGTCCCCGCCCGGCTTCGGCGCGGGGTCTACCGGGGCGGCCGGAGCCGCAGCGGCGGTAGCGGGCTCGGCAGTCGTCGGGGCTGGGGCGGTGGCAGTGGCGGTCGTCATTCGTCTTCTCCTTCGGGTTCGGGCACGTCGTTGGCCCGGTTGATCTGCCGCACGATGTACTCGATCACCTCGCGCTGGGCGGCGAGGATGGCGGTGCGGTTCATGCTCGCGGGCGAGCCGTCGAGCGGGGGGCGCTTCACGAACTTGGCGTTCAGGTCGACCAGCACGGACTGCCCGGGCCGGTACGCCTCGAACGTGTCGCGGTAGGCGATCTGTAGCGCTTGTGCGTCGGTCACTTCGACACTGGAAGCTGCGACCAGTAGGACCGAGCCGCGATGCACCGGCTGCCGAGCGCGTCGGCCTGGCATGCTTCTTCGATCCGCTCGCTCATCACGAACCGGCCGCTCTTGCCCTTTGCATAGCCGGCGGCGCGGATCCAGTTGTAGTCGTTGATGAGGATGCGGCGAGGGCCGTCAGGCAGGAGGATGAGGATCGACGCGGTGCCGTAGTCCTTGGTGTCGTTCGCCACGGCACAGAGGCCGCGGGACATGACGTACTCGCTCTGCGCGACCATATTGGCGATACGGTCCGCGGGCAGCGGCGCGGCGGCCGCGGCAGAGGCGCAAAGGGTCAGGGCGAGGAGGAGAAGGTGCTTCATGTTGCGTACCCTGAGGCGTAGATGCGCCATTGATATCCGTCGTACAGGTCTTTGATCTTGATCCAGCACATGTTTGCGCCCGTGTCGTGCCAGTAGCAATTGCCGGCGTGCGCGTCCAGTGCTGCCAAGCTGGCGACGCCCGTCAGACCCGTGGCGCTATTGACGTATCCGCCTACGACCGGAGTGCTACCGTCGAACTCGATCCCCCACGTCGTGCAGTCGGTAATGGCAAGGTTCGGATTGACCGCCTTCCACGGACTGTTGCCTCCGTTGCCGGACGACGATTGATTGCCCATCAGGAACGTGTTCGGCTTCGTCACTCCGGGGAAAGTCAAGACAACGTAGCCGCCAATCGGACACACTCCGTGGTGGTCGTCGTTGAAGAACGAGCCGTAGTCGGGCGGTACGTTGCCGTTCGACAGCGAGATCGGCATCTCCCACACCGCGCCCGCAATGTTTGCGCGAGCGGAATTGACGCGCTGGAACTTGTGCGGCATCTCCGAGCGGTCATATCCACCAGTGCCGGGTGTCCCACCCGCGGCTCCGGGAAGAATTTCTAGACCGTGGAATGGCGTGAGCGTCCAGCAACTCTGCGGGTTGTTCTCCAGCGCCGTGACAGTCAGCCCCGTCGTGAAATAGGGCTGGTTGAAGACGATGTGACAGTTCGGTTGCGGACCTGTCGTCGGCCCCTTCATGAACATGCCCCAGTGATCGTACTGGATGCCGAACGTCCAGCGGCGGTGGGTGCCGTTGGTGATGTCCATGAACTTCGGCCCGCCCGCGGCCACGCCGGTGATCGCGTCGTAAGTCGTGACGAGTTCGGTCAGGTGAGCTGGCGGGGTCTGCCACATGGAGTTAGAGGCACCGATCGCCCACCCTGAATTGAGCGAGGAGTAGGTGTGGATCGGAACGGTGTATTCCTCCCACGATTGCTGAACACAGGTGTTCTCCACCAGGGTGTGATGCGCCGTGTTCGCCGCTGGCGTGCCGCCGGAGTAGCCCCAGGCCGAGAGGTTCGGAAAGACGAGCGTGCCGTGGTATGGAATGATCGCGTTGCAGAGGCGGTCGGCCAGGAAGCTGCTCTCGTGATTCAGCGACTCACGCGCCATCAGCGCGTTGTTCGCGAAGCCGATCGGATCGGTGATCCCCGAGAACCCGACGCCGTCGATGTCCGCCATCCGCCAGTTCAGGTAGTCGGGCGTCGCGACGACGTTCGAGTAGCCCTGACACTTGAACATCCGCACGTTTTCCAGCCTAAGAGCGACATCCGTTGCGAGCGAGTTGAAGGTGGCATAGGCCACGCCGTCTGTGGTGCAGCGGATTTTCTCGTTCGGGCCGAGGTTGCCGGCGTTGTCGCCCACCGCGTTGTTGCTTTTCCCGCCGAAGTCCCCCACGCAAAGCGCGCTGTTGCCGCTCCATGTGCCGAGCTTGCCGAAGAATGGATTGATCGGCACGAGGGCAGATGAGCCGAGACACCCATGCTGGATGCTCGGCCGCGTAGCCATGATCCCCTTGCTGTGCGCATTCCACCAGCCAAGGCCCGCTGAATCGATAGCCCAGTTGTCCGTATGCGTGTTGTTCGGGCTGGCGAACCAGAATCCTGCCGGCGTGGCGTCGTGGACCTTGAGCCTGTCGCCAGCGGCGGGAACCCGATAGGCAATGGCAACGTTGTTGTGGAGGGTGTTTTCTTCCTCGCTGCCGTCCTCCTCGAAGAATGCATGTCCGAGCGCGTCGTGCCCCACGCAGTTCTGCACGACGACACCGCGGCACCCGTGCAGGGTGACGAATCGGTTCTGCCCGGCCAGCCCCGTCACGCCGTCGAGCAAGGCCCACCCGGCCGTGTACTTGTTCGTGCCCGCGGCCCCGTCAGTCTTGTTCGTGCCATCAGCGTTGTAGCTCGGCATGTGGAAGTGCCAGCCGTAGCGGCCGAGCAATCCCTTCTGCCCGTAGTTCTCAAAGCCGACGTTCTTGAGCACCGTCTTGGATGTCAGGCCCATCGTCATGCCGTGCATGCCGTAGCCGAAGGTCGCGAGGTCAGTGTTCCCGGAGTCGTATCCCTTGATCTTGATCGTCGGCGAAAGCACAACGACGAAGGCGCGCTCGTCGAGCTGCGGGTTCTGGTCGACGTGCGTCCGCATCCCGGTCGGGTTGCCGCCGCTGATCTGCGAGAACGTCCCCGGCGCGGTGGCTGGACCGCTGTCGGTGTAGTACTGCATGACGCCCCAGCGAGCGAAGCCGAGGGCGGAGCTCAGGGTCAGCGTCGTCGTTGCCACAGCAGCAACCGCCAGTGTTCGCACCTCGGTGCGGGTGCCCGCGTTGTAGAAGCCGGTCGGCGTCACCAGCACGGTCGAGCCGGCCGGCGCGGTGACGGCAGAGTCGACGGTGATCGTGGCGCCGCTCGCATAGTGGGCATTCAACCGGCGCACGGCGGGCGCCTGGCTGCCGTACATCTCGAGCCGGCCGCCAGCGTCGTTGATGAACGCGCGGGATACGCCGTTGTTGTCGTTCTGGACGCCGTTGTTCCCGGTCGAGACGTTGATCGTGTGGGTCGGGCCGGTAATGAGGGCAGAGCCGATACCCAGGGCCGTCCGCTCGCCTGCCGTGAATCCGTTCACTGTCGGCCGCGCGCCGCACAAGTCGATAGTGATGTTCTTCGGGTGCGGGACGCCCGAGGTGCCGGCGAGGATCGTGCCGTAGTTGATGATCGACGCGCAAAGCAAGCGCGTGTCGATGCCGGTGGCGAAGGCCAGCGTGCCGTTGTTGGTGATCGTGCCGAGCCGGTCCCCATCGATCATGGCGAGGTCGACCGTGATCGTCGTCCCTACTCCGATGACAAGAGGGTCATCCGGCGCCAAGGACGTGGCGAGCAGCGACGAGAGCAGAAACGACGATGACGGGGAACCGCCCCCGCTGGTCAAGAGCCTGTGCCGGCGCCGCGGCATTTAGGTCAGGCCCCGTAGTAGCAGCGAAGAACCCACTTTTTCACCTTTAGAACCTGCGTCTCGACGGACGTGTTCGTCGTGCGGATGGTGAAATCCGCCGCGTTCGCCGTATTGACTGCGGTCGTCCCGAAGGCGACGTTATCGCCTTGGTCGCCTTGGGGCTCTACTGCGAATCTCGTCCAGAAATACTGGGCGTTCGCAACGCCGTCGTTGTAGATCGATCGCTTGAGCTGGTAAGACAGGTTCGCCAGTGCCATCGAGTGTTGATCGTCGACCAACACCCCACCAAAAAACGACGCGACCTTGCAGGCGGCAACCCCGCTCGCCGCTCTGGAAACATGCACCATGTATTCCATCCAGCCATTCGGCCCCAGCAGCCCCGCGGGGATTGTTTGCGTGACAACGATATTATTTGCAACGGTGTCCAGCGGGATCGTGACGTCCCTACCTTGATAGACCGCCACCAGCGGTGACGCGCCTGACGCACTCGGCGTCGAGCTGTACCAGGCGTCATCCACGCTGTCATAGTCGGCCGTGAACCGTTCGCCCGCGGTGGCCGTCAGCTTGAAGCCGGTCGGCGCCGTGATCGTCCCTTGCGCGGTCCATGTGCCGGCGCCGGTGTTGAGCAGAAAGAACGAAGCGCCCGCGACCGCGCCAGAGGTGGCCTTCGCGGCGAATGTTCCGGTGGTGGCCCCGGCCTGGTTGACGATGAGCGGACGGTTCGCGTGCAGCGATTGCGTGATCGCCGTGTCGCCTGCGCCGAGGATCGACTCCGGCAGCACGCCGCCGCCGCTGCTCGGCGGAATGAGCGCATCGACTTGCCAGCCGGAGCCGGTCAGTATGAGGACGAGCGGCATGGTCAGGCTCCCGCGGTTGCCGGCTGCTGCTTCTGCAGCGCGGCGAGTTGAACTTGTTGCTGCTGCGTTTCCGCGGCAGCGTCCTGGTGCGCCTTGCGGAGGATCGCCGCCGCGCGCTTGTCGCGGATCAGCTTGGACGGCACTCCCATGATCTCGCTCGAGTACCGCGCCGACTCCTCCACGTCGTAGATATCGAACACCGACGGGTCGATCTGCGCCTTGAGGATCAGGGCCTGCTCGAACTGCGCGATGCTGCCCACCTCCTCCTGCTTCTGCGCCCTGGCCAGCGGCGACAGGTAGCGCACGGTGTAGTCGCGATCGCGCAGACTCTCGGGCACCGGGCCGAGCAGTTCGAAGCCGCTCGCCTTGTTCGCGCGCATCAGGATCCCGAAGCAGCGCTCGATGAGCGGCTGCAGATACTCGGCCTGCAGGCGCCCGAAGACCGGGCCGAGCAGCTGGCGGATCATCATCACCCGTACCTGGTACTCGTACGCGGTCTTGGCCGGGCCGTCGGCGGGCGGCAGCTGGTCGGCCAGCAGCGTCTTGCGGATCGAGGCTTGCAGCCGCGCGATCATGAGCTGCGAAAACTGCACCTGCGCGCCGGTCACGAGCGCCTTCATGCTGTCGACGCTGTTCGCGATAATGATCTTCTTCGGGCCGAGCTTGATGTTCTTGGCGTTCAACACGCCGTCGTCCTCGGCGATGAACGGCGGCGCGATTGCAGTCTCGGCGCCGGCGAACTCGAGCTCGATCACCCGGGTCAAACTTTTCACGTCGGGCAGCGCCTGCGACATCGGGCCAGTCGCGTAGGCCGAGCTCGGGAGCCGGGTCCAGCGCGGGCAGACGCACGGGAACTCGTCGTAGCCCGATTCCTTCAGCGTGTGACCGGTGGCCGTCTCGATCGTGCAGGACGCGAACGGCATGTCGACCGCGAAGGGCGAGCTCTTGTCGTACTGGTCGCGCGGCTCGATGGCCAGGCACAGGCGCACCTTCTCGCGCAGCTTGTCGGCCTGGAAGAGCGCGCGCACCTTGAGCGACACGCCGTCGATGCCGTACTTCGCGACGACCTGCGCGACGTCCCATTCCCATTCGCGGTAGAGCACGTCGACGCGGCCGCCCTGCCCCTTTGTACTGGCGATGTAGGACTCGGCCAGCGGGAAGGTTTCGAAGTAGTAGCCGACGTCCTGCTGGCCCTCGCCGACGAACATGACGAGGTAGCCTGCGCCGCCCATGTCGAGCAAGGCGTCGAACGCCTCGGCGTCATAGTTGCTGGCGTGGATGTTCTCGAAGATGACGTCCGCCACCTGGTCGAGCCACTGTCGCTCTTCCTGCGTTTCCTGGCCGATATCGAGCGAGAACCAACGCGAATTTGGCGGCGAGAGGCCAGAGAGGATCGAGGAGACAAGCAGCCGCAGCGAGTCGGCGGCGGTGCTGTCGAGGTTCTGCGCTCGCCGGGTCTGCAGGTCGACGGCGTTGAGGTAGATCGAGCCTGTGAAGCCGCTCCCGCGCTCCGGGTAGGAGTAGTCGAAGCACTCGCGCCAGGTCGACTCGTGAGGCTGGCGCTGGGCCTTCAGAGCGTCGAGGCGGCCCTTGATCCGCTGCGCGTCAGCCACGTCAGCCTCCGAACGTCGTCTTGCCGTCGGTCGGTGCGCCGGTGAGCAGCGAGTTCGAGGTGAGTGCCTTGTTTCGCAAGGCCAGCCGGGAGTTGGCGCTCTGCGCGGCCTTCGCATCAGCTTGCGCCTGCAGCTTGGCAGGGTCCTTCGGCGTCGGCGCCGTGAGAGCGCTCACGGCCGTCGCCGAACTCGCGACGGCTGAGAACAGGGCGGCGATTTCGACACCGGTGCACATCGCGTGTTAGCCGGCCTCGGCCAGCGCCTTCTTGCCGGCGGCCTTCTTGGCCCGCTTGGCGAGCTGATCTTCGACCTGGTCGGCGCTGGTGCCGAGCATCGGGTGGCAGTACCAGCCGTCCTTCGTCTCGATGCCGACGGGCGGAATGCCGTCCGCAACGCGGGCCTCGGCCGCGACTCGGGCCTCCTCCTCGGTCGGGAAGCCGTCGCGGCTGAGATTCGGGCGGCGGATGGCTTGAGACTGGGCGGCGTGCTTGGCGATGCCGTCGGCGATCATCTCCGCCATCTCGGCGCGGGTCAGGGTGACGCGTTCGGTGCCGGGGTCGTCGGCGTCGGCGGGATTGGCGGGTTGGCGGGCCATAGCGGGGGGACTCCGG
>Ga0163151_10008028_pt1 | contig 12077 bp, 10 predicted proteins | sample OliLakLV19MP5IB2_FD_145596 | JGI IMG/M metagenome (GOLD analysis project Ga0163151, IMG submission 145596) | Freshwater microbial mat bacterial communities from Lake Vanda, McMurdo Dry Valleys, Antarctica - Oligotrophic Lake LV.19.MP5.IB-2 | ecosystem: Environmental > Aquatic > Freshwater >...
CAGGGGGAGTGGACGCGCCGCAACTCTCGGCTGGGCTAGCGCGCGGAAAAGCGCTCAGAACGAGCCGTTCGGCCGAGCAAGCGAGGTCTTCCCCTTGGCGGAAGTCCTTGCCTGTGAAGCGCTTGGGTCCGGCCCTGCGGGCCGCGTGTTCCTGCCCTTGCCGCTAACCCCTACGGTCGCCTGCCTTCCCGGAGATCGGTCATCCGCATCTCCGTCATCAACATGCGGTTGCCCCCTCTAACCTTCCCAGCCTTCGGGCTGTGGGGGGTGGGGGGGGGTTGTTCTCATTGGCGTTCGCGCTGCCCGACGTGTGGCAACCGCTCCCGCTGCGCACGCGCGCCACCCACCCGCCGTGTTTCGCAGGCCGCAGGCAAGCGGGCCGAAAAAAAAATTCGCGCGCGAGCGGCGCAACTCGCTCGCAATCGGCGGCGACGCGCAAGCCAATCAGGGGCCGGATGCGCAAAACGTGATGTCGGGATTGCGCCCATCGCGCCACGTGCGGGGCACGGCTGCCCGATCACGTGGACGCACAGCTACCTCGTCTGCACTCCGCCAAATCACCCGCTCTGGCAGGGCGGAAGTTCGGGAATCAGCCTTCCGTCCTGCGCGCTCGCGAGCCTCCATGGGGATCCCTTCCGAGTCCCCATTCCGAGGTTCCCATGCATCTCAGCGAAGTCGTCGCCGCGTACGTCACCCAGCAGACCGCGAACGGTCGCGCGACCCACACCTTGAAGCAGATCGAGCGCCACGGCCGCTTGCTCGTCCACGCATTGAACGACCCACCGATCGGGCGCGTGAAGCACGAGGCCGTTGCTGCCTTCTTCGCGTCGGACGTGGTGAAACGCACAGCCGACGGCTCGACGCGTCTGGCTTCGAGTGCGAACGCGCTTCGTTCGTCGATACGCGGCCTGCTCGGCTTCGCGCAAGCGGCAGGTTACGCGCAGACCAACACCGCGCGCCTCGTACGGCGCTCACGCGTACCGCCTGCGCGGCCGCGCGCGTTGCCCGAGCCCGACGTTGCCCGGCTACTGAACGCGCTACAGCGCGCGACAGCGCCCGCAGCGCGACGCGACTACGCGATGGTGCTCGTCATGCTGAAGGCGGGGCTGCGCGTGGGGAGCGTCGTGGCGCTCGACGTGGAGGATCTCGTCGGCGACCAGCTCGCGCTGCGGCGGCTGAAGGGCGGCGGCGACGACTCGGTCTACCTTCCGCGCGAGGTCGGCGAGGTGCTCGTCACGCACATCGGCGAACGCCGCGCGGGTCCGATGTTCGAAGGACAACGCGGCGAACGGATGACGACGAGGCAAGTCGCGCGACGGTTGGCCGAGCACGCGAAACGCGCGGGGATCGCTGGCGCGAACCCGCATTCACTGCGGCACGCGTTCGGGATGGCGGTCTTCGAGCGAACGGGGGATCTGTTGATCACCGCGCGGGCGATGTGCCATCGATCGGTCGCGAGCACTGCGGTCTACGCCCGGCCCGCAGAAGCGCAGTTGCGGGCGGCGGTGGGGGCGTGAAGCAGTCGCCAGCGGCGCGAGCCCACCCGTGTTGCCGGCAGCGCACTCGCCTTCTCCATGCAGGGCACGGCGTCCAGCGTCTCGCACGCTGTGTGGCCGTAGTCGACCCGCACCTTGTTGATGCGGTTCACCGCGACCACGGCTGTCATGCACGGCGCGGCACTTCGCCCGCTGATCGTGATGAGCGGCCTGTCGCTCGGCCGTGGGCGTGCGCAGCGGCGGCTGGCGCCGGAGTCACGCGCGAGGGGGGGGAAGCGACTCTGTGGCGGCCTGGATGGACGCCGCGTTAGGCGCACGGTGGACCGGCACCCACTCGCCCGCTCCAGGGTCCGACGTCAAGGTCGATTGCCCGTGGAGCTGCGCGATCGAGCGGGCTGAGTGGAGTTCGCGCCCTGAATGGGGCGGCCTCGTCGCGCGAAGGTCCGGCGGGGCCGCGTTCGTGTGTGGGCCACGCGCCCGACGCTACTCGACCTCGCGAGCAGCTCGTGCTGAGGCGGCTCAAGGGCGGCGGCGACGACACGGTGTTCATGCCGCGCGAAGTCGTCGAGGTCTTGCGCGCGCACATCGGCGAGCGCCGCTCGGGGCCGATGTTCGAAGGGCAACGCGGCGAACGGATGACGACGAGGCAGGTTGCGCGGCGGCTCGCGGAACACGCGGAACGCGCCGGCATCGAGGGCGCGAACCCCCACGCGCTGCGACATTCGTTTGGGATGGCCGTCTTCGAGCGTACGGGTGACGTGCTACTCACGGCGCGGGCGATGTGCCATCGCAGCGTGTCGAGCACGGCGGCGTACGCGCGGCCCGGGGAGGCGCAGTTGCGAGCGGCGGTGGGGGCGTGACGAACAAACGCAGCCGACGCACATAACGCCGGAAGCCAGGCGTCCTCTTTCGGCGGAATCACGCCCTGTGGGGGCATGGAAACGAAGACCACCAACGTGAATACCGCGCTCCAGATGGGCGAACGCGGCGAGGTCTCCTGCCTTCCGCACGCGCCCTTCCCCGGAACCGAAACGTGGCACCACTAAGCGGGTGGGCACCGATCACGCGCCGCGAGGCGTAGGAGTTCGAGCGCGACATCAGACGCGCGCCCGCGTGCGAGACGTGTCTGGCGATCGCGCGGAATGGGGCGTCGCGCTGGGCGCGCACGAACACACGCCCTGCGATCGCTCGACCAGAAGATCGAACGCTAGATCCGCGAGCTAAAGCGCGCGCTCGTGCAACACTCCGAGGGCGATGAGCTCGTCGTGCGGCTCGAAGAGCGAGAGACGACGCTGCGGCGGATGAACGCGACTAACCCCCGCGATGTGCGCGCCGAGCGGTGACGCGGAAAGGGCGCCCGAGACGCTCGGCCGCTCATCGCACTGAGCTTCCCATCTGCCGCGCCCATTTCCGGATGGAAGAACGCAGCACGACGTGCCCTACGGCGCGCTCTGTCCCGTTTCGACTCCGCGAGGGTGCCCCACCTTTAGGCTCCGGCTGCGAGCGGGCGCTGTGCGAATGTAGGTCCCGGCGGCGTTCACGCTCCCGATGTAGAGGCGCCGGTTTGACCCAGAGACTGAGATCGTGTGACAATCGCCGAGTCGGAACCCTCCGCGTTCTTCGCTTCCATCCCCGAGAACTGCACATGCGCACACTCGCTCGCCTTTCCCTTGCCGTAGCGACGATCTGTACCAGCCTCGTGATTACGGGATGTCCGACTACGCGAGTCCACCCGCCCTCAAGTAGCGAGGTCGATGCCGCGCCGGTTTGCACGCTCACCCACCATGCGTACCAGGGAGGCATGATTCAGGAGGTCGGTTCGTCCTTTCTCGCTGATCCGAGCTCGATTCCGCGCGAGATCACTTATCAAGGCGTTCACAACGTGCCCGGTAGTGGTCTTATCGAGGCCGGCGTGCTCCTCACTATCGAGTGCGAGAACACCACGAAGATCAACTTGACGGCAAAAGCGAGGAACCCGGGTGGCGTGCAATACCTCGCCGTCAAGACGTACGGTGTCAGTGGCACGAATCCGCTGCCTTCGCCTTGGAACTACCACTCGATCGTCCAGGGAGGATTCGACTCCCAGGGCAACGTGCCGGTCCTGCTGAGTGCAATGGGGTATTACCCCCCGCTGCCTCCGGGCGCGCCACTGCCCCAGATTGTCCCGATTGAGGTGCTGGTCCAAAATACCGGTGGTTCAGCCGAAGCTAGACCGTACCACACTGTGTACGTTGAGGTCGAAGCGCTCAGCTTCAACGGGAACCGAACTTGGTTCGTAGTGAAGTACTTCCCGAGGACTTAGCAAGACCGGGACTCGCATACGCGCGCTTGAAGCACTCTGCAGGGTTGTTGCCATTTTGCGAGGGCCGCAGGCCGAGCGCGCTGTCGCTGTAGATCGCGACGACCTTGCGGCCCAGGTCATTCCTAAATGGGATCTGTGCGTCGGCGCTCGCCTGATCCTGGAAGGACCAATGAAGAGGGTCGGCGCGGGCCAGCTCGAACGGCCCTGGCGACCTCGTCAAGGCCCGTGCGAGCCGCCGACATCTTTGATGATTGCGAAGCACGTCCCCGTGCTCAGCGGGGCGACCGCCACCGCGTGCGCGTTACCGGGCGAGCGCCGACTCGAAGGCCCCCTGCCCGTTGTCCTTATTGAGCAGGCGCCAGAAGTCGAGGCTGAGCCCGATTGTCGGGCCATCGCTCCCCGAGTCAAAGTCGTGCCAGTAGGCGCCGACGCTGATGTGTGGCAGCGCGGCGTACGTCTCCGACCAGCCGAGGTGGAGGGTCGGTCCGACACCCAGGCCGAAATCCTGGTCGCTGAAGGTCGCCGTCGCGGACGCTCCGATGAACCAGTTGCGCGTGTCGGTGGGGTAGTGGATGTATCCCAGGACGTGCACCATTAGGGACGCTTGCACGCTGGCGTCGCTGGCGCTGCGCACGTCGATCTCGAAGCCCAGCTCGGGGTGCAGGAACACGAGCTGGTCGTCGGGGGCCGACTCCCACGTGAACGCGCCGAAGACCTTTGGTGTCACGTAACTGTTCACGATCGACTCCCAGGGGTACTGCGAGAAGCCCGTCTCGAGGTAGTTCGTCCAGGACTCGTCGATGTCCGTAAGGCGCCCCGTGACGCGCTCAAAGGGCTTCACCTTGATCGCCTTGAAGAGGTCGCGCATGCGGTCCGCCACGGCGCGGATCTCAATCGCTTGAGCGATGGTCGCGTAGTAGACCGGGTCGGACGTGGAGACGAGCTTGCCGCCGAGCACGATCTGCTGCCGAGTACCGACGAAGTAGCACGACTCCGTCGACAGCCGGGTGTTGCCTTGCTGGTCCGGCTGGAACTCGGCCTCCGGGAACGGGAGGTTCTCTCCCGGCTTCGTCGCCTCAAGCCGTCCGAGGTACTCGTCGATCTTGCCGTTCAGGGCGGCCAGCAGCAGTCGCGCGTTGCCGACGGTCGCAGCGAACGCCGCGCTCGACTCGGCCCTCGCCCGCAGACGCAGGACCACCCGCTTCACTCCGTCCCGCGAGACATCGGCCATCTGCGCGGCGGCCTCCCCGTAGGCCTTGTACGCCGGCGCTGCGGTCCACGGCGCGGCCAGGAGATCGCTGTCGTAGACCGAGCCGTAGTTCCGGAAGTCCTTTGCGTTTTCGATCACCTCGGCGTTGAGCGGCTCGAATCTCAGAGCCTTCTCCGGATCCAGGAACAAAGCCTGCGCGGCTAGATGCGGGCACAGGACGAGGATCGCGAGATAGGCGCGCGCAAACCTGAGAGGCTTCATTGGTTCAGCTCCTGGTAGACCCGGACGACGAACTTGGCGAGCTTGGGGAGCGAGAGCTCCCGGTCGAAGTCGTGGTCAAAGATCGCATGCAGCGAGTTGAATTCAGTGGTCGCGTGCTCGGGATGCTTGGCGTTGAACGCCGCGACCGCGGCATCCACCTCGGCAGGCGTGCACAGCTTGTCCGTGGCGAAGATTGCGCGCAAGACCTGCACGTGGACCGCCGGATCGGAGAAGTACAACTCGAAGTCGTGCACGCGCCTCACGTCGTCGAAGCGCGACGTCGTCACCTCGGTGTAGAAGGGCGACGCCCAATCCGGCGGCGTGAACGCGCGCGGCCACGTGAACGGATCGCCGTCGTGATGGAAGTTCAGGTACTTGCGGCACGTCGAGTTGGTATCGCCGGGTCGCAGGCACGAGCGGTACACCTTGAACGCGTCCAGCGGGGCGTTGTGGGAGTGAACGTCGGGCGATCCGGCGGACGAGACCTTGGCCGGCGGCACGACGCACTCGAGGAGGCGCGAGACGTTCGCCACCATCGACACCGACTGCCACTTGAAGCTGTCGGGCTTGAACAGAATCTCGTCGACGGCCGAGAACCGTAAGGACACGAGCGCGTCGTGCGCGACCGACGTGCCCAGGCTGTGAGCGATGACGTTCGCGCGCGTGAGCGGACCCTCGTCGTTCATCTCCTTCAGCGCGTCGCCGATCTGCTTGCTCACCCGTGCGATCACCGCGTCGCGCGCGAGCGGGATGCCCTGCCACAGGACTGGATCAAGCGCGCTCTCCCAGAAGAACTTCTCCGCGCCTTGGCCCGCCGCGGCGCTGTCCGCGATCTTCTTGAACGCAGCCGAGACGCCCGCTCTCACCCCCGGCCCGCCAACGATCGAGCCCATGAGCTCGGCGGTGCGCTTGCGGAAGCCTTGGAAGATGTCGTCGTAGCCGATCGGGATGAACCGGAGGAACTGCTTCTCCACACTCGCCGCCGACATGCCGCGGAAAGGGGCGTAGTTCTGGAGCGCATCGTGAATCGTCGTCTTGAAAGATCCGGCCCACTCGTCCTTGGGGTGCAGGCCCATGCCGTGGAACAGGAAGACGTACTGGCGAGCCATCCGCTTCTCTCCTCTCATGCGGGAGCGCGCCGATCTTAGGGGGCGGCGCCTTCTCTCCCTCGTTCCGTTCAAGCTCTCCTAGACAGTCGGTTGAGGGTACTCACGCGGGCACCTTGACGGCAATGCAGTAGCTGCGGATAGCGGCCGGAGGGCGATGCGCATGGCACCAAACCGGCCAGTTCTCGTTGTGGAGTGCGGTGTGCGCGGCGAAATCGCGGCGCATGTCCTCGGCCTCCACAAACCCGCGTACCTGCTGGACCTCCTCCTGACCGTTCGGGGCAGGGTCACCGTGCCCCCCGGCATGGATCATCACGAGGCTCCGCTGGTCGAGCCCGCACTCCAGCCGCTTTTCACGGTGCGCGCGAGAAAGAACACCGGACCGGCGCGCCACCGAGCCTCCCGAGGACGTGGACGGAGCCGTCCAGCGTGGGGATCAAGTATGGGCGTCCATCCTGCGGTCGGCTCTTGGCTGTCGCGCCGGTCCGAGGGAAGCAGCGTCGCGAGGGGATGCAGGGGGACGATGGGCTCGGGGTGAAGCTCGGGCGAAACCCCGCCCCACGGCAGGTGCTGCGAGTCGCTACCGGATCTCGACGATGCTCACTGCGCCACCGCGCGGTGGGTGACGGGGGAGCGTGACTTGACGCACTGGCCATAGGGCCAGCCGACCTATCGGGCCGCGACCACCCAGATCACGGAGAGCCCGATGACTGCTGCGACAACCATGCATCCTTGCTTCGGTTGCCTGCGACGGCCGCTGCGCTTCGGGCTCGGATACATCGCCTTCGCACCCTCGCGAGCCAAGTTTCCAGCAACTTGATCAAGCCAACCCATGGCGTCCCTATCCCTGTACTCGTTGCCCGCGTGAAGTGGCCCCGATCGGGGCCGATTGGCGAATTGGAGGCAAAGCCTCCTCAGCGCGAGTGCCGGGTGCGCCCGACAGGTCCATTTGTAGCACAGCAAGCTGCCTCGGCAGATAATTCGTCCGCATGCCATGCAGTAACGTGATGACCAGTTCGCAACTGTCATGGCCCGCCCGCCTGGATGCCGCCCGCCAGGACGTGACGATCACGTGCATGAATCGACGCGAAGAGATGGTGTGAGCGCCGCGGCCTGACGTTCAAGGAGAACGACGTGCCCGCCCAGCCTTCAATAGGGATTCGCATCTGCTAGACTCCGCGCGTAGTTCCGCGGCCTCTCCGTCCTCGTCCTCCGTCCAAGCCCAGGCCGCTCCTTCGGAGCCCTCGCTTGGACATCGTCTCTGCACCTCTCGACTCTCTCCACCTCGACCCCGCAAACGCCCGGACTCACGGCGACCGCAACCTCGACGCCATCCGCGCGTCGCTCGCGACCTTCGGCCAGGTCGAGCCGCTGGTTGTTCACCGCCCGACGAAGCGCGTGATCGGGGGCAACGGCCGCCTGACCGCGATGAAGGCCCTGGGTTGGACTCACGCCGACGTGGTCGAACTCGATGTCTCCGAGACGCAGGCCACCGCGCTCGGCATCGCGCTGAACCGGACGGCTGAGCTGATGGAGTGGGACCTCCCGAGCCTCGGTGCGCTCCTGCAATCGCTGCCCGACCTCGACGGCGTCGGCTTCGACGCGAAGGAGCTGCAAGAGGTCCTCGACTCGCTGCTCGCGGGGCAAGCGATCGGCGTGAACGAAGACGACGTGCCCGATCCGCCCGACGAAGCGACGACGCGCACGGGCGACGTGTGGGTGCTCGGGCGGCATCGCTTGCTGTGCGGCGCCAGCTCGCTCGCGGCGGACGTGGACGTGCTGCTCGCGGGCGCTTCGATCCACCTGACCACTTCGAGCAATTTACAGAAGAAATGTTGCTTGGCCCGCTTGCTGGCGGCAGGCTGAAAGGGAGCTATGCCGGGGGGCATCCGCTTGGAGTTCCTCTCCCCACGCATTTGATCGACATCCTGCGCGCTCGCGCCGCTTGGAGTTCCTATTCCCACGCATTTGATCGACATCCTGCGCGCTCGCGCTGTCGACGCCCATCATCGAACCGCATTGACGTTCGTCCGCGACGGTCATGAGCCGTCGACGGTGTGGACATATGGAGAGTTGCTCAGCCGCGCCAGCGCCTGTGCGCAGCGCCTCGATGAACTGAATGTGCCGCGCGGCGCGCGCGTATTGTTAGTGCATCCACCCGGACCAGCCTTCTTGGCCGCATTTCTGGGGTGCATTATCGGCGGACGCTTGGCGGTGCCGCTGCCGCATCCGCGACAGAAGCGCTCCATGGGGCGCATTCGCGCTGTTGCGAAGGACTGCGCGCCGTCGCTGATGTGGACCGACGAACAACACACTCAGACGGTCCAAGCACTTTGTGATGACGAAGTCGACTTGTCCGGCTTGGTGGTGGCCAGCAGCGAAACACCAGCACCCGATGCTGCCAACCTCACAAGGCTATTGACCACGATACCCGAGGACACGCAGGCATTTCTTCAGTACACTTCAGGTTCCACAGGGTCGCCCAAAGGTGTCGTTATTACCCATATCTGCCTGGCGCATCAACTGCGATCGCTATCAGACAGAGGGCAGCACGACAGCGGGTACTCGCTCGTTACCTGGCTTCCTCACTATCACGACATGGGGCTTGTCGGCGGCTTGATGCGCACGTGGCTTGATTCCGGCTCTGTCATTCAACTCGCGCCCGCCCATTTCATGCAATCGCCGACGTCTTGGTTGGTTGCGGCGAGCACGCATAAAGCACAAGACATCGTAGGCCCGGACTTCGCCTATGAACTCTGCGCTCGAACTCCGCATCCGCCGCTCGACCTCTCCCACCTGCGCGTCTTGTGGAACGGCGCCGAGCCTATTCGCGCCTCGACGTTCGCGAGCTTCAATGACGTTTTCGCTCCGATGGGCTTTCATCCGCGCGGCTGGCTGCCGTGCTACGGCATGGCCGAATGTACGTTGATGACGACCGGATTGCCCCGCGGTGAATCCGTTTCAACGCTGCGCCTCGACCCCGCTGCGCTGGCGCAAGATCGCGCGCAGGACTCGACGAACTCGACGGCCTGCGCCATAGTTGGCTCGGGTCGCACGATGCCCGGAATGCGCGTGGCGATTGTCGCTCCGGACACGCGCTCCGTTCTGTCCGACGATGCAATTGGCGAGATCTGGGTGCAGGGCGGTAGCGTTGCCGAGGGTTATTGGAACAAGCCTGGATTGAACGCCGAGATCTTCGGCGCGCGCACGTCGAGCGGCGACGGGCCGTTCCTGCGCACCGGCGATCTGGGCTTTCTGCGCCAAGGCCAAGTGTTTGTAACTGGACGGCTCAAGGACCTGATCAAAGTCCGCGGCCGCAATCTCTACCCGCAGGATCTGGAAGCCGCCGTTGTCGCGGCGCTGCCTGGAACTGCTGCGAACGGCGTCGCAGCGTTCGCGCTCGACGATGGAAGCGCGGAGTCGATCGCCCTCGTTGTCGAAGGTGATCGCTCGCTGTCGCGTTTGGGACAGCGCGCCGCCAAGGCCGACGCTACTGCGGTCGAGGAACTTGCGGCGCGCACGCGTGCCGTGCGCCGCGCAGTCACCGAGGAGTGCGACATCTCGCCGCGCTTGATCGCCTTCGTCGGCCCGGGCGGTTTTCCGCGCACGACGAGCGGCAAGGTGCAACGCCGTCTCGCGCGTGAGCGGCTGCTCGACGGCACACTCGACACGGTGCATATCGATGGACTCGACGAATACCGCGCGCGCCTCGCGGCCAGCGAACGAGCGATCGAGGGGGGAGCGAACGGAATTGTCGCCAACGAACGAACACACCAAGGCTCAGCGCCTGACCGCAGCGCGCTGCTGAAAGTCCTGCACGACGCGGCGCTTGAGATCCTCGCGCCGCGCGATCGTTCGCTTCAGAAGCTTCCGCTCGACGAATCACTGGCGGGTTATGGGCTCGATTCGCTGGCGACGGCCGAACTCGGACTCTTACTCGGCGACCGCCTGGGCCGGCCCTTGCCGCCGGAGCTGTTGCAACAGTGCGCGACATTGCAAGCGCTGGCGGAAGTGCTGCAACCCAACGCGGCCCCGAACGGCGATGTGGACAAGCTCGCGCGCTATCGCGTCGCCAACGGCCGGATGGAGGCGCTGCGGAACGCCGATCGCTACCTATTTCACCCTGTCATTTCTGCTTACGAAGGTTCATACGTCGTGGTCCGTGGCCGACGTCTCTTGATGCTCGGCAGCTACGAGTACTTGGGTCTCTTGCGCCATCGCCGCCTCGACGAAGCGCTGGTTAGCGCGGCGCAGCGGTTTGGAACTGGACATCACGGAGTTCGAATCTTGGCAGGGACGACGGAGCTGCATTGCGCCCTCGAACTGCGCCTGTCCGAAACGATGCGAGCCGAGGACGCGATCGTCTATTCGAGCGGCTTCGTCACCAACCACGCGACGATCGGCGCGCTGGTTGGACCTGGCGATCGCGTGATTGGCGACGAGTGGAATCACGCCAGCATCCAGGACGGTTGCAAGGCCAGCGGCGCTGCCTTCGAGAGCTGGGCGCACGGCGACATCGGGGCGCTGGAGCGTTTGCTCTCGCGCGAGCCCAAGCTCCACACCTTGGTCGTCGTTGATGCCGTGTTCAGCATGGACGGCGACATCGCCGACGTGCGTGCTATCGCCCATCTATGCCGTCGGTTCGGCGCGCTCTTGATGGTCGATGAAGCGCACAGCTTGGGTGTGCTCGGCGAGCGCGGCCTAGGCGTGCAAGAGCACTTCGACCTGCCGTCCGACGCGATCGACGTGAAGATGGGTACGCTGAGTAAGACTCTTGCAGGTACGGGCGGCTTTGTCGCTGGCCGTCGCGAGTTGATCGAGTATCTGCGGCACCACGCGCGCGGTTATTTGTTTTCGGGGTCACTGCCGGCGGCCAATGTCGCGGCTTCGATTGCAGCTCTGGATGTGTTGCGCGACGAGCCGCAGCGCGTGCGCGCGCTGCGCGAGAACGCTGCGTGGTGGAAGCGCGCGCTCATTCAAGCGGGCTTTGAAACGCTACAGAGTTGCACGCCAATCGTGCCTGTCGTCCTGGCGGACGAGAGGCAGACGTTGGAGTTCGCTCACCGCTGTCGCGAGGGCGGAGTATTTGCGGTGCCGGTGCTCTATCCCGCTGTGCCCGTGAATGCGCCGCGGCTGCGCACGTGCGTTTCGGCCGTTCACACGCGCGCGGAGTTGGAGTTCGCGCTCGACGTGCTCGTGCGCGTCGGGCGCGAGTTGGGGGTCCTGCGTTAGAGCGCGCGGCTGCGGTCAGCGGCCGAACTGCGGAGTCCGGTCCGAGCTCCCGCTGCGAACGTTGCGTGACGGATACACTGTAAGCGTCCGGGTGCGCCGTGAAAGGTGAAGTGATCCAGCAGATGAAAGTTCTGTCCTGCGAGTTGGCGAAGCGCGCAGGTAGCTACGGGAGCGATGTGCATGGGCAGCCGTCGCCGCTCGAGCGACGCGTATCGCTTGAAGGCTCGGACGGAACCAGAGTCTGGCCCTTGGCACCCAAAGGCCGTGCAGCTCTCGAGGCCCACTGGCGCGGGGTTCTCGATCGACACGCCGCGAGCGTCCTGAGCCTGCGCGAGTTCGCGGCGCGCGAGAGCCTCTCCGCGAACACGCTCGCGTACTGGAAGTACACGCGGCTCGCACGGCCCGCCGAGAGATCGACGACCCTCGTGCCGGTTCACGTCATCGACGACCGCGCGAGCTCTGACTAGGAC
>Ga0163151_10008037_pt1 | contig 12072 bp, 6 predicted proteins | sample OliLakLV19MP5IB2_FD_145596 | JGI IMG/M metagenome (GOLD analysis project Ga0163151, IMG submission 145596) | Freshwater microbial mat bacterial communities from Lake Vanda, McMurdo Dry Valleys, Antarctica - Oligotrophic Lake LV.19.MP5.IB-2 | ecosystem: Environmental > Aquatic > Freshwater > Lake...
AATTATGAATTTTGGCGCTTTTGCGCACTTTGAAAGGATTTAAATATGTCTTTATCACAAGACCAAATTATCGATGCAATTTCACAAATGACAGTTTTGGATGTTTCCGAACTCGTTAAGAAAATGGAAGAAAAATTCGGTGTGAGCGCTGCCGCTCCCGTAGCAGCTGTTGCAGCTGGTGCTGCCGCTGCTGCACCTGCAGAAGCTAAAACTGAATTCACAGTTGTTCTTGCGAGCGCTGGTGCAAACAAGATTAACGTTATTAAAGAAATTCGTACAATTACTGGCCTCGGTTTAAAAGAAGCGAAAGACCTAGTTGAGGGAGCTCCTAAAACCGTAAAAGAAGGCGTAGCTAAAGCTGATGCTGAGAACATGAAGAAGCTTCTCGAAACAGCCGGCGCTAAAGTCGAGTTGAAGTAATTGAATATCACGGCCAATAAAGATTTTTTGAATTTAATAAGACAAAAGGAGTTGGAATGACCCCCACTTCTATATGTGCATCAAACATTAGAATTCGGCGTACTTTTGCGAAGAATCACCAGGTTATTGAAATTCCTAACCTGATAGAACTCCAAAAGCGTTCGTACGAAGATTTTTTACAAAGAGACGTTGACCCCGATAAGCGTGAAGCTGTTGGGCTCAATGCCGTTTTTAAATCAGTATTTCCAATATCTGATTTTAACAATACGGCAAGTCTTGAGTTTGTAAGTTATGCTCTTGAAACACCGAAATACGATGTGGATGAGTGTCGTCAACGTGGGATGACCTTTGCGGCTCCCATTAAGGTGACATTGCGCCTCATCGTGTTTGATGTTGATGAACAAGCTGGAACTCGAAGTATCCGCGATGTGAAAGAGCAAGAAGTCTATTTGGGTGAAATCCCATTGATGACGGCTAATGGTTCTTTCATTATCAATGGTACTGAGAGAGTAGTAGTCAGCCAACTTCATCGTTCACCTGGTGTTTTCTTTGACCACGATAGTGGTAAGAATCATGCGAGCGGCAAACTTATTTATTCAGGTCGAGTAATCCCTTATCGCGGATCATGGCTTGACTTTGAATTTGACCATAAAGATTTGATCTATTGCCGCATCGATCGTCGTCGCAAATTACCAGCATCTGTTTTGTTGAAAGCACTTGGTTATACAACTGAAGAGTTGTTGGCCATGTATTACAACGTTGAAACAGTATTCTTAGATAAAGATGGATACTTCCGCTCTATCGATGTTGATTATTTGCTCGGCCAACGTGCGACAACTGATATTGCTGACCCTAAAACTGACGAAATTATCGTCAAAAAAGGTCGTCGTATCACGAAGGCGTCTATTCGTCGTATTCAAGAATTGAAGCTGAAAAAGTTTGCTATTCCTGAAGAAGATCTTGAGGGTCGTGTAATTGCTCGACCTATCGTTGAATCAAAAACTGGCGAAGTCATTTCAGATGTAAACTCTGACTTAACAAAAGATGTCTTAAAACGAGCTCGCGCTGCAGGTATCAAAGAAATTGGCGTGATCTTTTTTGACGGTTTGACTGTTGGACCTTATTTGCGCAACACATTGCTCATCGATAAGGTTACAACCCAAGAAGAAGCCGTCATGGAGATTTACAAGCGATTACGTCCTGGGGAACCCCCAACGGGCGATGCTGCAAGAGTATTTTTCGAAGGATTATTTTTTGTTCCTGAGAAATATGATCTCTCACGCGTAGGTCGTTTGAAAATTAATCATAAATTTAATATTAGCACTGATGAAATTCCAAATGAGCAAACTACATTGACGAAAAAAGATATCGTTTGTGTCGTTCGTCATCTTATTGATTTGAAAAACGGTAAAGGCCAAGTGGATGATATCGATCACTTGGGTAACCGCCGTGTTCGATCAGTAGGTGAGTTGCTCGAAAATCAATATCGTATTGGTCTAGTCCGTATGGAACGAGCTATTCGCGAGAGAATGAGTCTTCAGGATTTAGAAACCATGATGCCTCATGACCTCGTTAACGCTAAGCCTGTAAGTGCTGTCGTTAAAGAATTTTTCGGTGCCAGTCAACTTTCACAATTTATGGATCAAACCAATCCACTATCTGAGATTACGCATAAACGTCGTCTCTCAGCTCTTGGACCCGGTGGTTTGACTCGTGATCGCGCAGGTTTTGAGGTACGTGACGTACATCCGACACATTACGGTCGTATTTGTCCTATCGAAACTCCAGAGGGACCAAACATCGGTTTGATCGCTTCACTTTCTACTTATGCGCGTATTAACGAATATGGTTTTATCGAAACTCCATATCGTAAAGTTGATGATGGAAAGTTAACTTCTAACATTAAGTACTACACAGCGCTTGATGAAGAAGGAAACTACATTGCTCAAGCTAATGTTCACATGGGCGTTGGTAATAAAATTAATGAAGATATGGTAAGTTGCCGAATCAATGGTGAATACGAATCTATTCAAAGAGACAAAGTTAATTTGATGGACGTATCTCCAAATCAATTGGTGTCTATTGCGGCATCATTGATTCCATTTCTTGAGCATGACGATGCTAACAGAGCCTTGATGGGTTCAAACATGCAACGTCAAGCCGTGCCTTTATTGAAAACACGTGCACCGCTCGTAGGAACAGGTATCGAAGCTCTCGTAGCTCGTGATTCTGGTACAAGCGTTGTAGCAACACATGATGGTGTTGTTGATAGCGTTGATGCAGGTCGAATTGTAATCCGCCGTTTTGCTAAAGGTGGAGAGCTTGGTTCAAACGTTGATATTTATAATTTAACAAAATACCAACGTAGTAACCAAAACACCTGTATTAACCAAAAACCAATTGTGTATGTTGGCGACCGCATTAAAAAAAGCGATATCATCGCCGATGGTCCTGCAACTGAGCTTGGTGAATTAGCCCTCGGACAAAACGTTCTCGTGGCATTTATGCCTTGGAATGGTTACAACTTCGAGGATTCTATACTTATTAACGAACGCCTGATTAAAGATGATACATTCACTTCTATCCACATTGAAGAATTCGAATGTATTGCTCGTGATACTAAATTAGGAAAAGAAGAGATCACTCGAGATATTCCCAACGTTGGAGAAGAGGCTCTGAAAGATCTTGATTCCTCAGGTATCGTAAGAATCGGCGCTGAAGTAGCTCCGGGTCATATCCTTGTGGGTAAAGTTACTCCAAAAGGTGAAACTCAGTTGAGCCCTGAAGAAAAACTCTTAAGAGCGATCTTCGGTGAAAAAGCAGGCGATGTACGCGATACTTCGCTTCGTGTTCCATCAGGTGTGACTGGTACGGTTATCAATGCTCAAGTTTTCTCACGAGAAGGCTCTGATCGCGATGAACGTATGATGTCCATTATGGATGATAAGCTTACTAAGATTCAAAAAGACCAAAGTGTTGAGATTAATATTATTCGTAACAATGCTTTGGATAAATTAAAGACTGTTCTGGTTGGTCAAAAGACAACTGGTGTTCTCTTGAGCGAAGACGGAAGTCAAAAACTTTTGGCTAAAGCTCAAGTAATCACTGAGGCTGATCTGGAAACCATCCCGTTTGAACTCTTGAGCTACATTCCTTTGGCGAGCGAGCTTGAATTTCAAGTTACTAAAGTTATTGATTCAGCTCGTAACCAAATTGATGCCGTTAAGATGATTTTCACGGAAAAAGCAGATCGCCTCAGAAAAGGTGACGAGCTTCCTCCTGGCGTTATTAAAATGGTTAAAATCTATGTAGCTATTAAACGTAAGCTCCAAGTCGGTGATAAAATGGCCGGTCGTCACGGAAATAAAGGTGTTATTTCTAGAATTGTTCCCGCTGAAGACATGCCTTACACCGCTGATGGAAGACCCGTTGATATGGTTCTTAATCCGCTCGGCGTTCCTTCACGTATGAACATCGGACAAATTTTGGAATGTCATTTGGGTTGGGCAGCTTATGGTTTAGGACAGCAAATTCAGGATCATCTCCAAAAATGGAATCCTGATGCTATCAGAAAACAATTGAAGGCCGTATACAGCAGCAAAGAAACAGATGCTGCTATTGATGGCGCCGATGAGCAATCATTGCGTCGTATGGTGTTTAGCCTAAAGGGTGGATTCCATATGGCATCACCTGTTTTTGATGGTGCAAATGAAACTGAAATTAAAAAGCTACTAAATGCTGCAGGTCTCCCTGAAGGCGGTCAAACAATTTTGTTTGACGGTAAAACAGGCGAGCCATTCGACAACAAGGTAACTGTTGGAATTATGTACATGTTGAAACTCCATCATCTTGTTGAAGAAAAAATTCATGCTCGAAGCATTGGCCCTTATTCTCTTGTTTCGCAACAACCTCTGGGTGGTAAAGCTCAGTTTGGTGGTCAGCGTCTTGGAGAGATGGAGGTCTGGGCTATCGAAGCTTATGGTGCCGCATATTCATTGCAAGAGTTTTTGACTGTTAAGTCAGATGACGTTGCAGGGCGAACCCGTATTTATGAAAGCATTGTGAAAGGTGAGAACGTTCTTGAGCCAGGATTGCCTGAGTCTTTCAACGTATTAGTGAAAGAGCTTCAGTCATTGGCATTGAACGTAGAACTCATCGAAGACAGCAAAGAGAGCTAAGCAAGATAAGTAAGCTAACTCAAAAGGAGAGTGCGCTTTGAAAGATTTGTTAAATTTTTTCGATAAACCAAAAGATCCATTGTCATTTAACGCTGTTCGCGTTTCTTTGGCAGCCCCGGAGAAAATCCGAGAATGGTCTCATGGTGAAGTCAAAAAACCTGAAACGATTAACTATCGTACATTTAAACCTGAGCGTGATGGATTATTTTGCGCAAAGATTTTCGGACCTATAAAAGACTACGAATGTTTATGCGGTAAATACAAACGCATGAAACATCGCGGTGTCGTGTGCGAAAAGTGCGGTGTCGAAGTTATTCAAAGTAAAGTTCGACGTGAGCGTTTAGGTCACATTGAATTAGCAACACCAGTTGCACATATCTGGTTCTTGCGTTCATTGCCTAGTCGTATTGGTAATCTACTTGATATGGCACTTAAAGATGTCGAGAAGGTTCTGTACTGTGAGGCTTACATTGTCACCGATCCAGGCGAGACAACTTTAAAAGTTGGCGAACTTTTGTCAGAAGATAAATACCAAGCTGCGCTAAAAGAATTCAGCGGTAAATTTTCTGCCGGTATGGGTGGTGAAGCTGTTAGAGAAATGCTCAAGAAAATTGATATTGAGTCACTCTCTAAGAGTCTTCGTGAGGAAATGAAAGAAGTTACCTCCGATGCTGCTCGCAAAAAATTAACTAAACGATTGAAAGTTGTTGAGGCTTTTAAAGGTTCAGGCAATCACCCATTTTGGATGATGATGGAAGTAATCCCGGTCATTCCACCGGATTTACGTCCTCTTGTTCCTTTAGATGGTGGTCGTTTTGCGACTTCAGATCTCAACGATCTCTATCGTCGCGTTATTAACAGAAATAATCGTTTGAAACGCCTTCAAGAGCTTAATGCTCCTGAAATTATTATTCGTAATGAAAAACGCATGCTCCAAGAAGCTGTGGATGCGCTCTTTGATAACGGTCGTCGTGGAAAGACCTTTACTGGTCCTAACAAACGCCCGCTTAGATCTTTAAGTGATATGCTTAAAGGTAAACAAGGTCGTTTCCGTCAGAACTTGCTTGGAAAACGTGTCGATTATTCAGGTCGATCCGTTATTGTTGTAGGTCCTGAGTTAAAACTCCATCAATGCGGTCTTCCCAAAAAGATGGCTTTGGAGCTTTTCAAACCTTTCGTTTACAACAAGCTTGAAGAAAAAGGTTTTGTCACAACAATCAAATCAGCCAAGAAAATGGTTGAACAAGAAAAAATCGAAGTATGGGATATTCTCTCTGAGGTTGTTCAAGAGCATCCTGTACTTCTGAATCGTGCACCTACACTTCATAGACTTGGTATTCAAGCATTTGAGCCAGTTCTTCTTGAAGGTAAAGCTATTCAACTTCATCCTCTCGTATGTCATGCGTTTAACGCTGACTTCGACGGTGACCAAATGGCGGTTCACGTTCCACTTTCAGTTGAAGCGCAAATTGAAGCACGCGTATTGATGATGTCGACAAACAACATTCTCAGTCCAGCTCATGGTCGTCCTATTATTGTTCCCACTCAAGACGTTGTTTTGGGTGTGTACTGGATGACCCGTTCACGTCCCGGCGCAAAAGGTGCGGGTCGTACTTTCAGTGGCGTTGATGAAGTTATCTATGCTTATGAAATGAAAGATGTTGATCTCCAGGCTGAAATTAAATTCCGCAGAGGCGGCAAGCGCTATGAGACAACTGTAGGTCGTGCGTTGTTAAGCGATATTGTTCCAGAGCAAGTTCCTTTTGATTTCTACAACAAGGCGATGGATAAAAAATCTTTAGCAGCACTTGTAGATCAATGTTTCCGTTTAGCTGGAAATAAAGAAACCGTTTTGCTTGCGGATCGATTGATGCAAACAGGTTTTAGATTTGCAACTCGCGCGGGTATTTCAATCTGCGTAGACGATTTACATATTCCTCCTTCAAAAGCAGTATTGATCGAAAAAACACAGCAAGAAGTTAAGAAGATTCAAGATCAATACGCAGAAGGTTTGATTACAGATGGTGAGCGCTACAACAAAGTAGTAGATATTTGGGCGCAAACTGGTGATCAAGTTGCTCGTGAGATGATGTCGCGAATTGATACTGAAGAGTTTAAACTCGCAGATTCTAAAACTCTTCGTGGTCCTAGCTTTAACCCAATCTTTATCATGGCTGACTCAGGAGCGCGGGGTTCCGCTGCTCAAATTAGACAGCTTGCTGGTATGAGGGGTTTGATGGCTAAGCCTTCAGGTGCGATTATCGAAACACCGATTACAGCGAATTTCCGAGAGGGGTTGAGCGTACTACAATACTTTATTTCAACTCACGGAGCGCGAAAAGGTTTGGCTGATACTGCATTGAAAACAGCGAACTCAGGTTATCTGACACGTCGTCTCGTTGACGTTGCGCAAGATTGCATCATTATTGAAAAAGATTGCGGAACACTCGACGGGTTGTTTGTAACCCCACTCAGCGAGGGCGGTGAAATAATTCAACCTCTTGGTGATCGTATCTTGGGGCGTACAGCGCTTGATGATGTTTTTGATCCATTCACGAATCAAGTTATTGTAGAAGCAAATACTGAAATTCGTGAAGAGCAAGTAAAAGCAATTGATGAAGCTGGTGTAGAAAAAGTTAAAATCAGATCAGTACTCACATGCCGCAGTAAACGCGGTACATGTATTAAGTGTTATGGTCGTGATTTAGCTCGTGGTAACACGGTTAATTTGGGTGAGGCAGTAGGTATTATTGCAGCACAATCAATCGGTGAACCCGGTACCCAACTTACAATGCAAACATTCCATTTTGGTGGAGCCGCTTCAAGAAGTGTTGAGCAATCAATTTTAGAAGCACGTCATGATGGAACAGTGAAATTTTATAATTTGAATACTGTTAAGAATAAGTCTGGAAAACTCACTGTTATGAATCGTAACGGTGAATTAGCGATAGTTGATGCTAGTGGGCGTGAGCGCGAAAAGTACAGCATCGTTTATGGAGCAACATTGAGCTTCGATGAAGGTGCGGCTGTTAAAAAAGGCGGAGTACTTGCTGAATGGGATCCCTATTCTAATCCCATTATTTCTGAAGTGTCTGGAACGATTAAGTTTCAAGACATTGAAGAGGGCGTAACGATGCAAGAGCAACTGGATAATATCACCGGTTTTGCTCGCAAAGTTATTATCGATTCTAAAGATGCTGAAGCAAAACCTGCAATCTTCATCGTTGGAAAAGATGGTAAGCCACTTAAGCTTCCACATCGTGATTTACCAGCACGTTACAGTATGCCTGTAGGTTCAAACCTTCTTATTTTGGAAGGTGATGAAGTTCATGCTGGTGACACTGTTGCGAAAATCCATAGAGAAACAACGAAAACAAAAGATATTACAGGCGGTCTCCCCAGAGTTGCTGAGCTCTTTGAAGCTCGCAAACCAAAAGAGACTGCAATTATCAGTGAGATTGATGGTTACGTTAGCTTTGGTAAAGACCTTAAAGGTAAACAGCGCGTGATCATTACCCCTGAAATTGGTGAGCAAAAGGAATACCTAATTCCTAAAGGTAAACACATCGGTGTTCGCGAAGGTGAATTTGTTCGCGCCGGTGAACCTTTGATGGATGGTAGTTCTAATCCCCATGACATTCTCAAGGTTCTTGGCGATAAAGAATTGGCTAAGTACCTCGTGGATGAAGTTCAGGAAGTTTACCGTCTCCAAGGTGTTAACATTAACGATAAACACATCGAAGTTATCGTGCGACAAATGCTTCGTCGCGTGAAAATCCTCGATGTGGGTGATGCGGATTTCTTATCTGGCGAGAATGTTGAGAAAACAATTTTCGAAGCTGAGAATGATCGCGTTAAGCAAGCAGGTGGAAAACCCGCAACAGCAGAACCGCTATTGTTGGGTATTACTAAAGCTTCGCTCAGTACGGAAAGTTTTATCAGCGCGGCGTCTTTCCAAGAAACCACAAAGGTTCTCACCGAAGCCAGTATTTCTGGACGAGTTGATTATCTTCGCGGCTTAAAGGAAAACGTTATTATGGGTCGTCTCATCCCTGCTGGAACAGGGTTGGCGGTTTATAAAAAGTGGAAGTTGGGTATCGAGGAAGCTGTTCAGGAAGAAGCAGTCCAGTTGCCGATCTCTGCACCTATAGAAAGTTTACCAGCGCAAGGCTAAGTCCTTGACGTTCTTGAAAAAGAAATTATAATGCGGCCTCGCGTTTTTTGCGCGCTGGCCGCTAGATTTTTGAAGTTTGTTTTAATAACTAGTTATTATAAGGGATTGAAATGCCAACGATTAACCAACTGATTCGCCGTGAACGGCAAAAACAAAAACGTAAAACAGCATCACCTGCTCTTCAGGGATCCCCTCAAAAGCGTGGTGTTTGTGTTCGCGTTTATACAACAACACCGAAAAAACCAAACTCTGCTCTTCGCAAAGTAGCACGTGTTCGTTTAACAAACGGCTACGAAGTGACATCCTATATTCCGGGAGTTGGTCACAATCTACAAGAGCATAGCGTTGTTTTAATTCGTGGCGGCCGGGTTAAAGATTTACCCGGAGTTCGTTATCATATTGTGCGTGGAACTCTCGACACACAAGGTGTCGCAGATAGAAAAAATGCTCGTTCTAAGTATGGAACTAAGCGCCCTAAAGCAGCTACATAAATTGAGTAGCGCCTATCCGCGCGCGTACCTTATAGGAGTAATGTAAAGATGCCTCGTAAAAAGAATGTCGTCGTAAAAAGAGAAGTTTTACCAGATCCCGTATTTCGTGATCTTGTGGTTTCTAAGTTTGTAAATACTTTGATGAGCGATGGAAAAAAATCTGTTGCTGAAGGAATCATTTATGGATGCATTGAAGAGCTTCGTAAAAAAATTCCTGCTGAAGAGCCGCTCGCAGTATTAAAAAAAGCTATAGAAAATTGTAAACCAGTTGTTGAGGTTAAAAGTCGACGTGTGGGTGGGTCTACATATCAAGTACCTGTAGAAGTACGTCCCAGTCGTCGTCAGGCACTCGCAATTCGTTGGCTTGTTACTTACGCTCGTGAACGTACAGAAAAAACAATGAAAGATCGTTTAGCTGTTGAAGTAGCCGATGCTTACAATAATCGCGGCGCTACAATTAAAAAACGTGAAGACGTTCATAAGATGGCAGAGGCCAACAAAGCATTCGCGCACTATAGGTGGTAATTTTCTTGTGAGTGTAGTGGCCCAACAACCTCAGAAAACTGAGGATCTTAAATATACTCGCAATATTGGGATCATGGCTCACATAGATGCAGGGAAGACAACAACAACAGAGCGTATTCTCTATTATACAGGCGTAAATTATAAAGTAGGTGAAGTCCATGATGGAACCACCACTATGGATTGGATGCCTCAAGAACAAGAACGGGGCATCACTATTACATCCGCTGCAACAACTTGTTCATGGAATAACCATCGCATTAATATTATCGATACTCCCGGACACGTAGACTTCACTATCGAAGTGGAACGTTCCTTAAGAGTGCTTGATGGTGCTGTTGCCGTATTTGATGCCGTCAACGGAGTCGAACCACAATCTGAAACTGTGTGGCGACAGGCCGATAAATATCATGTTCCGCGTATTGCTTTTATAAACAAAATGGATCGAGTGGGTGCTGATTTTAATATGAGTTGGAATTCAATTAAAGAAAAACTCAGCGCTAATCCAATTCCTATTCAAATTCCTATAGGAAGTGAAGATGCCTTTAAAGGTGTTGTGGATCTTATTCAAATGAAAGCAATTGTTTGGGCCGATGAGAGTATCGGTGCAAAATTTGATATCGTCGATATTCCCGCAGCTTTTCTAGATGAAGCGCAGACAATGCGTGATCAGCTTATCGAAAAAGTATCTGAGTTTGATGATTCGGTAATGGATAAATTTCTCGAGGGAAAAACAATAACACCGGGTGAAATTAAATCAGCACTACGTAAAGGTGTGATTTCTTTAAAAGGTGTTCCCGTTGTTTGTGGTGCTGCTTTTAAAAATAGAGGCGTTCAGCCGATGCTTGACGCAGTTGTTGATTATTTGCCAAGTCCATTGGATGTTCCTGACATTGTCGGTGTAGATGTAGACAAACGAGAAAAAGAATTAACGCGAAAAACAGATTTCAACACATCGTTTAGTGCACTTGCTTTTAAAATCGTTTCTGATCCGTATGTAGGGCAATTAACATATTTTCGAGTTTACTCCGGAGTCTTGAATACTGGGAGCTCCGTTTATAACTCTACAAAAGATAAAAATGAACGCATTGGTAGACTTTTGAGAATGCATGCAAATCAACGTGAAGACATAAAAGAAGTAAAAGCTGGTGATATTGCGGCGGCAGTTGGTCTCAAGTATACTACTACGGGCGATACAATCTGCGATAAAAATGACCCTATCATACTAGAATCTATACAGTTTCCGCAGCCTGTTATTAGCATTGCCATTGAAGCGCGAACAACGGCTGACCAAGAAAAATTAGGCATGAGTCTCCAAAAGTTAGCCATGGAAGATCCTTCATTTCGCATAAAAGTTGATGCTGAAACAGGGCAAACCATTATTGCGGGTATGGGCGAATTACATCTTGAAATTATTGTTGACCGTCTTATGCGTGAATTTAAAGTTAACGCCAACGTAGGTAAGCCTCAAGTCGCATATAGAGAAACTCTGACTAAAAAAGTGACTTCCGAAGGCAAATTTATCCGTCAAACTGGCGGAAAAGGCCAACATGGGCATGTTTGGTTGGAGATCGAACCAAACGAATCAGGTAAAGGATACGAGTTTTTAAACAAGATTGTGGGTGGAACCATCCCCAAAGAGTTCATTCCTTCGATAGATAAAGGAATAAAAGAGGCTTGTGAGAACGGAGTACTTGCGGGATACCCCGTAGTTGATGTAAAAGTCACGTTATTTGATGGAAGTTACCATGATGTCGATTCGTCTGAAATGGCGTTTAAAATCGCAGGTTCCATAGGTTTTAAAGAGGGTTGCAAGAATGCAACTCCTGTTTTGCTTGAACCTGTTATGAAAGTTGAGGTCCTTACTCCCGAAGAATTTATGGGGAGTGTAATTGGTGATCTCAATTCGCGTCGTGGAAAAATTTTGAATATGACAGCGAGACTATCAACGCAGGTAATTTCTGCGGAGGTTCCTCTCGCACAAATGTTTGGTTATGCAACTGATCTTCGTTCGATGTCGCAAGGCCGTTCGAGTTACACGATGGAATTCCATCACTACTCGCCGGTACCGACAAATGTTTTGAATGAAATCATTTCTAAATCAAAAGGTTAATAAAGTTGTAACGGTTGAAGTTGCCGTAGCTTAAGAAAAGCTGAAAGAGGAGAGAAACGAAAATGGCTAAAGAGAAATTTGAGCGTAAGAAGCCCCACTGCAATATCGGAACGATTGGTCACGTAGATCACGGGAAGACGACATTGACGGCAGCGATCACGAAGGTTTTATCAG
>Ga0163151_10008038_pt1 | contig 12072 bp, 10 predicted proteins | sample OliLakLV19MP5IB2_FD_145596 | JGI IMG/M metagenome (GOLD analysis project Ga0163151, IMG submission 145596) | Freshwater microbial mat bacterial communities from Lake Vanda, McMurdo Dry Valleys, Antarctica - Oligotrophic Lake LV.19.MP5.IB-2 | ecosystem: Environmental > Aquatic > Freshwater >...
ATCAGACAACGAGGCACGACGGTGCTTATTTCGACCCACGATCAACTTATCGTTAACGCTCTTCGCCGACGAGTTATCAGTTTGAAAAATGGTCAGGTAGTTTCGGACGTAGACAGCGGTGTCTACGAGCTGGAGGCGACGGTCTAGCAATGAGACAACTTCGAATTCTCTCTCGTGTCGGGACAGAGACCGTAACTGGTATTAAAAGAAGTGGCTGGTCGAACTGGCTCGTAATCAGTATCTTGACTGTGGCGCTCACCATATTTGGTGGCGTGCTTCAGCTGACTATGTCGTTGAAGAATGTCGTCACTTCATGGGGGTCGCAACTGGAAATATCTGCATACTTGCAGGATAACCAGAATCCGACAGAAGTGGCAAAGAGAATCAGCCAGATTCCAGAAGTTCAGGTAGTTGAAATCGTTCCGAAAGAGGTTGCCTGGGCAGAAATGCAGTCCAACTTCAAAGTGGCAGCAATCAATAATCCCCTGCCTAACACGTTGCACGTTCGTCTGTCCAACGTTGAGGCTGTGGAAAAAACTGCTGCTCGCTTGAAGAACCTGGAAGGCGTCGAACACGTTCGCTATCCGCTCAAGGTCGCACGCAACCTCAACAAGTTCCGTGAGTTTCTTGAAATTGCCGGTGGCGTGATAACAGCTGCGCTGGCTGCTGCAACGCTGACTGTTATCGGCAATACAATTCACTTGGTCATTCAGGGGAGGCAGCGGGAAATTGAAATTTTAAGCTTGATGGGCGTAAGTCCCTGGTACATCAAAGGTCCTTTGATTTTGCAGGGCGCCGCATATGGCACGGCCGCTGCAGTTGCAGCAACCACGTTCCTGTTCGCTTTGCACACTTACATCGATCCTTATGTTCGAGATCAGGTGCTGAGCTTTTTGCCGATCTTGCCGCAGAACCTTGAAACTGGCATCCTGCCTACGTTCTCTGTAATACTGTTGCTGGGAGTTGCAGTTGGAGCCGGTGGAAGCGCATGGACTTCAGGACGCTATATTAAGATCTAGTAGGGGCGGCTCACAGTCCGCCCGCGCGGCGCATGGCGTGAGCTCTACACACCGTTACGCCATCAAACTTTAGTGAAAACCACCATAGAAATGCGGGGTGGAAACTTCTGTTTCCACTTCGTGTTTGCTCGGTTTGATTAGCAGCGGGTTGTGCTTGCTCAGGTCTTCAACGATCTCGTGCACGCGCATAAAGTGTTCGGAGGGAACTCCGCGGACAATTTCCACGGAACAGGTGGCGTTAGAGGCGACGTTTTGTGAGACGCTTCCGCAAACGAGCTTCATTAATCCGCGTCTGCCGGTGGAGCCCATCACCACGCATTCCGCCGGCCAATTTTTTGCCGCGTTAATGAGCACTTCGCGCGCGTCACCATCGATGACACCAAAATGAATGGTGGCATTAGGCAAACGGTCTTTCAAAAACTGCCCCCAATACTCCAATGCTGCATATAAGAGCCCGCGCTCAGCCTCCCAGCTCAGCAGTGTTTCTGAAGCTGCGGTGACAGATTTCATGTTCAGCTCTGGCTGTGGATCGTGGACGACGGACGTAAGGGCGATCGTGCACTGGCTGTTGGCCCAAGGTTGCATTGCCAGCCACTCAACTGCTGCCGCTGACGATTCTGAATCATCCACGGCAACCAGTATGTTGCCAAATGCTGAAGGCTGCACCTCGCGCACGACTGCCACGGGGCACTTGGCACGGTCGATGACTGACTGGGACACACTACCTAGCAAGACATTCTCTAATAGAGAGTGTCCGCGGCTGCCCACGACAACTAGATCTGCGTGCCATGCTTCCGCTTTGGCAAGGATGCAATCACGGATGTTGCCGTCCACCACCGACCTGGTGATTACTAATTCGTTTCCTTCATTGAGAACCGAGCTGGCTTCTTCGAAGACCTGGTCGATAGTGGTGGCGTTGTCTTCCTCTATCTTATGGGGGTTGACGGCAAGCAGCAGCACCTGCGTCCCGGGTAACCAGGTGCGCCGCTTTACTGCAGACAGGGCCGCAACTGAATGATGCGAGCCGTCAACTGCTATCAGAATTTTCACGCTGGTTACTTAACTGCCGGTTCTTCTGCAGTCACTTTCAGCATCTGATCGCCTTTTCGCAATTGCATCACGATTTCCAAACCGCTAATTACTTTGCCGAAGACAGCGTATTTGGTATCGAGGAAGCTCGCCGGAGCAAGTGTGAAGTAGAATTGGCTGCTGGCGGAGTTAGGTTCATTGGAACGGGCCATGGCGACCATTCCAGCTTCACTGTGGCGCAAGTTTGCCTTAACTTCCAATGGAATTCGGCGCTCGGTGCCTGTTGCTGGATCGACGAAGCCGCCGGTCCCTGTGCCTTTAGGGCAGCCGCCTTGGATGACGAAGTTCGGCTCATAGCGGTGAAAGGTCAATCCGTTATAGAAGCCACGTTTCACCAGGTCGAGGAAATTGCCCGCGGTAAGCGGTGCCTCTTTGGTGAACAGTTGGATAACAATGGTGCCTTTGTTGGTTTCAATTGATACTACAGGTTCGGTCATTTTTTCTTTCTTCCCCGTTGATTTGCGAGTGGTAGACTCAGCAGCTAAACTTTCTTGTGGTGCGTATGCCAGCGCGCTCGCGCAGCAAGCGACGGTAACTGCCAACGCCATAGTCTGCTTGTGCATTACTGTCCTACAGTTACCTTTGTCATTTTGTCGCCCTTGCGAAGCTTCATTACTGCATCCATTCCATCAACCACTTTGCCGAAAACGGCATAGCCCGGTGGATTATCTAGGAAATCGGCCGGTGCAAGGGTTATATAGAACTGGCAGCTAGCCGAATTCGGTGCGGCTGTCCGCGCCATTGCCACCATCCCGGCCGCGTCGTGGTTCAACTTTGGATTCTTTTCCAGTTTGATGTATCGGGCCTGACCGTTGGCTTCGAAGTTACCGGTGCCGGTGCCTGTCGGATCGCCACCTTGAATTACGAAACCTGGTTCGTAACGATGGAACACTGTACCGTCATAAAATTTCCGGTTAACCAGATCCAGGAAATTTGCCGTCGTTATCGGAGCTTGTTTTTGAAACAGCTTGATTTTGATTGGACCTTTGGTTGTCTGCAGGACAACAATGGGGTCCTCTGCTTGTGCACCAGCTTGTTTTGCTGCCAACGTTACGGGCTCGTTAACCTGCGACGTTTCCTCTGCTTGGGCTGCAGATATTGTCAGGAATGAAGTACCGGCGACTAAACTTGCAGCCGCGATCAAGATGGCGTGTGTGCCTCTCATTCTTGAGAACCTCTTGGGAATTGAACAACGCCAATTCTAGCAAGTTTTAGTGCTGTATCTCGTTGCTTCCTGCAATGTCTACGCGCAGCGCACCTGCATTCAGACGTCCAGGAGAACTCAGCACTGGAATAACGATGGAAGTTGGCATGCCTTGATCGGCCGGCAGAAAGACCGTTCCGTCTGACACTTCGCCAGGCAGCAAGAGGCGTGAACCGAGGCGAACGCCTTCAATCCGGCGGCGCAGTTCTTCTACGCCCAAGCTGAGTTTGGGATTGGATGCGCCACCTTGAATCCACTCATAAAACAACGGTCCGGCTAACGTGGCGGTAGCCGCCGTAACTACTGCGACGGCTATTTTTTGATGTTTTGTCAGTGTCTTGTTCGCGTCAGCTACGGCTTGTTTCTCGCTGGCGTTTTTGACCTGCGAGCCGTCGGCGTAATAGGCAACAGCATTATCGCCGTCCAGGATCAGCGAATCTTCTCCGGGGTTTTGAAGGTGAACTGTTATTGCCACAAATTTGCTTGCAGGACCGGGCAGCGGGCGGCGTACTTCCTGCTCGATTGTTGCAGTCAAGGAGGCTATCGGTAGTGCCTGACGCGTGACGGTACCTTGCATAGAACTGCCTGGGGCAGCTGTTTGAGCGCTGACGCCTTGTGCTGCGGCGGCAACTATCAACGCTGCTGCGCAACTCAGGCGGATTCTTCTAGTTTCTGACATATAAAACCTATGGCTCCGACTGGATTCGAACCAGTAACCAAGCGATTATGAGTCGCGCGCTCCACCATTGAGCTACGGAGCCGAAATTCGGGAAGCTTTATTATACAACTAAGCTTTTACCGGGGCTGGTTCCGGCTGCGGCGACATGTGTTTCTCAATGAAGTCCGTTGTCACCTCGCCTCTTTGGAAGTAGACGTTGTCCAGAACACTTTGATGAAACGGAATCGTTGTGCTGATGCCTGTTATGGCGTATTCATCCAGCGCCCGCCCCATGCGATCCATCGCTTCTTTGCGGTCGCGCCCCCAGACAATTAGCTTGCTCACCAGTGAATCGTAGAACTGCGGAATTGTATAGCCCGGATAGCAATGGCTGTCTACGCGCACGCCTGGTCCACCTGGGGCGATGTACGCATCAATGCGACCTGGAGAGGGCAAGAAATTGCGCTCCGGATCTTCTGCGTTGATGCGGCATTCAATGGCGTGACCATTGAATACAACGTCTTCTTGACGGAATGACAAAGGCAATCCAGCGGCAATGCGGATCTGTTCTTTCACGATGTCGATGCCGGTGATCATTTCCGTTACCGGATGCTCCACCTGTACGCGGGTATTCATTTCCATGAAATAAAATCCGTCTTTGGCGTAAATAAATTCGATAGTACCGGCGCCTTCATAGCCAATATTGGTTGCAGCAAGCACGGCTGCTGCACCCATTTTTGCGCGCATTTCCGGTGAAAGTGCCGGCGAAGGAGCCTCTTCAATTAACTTTTGGTGACGACGCTGAACCGAGCAGTCACGTTCGCCCAGGTGGACGCAGTTGCCATAACGGTCGGCCAGAATTTGAATTTCGATGTGGCGAATTGGCTTGAGATATTTCTCGATGTATACGCCGCCGTCACCAAATGCCGCTTGCGCTTCACTGCGAGCTCCGGCAATCGATCGACTGAGCTGGTCCGGGTCAGTTGCAATGCGCATTCCTTTTCCGCCACCACCGGCGGTGGCTTTGATAATAACCGGATAGCCGATTCGAGCGGCCAATGCTAATGCTTCCTGCTCGTCTTCTATCAGACCATCGCTACCGGGAACAACCGGCACACCAGCTTTGGTCATGGTGTCCCGAGCGGACGCTTTGTCGCCCATGGAGTTGATGGCGTATACGCTTGGTCCAATAAACTTGATTCGGTGATCCTGGCAGATTTCAGCGAAGTTGGCGTTTTCAGCCAGAAATCCATATCCCGGGTGTATCGCTTCTGCGCCGGTAACAACGGCAGTGCTGATGATAGCCGGAATATGCAGATAACTGCGTGTTGCCGGAGCCGGGCCGATGCAATAGGCTTCATCTGCTAGTTTTACATGCAGCGATTCGGAATCGGCTTGAGAATACACAGCTACAGTCTTGACGCCAATCTCGCGGCACGCCCTGATGATTCGAAGGGCGATTTCTCCTCTGTTGGCAACAAGGACTTTTTTAAACATTAGCCCTTCGGGTCCACAAGCATCAACGGCTGACCGAATTCGACGGTGCTTCCGTTTTCCACCAAAATCTTCACGACTTTGCCGCTGATCTCCGAGGGAAGATCATTCATCAATTTCATTGCTTCAATAATGCATACAGTCTGACCGATGCTGACACGATCACCTGGTTCCACAAAAGGAGCAGAAGTCGGGCCCGATGCGCGGTAAAAAGTTCCAACCATCGGTGAGGTTATTGGCAGATAACCACTAGCGGCCGCCTGCTCTTCGACGTTGTTTGCTTCAGCTGCTTGAGGCGCGGATTGCGGCACAAGTGTCAATGCTTTATTGGAATTAGACAGCGGTACTGATGATGCTGTCGCCACTTCAACGTGGTTGCCATCACCATTTGCAAAACCAGTCTGAACGTTGCCCTTCTTGACTGTTATCTTCTCGTCGCCCGATTCAATCGTGAGTTCGGTTATATCGGTCTGGCTAACTACAGCCAGGAGACTCCGAATTTGCTCAAGATCAATCTTCACCGACCTGCCTCACACTGTCCTACGATTCTACCTTTGGTGTCACTTATTAAACGCGGGTGACGTACTTGCGCGAACGAGTGTCGACTTTGATTTTGTCGCCGACTTTCAGGTGGAACGGCGCTGTGATTATCGCGCCTGTTTCAAGCGTTATTGGTTTGCCGCCACCAGAGCTGGTATCACCACGCTCGTCCGGGGCACATTCCATAACCACAAGCTCGACAGAGTTTGGCAATTCAACGCCAATCACTTTGCCTTCAAACTTCATTACCTGGATGCCTTCCAATCCTTCTTTAAGGAATTCTACGGCATCGCCAATTTGAGCCGAGGTCATTTCGTACTGCTCATAGTTGACCGAATCCATCATCGTGTAATTGTCACTACTTTTAAAGAGGAATTGCACTTCGGACTTTTCGATGACTGCCTGTGGAAGCTTTTCACCGGCACGGAAGGTGTTTTCAAGAGTAGCGCCCGTTTCCACATTTTTCATTTTGGTACGGACAAAAGCCGAACCCTTGCCAGGCTTGACGTGCATAGCTTCGACAATCTGCCACAAGCCGTGGTTGTACTGGATAGTCACGCCTGGACGAAAATCATTGGATGAGATCATCTAACTAAATTCCTGCTGCACGCTGGATGACAGATGTAAATACCGGACGTCAAGGACTAGCCGGTCCGGCCTCGGCTGATTCTAGCACCACCGGTGCACTCGATTATTTACGCGTACGTCATTCATTACAATCCGCGCAAGGAAACAACCGCGCCGATGCGGCGTGCACGCGTGCAGCGATATAATTTACGCTCCGCCTGCATATGAATTGTTTTTCCTTCAGCTATCGGTGAATTAGATGTCGCAAAGTCCGGGACCCTACAGTTCGAAAGAGGTTGAGGCACGCTGGACAGAATATTGGTTCAAGAACTGCTTGTTCGAAACGCTGATAGAGCCCGACCGCCCGAATTTTTCCTGCGCTTTGCCGCCGCCAAACATTACCGGCAACCTCCATATGGGGCACGCACTCAACGGCACGCTTCAAGATGTCCTGGTCCGCTGGCGCCGAATGCAGGGCTACAACGTGCTCTGGCAGCCGGGCACTGATCACGCCGGCATCTCGACCCAGATGGTGGTGGAGCGTGAGCTGAAGAAAGAGGGAATTACCCGTCATCAACTAGGTCGTGAAGAGTTCATTAAGCGTTGCTGGGTCTGGCGCGAACAGTACGGCAACAGCATCATGAACCAATACAAGAGGCTAGGAGTCAGCTTCGCTTGGGATCGCCTCAAGTTCACCTTGGACCAAGACTACGTTAAGGCCATCTATCGGGCATTTTTCGTGCTTTTTAAGGAAGGCAAGATCTATCGCGGCAACCGCATTACCAACTGGTGTCCGCGTTGCCTTACGAGCTTGTCCGATCTTGAAGTTGAGCATGAAGACACAAAGGGACATCTTTATTTGATCAAATATCCTCTGGCTGAGGATGGGGCAAACCCGTTGGCTGAAGGACTGGTGGTTGCCACGACCAGACCGGAAACAATGTTTGGTGACGTTGCAGTTGCTGTGAATCCAAAAGACGAACGGTATCAGCACTTTCTCGGTAAAACGGTTTTGCTGCCTTTGGCCAATCGCCCATTGCCAGTAATTGGCGACGAATATGTCGACCGGGAATTCGGCACCGGTGCATTGAAGATAACCCCGGCGCACGATGCAAATGACTGGGAAATTGGACAGCGGCATAACCTGCCATCACCTGTGGTGATCGATAAGCACGGCAAATTATCGGATAACGAATTCGTTCCTGAGCAATTCCGCGGCATGGAGCGTTTTGCTGCCAGGAAAGCCGCTGTTGCTGAGCTTGAGGAGAAAGGCTTTCTGGTCGAGGTCAAAGACTACGTGCACGGTGTTGGACACTGCGAACGTTGCCATACCGTGATCGAGCCTTATCTGTCCGAACAGTGGTACCTCAGCATGAAAGAGTTGGCTGAGCCGGCCATTCTCAAAGTTGAAGAACAACGCATTCAATTTATTCCCGAGCGATACGCCGCTACTTTTCTTGACTGGATGCGCAACATCCGGGACTGGAACATCAGCCGTCAGCTCTGGTGGGGTCACAGAATTCCCATCTGGACGTGCAAATCTTGTAACTTGGTCGATGCTTTCGAAGAACCACCAACATCCTGCACTGGTTGCCAGGGCGTTGAACTGGAACAAGATCCCGACGTTCTTGATACATGGTTCAGCTCTGCATTGTGGCCTTTCGCCACGCTTGGTTGGCCTGATGACACCACCGAGATGCAAACGTTCTACCCAACAACAATTCTTTCCACAGCCCGAGAAATCATCAACTTGTGGGTTGCGCGCATGATCTTTATGGGACTGAAGTTCCCAGGGCTGATCCCGTTCAAGCACGTCTTGATTCACCCGGTGATTCAGACGATTGATGGAAAGCGCATGTCGAAATCCAAAGGCAATGCCATCGATCCGATCGTTATGATCGACAAATATGGCGCCGATGCCAATCGATTTTGGTTTGCATCTGTCGGCGTCAAAGGCGATCAGGATGTGCGTTTCCGCGAAGAACGGCTGGAAGAATACAAGAAGTTCACAAATAAATTATGGAATGCCGGAAAGTTCGTGTTGGACAAACTTCAAGGTTATAAACCTGAACCGATAGACATAACCAAAACCAGTCTGGCCGACCGTTGGATTCTTCATCGTTACACAGTGCTGTTGTCCGGGCTGCAAGAGCAGCTTTCAAATTATGACTTCACAGAAGCAAGTGATGCATTGTACGAGTTCATCTGGGACTTTTTTTGCGATTGGTATTTGGAAATTGCCAAGCTGGATCTTGCTGTCGAAAAGCCGGCAAGTCAGACGCGCAACATTCTCTTCTATATCTTCGAAGGTTTGACGCGGGCGCTGCATCCGATTATGCCGTTCATAACCGAGGAAATGTGGCAGAAGCTGCCGCGCCACATGCATCTGGAAGAGATGGATTCGATTATGTTTACGCCTTATCCGCGTCCGGACGATCGCTTGATGGATGAAGCATCTGACAAGCGTATGGAGCTGATGGTCCGCGTAGTCCGGTCTATTCGCAACATTCGGCAGACGTTTAACGTAGACAGGAAAGCTCAGGCGGAAGTGCTGATCATATGCTCCGATGCTGGTGAGCGGGCAACGCTGGAAGAATGCCGTGATTACATTAAGTCGACGGCTTCCGTGGGCTCCTTGATGATCCAGGAAGCCGGCACCAAGCCGCCAATGTCTGCTTCTTCTGTTGTCTCAAGTGCAACTATCTTTCTTCCGCTGGGGCAATTAATCGACATTCAGAAGACAAGCGCTAAGTTGATGGAGCAGCGCCAGGCCGTAGTGAAGGAAATCGATAAGCTCATGCAGACCTTGGGAAATCCGGATTTCAAGAAGCGCGCACCTGCTGATAAAGTCGCGCTCCAGGAAAATGCTCTCAAGGAAGCGGACTCCCGGCTGAAAACGCTGGACGACCAGGTTGTATTGCTCGGCGGCTAGTTCATATTTGGGACAAGGTTAGGGTCGGCGCCCTGCGCCACCCGAACTTTGTCGTTGCCAATTGCCTCAACATATGACAGCCATTGGTTAATGCCATCTTCCAGGTGGCATAGTTAAGGTTGATGCTGAGCGCTTTTTCAAATCGGAAACAACCTTGTTCGAAACTGGCAATTCAACTGCAGACCACCGTGAACAGCGCACCGCTCGGCTTGCTGAAAATGCCTTGCAGGAAAATGTCATTTCGCTAAAGTTCGGCCCGGACTTCCTTGACGAATTGACCGGGTTGTCCCAATCCAAACGCTTGTTTGACATAGTCGTTGTCGATTGCACCACCAGTGGATTTTTGTTCGTCGCCGAGACGTTGATTGAAGCGGCCGCTCTGGCGAAAATCGTGCTGGAATTGCAGGGCGCGATGCTCTTCGTTAAATCCGATAAAGCGATAGCCTTAATCCGCGAATCAATTGTCGGTCAGTTGGCCTTCCACGTATTTGACACGCTGTCTCAGGTGTACGATTACGCACCTAACTTAGGCACGCAGATTCAGTTGACGTTGGGTACTAAGACGGAAATCAGCAAAGAGAGCAATGACCTTTCCGAACAGATCTTGATGTCTTCAATTCCTGTCATGACGACTTTTGGTATCAAGTTGAAAGTTGGAATGGAGTCACCCACCCGCCGAAATATAGTGCTTGCAGCCATTGATAATTACACGCCAATTACCACCCTTGCTCACAAGCTAAGTAAAAAGCTAAATTTTGACGAGCTGGATGCGGAGCTACATGCGTTAGAACAAAGTGGTGCTATATATCCACTCTATGCCAAGATACCCTTTCTTGTGCACTGCTTCCGCAACAAATTGCCATTCAAGTTAAAGGAGTATTTGTTCGAGTCTCGACTGATTACTCAAGATCACTTGGATGGACTATTTTTTTCCGTCGCGAACAGCAAGGTTTCGGAACGTCTGAGCCTTGGCGCTTTGTGCGTTTCCAAAGGTTTCATTTCCTCTCGGCAGCTGGAAATTGCGTTGCAGGACCACGCATTTTACGGACAAGGTGGCGAGGGTGAGAAAGTGCGAATCTTCGTCGATCAAGATCAAGAATTGAAAGTGCATTCTCTGGTGGGGCACTTGGGCAGCACCGAAGCGGCGGGCGTCTTGCAGAGTCTGGCGAATAATCGGGAATCCGGTGTACTTTCTGTCGAGCACAAAGACATACAGTTCCGCGCCGTCTTCGAGCAAGGAAAGCTTCTGAAAGCCAGGCAGGGTAAGATTCGCGGCAATGAAGCAGTAGTTGAATTTGTTTCGACCTGGAAAGAAGGGATCTTTGTTTTCCTTGAGCGGCAGGCTCCATCTGATCTGGCTGATGACGCTTGCAAAGTCACAAGACCGGTCGACAACTTGTTGCTTGATTCGGCGTTAGCATCTGACAACATCGAAAAAGCCTGGAAGGGGCTTCCCAAGGCTGGTGATACAGCTGTCGAAAAGGTGGAAGACAAAACTAATCTGTTTGGTTCCGGAAACATGATCGATCCGGTGGAGTCGTATCCGCTAACTGCCGAGGAAATTCACATCATGCAGCGGCTCTGGAACCAGTTCGACGGATTGGCTTCAGTTTTACAAACGATTAAGAAAGCAGGCGACATCACAACCGCCCATGCCGCCACCGCTATCATGCGCTTGCTTCACTACAATCTTGTGAAGGTGGCAGTTGTCGACTTAACTGCACCATTGGAAAAATTCCAATCAATTGTTTACAACGTGGCGAATCTCATCGGCACTGAGCGCAGCAATGCTCTGTTGCGCCTGAGTTTGCAAGCTAGCCAGGGTTACTCCGCGAAGGCGCGCATGTTCCAAATTGGCACAAGCGGAGAAGTTGGTGTCGACCTTTCGCTGGCAAGAATGGCCCAGTTGTCGCTCAGCGAAGTGGTCAAACAGCTTGAGGACTGGCAGGTTAACTACATCGAGTATTGCAGCCATGAGGTAGATATCCACGCGCTGCGCGATATCGTTTCTCTGGTTTATAAAGGGCAGCCACCCGGCCCCTGATAACGAAATGGCAACGTCCACCCAATCAAGCGGTTACAATTGCCACCGCATTGCGTGGAGGTTGCGCTTTTATGAGCACGTTTCGACGAATTGCTATTTGCTCTGCTTTGGCAGTTTTTGCAGTTAATAGCAACAAACAAATGGTTATGGCTGCAGAAGCGCTGGCCACGTCCGTAGCGCTACCTTCATTTCCGTGGAACTCGTCGGCACCACTGCCGCATGTGAGAATTGCAGTGGCGGCCAACCCGGCAGCGTCTCAGGCTGTGCTTACGAAGTTATCCAGGGATCGCCACGATAAAGTGCGCGAATCAGTTGCCAGGAATCCGAACCTTGGCGATGAGCTAAAAGATCGCCTGGCTGCGGACGTGGAGCAGGAGGTACGAGAAGCTGTCCTGCAGCGTAAGGTGTTACCCAATAGAAGTATTCTCATGCGCCTGACCCGCGATCAGCAGCCGACAACGTATGAGTTGCTTGCTTCTAACCCCAACACACCACCGGATATATTGCGCCGATTGGTCAATGTTC
>Ga0163151_10008039_pt1 | contig 12068 bp, 14 predicted proteins | sample OliLakLV19MP5IB2_FD_145596 | JGI IMG/M metagenome (GOLD analysis project Ga0163151, IMG submission 145596) | Freshwater microbial mat bacterial communities from Lake Vanda, McMurdo Dry Valleys, Antarctica - Oligotrophic Lake LV.19.MP5.IB-2 | ecosystem: Environmental > Aquatic > Freshwater >...
GGGCTGCTCGATGCAGTGTTTTGTTCGGTAGTCATGTTCGATCCTTTCCGGGCTTAGCAATAAGAAGGCCTCCGATTTTGCGGAGGCCTGGCGGCGCGGGTATTCCCGAGTCGATTTCACCCTAGCACACGCGGACCTAGCACTTTGGGGGTTGGATTTTGGAAGTTGTTGATTTTAAGTGAAATATAAATTTCAAAAAGTTGGGAACCATTTACCGGCCGATATCTAAAAGCCGCCTTTCGGCGGCTAAGTGGAGGGGCTTACAAAATGTCGAAAACGGCTCTAGTTGTCGCCCTGAATCACCGAATCGCCCCACAAAATAGAGTGGCCCCACAGAATGCTGAAGCCGGAGGTCGAACTGTCCGCCCACGGTTTCCCGATACCGCCGAGCACCTGGTTTGACTATACGTTGATGGATCCGTAGATCGCCGGGCCATGCGAAGACCAGTTTACCGCCGGGTTATTCTGGGCTGTAATCGCGTTGACGAGAGTAACAACGCCGACTGGCTCCACGTTCAACTTGGGTGAGACCGACCTGCGGCGGTGTTGTCCGACTGCTGCAGCGCGGCGGCGATGTCCAGCGATCGCGCGCCGATGGTCATCGTGTCGTGATAGGTGGTAAGCACACCCGGGAACGCTTTGCCGGCGCTCTTCATGAGTCTCGACCTTACTTGAGCCGGCGTTAACCGCGGCTCCCGTTGGAAGAGCAGCGCCGCGGCTCCGGCAGCCATCGGCGCCGCCATGCTGGTTCCGCTCAGCTTGATGTATTGAGACGCCGGATGGCCCCCCGCCACAATGAGCGACGGGTAGGAATACCCGATCACGCTTCCGCTCCCCAGCGGACCCAATGCGGTTGCCGGGCGCCACCAGACGCGGGCTGGCGCGATGGAAAGAATCCCGGCGTGAAATATTACGATTGTGTTCATTGATTTGTCGTCTGAGCCAAGTCGCTCGGCTAGTTCCTTTGTTGTGCTACCAGGGTATGGTTTCGCCGCTTCCCGCTCAATGGAACAACGGATTCATTTATATGAAAACAAATTAGTTATAGTGACAATATGGCAACGCAATGCGCCATTTTGTCGCATCTTAGCCCGGAGCAGTCGATAATGGAAGCTGTGCCCCTCGCCCTCCCCGAAGATCAGGTCTATCCAACCATCGGCGACGACGGGTTCCGCCGTCTGGTCCACGCCTTCTACCGGCAAGTTCCCAACGATGACATCCTCGGCCCCATGTATCCCGCCGCCGATCTCGAGGGTGCCGAAACCCGTTTCCGCCAGTTCCTCATCTTCCGCTTCGGCGGCCCTCCCACTTACATTGAGGAGCGCGGCCATCCGCGTCTCGGCATGCGGCACGGCCGTTTCCCGATCGATATCAACGCCCGCGACCGCTGGATCGCGCTGATGAACAACGCCTTCACCGAAGCCGCCCTCCCCGTGGAAGCCGAACAGACCCTCCGCGACTTCTTCGACCATGTCGCTACATTCCTCATCAACCGCAAGGAGACTTAAATCATGACCGATCCCCGCTATCCCATCGGCAGGTTCGCTTTCGCCGGTCCCTTAACCGCTGAGGCGCGCGCCGCCGCCATCGAAGCCATCGAGAACACTCCGCTCGAGCTACGCAAAGCCCTTCGCGGTCTCGGTGATGAGCAACTCGCCACTCCTTATCGCGATGGCGGCTGGACGGTCCGTCAACTGGTCCACCACATCGCCGACAGCCACATTAACGCCTACTGCCGCTTTCGCCTCGCCCTTACTGAAGATAACCCCACCATCAAGCCGTACGAAGAGCAGCTCTGGGCCGAACTCGCCGATGGCGCCACCGCCCCTCTCGGCCTTAGCCTCGCCATCCTCGACGCGCTTCACGCCCGTCTGAGCATGCTGCTCCACACGCTGACGCCCGAACAGTTTTCCCGGCCGCTAACGCACCCCGCCAGCGGCCGGCATGACCTCGATTGGCTCCTGGCCATCTACGCCTGGCACGGCCCCCATCACATTGCCCATATCAACGCGCTTCGTGAAGCCCGAAGCTGGTAAACGCGGCATTTACATTTTGATGCGCGGATTGCATACCGGCCACGGCGCGAAGCCAACCACCAGCGTCTCCCGGTCGATATAGAGGTTCACATCCTGCCCCTTGATCTGCAAAAGCTGGATGATTCCCTTGTCGCAGCTCTTGACCTTCGAACGCTGAATCGCCGGCACATTCCCGGCATCGCTTTGCGGACCCCAGTCCTGCATAAACCGCTCAAACTTGTAGTCCCGGCAGGGCGTCGCTGCGGTGCAACCCCAAAGCCCATACGCGGTCTTGTAGTCCTGCCGTTCGAGCAGCGACAGAAACTCCTTGACCCGCGACTCCTCCTTGTAATTCCGCAATAGGAACCACAGGCCTCCGCCCACCACCGCAAGGGTCAGAAGGGTGTACAGAATCCGCTTGACGCGCTTCTCCCTGCGTTCGTCCACCACGCCGTAATTGTCGAGAAAATTGCTCATGAAAGTCCCCCTCGCGGAGAACTTACTTAACCGGGTACGCTTTGTTGTACTCGGCAGTCGCCTCCGCCGTAATTTCCAGGGCCGGCTTGAAGTAGACGGCGTTAGTTACGTCCACCACTAAATCCAGCGCCTTGGCTTCCGACAGTTTCTTCACAACATCGTTCATCCGCTGCGCGCTCCGGCCCAGAATGTCCTGGCGTTCCCGGTCCACATCGCCCTGCAGATCTTCCGTCAACCGCTGCAACTCGCGCTGCTTCCGTTGCCCTTGCACGTTCAATTCCGCTTCCGCTTGCGGCGTCAGCTTGCCGGCCATTGTCTGCAACTGTCCCTGGATGGTCTGCAACTCACGCTGCAAACCCTCCGCCTTGTCCTGCCGCGGCTTGAACTTGGCTTCCAGTTCTTTCTGCGCCTTCTGAATCTCCGCCGTGTCCAGCACTGCCTTTTGCAGATTAATAATCGCCGCCTTTACCTGCGCCGAAGCCGTGGCGGCACATGCCAGCAAAATTGCCGGCGCCAACAAACGAACCGTACGAATACCGAACATTGTGCAGATCTCTCCTGAATTCCCAATTGCGAAATCGATAACCACCAGATTATCACAAGCCTGAGCGGCCTAGCGCCTCTAGCAGGACGCGCCCCATCGATCCCGCGGGTACTTCCACCTCCAAAATTGTGGCCAGCGTCGGCGCCAAGTCGTTGACCGCCGCCGCCTGATGATATCGGCCCGGTTTCACGCCGGCGCCCATGATTATCAGCGGAACATGCGTGTCGTAGCCAAACGGTGAACCGTGGGAGGTCGTGTCGGTTCCGAACATCCAGTACGGTTCCAGCACCACTACCACATCGGCTCCCCGCGCCGGATGGTATCCGTTCGCGGTTCGCAATCCAACCTTGTCCTGCCCGGCCTGCCCGCGCAGCAACTGGTCTTTCGTATAGACACGCAAAACGTGCGGAAAGTTCCGCAGCGCAGCGGCCGCCGCCTCCCGCACCTCGCTCGCGCCGTACTGTTCCAGCAACGCCGGCTCCAGATAGATCTGCTCCCCCTTCTTGCCCACCGACCATTTGCCGGGACCGAACTTCGCCTGCAGCGTCGTCTCCACCAGATCCGAAAAGTCTTTATCCTTAAACCGTCCGCCAGGCATCTTGCGCGCCGCGTTCGCTTCCGGCATAGGCGGAATGCCGTGGTCCGCCGTCAACGCCACCAGCACGTTGCGCATCCCGATCTTCTTCTCCAAGTACGCAAACAGCTTGCCCAGCAACCGGTCTGTCCGCACCGACATGTCGCGCGCTTCCGGCGAATCCGGTCCATAGGCGTGGCCCACTTTGTCGTTTGATGAAAAGCTCATTGTCAGCACATCGATTCCTGCATGTTGCCCGAGCTTTTCGTTCTCAATCGCCAACTCGGCGAAGCGCTCCAAAATGTCGTTCCCGTAGGGGCTCTTCTCCACATTGCTGTAAAACATCGTGTCCGGCGTCGATGGCAGCTTGTGCAGCGCCGGGCCGCCCCAAATCGGAATCCATGGCTTCCCCAGATATTGATCGGCCGGCCGCCCGGCGTTGTGATCGGCCACCCACTTCGGCAGTTCCTTCATGTACCAGGTGCTGGTCACCCAGCTTCCATTTTCTTCCGTAAACCAGTACGCGGCGTCCGCCATCCGCCCCGGCATCAGAATTGCGGAGCGGTCTTTCAACGACATTCCGATCGACTTCGACTCGCCCCGGGCCGACATCTTGATCTCATCGGCTACAGTGCTTACCAGCAGCCTCTTCGGCGTCGAGCCCACGCCATCGCCACCGACCAATTCACTATTTTGGTCCTGGACGGAAGTGGTGATTTTCCCGGTCTCTTTCTCATACCAGTCATTCGCCACGATCCCGCTCATGATTGGAGAGGCGCCCGTCAGCATCGTCGAATGGCCCACCGCCGTCACCGTCGGCATGTGCTCGTAGTTGGCGTTGGTGAATACCGCGCCCTGCGTTAACAACTGCGCCAGCCCGGCGTTGTATTCCTTCCGGAATCGAGTCAAGTAGTCATAACGGAATTGGTCCACCGCGATCACCAGCAGCAGCTTCGGGCGTGCCGGGGCCGCCGGGGCTTGTGCCCATATACAGGAAAGGCTCGCGAGAATCGCGAGCCCCGGAATGGTTTTCTTCATTGCTAGTCGAGCAGGACCGCTCCCGTTCCTTGAATTTGATACGTCGTCATGCCGCTTTTGATTTTGGAAGCGTCGAACTTCTGCCCGCGCTCTTCCGCTTCATGTTTCGCCCACGCCACGGACTGCTGTTGATTCAGCTCAATCTTTTTGAACACGCCCTCCGCCGTCGCCTTGCGTCCCGCGCTATCTTTCGGGAACATGATATCCCCGTCCTTCACCTTAAACCGCACGCTCTTTTCGCCGTCCTGGATTTGGAGCCAGCAGCCCATCATCTGACACACTTCGGTCACTTTGCCCTTCACCTGCACCATCTTGCCCACGTAATCGTCAGGGGTGTTGAGGAGCGTCGCCAGGGGAGTCGCGTCTTTCAACGTCAATCCCTTGCCAAATTTTTCAGCGCCGCAAACGGCGGCCGCGCCTAAAGCCATCAACATCAGAATACGCATGACGCTATTATCCTAAAAATTACGGCAGCGCGAAGACCATCAGTGAATCCGCGAACGTGGTGTTGTATTTGTTCCCGCCGCCCGCCGCGATGGCGACGTACTGCTTCCCGGTCTTCGCGCTCCAAAATGTCATCGGATTCGCGTGGCCGCTCGCCGGGAGCCGCGTCTCCCACAGTTTTTTTCCCGTGTCCTTGTCGAACGCGCGGAACCTGCCGTCGTTGCTCGCCGCGATGAATACCAACCCGCCAGCCGTCACGAGCGATCCGCCCAGGTTCGGCGTCCCCGTTGGCGCCACGCCGCGCTTGGTCAGTTCGTCGTATTCGCCCAGCGTCACCCGCCACCGGAACTCTCCCTTGTCCAGATCGATTGCAGTTAAATGCCCCCAGGGCGGCTGCTGGCACGGATACAAATTCGGATCCCAGAACCGCGAACTACTCGTGCCCACTCCCCGATTGCGATACGGCACCAGTGATCCTTCCGGCCGCTTTTCCTGCCGGAACACCATCCCCACGTCCATCGAGTTCACATACAGAGTCCGCGTCTCCGGATCGAACGACGCCCCGCCCCAATTCGTCCCGCCATTCGTCCCTGGGAACAGGACTGTGGTCTGTAAACCCAGGGGTGTGAACATGGGTTTCAAGACCGCGTCTTTTGTGATGTTCTCGCAGAACGCACGTGATTCCGGGGTGACGTTTGTCAGCTCTTCGGGCTTCATGCTCTGCCGGGCGAATGGCGGCGGCTTCACTGGCCGCGGCTGCGTCGGCCACGCAGATTCCCCCGGCACATCGGATGCCGGCACGGGCGTCTCTTCCACCGGAAATACCGGCTTGCCCGTCGCCCGGTCAAACAGGAATGTGAAGCCCGTTTTCGTCACCTGCGCCACCGCGTCGATAACTTTTCCTTCGCTCTTCACCGTCACCAGCGCCGGTTGGGCGGGCAAATCGTAGTCCCAAATGTTGTGGTGAACCGTTTGAAAATGCCACACGCGTTTCCCGGTTGCCGCGTCGAGCGCCACTACAGAATCGCCAAACAAATTCGCGCCCCTGCGACCCGCGGCATAGTAGTCGGGCGACGGCGACGTCAACGGCAGAAAAACCAATCCGCGCCGTGCATCGAGCGACATCACCGACCAGACATTCGTCCCGCCCCGGTCCTTCCACGAGTTGCCTTCCCATGTTTCATGACCAAATTCCCCCGGCCGCGGCACCGTATGAAAAGTCCAAGCGAGTTTACCGGTGCCGATGTCGAAGGCCCGCACATCGCCTGACGGTCCCTGCGGATCGCCATCGGAAACCCAGGCCCCGGTGATGACAAGGTTCCTGAAAATTACCGGCGGCGAAGTTACTCCGTAGCTCCGGTCGGGAAACTTATCCGCCACTCCCACGCGCAGGTCAATGGAGCCATTCGCGCCGAAGGCCGGATCCGGCTTTCCCGTTAGCGCGTCAATCGAATACAGCCGCCCCGCCTGCGTTCCATGCAAAATGCGCTTCTTCTTGCCGTCGGTCCAATAGGAACATCCGCGCGAGATGAACAGGTTCGCCGCCTTGGTCTTGTCGATATCCGGATCGAACGACCACAACTGTTTCCCGGTTTCCGGCTCCAGCGCCACCACGCGGTTAAACGGCGTCGTCAAATACAAAACGCCGTCGGCCATCAGCGGCGTCGTCTCAAACGCCGACCGCGTGACGTAGTTCTTCCCATCGGCAATCTCGCCTGTTTTGTAGGTCCAGGCCACCGCGAGCTTCGCCACGTTTCCGCGGTCCACTTGTTTGAGCTTCGAATACTTCTGCCCGCCAGCGTCGCCGCCCCAGTGGCGCCACTCCTGCCCGGCGCAGAGGCTCAACCCGGCAATTAATAGTGTCAGTCGCATATTGGTTGAAGTTTGTTATATCACCACCGCCACCTTGTTTTGATGAGATCGCGCAAACGGACTCTTCCGCGGTGGCGGTGGAATTGGCGTTCGTCGTTGTTTGGGGGCCGCGGCCGGCCTTCGCACGTTTTGAGACGTTACACATAATCGGTCTGCTCGTTTTCCCGACGGTGTTGTAGTCGTAGACCGGTCTCCACACGACTGCTGCTGCGACAAGGGCGTTCGTAGTGTGAGCAGAAGCATTGGCCTAACCCGGCAGAGGTCGCGAGGCATGCACCGCCAGTCGCGCATATCCAAGGTCGGGTATCACGTCGCCTCATCGCCCCTCTACAATGGATTCTGCGGTCCTAAAGAACCTTTTATGGCTAATCCAGACTCCTCGCTTGAAGCCCTCCGGCAAATAAATCGGGAATTTGAAGCCTTTCGTATGGGCAGCGGTGAACTCAGCGAAGCGGACACGCGAGTGAAATTGATCGACAGAATACTGACTCACGCGTGCGGCTGGCCAGAAAGCGCGATTTTGCGCGAAAAGCATGTCCAACGCCGATACATTGATTATTCCCTATCCGTGCAAACACGGCGCTTGGTCGCGGTCGAAGCGTCGAATCGAACGGCGAGAGATCAATTGATTGGCTCGCTATCCGGTTCCGGACGGAGGCCGAAGTGGATGGACGACCGTTTAGGCAACGCGACGTTCTCCGATGTTGACCGTTGGCCGCTTAGCGCCGATATGATTAAAGGCGTCCTCGGTAAGCGGTAACGTCCGCGCCCAAACCTACGGTTGCTTATCCCGCCCCGCGCCGCCCTCTTTCGAAAACCGCGCCTTCGCCCCTTCCAGCTTCTTCTGCACCTTCGCCATGTCCAGCCCCTCCCGCTCCGCCGCGCTGGCATTCTCCCACGCCTGCACCGACTTTTCCCACGCCGTGATCGCTTCCTTCAGCCGCCCCATTTTCAAGTACACATCGCCTAAGTGGTCCTGTATCGTGGAATCGCGCGGGACCTTCTCCGTCGCCTGTTTTAGCGACCCTTCGGCTTCCGCATATTTCCCCAGCCGGTACTGCGCCCAGCCCAGCGAATCCAGATACGCCCCGTTGCCTGGCTCCTGCTCCAACGCCTTGCGGATCATCTTCTCCGCCTCCGCCAGCTTCACATTCCGGTCCGCAAACATGTAGCCCAAATAGTTCAACGCCGCCGCATTGTTCGGATTTCGTTCCAGCACTCGCCGGAACTCCTTCTCCGCTTCATCGAATTTCTTTTGCCGCTCCAGCATCGATCCGCGCGAGAACCACACGCTCTCGCGCTCCTCGTCGTTCTTCGCCAGCTTTTCCGCGGCATCCAACGATTTCCCCATCTCCGCGTAATTCTTCATCCGGTCGTACAACTGCGCCAACTGCAAGTGCGTCTCGCGGTCGCTCTTCCCGTCGAGCATCGATTTCACATCGTCCACCGCTTCCTTGCCGCGGCCCATCTCCACCATCGCCGACGCCCGCACCAGCCGGATCATCCGGTCGCCGGGGAACTTCTTCAAAGCCTCATCCGCCTCGGAAATAGACTTCTGATACTCCTTCCCCTGCCGCCACGACTCAATGATCTGCGCCGACGCCCGCACCGCGCCGTCCTTGTCCAATTCGCCCGCTTCCCGGAACGCCCCGGCGGCGTCGCTGTACTGCGCGTTGCCGCGATACAGCATTCCCATTCGCTCCAATAGCCGCGCCCGGTTTTTCTTCGCTTCCGCGCTCGCACCGCTCGTCGAGGAATCGTTCAGCACTTCCTTCAACGTCGAAATCGCTTCCGGCAGCTTATCCTGCGCTTCATACAAACCGACGGCGTTATAGCGCACCTCCAAATTGGCCGGGTCAATTTCCGCGGACTTCTTGTGCGCGTCCCACGCCTTGTCCACATGGCCCAACTGCAAGTGCAACTGCGAAAGCCGCAGCCAGGAAGCTCCGTCCTTCGGCTCTTCCTTTACGATCTCCTCGTACGCCGCCAACGCGGTGTCGAACTCCTCCGCCTGCACCAAAATGTTCGCGTACTCTCGCCGCAACTCGTTATTCTCGGGCTGCATCTCCACCGCGCGCTTCAGCGTCTGGGCCGAAAGTTTGAACTCGCGCATCTGCTCATACGCCGCCGCCAGTCGCGTTAACGTTCCCAGATTCGGACTTTTCTCCGCCACTTTCTTCAACAGCTCCGCCGCCTTCGCCGTGTCGCCGACATCCGCCAGCACCATCGCCAGTCCGCTCAACGCGTCAACATTCTCCCCATCCACTTTCAAAACTCGTTCGTAGGCATTCTTTGCGTCCACTGAGTTCTGCGCCATCTTATAAAGGCGCCCCAGCATAAGCCACGCGTCCGTATCTCCCGGCTCCAGCTCCGCGATCTTCTTGTACTGTTCCGTGGCCTGTTCCAGCATCTTCTGGTTCATGCCTTTTTGCTGCGGATCGCCGATCATTCGAGAAAAAATCCGGCCCAAAACGCGCCGCGACGTCAGGTCGTTCGGATTGGCTTTTAATACCCCTTCCGCCTCCTGCACCGCGTCACGCAGCCGTCCCGTTTGAATGTATAAATCGGAAAGCTCTTCGCCGAGAAATCCCGCCGCGGGGTCGTCGTTCATCGCCTTCTTGTAGAACTCAATCGCCTTGTTCAAATACTCGGCGCGATTGTTGTACGCGGCGCCCAGGTCGGCGTACAGATGACCCATCGCGTAGTTGAAATACGCCGCGGACTTGTCGGCAACGACACCCTTTTTGGCCGCCTTCGCGGTCTGCGCGTTTACTGGGATAAACGCCGCGCCGGCAGCTATTAGACCCGTCCCGAGCCAGCGCCCGATCAAGTTCCGATTCATTTAGTGTCGTCCTTACTCTGTAGCCAGGCTCCAACTGCCCGTCCACAAGCGAATTCGCTTCTTTAGTATACGATTCCCCAGCGCCGCTGGCAGTTCCACAAATCCCGAACTGTCTTCCACTCCGGTCTAAACTGGTACTACGCCGGATGCCTAACCTTCCTATTCTGGCAGTCGCAGGACCCACCGGAGCCGGAAAATCCTCCCTGGCTCTCGCCCTTGCCGAACGCTTTAACGGCGAGATTGTCAATTTCGACTCCGTTCAGGTTTACACCGGTTTCAACGTCGGATCGGCCAAAATGCCACTCGCGGGTCAACGCGGCATCCCGCACCATCTCATCGACCTCTGCGCCCCGGCCGACATTTTCACCGCCGGTGATTTCGTCGCCGAAGTCCGCGCCCTGCTTCCTCAAATCGCCGCTCGCGGCGGCCTCCCCATTCTCTGCGGCGGTACCGGTTTTTACCTCCGCGCGCTGCTCCACGGCCTTACTCCCGGCCCACAACGCGATGACAAGCTGCGCGCCGGTCTACTCGCCCGCGAGTCGCGCCGGCCAGGCACCATTCGCCGTCTGCTCACCCGGCTCGATCCCGCCGCCGCCCAGCGCATCCACGCCAACGATTTCAACAAATCCCTTCGTGCCGTGGAACTCCGCGTGCTCGCCGCCCGTCCCGTCGACGAACATTTTTCCAGCGGCGGCCGCGCTCCCCTCACCGGATACATTTCGCTCGTTCTCGCCCTCGACCCGCCACGTGAAGCGCTCTATGCGCATCTCAACCAACGCTGCGAGGAAATTTGGCATGGCGGCCTGCTCGCCGAAGTCCGCGCCCTCCTCGCCGCGGGCGTCAGTTCCGCCGTCAAACCATTCGAGTCGCTCGGATACAAACAGGCATTGCGGTTCCTCCTGACGGACGATTTTCCGGAGTCGCACGCCATCGAAGAAATGCGTGTCCGCACCCGCCAGTACGCCAAGCGCCAATGGACGTGGTTTCGCGCCGAGAAGGGCATTACCTGGATCGCCGGATTCGGCTCCGAACAGGCCACGCGGAACGCCGCATTTGAATTGGTTACTGACTTCCTGAAAAAAACTTCCGGCTCTTCGGAACATTTTCGCGGCTCATTCGTATAACCAGACATACCGCGATGCAAACGAGTCCGCACCGCAAAAAAACTGGCGCAACTTGAACCAAAACGTGCTTCAAAATGCGCGAGTACAAAACAGATAGCAACGGGAAGCTCGTCGCTTCCGAAAGTTTAGGAGCCTGGAAAAACATGAAGAAGATGATTGTGTGTCTTGCCGCGGCAGTGTCCCTGATTTGGGCCGGCGCGATGTCCTCGCGAGTCACCCTGTTTCAGCCCTCGACGCTGAACGGCGTTGAACTCAAACCCGGGGAATACAAGATCCAAGTGGACGGGGACAAACTCACCCTCCAGAACGGAAAAACCAAGGCCGAGGCCACCGTCAAGTCCGAACAAAACGGCGAGAAATTCAGTTCGACATCCATCCGTTACATGAACGGCGACGGCAAGATGCGCATCACCGAAATTCGCATCGGCGGCACCAACACCAAGCTGGTCGTCAACTAATAATTCCGCCCTCCAAACCGCCGGCCCTTTACCCAGGGGCCGGCTTTTTTCTGCCGGGAATCGTGGCCTTGTCCTGCACCGCGCCCGTCTCACTATTAGCTTGCATTCGCCGTTCCCGTTGGCCTATCGTTCAATGGAATACGCGGAGATAATTACTTTGGAACCGGGTAAACGAAGCGGCAAGCCCTGTATTCGCGGCCTCCGTGTCACAGTTTATGACGTGTTGGAATACTTGGCGGGGGGCATGACGCACGCTCGGGTTCTGGCCGAATTTCCATACCTGGTCGAAGAAGATATACTTGCTTGCCTGGCTTTCGCCGCGCACCGGGAGCGCCGGGTGGAATTGCTTACTATTTGAGACGGCTATGCGGATTTGGTTCCGCTGGAGATCGATCGATTTGGGAGTTTGCCAAGGCGGAGAATCTGGTAATCGTCACCAAGGATTCAGACTTTCATAAAAGGTAACTACTCAGGTAGGCCTCAGCAAGACGCCCCCCACCGGATGATACGGCCCCCAGGATGTGTTTCGAAATTAGGTGTATTTTTCCGCTGGACTCGAAGCACCTTCATGCCGTATTCTATGAACCATGACGGGCATCATAGTAATCCAAGGCCGGGAGATGAGCGCCGGGGACATCGGGCAGATTCAAGGGCTGCTGGCCGAACATCCCGAGTGGGGA
>Ga0163151_10008040_pt1 | contig 12067 bp, 4 predicted proteins | sample OliLakLV19MP5IB2_FD_145596 | JGI IMG/M metagenome (GOLD analysis project Ga0163151, IMG submission 145596) | Freshwater microbial mat bacterial communities from Lake Vanda, McMurdo Dry Valleys, Antarctica - Oligotrophic Lake LV.19.MP5.IB-2 | ecosystem: Environmental > Aquatic > Freshwater > Lake...
GGACACGGCCGGGAGCGCTCGCCCCCGTCTTCGGGGGAGAGGGTCGGGGTGAGGGGGCGAGCGCTCCCGGCCGTGTCCCACACCAACCCGAAGCGTGAGCGAGGGCGAGCGCTCGCCCTCGCTGACGCTTCGAGTTGGTGTTCCTGGCGGTCATCGCTCTGCGAAGCGCTCGCCCCCTCACCCTAACCCTCTCCCCCGAAGACGGGGGCGAGGGGACCAAACCGGAGGGAACAATTTGCAGCCCCCGTGCGTCCCATCACGACGCTCCCGGTGCGCGGCGGTATAATCGTCCGTGCGGACCAGGATGCGTCATTCTTTTCGAGCGAATGGATTGCAGCATGTCTCGGCTTTTCGCCAGCGCGGCGGTGGTGGGTGCGGTGACGACGGCGTTCTGGTTGATGGCGGCCGAACCCCCGTCGGAGACCGCGATGCGCACGCAGGCCCGGAAACAGTTTCAGGACGGCAACTTCCAGCAGGCGGTCGAAACCTACCGCAAGCTGCTGTTGAACGCCGACAGCGACCCAACGGCCACCGCGGACGATCTGCAACAGACGGTGCAGGCGCTGGAAAACCTCGGCAAAGTCGATGAGGTCGACAAGCTGATCGAGGACACCGTCGCGGCCCACGCCGCGCACTGGCGGGTGCTGCAAGCGGCAGCGCAGTTGTATCTCCGAATTGAAAAGTATGGACAGCGCGTCGCCGGGGTCGTGCATCGGGGTCATCGTCGCGGCGGCGGGGAACAGGTCATCTTAACCGAGCGCGACCGCAGCCGGGCGCTCCAACTGTTCGAGCAGGCCCGGCCACTCGTCGAGAAAGAGACCGTCGCCACCGATGCCGGTCGCTTCTGGTTGAACTACGCGACGGCGTTCCAGCCAGACTATTCCGGCTGCCCCGCCTGGAAGCTGCAGGTGCTGACCGATCTCGCGGTGCTCGCCGATTACGAGGTTGGATACGGGCTGATGGGACGCGGGTTGTGGGGTCGCGGCGGCGGCGAGGATCGCGGCGCGCCGGTGGATGCCGATGGCAACCCGGTGTTCTATCACGTCCCCACCAGTTATGCCGAGGCGAAGAACGACGGCGAACGCTGGCGCTGGTTGCTCGCGCAGGCGAAGAAGACGGTGCCCACATTGCGCGACGAGGCCGATTCCACCTGGGCGCGGTTCCTGCACAGCCAGTTCGGCGTGCAGACGATGGCGGGCATCCTCGGTGCGCAGTCCGATGACGACGACCAGTCGGCCGACAACGCCGGCCCGTTCGCCGTCCACACGCTCAAGGACGACGAGACGATCGCCAAACTCGCAACCGGCGTGAAGCGGTTTGCGTTGCCCGACGAGTTCAACCCGTTGAAGGTCTTCCAATCGGTCGCCGCGGATTTCAAGAACAGCCACGGCGGCGCGGCGGCGGACATCGTCGCGCAGATCTACGAAGACCGCCGGCAATACGTCAAAGCCGCCGCGGCGTGGAAGACGGCCCTCGACAAGTTCGGCGACGAAGATCACCGCCAGCAGCGCCACCAGCAGATCGTCGGCCACTGGGGCCAATTCGAGCAGCTCCAGGTGCAGCCCGCCGGACAGGGGGCCACCGTCGATTTCCGTTTCCGCAACGGCAAGAAAGTCCAGTTCACCGCCCACGCGGTCAAGCTCACGCAGCTGCTGGACGACGTCAAAAACTACATCAAGCAGAATCCGAAGCAACTCGACTGGAACCAGCTCAACGTCGGCGACATCGGCTACCGCCTCATCACCGAAGGACAATCGAAATATCTCGGGGAGCAGGTCGCCAACTGGTCGCTCGATCTCGACCCGAAGCCGGAACACGTCGACCGCCGGATCGAAGTCGCCACGCCGTTGCAGAAGGCGGGCGTGTATCTGCTGGAAGGCAAGCTCGCCGACGGCAACACCAGCCGGATCGTCGTCTGGCTCGCCGACACCGCGCTCGTCAAGAAGCCGCTCGATCAGAAGTCGTGGTACTACGTCGCCGACGCGGTGACTGGGCAACCGATCCCCAAGGCCAACGTCGAGTTCTTCGGCTGGAAGCAGGAGCCGGTCCGGCCGAATCAGAACGCCTTCCGCGTGGTCACGAAGAACTTCGCGCAGTTCACCGACGCCGACGGCCAGGTGCTGCTCGACCCAAAACAGATGCCGCAGGATCATCAATGGTTGATTACTGCGAGGACCGACGCGGGCCGGCTGGCGTACCTGGGCTTCACCGGCGTGTGGTTCGGCCGCAAGCACGACGAGCAGTACCAACAGACCAAGGTGTACGCGATCACCGACCGGCCGGTGTACCGCCCCGGTCAGAAGGTGCAGTTCAAGTTCTGGCTGCAACAGGCGAAGTACGACCAGCCCGACGGTTCGCCGTTCGCGAACAAGGGATACACGGTCGAGATCCACGATCCGCAGGGGAACAAGGTCTACGAGAAAGCGTACAAAACCGACAAGTTCGGCGGCCTCGAAGGAGAATGGCCGCTCGTCGACGACGCCAAGCTGGGCCAGTATCAACTCCTCGTCAAAGACCACGGCGGCGGCTCGTTCCGCGTCGAGGAATACAAGAAGCCCGAATTCGAGGTGTCCGTCGAAGCGCCCAAGGAGCCGGTCGCGCTCGGCGAGAAGATCACGGCGACGATCACCGCGAAGTATTACTTCGGCGCGCCGGTCACGCACGCCAGGGTGAAGTACAAGGTCCAGCGGACCACGCACACCGCGACGTGGTATCCCCCCGGCCGCTGGGACTGGTTCTACGGCAAGGGTTACTGGTGGTTCGGCTACGACTATGCGTGGTATCCCGGCTGGTCGAAGTGGGGCTGCGTGCGGCCCATTCCGCCGTGGTGGGGCCGCAGCCCCGCGCCGCCGGAGTTGATCGCCGAGCAGGAGGTGGACATCGGCCCCGACGGCACGCTCAAAGTCGAGATCGACACGCTCCCCGCGAAGGAGTTGCACGGCGACGAGGACCACTCGTATCAGATCACCGCGGAAGTCGTCGACGAATCGCGGCGGACAATCGTCGGCCAGGGGAACGTCCTCGTGGCCCGCAAGCCGTTCCGCGTCTACGCCTGGGTGGACCGCGGGCACTACAAAGTCGGCGACACCGTCCACGCCCACTTCGCCGCGTACACGCTCGATCAGCAACCAGTGCCGGGAACGGGCAAGCTCACGCTCTTCCGCATCCAATACGACGCCGCCGGCCAACCGCAGGAGACCGCCGTCCAGACGTGGGACTTGAACCCGAACGCCGAGGGACAGGCCGAACAGCAGATCGTCGCGTCGCAGGCGGGGCAGTATCGGTTGTCGTACACGGTGACGGATGACAAGCAGCGCTCCATCGAAGGGGGCTACGTCTTCGTCGTTCTCGGCCAGGGATTCGACGGCCGGCAGTACCGCTTTAACGATCTGGAGCTGATCACCGACAAGAAGGAATACGCCCCCGGCGATACGGTACAGCTCTTGATCAACACCAACCGCTCCGGCAGCGCGGTGGCGTTGTTCGTGCGGCCGTCGAACGGCGTGTACCTGCCGCCGAAGATTATTCGCATCCCCGGCAAATCGACGGTGGAGGCGGTCGCCGTCACGCAGAAGGACATGCCCAACTTCTTCATCGAAGCGGTGACGGTCGCCGACAGCCGCTACCACGAGGAGCTCCGCGAGGTCGTCGTCCCGCCCGAAAAGCGCGTGATCAACGTCGACGTGCAACCCTCGCAGACGGAGTACCAGCCGGGTGCGCCGGCGACCGTCGAGGTCAAGCTCACCGACAAGGACGGCAAGCCGTTCGTCGGCTCGACGGTGCTGAGCGTGTACGACCGCAGCGTCGAATACATCGCCGGCGGCAGCAACGTCCCGGAAATCCGCAAGTTCTTCTGGAAGTGGCGTCGGCACCATCACCCGCAGCACGAAGGGAGCCTCGACCGCAGCTTCGCGAATCTGCTCAGACCGAATGAAACCGGCATGGCCACGCTGGGAGCATTCGGCGAGGTGGGACTGATGGATGACGGCGTGAACCAGGGGATTGCGATGAACGGTGGTCTCCGCAATCGACGCACATATCCAAAGGGGACTTTTGCCGGGCTCCAGAGTCATACCTCACGCAATTTAACGGCCGCTCCGATGGCGGAGTCTGTTGCAATGCCGGTCTTTGCGGTTGATGTGATGGATACTGGCGGTGACGCAGCCGTCCAACCCACCGTCCGCAGCGAGTTCGCCGACACCGCGTACTGGAACGCCGCGGTCACGACCGACGCCGACGGCTTTGCCAAGGTCGACTTCAAGATGCCCGAGAACCTCACCGGCTGGAAGGTGAAGGCGTGGGCGATGGGCCTCGGCGCGAAAGTCGGCGAGGGAACCGCCGACGTCGTCACGAAGAAGAACCTGCTCGTCCGCTTGCAGGCTCCGCGGTTCTTCGTCGAGACCGACGAAGTCGTCCTGTCGGCGAACATCCACAACGACCTCGCCGACGACAAATCGGTCCGGGCGGTGCTGGAGCTCGACGGCGGCTGCCTGGAATCGCTCGCCGCGATGAAACAGGACGTGATGATTCCCGCCCACGGCGAACTGCGCGTCGATTGGCGCGTGAAGGTGCTGAAGGAGGGGACCGCCGTCGTCCGGATGAAGGCGCTCACCAACGTCGAATCCGACGCGATGGAGATGAAGTTCCCGGTGTACGTTCACGGGATGCTCAAGACGGAATCGTTCTCCGGCGCGCTGCGGCCGAAGGATGAGAAGGGGGAACTCGCGTTCTCGATTCCCGAGCAACGGCGAATCAACGAAAGCCGCATTGAAGCGAGGTTCTCGCCGACGCTCGCCGGGGCGATGGTCGATGCGCTGCCGTACCTCGTCGAGTACCCCTACGGCTGCACCGAACAGACGCTGAACCGGTTCCTGCCGACGGTCGTCACGCAGCGGATTCTGCAGCGGACGCAGCTCGACCTCAAGGCGATCCAGGCCAAGCGGACGAACCTCAACGCGCAGGAAATCGGCGACGCCAACGACCGCGCGAAGCAATGGAAGCGGTTCGATCGCAACCCGGTGTTCGATGAAGCCGAGGTCGCGAAGATGGTCGCCGACGGCCTCGAAAAGCTGACGGCGATGCAGCTCTCCGACGGCGGCTGGGGTTGGTTCAGCGGCCACGGCGAGCATTCCTGGCCGCACACCACGGCGGTCGTCGTCCACGGCTTGCAGACCGCGGCCCAGAACGACGTCGCCCTCGTCCCCGGCGTGCTGGAGAAGGGGGTCGCGTGGCTGAAGACTCATCAATCGGAGCAGGTCCGGCTGCTCAAGAACGCGGCGACCGAGACCAAACCGTGGAAGTCGAAGGCCGACGCGCTCGACGCCTTCGTCTACATGGTGCTGGTGGATGCCGACGTCGCCAACGACGACATGCAGCAGTTCCTCTTCCGCGATCGCGTGTCGCTGCCGGTGTATGCCAAGGCGCTGTTCGGCCTCGCATTACAGAAGCAGCAGCAGGCCGAACAACTGGCGATGATCGTGCAGAACATCGAGCAGTTCCTGGTGCAGGACGACGAGAACCAGACCGCGTACCTCAAACTGCCGGACGACAACTGGTGGTGGTCGTGGCACGGCTCCAGCATCGAGGCTAATGCCTACTTCCTCAAGCTGCTGACGCGCATCAATCCGCAGGACGCCCGCTGCTCGCGGCTGGTGAAGTACCTGCTCAACAACCGCAAGCACGCGACCTACTGGAACAGCACCCGCGACACGGCGTACTGCATCGAGGCGCTCGCCGAGTACCTCGTCGCCAGCGGCGAAGACCAGCCCGATCTGACCGTCGAAGTCTGGTTGAACGGGAAGAAGCAGCAGGAAGTCGCCATCAACAAGGACAACCTGTTCACGTTCGACAACGCCTTCGTCGTCACCGGGGACGCCGTCGCCACCGGGAAGCAGACGCTCGAATTCCGCAAGCGCGGCACCGGCCCGCTGTACTATAGCGCCTACGTCACCAACTTCACGCTGGAAGACTTCATCGAGAAGGCCGGCCTGGAGGTGAAGGTCCAGCGCAAGTATCACAAGCTGACCCGCGTCGACAAGACCGTGGACGTCGCCGGCTCGCGCGGCCAGGCGGCAACGCAGACGGTCGAGAAGTACGAGCGGTCGGAACTCGCGAACCTCGCCGAGCTGACCAGCGGCGACCTCGTCGAGGTGGAGCTCGAAATCGACAGCAAGAACGATTACGAGTACCTCGTCTTCGAGGACATGAAGGCCGCCGGCTTCGAGCCGGTCGACCTCCGCAGCGGCTACACCGGGAACGCGCTGGGGGCTTACGTCGAGTTCCGCGACGAACGCACGGCGTTCTTCGTCCGCGCCCTGCCCCGCGGCAAGCACTCGGTGAGCTACCGCCTGCGGGCCGAGATCCCCGGAAAATTCAGCGCGCTGCCCACCCGCGCGTCCGCGATGTACGCCCCGGAGCTCCGCGGCAACTCGGACGAAATCAAGCTGAACATCGTCGATCGGGACCAGTAGGAGGGGCGGTTAACCACGAAACACACGAACAGCACGAAAGAGGATTTGTAGGGTGGGACGAGTCTTCGAGTCCCACCACGTCGGTGGCGCAACGTGGTGGGACTCGAAGACTCGTCCCACCCTACGTGCTCTTCGCTGATCGTCCGAATTCCTTTCGTGATTTTCGTGTGTTTCGTGGTTAAACCTCTTCCCGCTTGCGATTTCAGCGACATCGCCGACAATCTGGGGTTATGACTCCCACCCTCTTTTCCGTCAGTTACGCGGGCTTCTGGGGCCAGCACCGGTTGGGGCTGGTGCCGTTTCTGGAGAAGGCCGCCGCGCTCGGTTACCCGGCGGTCGAGCTAATGGGCAAGCGACCGCATCTGTCGTTGATGGATGCCGAAGACGAACCCTTGTCTTGGGAAGTGCGTTCTGCGATGGAGCGGCTCGGCATCGAAGTCGCCACCATCGCCGGGTATACGGACTTCACCGCCGGCCGGTCCGCCCCCGAGGTGCCGTTCGTTGAAATGCAGTTGATGATGATTAAGCGGCTCGCGGAACTTGCCCACGGACTGGATGCCAAGATCGTCCGCGTGTTCAGCGGTTACTTCACCGACCTCGCCGATCACCAGGCCGACTGGACGAAGTGCGTCGTCGCATTGCGAGAAGCGGCCGCATTGTGTGCGGATCATGGCGTCGTCCTCGGCCTGCAGAATCATCACGATGTCGGCGTGAGCGTAGACGGGTTCGTCGAACTGCTCGACGACGTCGACCATCCGAACCTCAAGGCGATGTTCGACCCGTGGTCGATCGCGCTGCATGGGGCCGATCTGTACGCGGCGGCGAAGCGGCTGGCCCCGCGGATGGTGCAGACCACGCTCGCCGATTACGTGCGAATCGAGCGGTATCAGTATCAGTCCGCACTCGTCAATTACCGGGCCGTCGATCCGCCGGCGGTGCGCGCCGTGCCGCTGGGAGACGGCTTTATGGACCTGGACGCCTTCTTCGCGGGTCTCAAGGACGGCGGCTTCGACGGCTACGTGGCCTACGAAATCTGCTCCCCGATCCGCGGCGGCGGCAGCGAAGCCAACCTGGACCACGCGGCCCGGCACGCCCTCGAGCGCATCCGCAAGTGGTCCGCCTGATGCGCATCGGCCCCGTCAACGTCGCTCATCCGGTCACGCTCGCGCCGATGGAGGAGCACACCAGCCTGCCTTTTCGCCTGCTGTGCAAGCGGTTCGGGGCGAGCCTCGTCTGCGGGGAACGGCTGGACGCCGCCGACGTCGCCGCGCGCGACAAGCGGGCGATGAAACTCCTGCAGACCGCGTCGGGGGAGCGCCCCGCGGTGGGGCAGATCAGCGGGGCCGATCCGGCGGTGCTGGCGGACGCCGCGAAGGTCGTCGTCGAACGGGGCTTTGCCATCGTCGATCTGAACTTCGAGTGCCCGATTCAGCGCGTCCTCAAGCGCGGCGAAGGAGGCGCACTGATGGCCGACCCGCCGGCGATTGCGCGATTGGTCGAGGCGGTCGCGAAAGCGGTCGATGTTCCCGTCACGCTCAAAATCCGCAGCGGACCCGATGCGGAGCGCGAAACCGCAAGCGAGGTCGCACGACTGGCTGAAGCGGCCGGAGCCGCGGCGGTCGATGTCCATGCCCGCAGCGTGGCCCAGGCGTACGTCGGCGGCCCGGACTGGTCGGTCATCGCCCGGGTGAAAGCGGCCGTGTCGATCCCCGTCCTCGGCAGCGGCGGCATCCGCGAAGCGGCCGACGTGCTGCGGTTCCTCAAGGAAACGAGTGCCGACGGCGTCGCCATCGGCCGCGGCTGCCTCGGCAACCCGTGGATTTTTTCCCAAGCCCGGGCGCTGTTGCAGGGAAATGCCGTCGTGCCTCAACCGACCTCCAACGAACGGGCCAGAGCCTTGCTGCAACTCGTCGAGAGCGAGTTCGAATACTACGGCAACTATCTGGCCCTGAAGCGGCTGCCGCGGGTGAGTTGTTACTTCGCCAAGTTCGTGCCGGGTTTCGATGAGTTCAAAGTCGCCGTGCAGAAGATCCGCAATCAGGCGGAGTTTTCACGGCTGGTGCGCGGGCATTTCGTATGATGGGGGGAAGATCCGAGGGGGTGGGACCCCTCGGCTTCCGAGGGTGAATTATTGATGGCAGAGATCGTGCTGGCGACGCTGAATGCGCGGTATCACCACGCCGCGTTCGGGCTGCGCTATCTGCACGCGAATCTCGGCGACCTGCAAGCGCGGTCAACCATGCTGGAGTTCACGATCCAGCAGTCGCCGCTGGAGATCGTCGAGACGATTCTGGCGGCGAATCCGCGGATCGTCGGCCTCGGCGTCTACATCTGGAACGTGACCGAGACCGAGCGAGTGGTTGCCGCACTCAAGCGATTACGGCCGGACGTGATCGTGATTCTCGGCGGGCCGGAGGTCAGTTACGAGACCGACGAGCAGCGGATTTGTCAATTGGCGGATTACGTCATCACCGGCGATGGCGACGTCGCGTTTCGCGCGTTGTGTGCGGAGTTGCTCTCTCCGTCGGAGCCGGGGCGTGTCGCCCCGGTCTTGTCTTCGGACGAGAAGACCGGGGCGACACGCCCCGGCTCCCACAGAGTGATCGCCGCCCCTCTACCCGATCTCTCGCGGCTCGTGCTGCCGTACGAGCTCTACACCGACGAAGACCTCGCCCATCGCGTGGTCTACGTCGAGGCGTCGCGCGGATGTCCGTTCGAGTGCGAGTTCTGCCTGTCGGCGCTCGACATCCCCGTCCGGCAGTTTCCGCTCGATGCGTTTCTCGCGGCGATGCAGCGACTGCTCGATCGCGGTTGCCGGACGTTCAAGTTCGTCGACCGGACGTTCAATCTCAACCTACGCACAAGTCGCGCGATCCTGGAATTCTTCCTTGCCCGCCATTCGCCGGGGCTGTTTTTGCATTTCGAGCTGATCCCTGACCGCCTGCCCGATGCGCTGAAAGAACTCATCGTGCAATTCCCCGCGGGAGCGTTACAGTTCGAGGTCGGCATTCAGACGTTCAACGACGACGTCGGCAAACTCATCAGCCGGAAACAGGACAACGCTCTCGTCGAGCAGAATCTGCACTGGTTGCGGGAGCAGACTGGCGTGCACGTCCATGCAGATCTCATCGTCGGCTTGCCGGGCGAAACGGTCGACAGCTTCGCCGCCGGGTTCGACCGGCTGGTGGCCCTCGGCCCGCAGGAGATTCAGGTCGGCATCCTGAAGCGGCTCCGCGGCACGCCGATCATCCGGCACGACGCCGAATGGCAGATGGTCTACAGTCCGCACCCGCCGTACGAGATTCTGCAGAACCGGCTGATCGACTTCGCCACCATGCAGGAACTGCGGCGGCTCGCCAAGACGTGGGACGTGGTCGCCAACAGCGGCAACTTCGTCGAGACCCTGCCGTGGTTGTGGGGCGGTGACGGATCACCATTCGCCGAGTTCCGCCGGTTCGCCGCGTGGCTGTTCGCGCAGACGGGGCAGACGCACGGCGTCGCCTTGCCGCGGCTGGTGGAACTCGTGTTCCGATTCCTGACGGAGGTCCGCAGAGTGTCGCCGGACGAGGTCGCACCGGTGATCTATCGCGACTACCTCCGCGGCGGGCGGAGCGACGTACCGCGATGCTTGCAGAGTCACTTGCCGGAACGACAAAGGTCGTTGCCGCTCTCACTTCCCGCGCGACAACTGAAGCGACAGAGGCGACATCAAATGAATCGCGAAAGTTAGGAAACTTAGGGATGTGCGACGGGAATGGTAATGTCGACGTCTCCCTGTCCCAACTGGTAGTCGAAGGGAATGATGTCAAACTGTGACTCCCCTCGACGGACCAATAGAGCTTCATGTTCGCGGACAAAGCCATGTGTGATGCCGTGCCAATCTCGGTAACTGTATCCTGATCGAATCGTAGCAGCGTTCGTTCCATCGCAGGGGACATTGAGCCAGACAAATTCCGGACTATCCGGCTGTTCTTGAATGAGCTTCGCGAGATCGCCGCGAATCGGAATCACACTCACAGTTGTGGACTCAGGGCCACAATCACCAGCCATGTGAACGCGCAAGTCAAACGAGCCGTCACACACCGCCTCGATCAACCACGCCGGAGCGGACAGGACAGCCAGCAATGCCACGAGCGCGAACCACCTCCACCGCGTTCTGCGATCAATGCCTGACTCCGACATATTCAATCAGGCCATGAGAACCATCGGATAGAAATCACCAACGCGACGAATAGTGTACCACGAGATTTCCGATGGGGATCGCTCTCGACATCAGCAGTCGGAGAGCGACATCTGACGCCGTGAAAGACCGCGAAACCGCAAGCGTCGTCCGAATAACACTTGCGGTTTCGCGAGATTTCTCTTCATCGGCTCACTTCACCAGGTACGTCTTCCCGCGCATCTTCACGAGGAGTTGTTCGTCCGACTGCTGCTGAACGAACAACTGGTTCTCGTCGGGCGTGTTGGCTTGGATCAGGGCGAAGTAGGCGTCGGTGTAGCGGTCGATGGTCGTGATCTGGTCCTTGTCCTTGTCGAGATCGAGTTTCGACGTCTCCGGCGTGACCAGCAGCTTGATGCGTTGGCCGCTGACCTCGACGCCGCGGGCGTAGAGCGTTTCGCTGCCGCGATTGCGGACGGCTTGCGTGGGGACCGTGCGATCCCGCTCCAGATCCTGCAGCGCCGCGCCGCCTGAGCCCGCCGCCGGTCCAGAGATCGGTCCGTTCGAGAACTGGAAGCCCAGCTTGTTCGATCGCTGGAGGAAGGCGCCGCGGCCTTCGGCTTCTTCGAGCTTCTTCAATTCCGGCATCGCTAGGCGGAAACTGTCCGTCGCGGCGAGCGATGACGGCCGCGCGGTTTCGTCGGCGAGGAACGACGTGTATGGCGTGAGGATGCCGTGCTTCGTCGACAGCGCGACCAGTTCCTTCACCAATTCGTCGTTCTGGCCGTGGAGGTCGATCTGATCGATGATCTCGCCGATCCGCCGCGTGGCCCACAGCTTCTCGACGAAGGCGAACGAGCTGTCGTGACTTTTCGCCGTGAACTCCGCGGGGAAATCGAACTTCTTCTCCGTGGAGCCAATGCGGCCGGTGACAACGGTCTTCGCCGCCCCGGTCTTCTTATAGCGGCCGACGAGCACCAGTTGCTCTCCCTCGAACAGATCGAACACCTGCGGGGGATACTGGCGGTTGATGACCGGGCCGTCCTCGGGTTTGACGGTGTCGAACTCGAACTTCACGGCGACGTCGGTCATCACCGGCGAGCCGATGCGGTTGTAGACCTTGGCGACGTGGGCTTCGATGTCCTCATTGGGCCGGACGTATTCGCTCATGCCGAAGTTCTCCCGCGCCAGGCGGTCGAGCAGCCGGCTGTTGACGTCGAACCCGACGCCGAACGGCAGCACGCGGGCGCGAACGCCGTTGGCCGCCTTCGCCGCAGCGACGATTTTGACCTCCGATTTCTCGCCCACGGTGGGCAGCCCGTCGGTCAGAAACAGGACGAAGTTCGGCTGCTGCGAATCCTTGAGCTGGGCGAGGGCCGCCGTCAGCGAGCCGTGGATGTTCGTCCCGCCGCCGGCATAGAGTCCCTCGACGTAGCCG
>Ga0163151_10008045_pt1 | contig 12063 bp, 8 predicted proteins | sample OliLakLV19MP5IB2_FD_145596 | JGI IMG/M metagenome (GOLD analysis project Ga0163151, IMG submission 145596) | Freshwater microbial mat bacterial communities from Lake Vanda, McMurdo Dry Valleys, Antarctica - Oligotrophic Lake LV.19.MP5.IB-2 | ecosystem: Environmental > Aquatic > Freshwater > Lake...
ATTCATGAAAAGTCCGGGCTATATACGGCAGCGGAGCAAGCTCCGCTCTACGCAAGAACTGACGCTTGCTGCCTGTGGTTGTAGAGCCGAGCCTGCTCAGCTGTTTGACTCCCAACCTCCAAAGCTCAATCCGCCTGCTTGGTCAGCCGCTGATCTGCCCACTGCTGATCGAGAAAATCGCGCAGGCTGGGGTGGACACTGGGCGATTCAATAAAGTAGTTGATGAAGCGAGTGGTGGGCAAGCGCGGGTGCGGATCGGGTAGATAGAACAAGGGTGCGTCTTCCCAGCCACCCAGATGCCACCAGCGTTCCGCGGTCGCCGATTCCAACTCCACCCAGACACCGGCATTGTTTTCGAGACGCAAACGCTGATCAACGGCGCCCAGCATTTGTACCGTCTGGGGCGATGGCGGCCCGACTTCATCCAAGGGCAGTAGATCGATTGCGGGCAGGCCGTCAGCCACTTCATAAAGTGATCGCAACTCAAGCGGTAACGGTCGACCCAAACGCGCTTCTGCTCGAGCAAAAGCCGCAGGGCTTGCGGCTTCGGGAAGCGCATTGTCTGCGCCGATAGCGAGGTCGCGCACGAGTGTGGCCAGCGCCAGCTTGGCCGCCTCCGCTTGCAAGGCAACCCGCGAGTTGGCCTGCTCTTCAGAGCGCGCCCGCTGCTCGGGATCTCCACCCAGCAAGTGGCTGTAGCCGAGCAAGCCGACCACCGGCACCAACAACAGAATCAAATAGACCAGCGATGTCGCCAGCCGTGCCGCCGCTCCCATTGGTTGCACTTCGATGCGCTGCCGCACGCTCAGCGCTTGGCGAACACGCACCAGCGCGTGTGAGGTTGGACCGAGCTTGGCTTCCAATGCGCTCAGAATCTGCAGCATCCGATCGCGTGGCGCGTCCGACTTTGGCAGTCCGGTTTGCAACAAGCCCAGTTCAACTTCATGCAACCGCCAATTCGCCGCCAGCGCTGGCAGCTGCAGCAAGGCCAATACCGTCAGCAGATAGAAACTGTATTGCCACGCGAAGTAGGCACCGACAACTGCCGCAATCGCGATCAACACGGTTTGCAGCTTGGCCCAGCGCACCGGCAACAGCGCTTCAACGACATGCGCGCCGTCCAGCGGCGGAATGGGCAGCACATTCAGATAGTTGATGAACAAGAACACCATCGCCAACGAGAGCAGCCAAGCTGGCGAGTCAAGTCCACTTTGCCAAGCGAAACCCAACAGAACCCAGCCGATCACGATGCCGGGCAAAGGGCCCATCAGGCTCATCCATGCACGCTTGCTGGCACCCGGATTGGCGTCTTGTCCAATCGCCACACCGCCCACCAACGGCAGCGCCATCATGTGCACATTGCGATATCCGAAGGCACGCATCGCGAGGAAGTGACCCAACTCGTGCAGCACCACCACCAACAGGATCGAGAGGGCGAGCGTCACATCCCAGAACAACGCGCCCAGCGCCATAAAGAGCACCACACTGACCGCAAACACGCCCCACTGCACGTCGCGCGGCGGCGCACGGTGGCTGCTGATGTCCTGAGCGGCGGCCAGGCGCGCCAAACGAGGCAGCGGCACCGGTCGCGGATCCGCCGGCGGCTTCGGCAACCGGCGCATGGCCGTCATCGCCTTCATCGCCAATGGCAAGCGCAGCAGGGCAAGATCGGGAGTGACCTCGCGAACGTTTCGACTGGCTACCAGGCGTTCGCGTGAACGCTCGAATAAATCCAGGGCGTAGCTGGGCAGATCGAGGTCAACACATGGCAGCGGTGCGCTGCCCAGAGCCGCCAACCATACAAGGTGGGCCTGCCACTGCTTAGCGATGGTTGCTTCACTGGCACTCCTTGCTACCAGCTTGCCGCCTTCCATCAAGGCAAACCCGATGTCGAAGGGTTGGCTGACCGCGTGACGGCCGTCGGCTAGGCGATGGCTGAAAAAGGTCATCGCTTGATGCGGATGGGCGACCTGCGAAGGGGCTGACGCCCAAAACAGTCCGCAGTCATCCGGCGCGCGATAGATCGCGTACAGCGGCGTGGTCTCCGACTCGCCATCGACACGCTCCGCGCGCAACCAGACTGGCCCCTCGAATCCCAGCTTGGTGAGCTCGGTGTGTAACTCATCGAACATCGCATCGGCGTGTTCAGACGGCATTGCCGCCAATGGTTGGTAGCGCCGCCGTGGCAGCGGGAAAGCCAACAAAGCCCGCAGCCGCTGCACGTAAATGATCAACCAGATGGCAACGATCAAGCCGAGTATTTCAGTCATGCCATCAGGCTCATGGGTGCAAAGGATTCAGCGGAGCGCGGCACGGTAGCAGGGAGTGCATTGAATGCGCAGCGATCATGCATTTTTGCTGGGCGGGCGAATCGACAATCCGGGAAAGGCGAGACTCTGCCCCCGCCTTCAGCGGCAAATGCCGCCGGAACGGGTGAACCAATCGCCACATCGATACGGCAACCGAATCACGATACTGGATCAAACTCCACCCGATTTCGCCCCCCACTCTTGGCTCGGTACAAGGCCAGATCGACGCGCTTGAGCAGATCTTCCATGCGGGTCGCGTGGGGTCCGGATTCACAGCCACCAATGCTGATGGTGACGCGCAGGTCGGTTGCGGGTGCTTCGAAGGTCAGCGCTTCGACCGCCTGCCGCAAGCGCTCGGCAACGGCGCGCAGGTAGTCAGCATCGGCCGCATGCAAAAGCACCAGAAACTCTTCACCGCCGACGCGACCGACTTCGCCTTGACCGCCAATCAGGCGCTTTGCAGCCAACGCAACTTTGCGCAGGACCACGTCGCCGATGTCATGGCCGAGGCGATCATTGATCGACTTGAAGTGGTCGATATCGAACATCAGCACTGGCGCGGCGGGATGCTTCTTGCCAGCGAGACGCTGTTCCAGTTGGCGCAGGATCGCGCGGCGGTTGGCGAGACCAGTGAGTTCGTCGGTCAACGCGAGGTTGCGCATTTGCCGTGCGCGACGAAAGGCACTTAGGGCCACCCAAACAGTTGCGAGGACCACGATAGTGCCGAGCGCAATCGCGGTGCCGCGTAAATCACGAATGCGTTCGGCGTCGCGCAGGGCAGCGCTGCGCAACTCGCCCTCGCGCTTGAGTGAGGTGTTCTCCAGTTCTTTGTGTTCACTATCGAACTGCACGCGCAAGCGCGAACTGAGCTCGGCATCGGCTTGCGAACGCAGTTGTTCGGCCAGACGAAGCTGCTCGCTGCGCGCGGTATAGGCAGCCTGCCAATCGCCTTGCGCAGCGGCCACTTCAGCTTGCTCGGCCACTGCCCGCTCCACAAAACGCGGATTGTTGTTGCGCTCAAAGTAGTTGCGTGCGCTGGCAAGATCGGCAGCCGCCTCAGCGTGGCGTCCGAGTCGACGCAGGGCACTGCCACGGGTCAATCGGGCACTGGCGGCGTCGCCGGGCTGTTCGACATCGGGCTGATCGACACCGGGCTGATCGACATCGGGATCGTTACCCTCGGCAAACGCCAATGCGGCATCGGCTGCCGCCAAAGCTTCGACTGGCCGATCCATGCGCAAGTAGAGCACCGCCAAGGCACGCCGGGTTTGGGCCAGAGAACGCGCATCGTCCAATTGAGCGTACACGGCTAACGCTTTCCGAAAAGCCTCTTCGGCGGCTGCAAACTCGCCGGTGATCTGCAGCGTGCTGCCAATGTTGAACCAGTTGGTCGCCACATCGGGCGTATTACCTGCTGCCTCATGCTCGCGCCCGACTTGCCGGTAATAGTCGAGTGCCTGCGCATACTGGCCAACGCGTGCATCGCTGTAGACATTGGCAATGGCGTTCAGGGCATAGCGCTGACGTGCGCCATCGGCAATTTCCACGCTGGTCCGATGCGCAGCTAGCAACTCAGACAATGCTTGCGAGAAATTTCCGCGCGCGTAGTGAATTTCACCGCGCAAGGCCTGAGCCTGCGCTTCGTCCGAGCGATTGCCAGCGCGCTTTGCGGCCTCGAATGCGCGGTCGTAATCGGCCATCGCCGTATCGATTTGTTCGTCCAGTTCGCGCACATAGCCGCGGCAGATGTACAAGCCAGACAGCGCTTGCACGTCGCTGCGTTTCTCTGCGAAGACAATCCCGGCTTCAGCGACAGTTGCCGCAGCGTTGGTGTCGCTGCCGAGCAAACTCAGGCAGCGCACCGCATAGGCTTGAGCAAGCAACTGGGGTTGTTCCGCGCGCTCAAGTCGGGTCAGCAGGTCGGCAAATGCGGCGTCGCTCAACGCTGCGCTTTCAATGGCCTCGACTTCGGCTCGCAATGCAGTTGCCGCCGGGTTTCCTTCGAGCGTGTTTGTGTTCGCCGTCTCGGCGGTCGCTAAAACGAGGCTACTGCTGCCCAGGGTGACTGTGAGCAGCAGCTTCCACGCCAACTTGGTCCGATGCACGGGCGACTCCTTTGGTCGAAACGGAATCAGGCAGCGCGATCACGCCCCAACCACCAAGCCGCCGCGACACCAGCAAGGAAGAATCCGACGCCTTCGTCGGTCATCAGCGCCAAGGTCGAATCCAACGGATACCGATACCAGGTCACATTAGGCACGCCGATGGCAAGCCAGCCGATCATGCCAATCGCGACGGCGACCAGTACACGGCGGCCAAACCCTGCCGATATCAGACTGAGCACCCAAGCCAAAGCGAACCCGGTGACGAGATCGCTACCGAACTGCATGCCCAGCATCGCCCCCATCTGCGAGTTGTCGCGACCCTGCGGTTGGTAGATCACCATCGCATAGGGATTGGCCAATGATTTGCTTACCCAGGCGTGAGTGGCGGACTCATCTGCCATTTGCTCGCTGGCGATGTAAGGCAGGACGTAAATGCCTTCCTTGGGCAAGCCCTCGCGCATCGCCGCCAGGATCACGTCTTCATTGCCAGGCGCGTGCTTTCCGATTTCGCCCAAGGGCAACAGCGTATGCGAAACCGCGCCCCACATGAACAATGCAATGCCCGCCAACACCCCTGCAATGACCACACGCATCACCTTCTCCTGGCCCGGCAACAAGCGTCCACATTACGCCTGCGCGAAGATTTGGTGAACGGTCAGTTGTCGCGCCCCTCAGCCCAACGAGCGCGCAAATCGCCAAGCGCCGTAACCCAGAATCGCCAGCGACAGCGCGGCGATCAAGCCGCCCCAAAACCAGTACGGCAGCCACAGCGCCTCAGCGATCTGGCCGACATCCGAAGGCATGCTGCCGCTGCCGGTCTGGGCCACCGCAGTGAACAGGTAGTCGGAGCGCGAGAACGACGACAAGGCGAGCTGCACGGCGAGAAATACGCACACGATCTGACTCACCGCAGGTGAGGCTTTCCATGCCAACAACGCCAGCAGCGTGGCCAATGCGAGGCAGAACAGCACGGTGAATGCGCCGCTTGCCCACAGCAGCGTGACCAGCAACAAAAACACCGAGAACAGTGCCAACGCGGCGTGTGCGCTGCGCGAGCGTCGGCCCGCCAGGAACAGGCCCAACGCTGCCAGCGGCGGACCGATCAAGCCACCTGCCGACACCGTGGCGCGCGCGAAAGCACCAAAGTTTCCTCGATGCGAAGCCACGCCCGAGCCATCCGCCCACATCGTCATCGCTTGGAATTTGCCTCCCAACAGCATGGCCGTGAGCCCGTGCCCCAATTCATGCATCAAGGTCGACAGCAAGAGCAGCGGCCATGACAGGACGTTGACGTACGGCAACCAATACAGTGCCAGAGTCGCGACGATGGCCACCATCAGCGCTTGGCTGGCTTGTCTTTGCTGCAAAGGGGCGGTGCTGCTCATCGGCGAAGTTTAGCCCGCATGTTTCATGAATCTCGGAATTCACACGGCCGACGTTAGACTCAGCGTATGTACGACGCCCTGCAAATCGCATTCATTCAAAGCTTGGTCACTTGGAAGTTTGTGGGCCTGGTGTATTTGATCGGCCTGCTGCTGGAACGCCTCTACCTCGCGGAGCGGGATCAGCCCTGGCAGCACATTGCCTTCAATCTCGGCTACACGATGGTGTTCATTTACTTGACCCACCTGCTGGTGCCGCCGCTGTCGGCGATCACAGCACCATTGATTGCCGCATACGGCGGCTCGCTGGCGATCGCCCTGCCCAACGGCTTCGCTTGGCAGTTGTTGCAAGGACTACTGTTTTTCTTCTGCTTCGACTTTTTTTACTACTGGATGCACCGGCTGCAGCACGTGAGTCCGTGGCTCTGGGCGCAGCACAAACTGCATCACGCCGAGCGCTCGCTGAATGTGACGACGGGCCAGCGTCACCATTGGCTAGAAGAACCCTTGCGCGTATTCCTGGTGTTTCTGCCGTTTGCAATGATCTTTGCCATCTCGCCACCCACGATCACCTGGCTGTGGTCGACGTTGCTGCTATGGGGTTACATGATCCATCTCAACCTGCGGCTGCCTTTCGGTCCGCTGACCACGGTGTTCACCGGGCCGCAAGTGCATCGCTTGCATCACTCGATCAAGCCCGAGCACACCGACGTCAACTTTGCTGCGTTTTTTCCGGTCTGGGACGTGCTGTTCGGGACGTACGTGGCACCAAAACGCGATGAATGGCCGGCGACGGGTCTACACAGTGGTGAAGATTTGAATCATCCCGTTCGTGCACTGTTCTCGCCGTTTCGCGACTGGTGGCAGATGCTGCGTCGATCACCGGAGAAGTCGTTGGCGAACAAGTCGTAAGCGCGCCATTCCGGTCGCCAGCACCCAAGCACACACAAGGCTGGTGGCCAGCCACAAGACAAACGCCGGCAGTGCGCCGATAGCCGACACGCCGAACACGGCCGCAAGCTGGATGAGTGGCATATTGACGAGATAGAGCGCGAACGCACCGCCAGCGGCCTTGGCGAGTGTGGAAGTTGAAACACCTCGGCAAAGCCACGGCAGCGGCAGGGCGCAGGCCAGACCGATCATGGAGAACAAGCCACTGCGGGCAAACAGACTGCTGTCGCGTGGCAACACCGCAAACAGGACAAGGCTGAACAGAGCGAGCGCCAATCCACTCAATGCCATTGTCTGGTGCCGGCCAATCGACGGCTCACGCGCTTGCCAACACGCCAGCACGCCGCCCCAAGCGCAAGCGTCCAGACGCATCGGCAACCACTTGCGCACCCCAAGATCCCAGCTGGGGTCGAGCACACTCACCAGTGCCAGCCGCAACAACAAGCCAACCGAGGCGAGCAAGAGCAACCCGTTCTGCAGGCGTGTTCGTGTATCCAGATGCGACAGCGCCCTGTTGACCAACGCCACCGCCAGCAACCAGAAAAACAACAGTGGCGGCAGATTCCACGCCTCAGCAAAAAAATCCGGGTGCAGCGCCCAACTGTTTTGCAGCAACGCGGGATAGGCCCACCAGCGCTGCGGCAAGGCGGAGTGTTGCCACCACCATAGCAACAGATTGATCGCGACGAAGACCCAGAAAATCGGTAATACGCGTGCCAACCGGGAGCGCAAGAAAGCTGCCGTGGAATGACTCGGATTCTGCAGCAACACGCGAATCAGCAGGAATCCACTGAGCGCAAAAAACAGTTCCGTGCCCACCCATCCCAACCCCAACCAGAGGTCGTAACGCGGCAACAGCGGGTAGAGAAAAAACGCACCGTGGGCGAGCAGCACCAGCGCGGCAGCAGCGAGGCGCAGGGAGTCGAGGCCGGCGTAACGCATCAGCTAATCGAAGTCGAGGTGAAAATTGGCGCATTCCCGCGGCTTCGTCACGACAGACGAAGCTCGGCCTTCAGGACTTGAATTGTGGGAGCGGCGGAAACCGTGAAAGCTTGGCCGCAAGGCTTTCGCGGCTTCCGCCGCTCCCACAGGTGACCGGGCTATCGCGTCAGGGCGATGCGCAGCAGCAACCATCGCCGTCCAGCCTTAGCCGCCGCGCTGCCGCAAGGCTTCAAACAAGGCCACTCCACTGGCGACCGAGACGTTCAAACTTTCGGCTTGGCCGCGCATTGGAATCTTCGCCAGAAAGTCGCAATTCTCACGACTCAAACGGCGCAGGCCATCGCCCTCGCCGCCCATCGCAATCGCGGTCGGGCCGCGCATATCGATCGAATACAGCGACTGCTCTGCTTCGCCGGCCAGGCCAACAATCCAGACGCCGGCGTCCTTCAGGGTCTTCAAGGTGCGCGCCAGATTGGTGACCCGAATCAGCGGCACGCGCTCGGCGGCGCCAGCCGCGCTCTTGCGGACGACTGCGGTGATGCCTACCGCGCGATCTCGCGGCACGATCACCGCCACCGCACCCGCGGCCTCCGCACTGCGCAAACACGCGCCGAGGTTGTGCGGATCCTGCACACCATCCAGCACCAACAGCAGTGGGTTTTCTACGCGGCCCAGCAACTCGTCCAAATCGCCTTCACCCAGATTCACCGCCGCCGACAGTTGCGCGGCGACGCCTTGATGTTTGACCCCCGGCACCGCCCGCGCCAACGCGTCCGCTGCAACGTGTTGGACGGTAACGCCGGCCGCTTTGGCAAGCTCAGCCAACTCGGTCAGTCGCGGATTCTTCGCGCGCGCTTCGATCAACACCTCACGCAAGCGCCCACGCTCGCCTTCGAGCGCGGCCTGCACAGCGTTGATACCGGCGATCCATTGCTCGCTCATCGGCCTTTGCCCTTATTCGGAAAGCCGCCCTTGTTGGCAACGTTGCCCTTGCTTGACCCACGGCCCGTCGGCGAGCTGTCGGCAAATCCGCTGTTTCCCGCCATTGGCCGACGCTCACTCACCGGTTTGCCGAGGTGCGACACCAGCCGGAAATCGATCTTGCGATCTTCCAAGCTGGCGCGCAGCACAAGAATCCGCACCGTGTCGCCCAAGCGAATCTGCAGGCCACTGCGCTCGCCGCTCATCAATTTTCGCGCCGGATCGAAGTGGTAATAATCGTTGGGCAGCTGGGTGACGTGAACCAGCCCGCTGACGCGGGACTCGGTCAGTTCGACAAAGGCACCGAAGGAGGTGACACCGCTGACCACGCCGTCAAACTCGGCACCGATGTGGCGCTCCATCCAGGCGCAGCGATAACGCTCGTCGACTTCACGCTCGGCTTCATCGGCCCGCCGTCCGCATTGCGAACAGTGCTGGGAAAGAGCCACCATCTCGTGCTCGGCGTAAATGAATCCAGCCGCCTTGCCGCCGGCCAACGCGTGTTTGATTGCGCGGTGCACCAACAGATCGGGATAGCGCCGGATCGGGCTGGTGAAGTGCGCGTAGGCCTCCAACGCGAGGCCAAAGTGGCCGAGGTTTTCCGGCTGATAAACCGCCAGCGACTGACTGCGCAGCAACACGGTTTCCAACAACGCGGCATCTGGTCGCTTGCGCGCTTTCTTCAATAGCGCGGTGAAGTCGCGTGGCTGCACCTTTTCCCAGGCCGGCATGCTCAAGCCAAACTCTTTAAGGAACTCGAGCAAGTCTTCGTACTTGGATTGTGGCGGCCGATCATGCACGCGATACGGCGCTGGCAACTTCTTTCGCAGCAGGTATTTCGCCGCCTCGACATTGGCCGCGATCATGCATTCTTCGATCAGCTTGTGGGCGTCGTTGCGCTCAGTCGGTGCGGCCTGGATCACTTCACCGGCCGGTCCCAGTCGGAAGTCGATCTCAGGACTGTCGAACTCGATCGCGCCACGCGCCTGCCGTTGTTTGGCGAGCAACTGATACAGCTGGTGCAAGCGCTGCAGCGGCGGCATCAGTGCGCCCACCTGTGCTTGCGCGACGGCGTCGTTCTCACCGATGGCGGCCCACACCTGGGTGTAGGTGAGTCGCGCGTGCGAGCGCATCACCGCTTCGTAGAACTTCGACGACATCACCAGCCCGTCGCGATCAATCTGCATGTCGCAGACAAAACACATGCGGTCGACATTCGGGTTCAGCGAGCAGATGCCGTTGGACAGCGTCTCCGGCAGCATCGGCACCACAAAGCCCGGAAAGTACACCGAGGTCGCGCGCTTGCCAGCTTCGTCGTCCAGCGTGGTGCCAGGACGCACGTAGTGCGACACATCGGCGATGGCGACGACCAAGCGAAAGCCGCGCGCATTCGGCTCGCACCACACCGCATCGTCGAAATCGCGCGCGGTCTCCCCATCAATGGTGACCAACGGCATGCTGCGCAAATCCACCCGCGCCTGCGCTTCTGCCAGCGGCACTTGCAGCGGCACGCGCGCCGCCTCTTCCAATGCCGCCGACGGCCACTCGTGCGGGATGCCGTGGCCATGAATCGCCATCTCGACCACCAGCGATGGCACCAGCGCATCGCCCAGCACGGTCAACACGCGACCGAACGGCGGCCGCCCATTGGCGGGAGCCGCGGTGATTTCACAGACCACGATCTGGCCGTTGCGCGCCTCGCCCTTCTCAGCAAGCGGAATGACGATGTCCTGATTGAGTCGCCGATCATCTGGCAATACCAGGCCGACGCCATCGCGCTCGGCATAGCGACCGACCAAACGTGTGGTGCGGCGCTCCAGCACTTCGACCACCGTCCCTTCGCGGCGGCCGCGCGCATCGACGCCGGCTTGCGCCACCAGCACGCGGTCGCCGTGCATGACTTCGCGCATCTGCCGCGGCGGCAGAAACAGATCATCGCCGCCAGCATCCGGGCGCAAGAAGCCGAAGCCATCGGCATTGGCGATGACGACACCGGCGATCAAATCCAAGCGCGCCGCCGGCGCGTAGCTGCCGCGTCGATTCATCATCAACTGGCCGTCGCGAACCATCGCCGCCAAGCGGCGGGTGAGCGCCTCGAAGCGATCCGGCGCGGTCAACTTGAGCGCCCGCGCGATGGCTTCAGCGTCAAGCGGCTCGCCTTGCGCCGACAGAAATTCGGCCAGCGCTTCGCGGCTGACGATGGGGTTCTCGTAACGCAGCGCCTCACGCTCGGCGTGCGGATCCGCCAACTTGCCGCGTTTGCTGAAGGCAGGCTTGGGTGCAACGGCCTTCTGATCCGGACGTGCAAAGTTCGCAGGACTGACCCGCGACGCTTTGGCCGCAGACGGTTTTTTCGTGGCTGGCCGGCTGGTTGTGGTCTTTTCGGCCCCGCCACGATTGCCTGTAGGCTTACCCGCCGCCGACTTTCGCGCGCCCTTGCCCGGCGCGACTTCAGCCTCAAGTCCGCGCGTCAGCGACTCTGGCAACCAACCGGGCAGAGCCGATCCGCGCTTGCCGCGAGCTGCGGGCTTGGCTCCGCCTTGATTTTTTCCAGGATTTTTTCCAGGATTTTTTCCAGGACTAGTTCCGGCACTTGTTCCGGGATTTGTTCCAGCAACTTGGGTTTTCTTTTTCATGGCGGCATCTTACACGCGGTCAATTTCAAACCGCCGCAGTCTTTTTCAAACAGCCAGGCAAGGTTCGTTGACAGCTGGCGATGACGGCCGTATCGTTCGCGGCTCGCCCGCGCCCCGCGCGCCGCGAAACACCTGCCCAGGTGGCGGAATTGGTAGACGCACTAGTTTCAGGTACTAGCGCCGCAAGGCGTGGAGGTTCGAGTCCTCTCTTGGGCACCAACATCGGGTTGCCGGACGTCGCAAGTTGTCCAGCACATCTCATAAGACCCGCCTGATCGGCGGGTTTTTTGTTTCTGGATTTCCGCAACACCCTTGTCGAGAGATTCCGCCCAAAGCGGGGTGTGAACTGCAGTCGCGAAGCCGTCACTTCACTCTGCCGGCAGTGATTCCACCACCAACCCCGCCGCCAACCAGCCTTGCATGCCCGCAGACATCACGCTGACCTTGGGAAAGCCCTTGGTGCATGCGCGGCGGGCGGCGCGTGGGGCCTTTCTGCACAGGTAGCCGGAGCAGTAGAAGAGCAAGGCGGCGTCCTTGGCGGCGGGCAAGTCGCTGGGTTTGAATTGGTCGGGGTCGAGAGTGAGCGATCCGGGCACATGCGCGGCGATCCAGCGCGCGGGAGCGTTGACGTCGATGAAGGAAGGTTTCCTGGGCGATGTCCTCACTGAGCGAAACGTCACGCGTAACCGCCACCGCCACGCTGGTGACCATGCGCTGCGTTGCCTGCATAGGCGCGAAAACGCAGCGAGGTCACCGC
>Ga0163151_10008048_pt1 | contig 12062 bp, 6 predicted proteins | sample OliLakLV19MP5IB2_FD_145596 | JGI IMG/M metagenome (GOLD analysis project Ga0163151, IMG submission 145596) | Freshwater microbial mat bacterial communities from Lake Vanda, McMurdo Dry Valleys, Antarctica - Oligotrophic Lake LV.19.MP5.IB-2 | ecosystem: Environmental > Aquatic > Freshwater > Lake...
GAATCGGCGGGGCAATCGGCGCGGCCTGAATCGGCGGGGCAACCGGCGCGGCCTGAATCGGCGGGGCAATCGGCATTCTGGCGGCAGGCGCGGCAATTTGCGTAGGCGGTGCCGAAGTCTGCGGCTGATAAGTGGACGCATGCGAGAGCGGGCTCATCGACGATGAAGAGGCAGAAGAGGAGTAGAAAGTGCCGTCGGAGTAGCGGGAGCGAATACTGAGAACCTTGTCCCGGTCCGTTCCAATAGTTGACAGTCGCGCCCGACATCCATCCAGCCGCGTCTCAAGCTGCTCAATTTGTTCGCTCATGAGTTTCAGCTCTTCTGTGACGAAGGTCTCTTTCTCGACAAACTCGTCGAGCAGCTTTTTGAGCATCTCCTCGCTAGGCATTTAGAACTCCTGAATTTTAGGCACCATGACCATTATGCAACTTTTTCGGCACTGCCTCGAATATGCATCCAAAGCCTGCATTTATCTTGCCCTAAAACAGGTAAAACTAAGCCACTTGCGCTTTTATCAGTCAATTATTCGTGTTGGAAATAACGAACCAACTGGGTGTACTCATTCAAATCCTGCGAAGTCTGCTGCAAATCGACTCCATCGGCGTAGACATGCACCAGCGGTTCAACAGCATCCGGCAAAATTAGGATCCAGTGTTCTGCACGAGTCTGAATCTTCACCCCGTCCAACAACTCCATCTGCTTGTCCTGATGCTTTTCCACCAAAAGCCGCATGACACGACCCTTTCGTTCCCAAGGGCAGTGAACTGAATCGACCTGGTAGACCAGAGGAGGCAGATCCGCCACCGCTTGTCTGAGGGATCGCCCCTGGTAAGTGAGATGCTCCAAGACTTGTCCGATCGTGAACATGGAGTCGTAGCCGTTTTGGAATTCCGGAAAGATGAAGCAGCCGTTTGCGCTGCCGCCCAAAACAGCGTCGCCGACCTTGGCCGTTACTGTACCGATGTCGGCATCCGATGCTTTGCAACGGATTACTTTGCAGTTATAACGAGCGGCAATCTTCTCAATTACGGAACTGGCGTTCACCGGTACAACGACTGTCCGACCAGGCTTGTCTCTCAACGTAATATCGGCGACTACGGCAAGCAAAAGCTCCCCGCGGATGATCTGCCCGGTATCATCGACAAGCGTCAGTTGTTCGCCGTTACGTCCAATTTGCGCGCCGAGATCAGCGTTAAGCGCTCGCACCACATCGGCCAGCTGCTTGCGCATGGCAATTCGCTCTTCCTGGCGCGGTGGTTTGCCTCTGATGGTGGCATTCAACACGACGGAATCTATACCAAGTTGCCCCAACAGATCAGGCAGAATTACACCAGTTTCGGCCATTGCATAGTCGAGCACTACTTTGGGAGATTGAGTGGTGGTACCACCATCTTTGGTGACGCGCGTGTAGTTAGATCCCGGCACTATGCAAAAGGCAACCTTGTCCTGCTCGAACACTTGTCCTTTGATGCTCTTGGCGAATTCGCTCATATAGTACTCGCGCACGCGGCTCGGGTAGCTGATGTTACCGATATCCGACGGCTGAGATCTGGGGAAGTCTTCTTTGAAGAAAGTTGATTCAATTTTGCGTTCCATCGCTTTGGTGATGGCCACACCATCGCTGTCGTAAAACTCCAAGCGAATTTTGTCCGGCTCTCTTTGTGAAACCCGGCAATGCACTAGCCCGCTAGCTCGCTGAGTTTTGCAGTAGTAGCGAGAAATAGGCAGCGGCATGCCTTCCAAGTTCTGCACTTCGATGCCAACCGACATCAATCCGGAGATAATCGCTCGTGAGATCATGCGACTGACGCCCCAGTAGTCTCGGCTGACCAGTACAGGTCCTCCTTTGAGCGTGGCACCGTAGGCAGCAGCAATGTTTACGGCAAACTCCGGGGTAATTTCAATGTTTGCCAGACCGACGATTCCGTTTGCGCCAAAGAGACTACGCGGTGCCTTAGTTCCCCAAATGACAGAGTTCGGAACGCGCGCTCCGGAGTCGACGGTTTTGTCGGGCCAAATTCTTACATCCGGCATTACTTGTGATTCTTCGCCGATCACGGAGGTTGCGCCAATGACTGCCCCTTCCAAAATTTCTGCGGACCGATGCACGGTAGCGTTATTGCAAATTATGCAAGCACGCAAAGAAGTTTCACTACCGATGTAACTGTTGGACCAGATCACCGGCTGCTTCAACGAAGCCTTTTCCTGCACCAAGCAATTGTCACCAATCACTGTGTACGAATCAATATGCACGTCTTGCCCGATGCGACAGTTCTTACCAATCATCACAGGCGGTGTCAGCTTGACTGACGAATCGATCTGGCTGCCTTCGCCAACCCAAATTCCGGGCTCGATCTCGGGCAAGGAATTGTCGATTTGGACTTTCTTGTCGAGCACGTCCTTATGCGCCTGACGATACATCGCCAGGTTGCCGATATCGCACCAATAGCCGTCAGCAACATAACCAAACATCGGCTCGTTGCGCAGCAAAAGTAACGGGAACAGGTCGTTTGAAAAGTCTTGTTCTCGACCCATCACGACGTACTTCATCACTTCCGGTTCAAGAATGTAGATGCCCGTGTTGACTGTGTCAGAGAAGATTTCCGACGCGCCTGGCTTTTCTACAAATCTTTGAATGCGACCATCGTTACTGCAAATGACAACGCCAAAGTCCAAGGGATTTTCCACGCGTTTCAACACCAACGTGGCCTTCGATTTCTTATCGCGATGGTATTGAATGGCCTTGGTCAAATCGATGTCGGTAAGGGCATCTCCGGAGATAACAACGAAAGTGCTATCGAGCTGGTCCTGAATGGCTTTGACGCACCCAGCGGTGCCTAACGGGCGACCTTCTTCAGTTGAGTAGCCAATCTTCATGCCCCATTCGGAACCATCATCGAAGTAATCACTGATCGCCTGCGGCAAATAGTGCAAAGTAAAAATAACATTATTGATACCATGGCGCTTTAACAGCGTCACAATATGCTCTGACATCGGCTTGTTAGCCACCGGCACCATCGGCTTGGGTAGATGGCTCGTCAGCGGTCGCAGCCTTGTGCCGGACCCGCCTGCCATGATAACTGCCTTCATCTCCTACCCCCGTTTTGTCAATGGCCGACATTCATCTTGCGTAGGCACCGACTCTCGATCGGGCCGATGATTATTCTTTATTCTTGCTCTTCTGTGATACCAAAGCCGGTGCAGCAACCGGCAACGGTTGCGGCGGTGTCGAAGCTACGCCGTCCTGACCGATCAGTTGAGCTTCGCTCAATACCTTCTCATACAGCTCGTTAGTGCGCCTGGCGATCACCTGCCAGTTGTAGATGTGCTTAACCTTGTCATGAGCCACAGACTTGAGTTTGTCCGCTAAGGCTTTATTGCGCAATACTTCCAAAATGCCCCAGGACAAACTGCCTACATCACCGGCATAAGTGGTAACACCAGTTTCAAGGTGTTCAACGAAATCTATCAGCCCTCCGGCATCCGAGGTAACAACCGGCACCTGCGCCGCCATACCTTCTAACGCCACGATCCCGAACGGTTCATACAAACTTGGTATCACAACTACATCAGCCACTTTATAAAGTCGGAGCAACTCATGATCGCTTACGTAGCCAAGAAAGTGCACATTGTGCGAAATTCCCAGGTTGCCTGCCAGAACCTTCAATTCGTCAAGATAATATCCGGTGCCAACCATCAAGAACTGTGTGCCTGGAACAGCGGCACTTATGCTCTGGGCGGCTTGCAACAAAACCTGCACACCCTTCTCGCGCACCATGCGTCCGACAAATAGACAAATCTTCTGATGCTCTGTTGCGAACTGGCGACGTAACGGCTCGGGGTCAAACTCGAAATCGAATAGGTCCGGATCAATGCCATTTGGTATCACTACTAATTTGTTTGCCGGCATCTTGAACTGACCTTGCAGTTCTTTCAGCATGTGTTGACTATTGACGATCACTTCCCACGCTTCGAAAGTAAGGCGCCATTCAATCTGACTGATGTACCGCTGGAGGTCGTTATGTATCCCATGCATGCGCCCACCTTCAGTGGCGTGAATGGTGGCAACCAGAGGAATGCCGAAGCCCTTCTTCATTACCCATGCAGCATCGGTCACCATCCAATCGTGCGCATGCACAATGTCGAACGGCGTCTTGCGATGCAACTCAATTGCGTACTGGAGCAGACCAAAGTTGAGCCTGGCCACCCATGTCAAAAAATCCGGAGTCCAATCTGTCTGGGTCTTAACGCGGTGCACGAAGACACCCTTGTCAGTTTCGTGTTCGCTGGCGCCGGGGTGATCAGCGGTCACAACGTGTACTTCGCAACCCTGCTTCACCAGCTGTTTCGACAGTTCAGCGACCACACGAGCTAATCCGCCAACAATTCGCGGTGGATATTCCCAGGAAAGCATCAGCACTCGTCGTTTCATCTGGAGACCTTGTTGTGTTGCTACTTTATTCGCTTGCAAGAGGTCGAGTCATTAATGTCATGATCGCCTGCCTCGGTGTTGTCAGTCCTTTGAGGGTCGAATCAACTTGCTGTGCTATTGGCAGCTCGATGCCAAGCTTTTTCGAAAGTTCACAAACTGCTTCGGCAGTTGTGATCCCCTCAGCAGTGGCACCTAACTCCTTTTCTGCAGCACCGGCACTGTCGCCGCGCGCCATGCGATAACCCATTCGATAATTTCTTGAGAGCGAACTATAACACGTTGCTACTAGATCTCCCATCCCCGCAAGCCCAGACAGGGTGGTCGGCTGAGCGCCCATGGCTACGGCAACGCGAGTCATTTCCGCAAGTCCACGCGTCATCAACCCAGCCTTGGCGTTAGTGCCAAGATCAAAGCCATCAACAACCCCGGCAGCAATAGCGATGACGTTCTTCAACGCCCCGCCTAACTCCACTCCGACCACATCCTTATTTGAGTAAAGGCGGAAGGTGGGGACGGAAAGTTGCTCCTGGACGGCTTTTGCCACCGCGCTATCGTTGCAGGCGATAACGGAGGCGCAAGGCAAACCGTTAAGGACCTCAACAGCCAAATTTGGACCTGACAACGCGCAAACCGGCAGTAGCGGAAGGACGTCTGCCAGCACTTCAGTCATCCGCGAAAATGTATGCAACTCAATCCCTTTCGCCGCGCTCACCAATGCCGGCTTTCGCGCCAAGGCTCGCTCGTTGAGCGCACCGGCCACACGCTGTGCAACCGAGCGCATACTTTGAGCAGTGCAACAGAAGACAATGACGTCCGCGTCATTGACACAGTCGGCAATGTCATCGCAAACTCCGACATTTTCCGGAATTGTGACCGGAAGCGGCTTGCCAAGCCTACGGGTCTCGCGAAGTCTTATTAGCTTCTCAGAATCCTGCGTCCAGAGTGAGACGTTTCTTCCGTGCGAACCCAAGAGCCAAGTGAGGGTGGCGCCCCAGCTGCCTGCCCCTAATATCGCGGTTTTTCCTGAGGTAGACAGATTATCCTGCACTTTCCAGTGGCATTGTGGCTAACATTTTACGAGCCTTGACTACTTTTTCATCCGAATGCGCGGATCTAGTGCATCACGCAATCCGTCTCCAAGAATATTGAACGACAGAACAGTAACAAAGATGAACAGGCTAGGAAAGAAAATCAGGTGTGGGTGCGAACGCAACGCCCGCCAGCCGTCGTTGGCCAGCGTGCCCCAGCTGGCCGCTGGCGGAGCCAGACCAAGACCGATAAAACTCAAAGTGGACTCCGACAAAATTGCTGAAGGAACTGTGAAGGTGAGCGCAACAATAATTGGCCCCATGGCATTGGGAAGAAGATGCTTAACAATAATGTTCAACGTCCCTTGACCGGCAGCTCGGGCTGCGTCAACGAATTCTTCATGCTGCAACTGCAACAGTTGTGCGCGCACCAGGCGCGCAGTTCCCATCCAGCTCACAAGGCCAAGAGCAAGCAAGATTCCTATTGGAGTGCGTCCTATGGCCGGAGGCAGGGATACGCCAATGAGTATCATCACAAGCAGGTCCGGAATTGAATAAGCCAGATCAACACCACGCATTAAGATGCCGTCGATCTTGCCACCATAGAAGCCGGAAACCGAACCATATGTGGTACCAATTGCAAAGGCTAGCCCGGCCGTCACGAATCCGACCGCTACTGATAAACGCGTACCGTAAATGACCCGCGTCAACAAATCTCGCCCAAGTTCGTCGGTGCCCATGGGATGCTGCCAGGATGGTCCGGCTAACAACTGTTCGGTGGTCTGATCGAAGGCGTAAGGCGTAAGCGAAAAACCGCACCAGGCAAGAACGGCCACCACCAGTAGCGCCATAATTATCCAAAAGCAAAAAAATGGAATCGGCATGCGCCGCAGCCTTGACCAAGTATCGCGCAGAACGCCCTGCGATGGGCGCACCATCGGTCCGGTCATCTCCAGTTCGTGCGCCAACGGCTCTGTTTCCGCAAACAAGTTACCCGATCCGCTGCTCATCAGGATTCAATCCTCATGCGGGGGTCGAGAATCGTATAGATGACGTCAACGATTGTGTTGGTGACAATGAGCAACACGGCAAAAATCAAGGTGGTACCCATGATCAAGTCGTAGTCCCGATTCGACACGGCGGTGATGAAGAAGCGACCCATACCAGGAATGGCATAAATGAATTCGACGACAAACGATCCAGTAATCACGATGGCAGTCAATGGACCAAGGACAGTGACCACCGGAACCAGGGCATTTCGCAAGACATGCTTGATGATAGTTTTGTTCGCGGAAAGTCCTTTGGATCGCGCTGTTCGCACCCAATCCTTTTCCAGAACCTCTAACACGCTTGCTCTGGTCAGCCGCGCAAGATAAGCAGCCGGGCTGGCCGCCAGAGTCAGAGCCGGCAATATCATGTGACGTGGTCCTTCCCAGAGCCCGACAGGAAGAATCTTGAGAGAAATTCCAAACACAAAAATCAGCAAGGAACCTACCAAGAAACTGGGAACAGAAATTCCGATGGTAGCAATCAGCATCGCCCCGATATCACTGCTTGTCCCGCGACGAACGGCGGCTATAGTGCCCAGGGGCACACCGATCAGGATTGCAATCACAAGGCCAAGAAACCCAAGCTGGGCGGACACTGGCAACGCATTGCCTAAAATATCGTTGACTGTCCGATTAACATACTTGTATGAGACACCCAAATCACCGTGAGCTAGCCGTCCCATGTAGAGCAGGTACTGTTCGAGAACAGGCTTATCCAGATGATACTTAGCCTTAATGTTAGCCACTATCTCCGGTGGCAAATTCTTTTCTGCATCGAAGGGTCCGCCCGGCACAATGCGGACCATTACGAACGTAAGGGTCGCAACGATTAAGAGCACCGGTATAGACCAAAGCGCTCGCTTCAGTATCAGACTAAACATCGGTTCTAGCCTTTTGCAACAAGCCTTATTTTAGCCGTGATGTAAGCCCAAACTCCATTGACAACACTGCCATAGGCTAATCTGTCAGTCAAAGAAATCCACATTTGCATGTCTATCTCTTTTTACTGGGTATAAACATAACGGTGTCTGTAGGGCGTAAAGGATTTCGGGGATTCAAGGGTCAGTCATGGGATTTCTGGACAACTTCTTCAAGACCAAAGTAACTAATCCAGTGCTGATAAGCGCGATGGAGGCATACGCAAGTAATGCCTCGGAGGAAAATACTGTCGACCTTTGGCAAAAACTGATGAAGTCAAAGGTCCTCTTGGCAACCACAGAGGAAGGGCGGTCGAATTTTGGCAAAATCAAACAGATTCGCGACGCAATCAGTCTTCCTTTTACTACTCAAAACAGCGACAAAGGCGAAATACAATTTGCGGTCTTTACCGATAATGAGGCCTTAGAAAAGTTTTCCGATAGCACAGCCTGTGTGGCTTTGAATGGCGACCAGGTTTTGATCCTGGCTGCCGGCAAAGGTATCAACGCCCTGCTGCTCAATCCCGGAAGCTCGTCCCACCTGGAACTGCGCTGCTGGCAGCACACCGTATTTGTCGACAAGGCAAGCGATACAGGCAAACTTCATGCGTTGGCAACCAAGTTCACGCGTGCCGGATTGAACAACGATGCTGAAGGTGTATTGAAAGCAGCCATTAGCGTTGCGCAGAAAGATCCCGGACCGCAACACCCGGTCACAGCCGAGTTGAACCTTGAGCTTGCAAGGTCGATGCGCACTCAGGGCAAACTGACGGAAGCCGAATGGGTTTACCGCAGAGCGCTATCCATATACGAAATTTCCGGATCTCATGACCTCGATGTGGCAGGGACATCTGAAGCCCTCGCAACCTTATATATAGAGAACAAAAAAGCGGGTATGGCCACTCCTTTACTAACTCGCGCACTGGAAATTTATGAAAACGTTCCCGGTGGAAAGCCGGATTGCATAGGGCGGATTCTCTGCCAGCTGGCGGAAATAAAGCTTGACGAGAAGAATGGCACGGAAGCTGAGCAATATTACAAACGAGCGGCACTCACCCTTGAGGAAAAGAATCACCCGGACTTTGCCGCGGTAGTTAACAAACTGGGCGCGCTTTGCGAAATCGAACAGCGACCGAAGGATGCCTTAGCCAACTATCTCCGTACGCTCAGCGTTGCAGAAAATATGAAGCGCATGCGTCCGTTGGATATTGCCACAGCAGCCCATCGTGCCGGAGCGATACATACGGCAGCAAAGCAATTTTCGGAAGCCGAGCCGTTGATGAACAGAGCCATGGAAATTTATCAAAAAGAAGGCTCAACCTCGAATCTAGCCGCTATTGGTGCGCTTTTCAACGAGCTGGCTGAAGCAAAGGCACAGGCGGAGACCGATCGATTGGCCGAAGCAGACCAGCAAGCATCACGCCCGCGATATGGTGTGCCCGGGAAAAAACCTAGCGACCTCCCGCTGCTAGACATGTCTTCAATGAAGAACCAACCGCGGGCAACATATGCCAGCATATCGCCGACGGAAGAAAAAGTTAAAGAGCCGCTGGACTCGGAAGCCGAAGCACTGCAAAGAATGCGTGCTTTTCTAGACAACGTAGACCAACCTGAGTCGCGAAACGTCAATGAAGATTTGTCCGTCGAGGGAGGTGCCGAAGCTCACAACGAAGTTGAACCAGTAAATAGGGATTTTGAGTCACCAGTTCACAGCGACTTCGAATCTCCAGTTCGCAGCGATTTCGAATCGCCACCTCACAGCGACTTCGAATCTCCAGTTCGCAGCGATTTCGAATCACCACCTCACAGCGACTTCGAATCTCCAGTTCATCGGGATTTCGAGCCTCCGGTTGGAGCTGACCTGGAGACCGCCGCCAGCTCAGACTTCGAGCACAGGACAGAGTCAGATTTTGGGACCAAAGATCTCTTTGACCTGGAAGGTCAAGTTCACAACGATGACATTGCTGCTGTCCTCAACACAAGCGCTGAAGCCGTAACTCACACGGACCTTGAAGGTCTCTTTCACGAGACCGGCGAGCAGCCGGAACTTGGCGCGATTTTAGATGTCGACGCTCCGCCCAAAGCGCAGACAGAGTCAGCCGAAAGCTCATTACTTTCATTGCTGGAAGAAACTCTGGTCGATGACTCAGTCGGTGTGGACGAACTCTTCGCATCCACGAAAAGAAATGCCGCAGATGCAGCAGCTGCAGCAGCTGCAGCAACCGACGTGGGCGAGCTGATCGCCTCCTCCAAAAGAAACGCTGCGGCGGCAGCTGCTGCATGCACCGCCGCCGATTCTCTTTCGACCGCCATACCCGTTGTGCAAGAGATCGCGCCATCGCCAGGTGCCGACAGAAAGATTTTTGAAAAACCGGTAGACGCGGATATTTCTGCAGTCTTCAACAGCTCTATGATCGGCCCGATCACACGCGACGGTCGATACGATAAACCTCTTGCTGATAGGTCCACTGCAGAACCGCCTGCGGAAGCCGCTGTACCGGACGTATCTGAACAAAAGAAGAAAAATTTGTTTGATGCTTCGGTCGCAGGAGAGATTTCCTATATCTTCAACAAATCGATTCTTAATGAAATTGACAAAACGGAACGCTACGACAAACCAATCTCAGAACGTATCAAGCCATTCGTAGAAGAAGTAGAAGCTGCTGCAACTAAGGCTCAGGAAAGTGCTGATGAGTCAAGTGCGGTCTTTGATGATGCTGACCTGGAAAATTCTCTAACAGACGCTTTCAAGAATTTGCTTGCTGAGCCAGGCAAGAGTCCGGGCGCTGATCGATTCGATATTCCAATTTCCGAACGCGTAAAATCACCGCCTCCGGCCGCCGATCGTTTTGACATTCCGATCTCCGAACGCATAAAGTCGCCGCCGCCCCCACCTGCTCCGGTGGTGAGCCGAGAGCCCGTTCCAGCGCCAGCGCCTGCGCCTGCTGAACAGACGGCGGAAGAAAGCCTATTTTCGGATACGGAACTGGACGACTCGTTAACGGATGCTTTCAACAAATTGCTCGCCGATCCCAAAGTCGGTGCAGATAGATTTGACACACCAATTTCCGAGCGCGTAAAATCCGCTCCGGTTAACGAAGCCAAGGCAGAACAACCAGCCGTGCCAGTTGTAGAGCCAGTCTTAGACCAGGCTGCCGAAAACGCCTTATTCTCAGATGATGAACTGGACCACTCTCTGAACGATGCTTTCAACAGCTTGCTGGGCGAAAACAAAGTTGGCACAGGCGACCGATTTGACGTGCCAATTGCAGAACGGATGAAATCCGCGCCAGTCAATGAGCGATTTGATACGCCTATCGCCGAACGTAAAAAGGCAGCACCAGAACCGCAAGCGATACTAGAACCAGAATCAGTTGATTCCGAAAACTTGGAAGGATCGCTCAACGATGCTTTCGCTAACATTTTTTCTGAATCGAAGACAGCAGACGATCGCTTCGACAAGCCGATCGCAGAGCGAAACTTAGCACCGAATACGGTGGCAGCACAAAATTCTGCTACTGAAGCAGAGCCTATCCCAGTCGTCAAAATAGAAGAAAGCGATCTGGCCGCGGCAAAAACACCAGAAGAATTGATCAGGTTGCTGGAACTAGCGCTAAAAGCGGATCCTGACAACGGTGATTTGTGGTTGCGCAAGGGAACAGCATTAGTTCAACAACAAAAGCTGGATGAAGCAATCAAAGTTTTCGACAAAGTAACCACGATGTGCCCGAACGACATCAAAGCTTGGTATTGCAAAGGCTCTTCATTGCATTTGAAAAATTGCTTCGAAGACGCTTTATACTGCTTCAACCACGTGCTGAATCTCGACAAGGACAACAACAAAGCAATGCTGCGAAAAGCGGAGTGCCTGCTGAAGCTAGGGCGCTCGGATCAGGGGATGGCAATATACGACAGGTTGCTAATCGTCCAACCTAAGTTCATTGCAGGCTGGTCCAGCAAAGCGCGCGCCCTGCTCCAACAGAGAAAGCTTGATGAAGCCTTGGCTTGCTACGAGCAGGTCCTGGCCATAGACCCCAACAACGAAGACGCTACACGAGCGCGAAATCTGATTGCCACCAAAATGGGTGTCACGGCAGCTAACTAATCTAAGATCTCCACGTTCTGAAAAAACTGAAGGTCTAAGGGATTCATTGCTATGCCCTTGACCCAAGGCTTGATCATGATGTTTTGCGTGGCAGAAAACACTGGTGAAATGGGGGCTTCAACCACACACAATAATTGGTCCGCTTGAGCGTAAAGGCGGTATCGTTTCTGTTGATCTTGCTCACCTTCTGCCTCTTCAATCAAGCGATCGTAAGTGGCGTTTTTCCATCTCGTATTGTTATTGCCGTTGCTGCTCGTGAACAAATTTCCGAATGTCTCAGGGTCGGGGAAATCAGCTCCCCATGTGCCACGAAACATCACTGGTGGGTCCAGATTCAAAGTCTGAAGATAGACCTTCCATTCCATGTTTTGAAGCCTTACAGAAACGCCCAGGTTGCGCTTCAATTGATCCTGAACCGCCTCAACAATCAAGCGAACATCATCGCGATTAGGATACAAGAACTCAACTGGTGGCAGCCCTTTGCCATTCGGGTAGCCGGCCTCGGCAAGCAATCGCCGCGCTTCCGCCACG
>Ga0163151_10008049_pt1 | contig 12062 bp, 8 predicted proteins | sample OliLakLV19MP5IB2_FD_145596 | JGI IMG/M metagenome (GOLD analysis project Ga0163151, IMG submission 145596) | Freshwater microbial mat bacterial communities from Lake Vanda, McMurdo Dry Valleys, Antarctica - Oligotrophic Lake LV.19.MP5.IB-2 | ecosystem: Environmental > Aquatic > Freshwater > Lake...
AGTTTCCCTCCCTCAAAGTTCGCCCGACCCCAACAACCTTACGCCCTGTTTCCGTCGATTTGTCCGACGATGAAAATATAAATATTTTCCGGTCTGTTTTCATTACTTATTTACGCTGGGGAGCAATTTAAGTTCCTCAGCGGCCGACCAGCGCCTCTTCCCGGATCAGCCTCCGGAAGTGATCCATGAGCTCCCGTGTCACCCGGCCCGGTTTCCCGGTGCCGATGCGGCGCCGGTCGATCCGGGTCACCGGAATGACCTCGGCCGCGGTGCCGGTGAAGAACATTTCCTCTGACCGGAACATCTCCGCCGGCCTGAAAAGCTTCTCAACCACCCGAAAGGCCGTCCGTTCGCTGATGATCTCCATCACCGCCGCGCGCGTGATGCCGACCAGCACCCCCGCCTTCACGGGTGGCGTGATGATCGTGCGGCCCTGGACGAGGAAAACGTTGTCGCCGGTACACTCTGACACATACCCGGCGCTGTTGAGCATGATCGCTTCCGGAACGCCGGCGCGGACCGCCTCGATCTTCGCGAGGATGTTGTTAAGGTAGTTCATCGACTTGATGCTCGGGTCGAGCGCGTCCGCGGAGGTGCGGCGTGTTTTGGCGATGATCGCGTGAAGGCCGTTTTCATAGCACTCCGCCGGGAACAGGGCGAGCTTATTGGCGATAACGATGAGACCCGGCTTCGGGCAGGCGCGCGGGTCGAGGCCGAGGTCGCCGGCGCCGCGCGTGACCAGCAGGCGGATGTACGAGTCGGACAGTCCGTTTCTCTTGATGGCGGAGTTCACGATCCCCGCCAGCCGCGTCAGCGACACCGGAATCTTCAGTGATATCTTCCGGGCGGAGCGTCCCAGCCGGTCCAGGTGCTGCCGGAGGCGGAAAACATGGCCGCCATAGGCCCGGATCCCTTCGAACACGCCATCGCCGTACAGGAACCCGTGGTCGAAAACGGACACCTTCGCCTGCGACTTCGGCACCCATTTTCCGTCGATGTAAATCACCGTCTCTCTCACGTCCTGGCCTCTCTTTGGGATTCCACGAAAGCACCCTTGGTTAGCTGGAAAATGGTGTTGGCGCGGGCCGCGAGCCGCTCGTTGTGCGTGACGATCAGGGCGGCCACGCCTTCCCGGTGGATCTCGCTCCAGATGACATCGGCCACGCTGTCGGCGGTCTGCTGGTCCAGGTTGCCCGTCGGCTCATCGCAAAGCAATAGGCGCGGCCGGCGAATGAGCGCGCGCGCGAGCCCGGCGCGCTGCTGTTCTCCCCCCGACAACTGATAGGGCTTGTGCGTCATTCGTTCGCCCAAGCCCAGGCGATTAAGCGTGTCCACGGCCTTGGCGCGCGCGGCCACGAGGTCGTCGCCGGCAATGCGCGCGGGCATCATCACATTCTCGAGCACGTCGAAATCCGGAAGAAGGTAGTGGAACTGGAACAGGAATCCGATGGTGTCCAGACGCTCGCGCGCCAGATCGACGTCCCGGAATTCACTGGTGTCCCGGCTGTTGAGAAGGACCGCTCCCGATGTCGCGCGTTCCATGAGGCCGGCCAGGTGAAGCAGAGTGGATTTGCCAGCGCCCGACGGACCCAGAACCGCGGCGCTCCGGCCGGCGGAGAGGGCAAGGTTCACGTCTGTCAGGATTTCCAGGGCGCCGAAGCGCTTGCCGACCGAACGGAGTTCGAGAACGGTCTCACCCATAGCGGATGGCCTCGAGCGGATCGATCTTCGTGGCGCGGTGCGCCGGATAAAGCGTGGCGACCAGGACAGTGAAAACGGCGGCGAAGGTCACCAGGCCAACGTCGCCGAAGTCGATGCGGATCGGCAGCTTGTCGATGTAATAGACATCGGCGGGAAGCTTGATGAGCTGGGTCTTCTCGAGGATCAGCGAAAGCCCGAGACCGATGGCGGTTCCGAGCAGGGTGCCAACCACGCCCATCAGCGCACCCTGAAGCAGGAACACGCGCCGGACGGTGGCGCCTGTGGCGCCCATCGCACGCAGGATCCCGATTTCCTTGACCTTCTGGGTGATGCTGAGCAAAAGGTTGCTCACGATCATGACGCTCGCCACCAGCGTAACCATGGTGAGGATGACGAACATGACCGTCTTCTCGAGCTTGAGCGCGGAGAATAAGTTTCGATTCAGCGAGAGCCAGGATCGGACCCAATATTTCCCGTCGAATTCGACGGAAAGCTCGCGTGAGACGCGGTCGCTCAGGTCCGGGTCCGTGATGCGGATGCCGATGCCGGAGACGGCCTGGTCCATGCCGAAAAGCTCCTGGGCCGGTGGAATGGCGACGTAGGCGAGCGACGAGTCGTAATCGTACAGGCCCGACTGGACGATGCCGGACACCATGAACAGGTGGGCCTTCGGAATGGAAAGCGCGGAAACGCCGATGGAACCCGGCGTGATCAGCCAGACGGTGTCGCCCAGGCGCGCGCCGAGATTGCGGGCAAGCTCCTGGCCGAGAACAATGCGCGGGCGTCCTTCTCCCTCGGGCGTGGAAAGCGTGTCCCACTCGCCGGCAACGACCTTGGCGTTGAGGTTGGCCACCTTCGGCTCGCGGACCGGATCGACGCCTTTGACCATGGCGCCGGAACTCTGCTGGCCGCGGCCAATGAGGACCTGCCCGGAAACATAGGGCGACCATGCGATCACGTCTTCACGGTTGTCGAGAACTTTGGGAAAGATGGGGTCGGCGCCGTCGAGGCGGCCATTGAAGGCGCTGACGATCACATGAGGCTGCACGCCCAGGATCTTCTCGCGGATGTCTTCACGGAACCCGGTCATGACGGCGAGCGTGACGATGAGGGCGGCGACGCCGAGGGCCACGCTGCCCGTGGCCATCCAGCCGATGAGCCAGCCCCAGGCGCCTGGGCGATGGTTGAAGAGGTACCGGCGCGCGAGATAAAACTCAGCGGCCATGGTGGGAGATCACTGCGGTTTGAGCAGAGGAAAAAGGATCACTTCGCGGATCGACGACGTGCCGGTCAGGATCATGGTGAGCCGGTCGATGCCGATGCCGAGTCCCCCGGCCGGGGGCATCCCGTGTTCGAGCGCCGTCACGAACTCTTCGTCCGTGGGCATGGCCTCCTCGTCGCCCTTCCCGCGCTTGCCCATCTCGTCGGCGAACTTCTGCCGCTGGATATCGGGATCGTTCTGCTCGGTGTAGGCGTTGGCCACCTCTTCCTTCGCCAGGAAGAGCTCGAAGCGATCGGCCAGAAGCGGCTGACCCGGCTTCGTCTTGGCGAGCGGGGAGACGGCGGACGGATAATCGAGAACAAACGTCGGCCTGTCGAGGTTCGGAAGGACCTTCTCGTCGAACATCAGGTCGAAGCATTTTCCTTCCGGCGTGTTCTTTGGAATGGAAATGCCGGCGGCGTGCGCCGCGTCGGACCACTTGTTCGTGCGGCAGAGATCGATGAAGTCGACGTTGAGGTATTTCTTGAAAAGGTCGACGAGGGAAGCGCGCTCGAAGGGCTGGTTGACCACACACTTCTGTTCGCGATAAGTGACTTCGGAGACGCCGATCGCTTTGGCCGCGTTCTGAATCAGGCGCTCGGCCAGGTCCATCATGTCGTTAACGTCGCCGTAGGCCTGGTAGGCCTCCATGATCGTGAACTCCGGGTTGTGCCGCGTATCGATGCCTTCGTTGCGGAACGCGCGGCCGATCTCGTACACGCGGTCGAACCCTCCGACGATGAGGCGCTTGAGGAAAAGCTCGGGCGCGATGCGCATGTAAAGCTGAAGGTCGAGCGCTTCGTGGTGAGTAACAAAAGGCTTGGCGAGGGCGCCGCCGGCGACGGCCTGCATGAGCGGCGTTTCCACTTCAATGAACTTCGCGTCGCGCAGCGTCTGCCGAATGGAGTCAACGATGCGCGAGCGTGTTAGGAATCGGTTCTTGCTCTCGTCATTCGTGGCGAGATCAAGCTCGCGCTGGCGGCTGCGGAGCTCGGGGTCCGTCATTCCGTGAAACTTTTCGGGCCACGGCCGGAGAGACTTCGATAAAATTTCAAACGACAGCACTTGGACGGTGAGTTCGCCGGTCTTGGTCCGGCACATTTTTCCGGTGACGGCGATGATGTCTCCCAGATCGGCGTCCTTGGCAAAATCCTTGTAGGCGACGTCGCCGACGTCCTGCTTGTTCACCTTGAGCTGAATCTGGCCGGAATGGTCTTTCAGGTGCGCGAAGCAGAGCTTTCCCAGGTCGCGGCGCGTCATGAGGCGGCCGGCCAGCTTCACGTCATCGGGATGCACGAAGCTGTGCGCTTCTTCCCCTTTGGGCACGAGAGGGTCGAAGGCGGCGACGGCCTCCGCGAGCATGTGCGAACGCTGAAAACGGTGGCCGTAGGGGGTCTTTCCCTCGGAAATAAGCCGGTTCTTTTTGTCGCGGCGCAGCTGGAGGATCTGCTCGACGGGCGCGGACTTCTCAGGCTGGACCGGCGGGTTGGACATGGAGGTGAGTGGGCGGAAGCCCTCAGGCCTTCGGGAGTGATTCGGCGATCTTCTGGCGGAGGGTCTTGGGGTCGAACGGCTTTTCGATGTAGGCCTTCACGTTGGCCGACATCGAAAACACGTCTCGGAGCTGACCCTTGGCGGTGAGGATGATGATCGGAATGTCCCTGGTCTTGGGGTCATCGAGGAGCTTGGTCTGGACCGTGTAGCCGTCCATCTCCGGCATCATGACGTCGAGAAGGAGGAGGTCAGGCATGTTCTCCTTGGCAAGCGAGAGCGCGTCTTTCCCGTTGTAGGCGGTGATGACCTGGTGGCCGTCTTTCTCAAGCAGGAACTTGAGAAGCTCCACGACATCTTTTTCATCATCCGTCACGAGAATTTTGGACACGAAGCTTCCTCCTAATTATTACTGCGCTGGAAGATTAGCATCTTTGCCGGTGGTCTTCCAATCGAGGTACGCCTTGATGAAGGGGTCGATGGCGCCGTCCATCACGTCCTCAATCTGGCTGGTTTCGTGGTCGGTGCGAAGGTCCTTCACGAGCTGATAGGGCATGAAAACATAAGACCGGATCTGGTGACCCCACGCGATCTGGTTGCGCTCGTCATAGTGCTTGTCGAGCGTGGCGCGCTGCTTTTCCTGTTCCAGGTCGTAGAGTTTGGACTTGAGGATCTTCATCGCCGTTTCCCGGTTCTTGATCTGCGAACGTTCCTTCTGGCACGCGACGATGGTCCCGGTGGGCATGTGCGTGATGCGGATGGCCGATTCCGTTTTGTTCACGTGCTGGCCACCGGCGCCGGAAGCGCGGTAGGTGTCCACTTTGAGGTCCGCGTCGCGGATTTCGATCTCGATCTCCTCGGCGATGTCGGGCAGAACTTCGGTTGAGGCGAAGGAGGTGTGGCGCCGGGCATTGGCGTCGAACGGCGAGATTCGGACCAGGCGATGCACGCCCATCTCCGCTTTCAGGAGACCGTGGGCGAAGAGCCCGCTGACCATCACCGTAGCGCGGCGAATGCCCGCGCCGTCGCCGTCGAGGATGTCCACGACTTCGGCCTTGAAACCTTTTCGCTCGGCCCAGCGCAGATACATGCGAAGGAGCATGTCCGCCCAATCGCAGGCTTCGGTTCCTCCCGCTCCGGCATGAACGGTGAGGATGGCGTCGGCGTCGTCGTGTGGGGAGCTGAGGAGCGTCCGGATTTCGAGCTCGCTGATTTCCGACTGGAGTTTTTCGAGGCCGGAAGCGACTTCCTTCTCCTCGCCCTCGTCCTTCATTTCTTCGGCGAGATCGAGATGGGCGCGGAGATCGTCGAGAGATTTACCGAGGCGGTTGAACGTGGCGACGGCCGACTTGGCGGCGTCGAGTTCACGCATGACTTTTCGGGCCTTGATGGCGTCCGACCAGAACTCAGGTGCGGACGAGGCGACTTCTAGGCGGGAGATGACCGCTTTCTTGCCGGGGACGTCAAAGAAACCTCCCCATGTCGGAGATCTTGGCGGTCAGCGTTTCGATTTTGGTGCGGAGCTCTCGTGACATTTTGTTGTCGGGCAGTGTAGCAAAGATCAGCGCGGGCCGCGCTTGAGCGCGACAAGGGCCGTCCACGCGGCCGCCACGAGGAAGCAAAGCCAGCCGAACCAGTTGCCCGCGATGGCGAAGAGCGTGCGGAAATCCCGGTTGGGGATCGGCATCGGATAAGTGAAAGCGCCCACGTCCATCAGGTGCGATTCCATTGGGACGCGGCCGTACGCGTCGATGAAGGCTGAGATGCCGCTGTTGGCCGCGCGAAAGACGGGCCGGCCGTTCTCCACGGCGCGCAAAATGTTCACGACAAAATGCTGTTCGGGAGCGCCGGTCTTGAGAAACCAGCCGTCGTTGGTGATGTTGACGATCGCGTCCGCTCCACGGGCCTCGTCCCTGATGAGCGCGGGAAACATCGCCTCATAGCAGATGTTCGGAGCGAGGCGGAAATCTCCCAGCCGGAAATGAACCGTGCCCTTCCCCGGGGCAAACAGTCCCACCTGGCCAAGGTAGGGAATCACGCCCTTCAGAAATCCCCCCACGGGAACGTATTCGCCGAAGGGAACGAGGTGGCGCTTGTTGTATTGGTCGACCAGTTTTCCGTCCGCCGTGGCGAATATCGCGGCGTTGTAGCTCTGTTTGTCCGTGCCGGAAAGGGCCCCGAAAATGTGCGGCGCTCCGGACTTCCGGATCACGTCCCCCACCCACGCCACGTAAAACGGATCGCTCGGCACCCAGCCCGGAACGGCCGTCTCCGGCCAGACGATGAGGTCCGGCCGGCTGTCCCGCGCGTCGGTGGAAATGCGTCCGTAGGTGTTGCGGATGTCGGCCTCATACGCGTCGTCCCACTTCCGGTACTGATCGATGCTTCCCTGCAGCAGGCTGACGTTCAACACGCGCTCAGGTTTGCGGGCCGCCGCGCGCGATAGTCGCCATTGTCCCCCCACAACGGCGCCGAGAACCAGCACCAACGCCAGCGCGGCCGAGCGCTTCACGTTTTTGCGTCCCGCGCTTCGCAGCCCTTCGGTGATGGCGCCGTTGGCCAGTACGATGAGGAATGTGACGCCCGGCGCCCCGGTCAGCGACGCAAGCTGGATCACGGGCGTGTAGCGAGCCTGCGTGTGGCTGAACAGCGCCCACGGAAAGCCGGTGAGAATGGCGGTGCGCACTTCATCGAGGGCCACCCAGGCCGCCGCGGCCAGCCACGGCCGCGCCGCGGGCCAGGGAACGGAAACATAGAAGCGGGCGAACGCCCCGCCGTAGAGTGCGACGATGGCGGACAGGGCGAGCCAGCAGATGAACGTGGTGGGCGTGTTGATGCGAGCCGCCTGAAAGGTGGGCCAGAGCCAATAGAAGATAATCAGGTCGGCGATGAAGAAGGAAAGGAAGCCGTTGCGAAAGGGCTTCTTCGCCGCTTCACCGTCCGTCAGCGAGCAGAGAAGCGGGGTGAGCGCGAACCAGGCGAAGAGATGCGTCCTGAAGGGCGGAAACGAGAAGCCGTAGAGGAGGCCCGTCGCGAGGGACGGGCCCCAGCGCCGCAGGGCCTCTATTTGTTGCCGTGACACTTCTTGTATTTCTTGCCGCTGCCGCACGGGCACGGATCGTTGCGCCCGATCTTGTCGATGACGATGGGCTCGGCCGCGGGTTTGACCGGCATCCTGGCGGCCGCCGATGACGGCATCGGGACCACTCCCGAACGCAGGGGCGGAGCGGTCAGCGTCGCGGTGGAGGTGTTCGAGTCCCCTTCCATGCCCATTCCGGTGAGTTCGTCTTTCTGCGTGACCATCGCGGGCGGCGCGTCCGGCCCCTGCGACACGGCTTCAACGGAGATGTGGAAGATGTACTCGAGAAACGTGTCGCGGGTGCGGATCATCATGGCTTCGAAAAGTCGGTACCCTTCCTTCTGGAATTCGATGAGCGGATCTTTCTGGGCGTAAGCGCGAAGGAAGATGCCCTTGCGAAGCTGCTCGAGGTAGGTCAGGTGCTCCACCCAGACGTTGTCGAGGACCGAGAGAAACACGTTGCGCTGAAGGTCGGCAAAAATTTCCGGCCCCACGCTCGCGGTGCGCTGCTCGTAGGCGAGCAGCGCCGCTTCCTTGGCCCGCGCAAAAAGGCCGTCCCAGTCGAGGAAATCCGTTTCGCCGAGGTCGGCATCGACGCCGTACGACGTTTTGAGCCACGCCACGATGCTCGGAAAGTCCCAGCTTGAAGCCTGGGCACTCTTGGGGGCGAGCTGCAGCAGCTTGTCTTCGACCGACTCTTCGATCATCTGCCTGGTCCGCTCGGAGCTGTCCGTTCCATCGAGGATCGTGTTGCGCAGGCGGTAAACGGCTTCGCGCTGCTTGTTCATCACGTTGTCGTAATCGAGGACCTGTTTGCGGATGTCGAAGTTCATCGCTTCGACTTTCTTCTGGGCGTTGGCCACCGCGGTGTTGATCCAAGGGTGCTGGATGTCTTCGCCTTCCTGCATGCCGAGCTTGCCCATGATCATGGAGATGCGCTCGGAACCGAATAGGCGCATGAGTTCGTCTTCAAGCGACAGATAAAAACGGGAACTACCCGGATCACCCTGGCGGCCGGTGCGACCGCGGAGCTGGTTGTCGATGCGGCGGGATTCGTGGCGCTCCGTGCCGAGAACGTGGAGGCCGCCGAGCTCTTTTACCTGCGTCGCCTCTTCGACAATCTGCGGGTTGCCGCCGAGGAGAATGTCGGTGCCGCGACCAGCCATGTTCGTGGCGATGGTGACGGAGCCCTTCCGGCCGGCCTGGGCGATGATGGTCGCTTCCTGCTCGTGATACTTGGCGTTCAGCACCTGGTGGGGAACGCCCTTGCGGCGGAGAACGGCCGAGAGGCTCTCCGATTTCTCAATCGAGCGCGTGCCGACGAGCACGGGCTGCCCCTTTTTCCAGAATTCCTCGAGCTCGGCGACGATGGCGTTCACCTTTTCCGTTTCCGTTCGGAAAATCCGGTCGGCGTGGTCGATGCGGATGTTGACCCGGTTGGACGGAATGGCGGCGACATCGAGCTTGTAGATCTGCCAGAACTCGTTCGCTTCGGTGAGCGCGGTTCCGGTCATGCCTGAAAGTTTCTTGAACTGGCGGAAGAAGTTCTGGAAGGTGATCGTGGCGAGGGTCTGGTTTTCCTCGGCGATGCGCATGTGCTCTTTCGCTTCCACGGCCTGGTGCAGGCCGTCGGACCAGCGGCGTCCGGGCATCAAACGTCCCGTGAATTCATCGACGATGATGACTTCGCCTTCCTTGATGACGTAATGGACGTCTTTCTTGAAAAGGCTGTGGGCGCGCAGCGCGGTGTTGATGTGGTGCATCCACTCGTTTTCGAGATCGTCGTAAAGCGAGGGAATCTTGAGGATGCGCTCGCATTTCTGCGTTCCCGCTTCCGTGAGCACCACGCTGTTGTTCTTCTCGTCGACGATGTAGTCGAAGCCCGCGCCGAGGTCGATGTTCTTGTACTTCGCCTGGATCTCCTCTTTCTCGGTGATGAAGCGGCCCGAAAGATGAGGAATGACCTTGTCGGCGGCGTAGTAACGCTGGGTGGCCGGGTCGCCCTGGCCGGAAATGATGAGAGGCGTGCGCGCCTCGTCGATAAGGATGGAGTCGACCTCGTCGATGATCGCGAAGTTGAACGGCCGGAGCGAGCGGTCGCCGGGGTTACGGACCAGGTTGTCGCGGAGATAGTCGAAGCCGAGCTCGTTGTTGGTGATGTAGGTGATGTCGCAGGCATGCATCTCTTTGTGACGGGAGATAAGCATGTCGTGCTGAATGAAACCGACACTCAGACCGAGGAACTTGTAGATGGGACCCATCCACTCGGCGTCGCGCTTGGCGAGGTAGTCGTTGACGGTGACGACGTGAACGGGCGTTCCCGGAAGCGCATTCAAGTAGGCGGCGAGCGTGGCAACGAGCGTTTTTCCCTCGCCGGTTTTCATCTCGGCGATCTTGCCCTGGTGAAGGACCATGCCGCCGATGAGCTGGACGTCGAAGTGTCGCAGCCCGATAGTGCGGACGGACGCTTCGCGAACTGCCGCGAAAGCTTCCGGAAGGAGCTGGTCGAGCGTCTCGCCCTTGGCGAGCCGGGCGCGGAACTCGGCGGTCTTGGCGAGTAGGCCGTCATCGCTGAGGGCCTTCATGTCGTTCTCGAAGGAGTTCACCTGGTCCACAATCGGGAGGAGCTTCTTGATCAAACGCTCGTTTCGGCTACCGCCCACGAGCTTCATAAAGAGATTAAACATGGCGCAGATATTAACAAATTGATCAGAAAAGCTGATTTCGGCCCATTTCGGAGCAAATTTGCGTCGAGAAATCAGGGCGAAACCCTGTTCACAGCATGTTCACCCAGCCTTAAGGCGCTTTTAAGAACAAAGGGGTAAATAATGAGGATATGAAGCGTTCCCTCTCTGCCGCCGGCGTCGCGCTGCTTTACTTCGCGTCGAACGTCGCGCTCGCCTATTCGGCAGAAACCAACCTGTGGACCGAACGCCGCAGCCGCATGGCCAAGCCGATCGCGCCGCTCACCGCAGCGCTGCCCGCAGAACCCGCCCGCATCTCAGCTCTTCTCGACGCGTCGCGTCCGCTGCGCCGCCCGCTCGAAGCTTCCATCGCCTCCGACGTCGCCCATCCCGCGGGCGCGAGCCGTCTTTCCGCCGCGCTCTCCTCGATTCCCGCGTCCGCCGCCAGCGTGCGGCGCGTCATCTTCGCCAAGCCAGGAGCGCCGAAGCGCGGCGCCGTGGTCCTGATCCAGGACGTTCACCTCAATCTCGAAGCCCAGGAAAACATCGCCCGCACGCTCGTCGCGCTGGAGACGTCGGCGACCGGCGGGCAGCGCGTTGTGGTGGGCGTGGAGGGCGCGTTCGGAAAATTCAATTTTGATCGCTTCGCGGGACTCCCGGACGCGGACATTACCAAGGCGGTGGCGCGATACTTCCTCGCGGCCGGGCGCCTTAGCGCGTCGAGTTACGTGGGCATCGCCGAAGACGCGCCCGCGTTCCAGGGCGTCGACGACGCCGAGCTGTACGCCGCCAACGCGGCGGCGGTGAGCGAGGCCAACGCGCTTCGCCCGGGCGCGGCCAAGATCGTTTCCGATGCGCTTCGGTCCATCGCTGACGAAAAACGCGCGGGTCTGAACGCGGGCCTGAAACGCTTCGATGATCTGAAGTCCGCGCACCAGGGCGGCGCGCTCGCGCTCGGCACCTACGTCGAACGCCTGGCCGCGATAAACACCGGGGCCGCGCCGGCGCAGGTCCGGAAATTTCTCGAGGCTTACAAAATCGAGCGGGCGCTCGACTTCACCAAGGTGGAGCAGGAACGCCGCCGCGTCCTGGAGAAGATCGTTTCCGCCGCGACCCCGCAGGAACTCGAGGCGTTGGTCAAAGACAGCCTTCGCTACCGCGCGGGCGACATCGGCTACGCCGCTTTTCACCGCACGCTGTCGGACCTCGCGGAACGCAAAGGCGTGGGGCTGGCCCAGACGCCCGCGTTCGCGGCCTACGTCCGCTACGTCCTCCTTGCCGACGCGATTCACGCGGAAGACCTCTTCGCCGCCGTTGAGTCGCTGGAAGCCGGCGCTGTGGCGACGCTGGCGACGTCGGACGCTGAGCACGAACTACTTCGGCGCGGAGACGCCGCTCAACTCGCGAAGGGCCTGATCGCTTTTTCCCTCACTCCGGATGAATGGCGTCGCTACGCGTCGCTTCGTTCCCTGTCGCCGATCCCGGGCGCGACGGCGAAGCCGTTCGAAACATTTTATGAGAAGGCCGACCGCCGAAGCGACAAGATCGTCGAGAATATCCTGTCGGGGGCGGGCGAAACGGAACTGCGCGGACTCGTGGCGGGCGGCTTCCACACGCCGGTCATCGCGGCCCGCCTCGCGGAACGCGGCGCCGATGTCGCCATCGTCCAGCCGGCGCTCACCAAGCTCGACGGTGTGAGTGGAACGGAGTACCTGTCGATTTTCGCGCGCGAGAAAGCGCCAATCGAACTCCTCATGGCCGGAGAGAAACTTTTTCTGGCGCCCAACCAGCTGTCGGTCGGCGATCCCGCGAGCGCGGCGGCGCGTCCCAATGAAGAACTTCTGGT
>Ga0163151_10008060_pt1 | contig 12051 bp, 6 predicted proteins | sample OliLakLV19MP5IB2_FD_145596 | JGI IMG/M metagenome (GOLD analysis project Ga0163151, IMG submission 145596) | Freshwater microbial mat bacterial communities from Lake Vanda, McMurdo Dry Valleys, Antarctica - Oligotrophic Lake LV.19.MP5.IB-2 | ecosystem: Environmental > Aquatic > Freshwater > Lake...
GATTGGCGGGTCGAGTACAATTCCGTCCGGCCGCATCGGTCACTTGACGGATTATCACCCGAGCAGTTTCTAGAACAAAAGACCGGAAGAGCTAACTTGCACACGGCTTAATAAAGGGGTCGGGTTATTAGGAGTAGGCAAGGATACCGATATCCGTGTTCTGTCTGAAAATCCCCCTCCAAAAGTGACTACTGCTTCCCTCTGAGGATTCCCGGAAAAAAAGGCTGCCTGGGAAAAAGATGTTTTTTAGACGCCCTAGTAGCAAACGAGTGTGGTCGTGACTCTGGCGGATCCTCTGCATTTCGGGAATCTCTCACATCCGTAGAACGGCCCTCGTCTCCCGGTTCTGAGAACTAAGCCTGATTTACATAGTGGGCACTTCTGGGGAGTCCCCTGAACCTTGGGCGCCGCCGAAGCGTTCCTGTTAGAACCGTTGACGCCTTTGCAACTGTTACAAAACCGACCGTAACGGCGCTTCAGCGTCTTGTCAAAGAATTCCTGAAGAGCCTTAAGCTCCTTGCACTTGTTGCATTCCCGCATGTCCCCGTTGCTTATGTTGTTTGCGGTTTCTCCGATTTCACGAATCAGAGATGCTGGTTCCCGTTTTGAAGACCTGATGACGTCAGTCAGTCGCTTATCGAGGGTCGCAATAGGATTATCGCCGACATTGAATCGATTGATTCTTACGAACCGGTACCCGTAGCTTTCCAGCACCTTTTCTCGATACTGATCATAAGAGCTGTAGTACTTAGCGTAGTTTGAGGCGTCGATTCCTTCTGCATCTTTGAAGTGTTCCTCGAAACCGTCGTACTCGATAATGATTTTCACGGCTTCACCCTTGGTGTCTCGCACCATTAGGAGGAAATCCACCTTAAATAGCGGGTGGCTGTACGAGGGGTCCAGCTGCTTAAGATAAGTTCCAAGCGCGAACTGTGGACGTACTTCGATCCTGTCCTTTCCGTTTCGCCAAAATTCCGTTTGGTAAAGCCAGTTGAGAACCTTGGGTTCCATCGCTGAGTTGGGATCTGTCTCTCTGACATCCCTCTCCTGCGCAGCTTCCGCCAAAATCTGTTTGTAATGTCTAAGAGCCTGTCCGATGCTTCCATTGAATTCATCGACAGGTTTGCTCACGAGAAAGTGCATACATTCTTTGGCGCGACTAAATCCCACATTCAGACGCTGCGCCTTAACCATCCCCTCTTCTTCGATGTCCACTTGGCTCAAATCTGAAATGAATACGTGGATGAGCCGGTCGCTATCGGAATTCGCAACCATTGAATAGATGATGATTTCCCGCTCCTCGCCTTGGCAAGTATCGAAAGTCATTATCTTCAGCTTCAGGTCGTTGAAAAATAAATCGGCCTCCGGCATCTTCGACACTTGCTGGAGTATGAGCTTCTGTTGATTTGTGTGGGGAGTGATAACGCCGACAGATTTGAACTCACCCCGCTCCTTTAGATCAAGAAGCAACTCCATGACACGCTGCGCTTCCGCAGCATTCGTATTGGAGGGGGTGCTCTGCTCACCTTTAGCGATCTCGGTAAACCGGATAACATCGCCAATCGCCTTACCGCGGATTTTCATCACTTGGAGCGTGTTCTTATAGAAGTGACGATTCGAGTAGGAGATGAGCTCTTTGTATCCACGGAAGTGCTTCAAAAGCCGAGCGTGATAATTGCTTATGAATTCAAAAAACTCGAGGATCGATGTTTTTATGTTGAACTTCGCGAGACTGACCAAACGAGCGGGTTCACTGGAAATGTGCGCGCTAAAGGATTCTTTCAGTCGATTTAGATATTCGTGATTTGTGTCAGACCTCGCCTGAGCGGTCTTCACGTTGCTGAACTGCTTTTTATCACCGAATATCACGACCTTCTTTGCCCGCAGCAAGGCGGGAAACGCCTGAGCAATACTCACCTGCGACGCTTCATCTATGATCACTAGATCGAACAAATTCTCTTCCAGCGGAATGTACTCGGCGTAGTCCCGAATCCCCGCCAAAATGCATGGAAAAGCAGACTTAAGCTTTCCGAATTCCTCCTTCGGAAACTTTTGCTTCTTCTGAATTATCTCCCTCAGTACTTTTGCGGTCCTTTGGTTATTCTCATAGAACTCTATGAGCCGCCGATCTAAGAGGTACGTCATTTTGACAGTGAGAAGCTGTTGAACATCCCTTATCCGAGCGACGTAGTCGGTAACAGGCATCTCTTTAAAGCACTGACCGATCTTTTGATTCAAAGCAATACAGTTCAGGAGCGACTCGAATTGATCATCGCTCAAAGCGGACAAGCGGTTGGTGAAAAAAGTCTGCAGATTCCCAAATTCTAGTCCGGCGCTCTTTGCGCTAAGCGGGTATTTCTTTATCCAGCCGGCGATGAACTTAACATCCTCATCGACTGCCAAAATCTTTCCAAAGAACTCGCACTCACTGGCAATCAGGGAAACAACTGTGGACGCTTCGCCACCTTCTTTAAGGTAATCGTAAAACTTCGGTGGGATACTTCCTGAACGGAGCCTCCCAGAGAATTTTCCACTGCCTGAATCGAACGTTTCACATTTATCAATCAAGTCGAGGAAACGAACTAGGAGTTGCGAATCCTCAAAGGAACGCAACTCTAGGGTATGCCTCACGCCCAAACGATCAAGTTCCTTGAAAGAAATAGTAAGCCTGTCCCGAATTGAGTCCAGCTTTTCCCACAGCTTTCCGACTGCCGAATCCTTTTCGGCTAGAGCCCTGACTAGGTGGACGAAATCCATCGGTGGACTGCCCAGCTTCGCCATACCTTTCAGCTCCCAGAGGTATGAGATGAACTTTCGTATTTCGGTCAGTTGCTTCGTAAAACGGTGGGGCTCCTCCGCAGCGCTCGCAGGGAAGGACTTCCGGAATTCGGTATTCGCGTCCGAAAGAGCGGCTGCCTTGAAAAGATATCCAACGATGGGTAGGCGCAAAGACTGAAAGGACTGCAGGTGCTTTGTCAATTCAAAGAGACTTGAGTCTTTTATATCCGGGAACAGGTGCAGGCCGAGCTTATCCGCCTTAAAGACAGTCGCCGCCTTTCTGCAAATTCCCCGCACCTCGAATAACTCATCAACGAAAGCCCGGACCGAGTCCAGAGTCCCCAGATTCGCCGTCATCGTTTTGCTAACGACTGGATCGGCATTGCCGAGGTCGATAAATTCAAAGCAGATTGCGTTAAGAGCCTTCATAGCTCGCCCGGCGGCTAAACGTACTTCCGGGCTAAGCGTCCGAGCAGCCTTTACATTGGGGGAGGCACAGTCAAATTTTAGGCCTTCGGCGTTTCGCGAAATATCCGTGAGGGACGCGAACAATATCTGAGCGCCCTCAAGTTCGTTTCGAGTTAGAAGCTTGGCAGGATCGTACGAGGAACCCGGGACTACCGAAGAAGGAAGATCGGCCATGGACTCTCTAAGCTCCGCCAGATCCTCGACGCCCTCCTTCTTACCGAGTAATTCATTAACCTGAATAGCGCGTCTGATCTCCTCCGTTTCGTGCTCCAGCCGAGTAAGTTCGACAATATCCACGATGTTAATTTCGAGACCACGAGCACACTCTTCATCCAAAAGGAGAGACACCTGCTCGATGGTTTTCTCAATTGTTCTTTGCAGATCCTCTTCCCTATGGCGTACGGCTCGATACTGAACGTTGATGCTGTCCATTGAGCTCTTTGAAAGTATCTGCGCATACGTATTTCCGGTCTTACCGAGTCTCAGGATCGGATTCTGAAAATTCTTGTCTGGGCGAACTCGATTTAGAGCCTCAGTAATCTTGTCCTCAACAACGTCTAACGCTTCCTTCTTGTCAGAGAGAACCAAGGTGGATCGTTCCTTCAGCAACTGATCGAACACGATCGCAGTAATGGTGTGGCTCTTGCCCGTACCGGGGGGCCCTTCTACGACCAGATAATTGCATCCCTCCTTTTGAAGGGCAGATCGAATTTTAAGCTGCTCACTATTGAGAGGAATCGGACTTTCAAACACAAGCCGATCGATAGTGTCGCGTCCTTCCCACTCATCTTCGACTTCGGTCGTAAACACTTTCGGATCTTTCCGAATAAAGTCGTCGACCAGCCCCTCGAAGGCTTTCACCAATGGGGAGGCAACATCCAGCGCAAGGATCTCCTCATAGTCATTAACAAGAGCTTCATCTGATTTATCGAATAGAGCGATTGCAATCCTATTTGATAGACGAACGTGCGGACCTCGGGAGACGCTCAGCTCGTGGGAAGAAATTTCGACGGCGCTATTGAGTTTGAAGGAACTGGCTAGTTCCTTCATCACCGAGTCCATGCGGGCGAGCAAATCATCAGAATGGTTGGAGAGATAAAGAATGCGCTCGGCTATGGACTGCAGGCCACCGGATGTGTTTGTGATTTCATTATGCTGCTGAGAGATGAATTCCAACGCTCTTTTATTGATAAACAGGCGCGCATCGAACTCGATTAAAAACACGTCGCCGTCTCTTTCCAAAGACAGGGGCAGGTAAAAAACGGGATATCGGACGTTGTCGAACGTCGCATCGCAGAAATAGAGATAGAAATCCTGCTTGTCTAGGATTCGCTGATTGCGACTCAGCTCGAACAGCTCTAAGAAAAGGTCCCCAGCTTTCAGGCCATCAAAATAGGAACGCAGAGCATCTTGGATCTGCTCCAAGCTGGCTGCCTCAATCAACTCCTTCCTGACATCAATGTTTCCTCCAGCCAAGGAAACTCGGATTATCTCGCCGATCTTCGCCTCAATCTGTCGAAAAATAACCGAAGTAAGCTCCTGTTCCATCTGAAAGAGAACACTGTCATCTCCAAGGGCAAGGTTTTTCAGCGGCTTATCTAGGGACCGGAGAAATGGCGACACCAAGGATTCTTTTATAGCTGCGACTGCGTCCTCGGAAGCGCTGCCGACCGCTTGATCATATTCTTCGGCACCGAGAGCAATGTATTGCCCGACATCGATCGAGATTTTGGTCAAACATTCTTCAACCACGCCCGTCGTTAGTGATTGGGTTTGAAGTCGGACTAGGTTCAAGAGACCTTCCGGCACGGGAGCTCGGAATTCCCCCTTCGAGACATCGAGAGGCTTCTGAAACGCTTTGCTCAACAGTTTCCGGACGGCACGCTCGAAATCGGGATAATTCTGAAGCTCGAGACCAACCATAAGGCCGTCATCGTTGTGAAGTTTCCAAGAGCGTCTAGGATTTCGCCGCTTGTGGAAATCCGTCTCGAGGAAATCCATAAAGTACTTCGCGATTTCCTTGATGAACGCTAGGGTGTTTGAAGGCTTCTCTTCTTTAGGAACCAAGGAGAGGGTCCTTTTCCGAAGCGAATTGGTGAAAACGCTTCGAGACGAGCTGAGAACTCGCGTGGCACGAACTTGACGTGATCAGAGCGATAGGCACTTCGGGGTTAACCGTCATTTTTTCTTCGTTTGCGTCTTAGCGAGTTTCCGGGCGGCCAAGACTTTTTCTTTGGTCCGGAGATGGGCCTCGTGCAAAACGGCTTTCACGCTCGACTGAAAAACGACATTTCCCAGGACATCCGGTATGGACGGCATTCGTACCGACGGCTCCAGAGAATAGTTGGCTAACCCAACGCCTCCTTTTTTTCCGAAGGAACTAGCGTCGTACTTCGATCCTAACGGCAAAAAACTGTCTCCGTAAATGTTCCGAAGAGTCTCCTCCAAATTTGACTCAAATAGTGCCGGCTCGGCTTCGATGTACCGGCGATTCGCGCCCACCTTTTTGGCCAAAGCAATGACGGCCTCAACTCCAAGGTCCTGCCCCCTAGCATGAGCGATGACCAACTGCAGGTCTTCCAAGAGGAGGTTACTTGTCAAACCAGTAATCCGATCTACAGCATCGAATTCTTTCCGCAAGAAGCTCGAGTACAGAAGAGCCGCCGCACTGTGATACTGGAATGAAAAGTTTGAATGATGCTTACGAAGCAAATTTGTCTCTTCAAACGCTTCCGCATATTTCCCATAGATGAGGTGTTTCTCGAGTCCGTAGTAATAAATGAAGACGTATCCAATATCGATTGGCCTCGAGATGTCTTGCAGCCAATTCAAGTAAACGAAGCGTTGGGTCGGGCTAAGACCGGAGTAGCTGGGATAGCGACTAAGCGAATTGAGGTCTTCCGGCCGTTCGGGTTGAGCAACTGGAAGCTTAGTGAAGATCGTGCTCGGATCGCCCTTATCCATACCCCCCATCGCAACTTTTCCCGTTGAAACGTCCATGGTAATCGTTAACGAAAGACCTGGCCCCGTGTTCTTGGGCTTCTCGTCACTAATCAGCAGCAGAGATTTTGTGCGGTCAGGACTTTTTTCAACCGTTGCGGGGGCAGGAAGCCCCGCCTTGGTAGTTAGTGTGCGAAACAAGTCGCCGATCAGAAGGGAACCTCTTCCTCTTCCGGCTGAACCGGCGCTGAAATTTCGACAGGCAAGGATGCCATCGCTTGCACATTGGATAGAAGCGCCGCACCAGACGGCTGAGGCAAGGTTTGAACGTTTTTGAGCTTCCGCTCGATCCCACGGGTTTTCTGAGCGGCGGAATCGATGCTATTGGTCGCCTCGGTCAACTTCTTCTTCGTTTTCTCTAAAAGGTCGCCAAAGATTCCGAAGTCACTCTTTACGTCGCCGAGAAGTTGCCAAACCTCACTGGATCGCTTTTGGACCGTAAGCGACCGGAATCCCATCTGAAGACAGTTGAGGAGAGCTGCCAGATTCGCCGGTCCGGCCAGCATTACGCGACAATCTCGGTGCAATGCCTCTTGAAGACCGGGGAGCCTCAAGACTTCTGCATACAGACTTTCTGTCGGGAGAAACATTACTGCGAAGTCGGTTGTGACGGGCGGGTTGATGTACTTGTCGCAAATCTTTTTCGCTTCCGCCGCCACAGTTTCCTCAAGCTGCTTAGATGCCGCCTCGACAGCTATTGGATTGCCCACTTCTGCTGCGGCGACCAGCCGGTGGTAATCTTCGATAGGAAACTTCGCATCGATAGGAAGCCAAACATGTTCACCAGGCGTCTCGGAGGTACCCGGGAGCTTAATGGCGTACTCGACCATCTCTCGGCTGCCTTTCTTCACTGCCACATTGCTAGCGTACTGTTCAGGGGATAAAAACTGTTCGAGAAGTGCGCCTAGCTGCGCCTCACCCCAAGTTCCTCTCGCACGAACGTTGGTGAGAACCTTTTTAAGATCACCAACTCCGATAGCTAGCGACTGCATTTCGCCAAGGCCCTTATGAACCTGCTCTAGCCTTTCGCTGACAAGCCTAAAAGACTCTCCTACCCTTCTTTCCAAGGTCGATTCGAGCTTTTCACTCACCGTAGCCCGCATCTTCTCTAACTTTTCACTGTTGTCTTTTTGAATGTGATCCAAACGTTCTTCGACGGTTTTCCGCATCTTCTCGAGGCTCAGCTCACTCGTTGCAGCTAGTCCCTTAATCTCCTTGGAAAACGCTTCAAGGGATTCCTTAGTCGTATTTGAGCTCTCTTTGATCGTCTCTCGCATCGTCTGCTGAAAGACTTGGAGAGTATTAGCCGACTCGGTTCGAGCCTGCTTCTCGCTTGCGGCCGCCGACTCTCTGTTCTTCGACAGCTCAGTGAGGAACGCACCAAACTGTTGATGAATGGAACTCGACAATGCGTCGTGCCGGTCGCTGATGCCTTTTTGCATCGTAATCAGCTCTGCAACTCGAGCGAGGAGAGAGTCGGTAAGCGCCTTAAACGAGTTCCCCAGCTCTTCTCGGTTCTGGCGGATCTCCGAGCGGCTCTCCGCGCGATCCCGGGTCAACTCGTCGCGAAGCTCTCGACTGTTGTGGGACTGGTCGTTCTTGAATTGATCGACCCATTTAGGCGGGTTGGAAAGCCTGAGGTGAAGTCCAAGGATGAAAGCCAGAACAGCTACCAACAGTACGATCACTGCAACTTCCATACTCCCCCCGGTTGCACCTCAATCCGTCAAAAGCCGGAAGAGTATACGCGATTCTTGGCTGGCAGAAACAAGACCCGGGCCTGCTAAGCCGAGGAGACAATGCCCCCATGGGGAATCGATCCGGAACTTCGGCCTCAGGACAAATCGCGCCAAAACCCTGTTAACTCGCGAATCTGTAGAACAATCCAATTCAGATGCTTTGATGCTATTAAGCCTGCCAGAATAGCGGTCTTAGGTCCGAACGATGCGATTCTCAAAGCATCAGCTTAGGAAGTTGGTCGAAATTCCCACCGCCAAAAGGAAGGCCGCCGTTAACCGTAACGGCGGCCTACTTTGATCATCTTAAAGATGCTCCCCGAGCTAGACTCGAACTAGCAACCTTCCCGTTAACAGCGGGACGCTCCACCATTGAGCTATCGGGGAAAAACGCAGGAAAAAAGATGGGCTGGTGCGACGGGGACGATTGTAACACAACGGCCTTTCCGTCACAATCGCCCGCTTTCAGTCGTAACGCTCGTAATGAATCTGTTCTTTCGGGACGCCGAGCGACTGAAGTTTTTCCGACACGGCGTTGATCATCTTCACCAGGCCGCAGATGTAAATGTCCTTGTTCGGCAGATCGGGCACGAAATCCCCGACCACATCCTGGACATAATCCTTCTTCCCCTTCCATGATTCGTCCGGCCGGCTCAGCGTGAACACGGCTTTGAAATTGGGTTTGTTGGCAACAAGCTGCTCCCACTCCTCGCGGTAGATGATGTCGTCGATGAACCGGTTTCCATAAACGAGGTAAATGGAACGCGGCGTCTTGCGTGCAATGAGGTCGAGAATCATGGAGCGGTGCGGCGCGATGCCTGAGCCCGTGGCCACGAACACAAGGTCGCGCGCCGGATCCTCCACGAGCGTAAACTTTCCGAGCGGTCCCATGATCTGGAGCTTGTTCCCCTCGACCAGATGATGAAGGAACGGGCTTGAGACACCGTCCTTCACCAGCGTCACGCAGAGGTCGACGTGGCCCTTCTCTTGCGGCGAAGAGGCGATGGAATACGACGTCCGCCGAACTTTTTCGGGCGTCGGGATGAACACCTGGACATACTGGCCGGCGCGGAAATGGATTTCTTTCCCCGCTGGAAGCTTGAAGCGGATCCCGTGAACGCGCGGGGTGAGCTCCTCCACTTTTTCGACAGTGGCTTCATAGGTTTCAAAGGTTCGGTGATGTTCGGTTTCGGACACGGGTTCCTCCGGGGAGTGGTCAAGCCAGAGGATAATAGATCGCGGTGCCCCATAAAAGACGGAGACCCCCGGGGAAGCCCCGGAGGTCTCGTCACTCAAACTGTCAGCGGTCTGGTTAGACTTTGGAGACGTTCGAGGCCTTCGGTCCCTTGTCGGAATCGACGACTTCAAACTCCACCGAATCTCCCTCCACCAACGACTTGAACCCGTCGCCGAGAACGGCTGCGTAATGAACGAACACGTCCCCCGCGCCGTCGTCTCTGGTGATGAAGCCATAACCCTTCTGATTGTTGAACCACTTCACTTTTCCACGCAAGGCGAGTACCTACCTTTATTTCATTTGGAGCCGTTTGACCGACCGGGCCTGCGCCCGTGAACGGGGCTAGGTCGGCTCCGAGGTAAATATGCGAGGCCGGAACTGTTATTTTCAAGGCTATTCTCCGGTTTAAAGTCAGGACAATGGTTGAATTGTCAGACCAGAATGCATATCAGTCAGCTGTTATCCGGATTTTCAGCCAGGGCGCGCTTGCCCCGGCGCAGGCGGTGGAAAGTGATGGCAAAGCGGTGCGCTTCGTCGCGAACGTGCCTCAAGAGCAAGAGTGCCGGGGAGTCCTCGGTGAGGCGGATCGAGTCCCGGCGGCCGGGCACGAAGATCTCCTCCTCCTTCTTGGCCAAGGCGGCCAGCGGTACCCCTTCAATGCCCACGTCTTCGATGGCCTTCAGGGCAAAGGCCAGTTGCCCCTTGCCGCCGTCGATGAGCACGAGGTCCGGGAAGGGGCTTCCTTCGGCTTTGAGGCGCCGGTAGCGGCGTCCGACGGCCTCAGCCATGGACCGGAAGTCATCGATGCCCTCGACCGTGCGGATGATGTACTTGCGGTAATTGCTCTTGTCGGGCCGACCGCGGTTGAAGCTCACCATCGACGCCACCTTCTCAACGCCCTGGATGTGCGAGATGTCGAAGCACTCGATTCGCTCCGGCGACTTCTTGAGTCCCAGCGCTTTCATGAGGTCCTGAACGGCGCGGCTTCCCCTCACCCGGTCGGCCAGCATTTCCGGAGACATCTCCCTGAAGGTCACCCGCTCGTTCATGTGCGCGAGCGTGTCGATGCGGTCCCGAAGCGCGGCCGCGGCCTCGAACTTCATCTCTTTTGACAGGCGGGCCATGTCGCCCTGCCACTCGGCGATCAGCTTCTCTTTCCGCCCCTCGAAGAACCAGCGCGTGCGATCGACGATTTCGGCATAGGTCTGCTTCGAAATCCGACCCACGCAGGGCGCGCCACATTCCTCGGTGTGCAGGTAAAGGCACGACTTCACTTTCTCATAGGGGTAAACCTTCCCCTCTTCGATGTGCAGGTCGCAGGGCCGAAGCGGAAAGAGCCGCTTTCGCCACGCCCACCGCAGAAGCTGGCGAACCCCCTTCACGCTCGGATAAGGGCCGAAATAAAGGGCGCCGTCCCGCTTCTTCGTGCGGGTCACGAATAGCCGCGGGAAGTCCTCCTGGAGGGTCAGCGTCACATAGGGATAAGACTTATCGTCCTTCCACATGACGTTGAACGTCGGCTGATGCTCGAAAATCAGCTTCCGCTCGAGCACCAGCGCCTCGCGCTCGCTGGCGCAGGCCACATAGTCCACATGGCGGATGTTCGTGACGAGCGCCTGGAGCCGCGAGTCGGACTTTTTGGAAGCGAGGAAATACGAGGCCACCCGCTTCTTGAGGTCGATGGCCTTGCCGATGTAGATGATCGCGCTGGTGCCGTCGCGCATCAGGTACACGCCGGGGGCGTGGGGCAGGTTGGGAAGGAAACTGGATTCGTTCATTTCGGCCGTGGGTTCGCCGGCCACTCGGTCGCCTAGGCGGCCGGCAGCTTTCTCCGACGAACGATATCGATCAGGATCCGGTACTCCTCGACTTTCAGCAAACGCGAGACGGCGAGGTAGAAAAGGCCTCCCGCTCCGACGGAAACAAGAACGTTCAGGGCGTTGGGAAGTTTCGTCAGCAGCACGAACGAAAGCACGTAGCACAGCGCGCCCATGGCCACGCCCGCCACAGATGAAAATACGAAGCTCTTGAGAATGGCACGTCCGTCGAGGTTTCCCAGCTCTTTTCGAAGCAGGATGAACAGGATGATCGCCTGATACCAGCCGGCGACCGCGGTCGCGAAGGCGAGGCCGGCGACGTTCCATTTCCACATGAGCGTCACGTTCAAGACGACATTCACCGCCATCGCCTGAAACGCGATCCGCACGGGCGTTTTGGTGTTCTTCCGGGCGTAGAACGCCGACGCGAGGATCCGCGTGGCCGAAAAAGCCGGAAGGCCGACGGAGAACCCGACCAGCGCCGCATAGGTCATGCCCGTGTATTCCGGTTTGAAACGCCCATGCTCGAATAGGAGCTTCACAACGGGGTACCCCAGAACCGCCAGCCCGACGAACGAAGGGATGAGAACGTAATTGGCGATGCGCAGGGAAAACGAAAGCATCTCTTTAAAAACGGGCATTTTCTCGTCGGACGCGTTGTGCGAGAGCGCGGGCAGCGCGACGCTCGCCACGGCCACGCCGAAGAGCGCCAGCGGAAGCTGCATCACGCGGTTCGAATTGTAGAGCGCCGTGATGGACCCTTCCCGAAGAAAGCTCGCGCACAATTGACCCACGAAAGCATTCACCTGGTCCGCGCACAGGCCGATGACGGTGGGAACCATCAGCAGGAAGATGGTCCGGACTTCGGGGTGCGCGAACGGTTTCACCAGCTTGAGGCGGTAGCCGTGCCGGTAAAGCGCCGGCAACTGCCAGACGAAATGAATGGCCACGCCCACCACCGCCGCGACGGCCAGGCCTTCGATGGGGTCGGCCATGCGCGTGGCGACGAACACGA
>Ga0163151_10008065_pt1 | contig 12041 bp, 10 predicted proteins | sample OliLakLV19MP5IB2_FD_145596 | JGI IMG/M metagenome (GOLD analysis project Ga0163151, IMG submission 145596) | Freshwater microbial mat bacterial communities from Lake Vanda, McMurdo Dry Valleys, Antarctica - Oligotrophic Lake LV.19.MP5.IB-2 | ecosystem: Environmental > Aquatic > Freshwater >...
GTTCAGGGCCGGCAGATTGAGGATGGAGGCCTCTTCGGTAATGGTGCCGCTATCGGACAACACGGCGCGGGCCTGCTGCTCCAACTTTACGTAGTCCAAAAAGCCAAATGGTTTCATCAATTCGACGCGCGGCGACAGCGAGGCCTGCTCGGCTTCGATGCGCTTGCGCGTGCGTGGATGGGTCGAGACGATCACGCGCTGCCCGAAGGTCTCGGCCAGACCGTTCAGCACTTCCACCAGTTGCGCAAACTGCTCCGGCGCGTCGATGTTCTCTTCGCGGTGAGCGCTGACCAGGAAGTACTCGCCCGCCGACAAACCGAGCCGTGCGAGCACATCCGAGGCTTCGATTTTCGGCAGATAATGGTGCAGCACTTCGTACATCGGGCTACCCGTCTTTATCACTCGGTCGGGCGGCAGTCCCTCCCGCAGCAGGTACTCGCGTGAGATGGCCGAATACGGCAGATTGATGTCGCTGATGTGATCCACGATCTGGCGATTGATCTCCTCCGGGACGCGCTGGTCAAAGCAGCGGTTGCCGGCTTCCATGTGGAAGATGGGGATCTTCAGCCGTTTGGCGGCGATGGCGGCCAGGCAACTGTTCGTGTCTCCCAGGATCAGCACCGCGTCTGGCTTGATTTTCCGCAGGACGGCGTCTGAGCGAGCAATCACCAGGCCGATGGTCTCGGCGGCGGTCTCGCTGGCGGCCTCCAGGAAGAAGTCCGGTGCGCGCAGCTCCAGGTCCTCAAAAAAGACCTGGTTCAGTTCGTAATCGTAGTTCTGCCCGGTGTGAATAATGGAGTGCTCGGTGTATTGGTCGAGGGCGGTCATCACGCGCGACAGACGGATGATCTCAGGGCGAGTACCCAGAATGGTGGCAACTTTCACAGGGCTCTCAGCTCAGCACATTCAGTGCGAAGGTATCCGGTCGGGCCGGGTCGAACAGCTCGGTGGCCCAGAAAAGCGTGACCAACTCGGTGGAGCCGGTGTTCTCGATGGAATGGGTATAACCGGTGGGGATGTCCACCACCTGGAAATCCTTGCCGCAAACACGGAGCTCCTGCACCTCCCCACCCAGGATTGGGCGTAGGCGAATGACGGCTTCACCCTCCAGCACCAGGAATTTTTCCGACTTGGTGTGGTGATAGTGATTGCCGCGGGTGACACCGGGCAAGGTGCGGGAGATAAAGATCTGCCCGAAAAGCGGCGATTTTAAGAATTCGGCCAGGCTGCCCCGCGCATCGCTCCGCTGCTGCAGCGAGTAAACGGCCTCGCTTGGCTCCAGATACGACACATACGTGCCGTAGAGCTTGCGAGTCAGCTCGTCCGCCAGATCGGGCACCACGAGCGTCTCGCGCATTTGCTGAAAGGCCTGGATCGTTTCTGCCAGCCGGCCCAACGTGATGCGGTAGGTTGGCGCAACGTCACGCTGGCAGACCCCACCGCTGTCGGGGGAGCCGATCTCCGCCGCGAAGGCCTGCATGACGTCGTCAATGTAGACCAGCTCAAGCTCACGGGCCGGATCGGAGATCGTGATCGGCAGGCCGCGGGCGAGATTGTGGCAGAAGGTGGCTACGACCGAGTTGTAGTTGGGCCGGCACCATTTGCCGAACACATTCGTCAGGCGGTAGATGACCGCGCGGGCGCCACTGCGACGGGCGTAATCCTGCACCAGCTCTTCGGCCTGGCGTTTACTGACGCCGTACGGGTTCGCGAGGGCCGCTTGAACGGAGGAGGCAAACACGATGGGCACGGGCCGGCCGATTTCCAGCAGCGCATTACAGATTTGGGCCGTGAGGTCCACGTTGCCAGTTTGGAACTCGATCTCGCTCTGAGGGCGATTGACCCCCGCCAGGTGGTAGACCAGATCCGCCTGTGCCAGCCCGTCGCGCAGTTCGGGCTGTGTTTTGCCCATGTCGAAGGGAATCACGTGATGCTCTGGGTAGCGCGCTATCCACAAGGTGAGGTTCTTCCCAATGAACCCGCCGGCGCCCGTGATAAGTATTATCATACGGCAGGCGCCCAAGCCGGCTGTGCCGCGTGCGGTTCGCGCCGCCAGGCGTCTAGCTCAGGCTGCATGAAATCCAGGCCAGATAACATTTCGGCCAACTGCTCCACGGTGAGGCGGCGGGTGTTGTGGGAGTTGTAGTCGATGACCTCGGTGAGCAGGCCGTGGCCTTCGGAGAAGAACTGATCGTAGTTCAAATCGCGATTGTCCGCGGGGACCTGGAAGTACTCGCCCAGGTCCACCGCCCGCAGCATTTCCTCGCGGGTGAGCAAGGTCTCGTATAGCTTCTCGCCGTGGCGAGCGCCGATGACTGTGATGGGATTCTCAACTTCAAATATCCGGCGCAAAGCCAGGACCAGGGTCTCAAGCGTGGCCGCTGGCGCCTTCTGCACAAAAAGATCGCCGGGCTGTCCGTTCTCAAACGCATACAGCACCAGGTCCACGGCGCCCTCGATGGACATCATGAAACGCGTCATGGTCGGATCGGTCACGGTCAAGGCCAAGTTCGATTTGATTTGGTCGATGAACAGTGGAATGACCGAGCCGCGCGAGCCCATGACATTGCCATAGCGCGTGGCGCAGATGACGCAGCCTTGGGCCGCGGCGACCCGGGACTTAGCCACCGCGAGTTTCTCGAGCATCGCCTTGGAGATGCCCATGGCATTGATGGGATAGGCGGCCTTGTCCGTGCTGAGGACCACGAGCCGCTGCACGCCGGCCGCGATGGCGCCATTCATGACGTTTTCCGTGCCGATGGCGTTGGTGAGCAAGGCTTCCATCGGGTAGAACTCGCAGGACGGTACCTGCTTGAGGGCCGCGGCGTGAAAGACGAAATCGACGCCGATCATAGCGTCCAGCAAGCTGTCTGGCCGCCGCACATCCCCTAGGTAGAACTTTAGCTTGTGGTTCCGGTAGGCCATGCGCATGTCGTGCTGCTTTTTCTCGTCTCGGCTGAACACGCGGATTTCGCCGATATCCGTGTTTAGGAAGCGACAAAGAACGGCGTTCCCGAATGTGCCTGTACCGCCAGTTATTAGGAGCGTTTTGCCACTAAACATAGGAAAACCCCTGTTTCATTGCGAAGCTCGTATCAACACTATTCCGTAGTCGAAGCGCCGGACGCGCAACCAGCACTACCTATGAGCATTGGGACAGAGTCTCATTCGGCCGGACGATTGACTTCCATAGGCCCACGCAATTGTCGACGTGCTTTTGAGCACTGTAATTGGCTTGAACTCGACGAAGTCCGCGCTCACCGAATATTGCCCATGCCTGGGGATGTTGGATAAGGTCTCGAGCGGCAGCTGCGAGGCTGGTTTCGTCCCGAACTTCCACTCGGAACCCGCAGGGCTCATCAGTGCCAAAATTCAGCATATCCGGGATTGCGCCTACCGCGGTAGCGATCACTGGTTTTCCAAATGCCATTGCTTCCAGTATAACGTTCGGAAAACCCTCGGAATATGATGGCAAGGCTAGAGCGCGGGAGCATGCAATAGTCTTTAAGGCTTCTTGCCTGGGCAATTCGCCAGTTATGGTCAAATCCATCCCGCCTTCGGAGGCCAGTTTCATAAGAAATCGGCGATACTTTCTCTGTATTGGGCCGACAAGTCTGAGCCGCAAACCGGGCGTCGAGGCGCATGCTCGAACCAATTCGGTAACGCCCTTTGTCCGTAGCACCCAACCAACAAATACAACATCGGAGCGATATTCCTTGCCCAACGGTGCATTCTCGATGGACTGACGGACCTCATCTATATCGATGAAATTGGGTTGTATACGATATTTCTCATTAACCGAGTCCGGATCCAATGCTTTCAAACTGGCTGCGTCAAGCACAGCGACTCTAGACGCTTCGGCCATCGCAGCTCGCGCAAGCCAGTTCTCTGTTGACTTCGTTTTGAGAATTTGTGGCAATCGTCCCATGTGTACGCTAAGGACGGCTGGGATGTTAGATCTGCGCAATAAACGCAAAATCAGGAAGTCTCGAAGGAAAGCCGGTCCCCCAGATGTGGTGATATGTACAACGTGAGGCCGCGATGTCGCCAAAACGCCCGCGACTTGTCTGTAAATACCAATGGCCTGTAACGCACCCCCAGACAGTCGTATAAGCTTGTTGAGTTGCGTTACCTGACGCCAACGAACTGCAGAATCGACAATCTCGACTGAGATGTCGGGCAATCGACGTACCCGATTCAGAAGCATCTCGGTGCCGATGGCAATACCCCCGATAGGAGGAGGTAAAGGGGCGATTAGCAGCACCTTGGTACAGTTGTCGATGCTCATATTGGGTTCAACAGGTGGGCGCGAATAATATGCAGAAAAAAGAGGGCCTTACTGCGTCAAATTGATGAAAAGGTTTTCGTACGTGTCAACATATCGAGCAAGCGATAAGTGCGTTTCGGCAAATTCTCTGGCCCGTTTCCCCATGACTGCGCGAGCGGCGCTGGTTAGCGACGCAAACTCAGCAATGGCTCGAGCTATGCTGGTCGGATCTTCTGGGTCAAACAAGAAGCCGGTAACTCCTTGACTAACAAGGCGAGAATGATCACCTACCTGGCTGGCTAACACTGGCCGCCCGCAGGCCAATGCCTCACATATTGCGTTCGGCAATCCCTCGAAATAAGCTGGATGCACCAATGCATCATGTTTGCGCAGGAGGCCTGGGATATCACCCTGTTCGCCTATCCAATCCCAGCAGGATTGAAGGCCGTTCTCCTTAAGGATATCGTTGGTATATGCAAGTGTTTGAAGGCCGTCCGGCGACTTATCCTGTTTCCCGGCCCACTTGATCGTCGGCATTATCCCCAATTGCCGTCGGCAATGAACTAGGGCCTGTGCCAGCGCAACAGGGTTCTTTTTTCTTACAACAGTTCCTACGGCTAGCAAACTGACGGAAGCATGCTCCGTTTCTTCATTGAGCGGATCTGGCAAAAACCGATCGAGGTCCACACCGTTGTAGATCGTAGTAATTCTGTTCTGCATCCAGGGAAATTCCTCTATCATCCGCTGCCGCTGATGATAGGAATTTACTGTAATTCGGTCAGCCATGCTATGACACTGCTGCATCAGCCGCTTCTTAAATGACAGCTTACCGGGCGGGAACATGTACCGCTCCGAAACGACTAGGGCAGTCGATTGTGTGCCGAGCATTGCTAGTTCGGCATAGAGACTCGGCGTGTCCAGAAAGGCAAGGACAATGTCGTAGTTCCCTCGTTGTATAAGAGCACGGAGAGCAAGCACCACGGCCAAACTGTATCGTTGAGTCTTATGAAATATGTGGACTGGTATGGCGGCATCTTCAATCACTTGAGCAAAATGGCGATATTGAGGGTGATATATAAAGAATTCCACCGAGTGCTGACGACGGGCCAGTCCAATGGCGAGATTTATCATTTGACGCTGCGCGCCACCAGAGCCAAAACTGTCTATCACAAAGAGAAGTCGCATGGCCAGTAATAACTTGCCTGCAGTTGCTTAATTCCCGCGGTCAGACCACCAATAAAACGAGAGCACCCGTAGCAAGGCACTTACAAGTGCATCATTAGTTTTCGCCATTTGCCATAGTCGTCTCCCGCCCCCAGGAACCAGGATGGGCATGATAGAAGAATGGGATACCATAAGGCGGTGTAGCTCGGGAGTAGCCTTGCTCGCGAAGAGCCAATCACGTAGCGGGATACCAAAGCCTCGCTTGGGGGCATGTGCTACTTTGTGCAAACCTTGTCGGAGCGCAAGTTGGCGCAGGAGGTATTTGCTTCGGCCCATGCGGACGCGGAGTGACGGTGGAATACGCAGTGCCAACTCCACCAATCTGTAGTCGAGGAACGGCGACCGCACCTCGAGCGAATGCAGCATGCTCATACGATCAACCTTTACCAGAATATCATCGAGCATATATAGTCTGATATCTGTTCTTTGGGCTAAATCGACCGGAGTCGATCCGGAAATCGGTGCCGTGTTCAACTTTGCCTCTATGGCGTCATCAGCAAGTCGGAACTCTGGCGACGCAAATACGCTGATCCAATCCTCAAATGGGTATAGCTTTGCCCCCAGGCCCAACGTCCCAACCGGATAGCAACACCTGCGCCAGAAGCGACGAGATCGAGAGTCTGGCGCTGAGAGCTTAATCCCAATCGCAGCAAACGGCCTTCGCCACCTACTTGACACATTGTCGAGAGCACGCCAATGCCTGGCACGCAGATGGTTATCATAGCCTCCAAAAAGCTCGTCTCCACCATCGCCACTCAAGGCCACCGTCATGGTTGCGCGCGCGGTCTTGCAGATGAGCGAAGTTGGCAGAGCCGAGGCGTCAGAGAACGGTTCATCAAAGTGCGCCATTGTGGCCGGCAGCAGCTGGACTCCTTGCGCGTCTAAGTCATGATGTATTGCAACAATTCCGAGTTGGCGGGCGGTAGCCTCTGCGAGCGGCCACTCATTCTCAGCCCACTCTGGAAACCCAACCGTCAAACTGGCGAAGCTGCCCTTCTGTTGCCGCGCGGCGGAAGCTGTTACCAGACTCGAGTCAACACCGCCAGACAGGAATGCGCCAAGAGGAACATCGGAGCGTAAACGAATGCGTGTGGCATCGTCAAGTAGCGATTCGATCCGATCCAGCCAGATGGCTTCTGGTACGTTATTCTCGAACTCGGGCTGTGGCAGGTCCCAATACATTGTGGGCCCTTGAACTCTCTGGGTGGTGAGATTGAAACTCATCCACGACGCTGGAGGCAATTTGGCTACGCCCGGGAAAATGCAACTCCAGCTCGGCACCCAGCCGAGTCGAAGGTACCACGCGACTGCTTGTGGGTTGTGTTCCGCTGGGAATTCCTTTAGTCCTTCCAGTGCTCGCAGTTCTGAGGCAAACGCCAGGGAATGGTTATGATGCCAATAATACAGCGGCTTCTTGCCCATTCGGTCTCGGGCAAGGATAATCTGGCGCAAGTGGCGATCATAAACTGCTATAGCAAACATGCCGTTGAGATATGTGAACATCTCAGTGCCGTACTTACTGTAAAGGTGGAGCAGAACTTCTGTGTCTGACACTGTCCGAAAGATATGGCCTTCACGCAATAGCTCACGTCGCAGCTCAACGAAGTTGTAGATTTCACCGTTGAACACGATCCAAGTCTGTCCGTCCTCACTTGTCATGGGCTGATTCGCTTCAGGAGCGAGGTCCACGATAGCCAATCGCCGAAAACCAAGGTACACCACCTCGTCCTGGTACTCACCTGCCGAGTCTGGTCCCCGATGCGCCAGAGTATCGCGACAAGCCCTCAACAATGACAAATCCACTGATATCCCATTTGGCTCCGCCAGCCCGAAGAGACCACACATCGCCTAGCCCCGCCGTTCAAGCGCGGACTCGCGCTCTGTGATATTGATCAGTGCCAAGAGCACGCCGAGCCAAAACCAAGTCTCGGACAAGACTAAGCCATTGCCGAAAAACATCGACCCAAGTAACCGCATGAATATCAGTAATGAGAAAGCCTGAATTTTGTCCAGTTCCAAGTCGCCCGACGTGCGGATGCGAATTAGCGGTTTGGCAACCCCGATCAAAATCAGACAAAGTCCAAGAAATGCAAATACGCCAGCCTCTACGATCATAGCCGACCAAGAATTGTGTGCCGCAATGCCCCCGAAGGACAAGATTTCTGGTGTCACAAGATCAGGCAAGCGCATTTGCACCAGGGCATAGTTGCCTGGTCCGATCCCCACCAATGGCGAAGCTAGAGCGATCGCTGGGGAGTAGCGAAGCAGTAACACCATTCTTGCGTCAGTTCCAGTCGCGAAAGTCGCGACCGTCTCCTGCAATAGGCGATCCCGCCATTCGGGTGACAAAATGACGAATACCGCGACGATGATGGCCAGGGCCATGCTCATTACCTTCCCCTTTGCGCCCATGCCAATAGGCTTATACAGACTAAGAACAAGCAAACCCACAATCAGGAGGACAATCGTTTCGCGTCGCAAAGCGAACAATGAAAGCACAGTGAACCAAATGATGGCTAGCCCCCAAAACAGCCGCCGAGACCTCCCTCGTGCCTCTGACAGGTACAGAAATGAAACCCATACAGGCACCAGGTTGCCTGCCCCGGTCCGTGCCAGACCGACGTACAGGGATTGACCGATCGCGCCTTGTTGTACATAGCTACCCGCACGGATGAACTGGAGACTATGGGTCTGCCAATATGCCGACACCGTGACCAATGAGGCAAAGAAACTGGCAGCCAGGAAAAACGCGAACAGCGTTCTCAGTTGTCGCTTTTCGGTAATGGAGATTACAACCAGATAGGCTAACGCCGCCTTCTGAACAAGGCCGAACACTTCAACAGCGCCGGCTTCAGAATAGAAGACGGTCAAAGACACAACATAGGCGCCCAGCACCAGTGCCACCCCGACAATGACAGTGCGCGGTAAGCGCGCGAACGCAAACCGATGCGTGATAAGTGCGCCACCGATGAGACCCACTCCCCCAAGTACTACCAACACTCTTTCAAGTGAAACGGTGACTCCTCCAATTTGGAAAGGGACTTGACCAACAACTTGAAGTAGCGGATAGAGGACCGAAAACAATGAGCTGGGTGCCACCAGCAAGATGATTGTCGTAGCGGCCATGACCACCGTAGCGAAGACCAGATCCGGCCTTCCCAAGCCGGCGACCAGGCCAGCGCCTATCGCAGCAATCGCCGTGCTGCCTGCCGTGACCACGAGCCGCCTGGGCACGAGGAACGAGCGAGCTATGGTTGCCTCCTATTGCGAGTCAACAAGATTGCCTTGGCTTCGCCAAAGGCCGGATGCAAACTTCGCACGAATCGATCCGCACATTCTGCCGGAACCCATACCAGAAATCGCATTGAGCCACCAGGCCAGACAATAAGGCGCCCTATACGAGACCGCCCCGCTAATTGAGTCAAGCATTCACCGTCTTGTGGCCGCCCAAGCTATGGACCTTGGTCCCAATAAGCCAATGAAAGGAATTGACCACGCGCGAGCATCAAATGGCGCTTGCCTCAGGTAAGTTGCCATATACCTTAGGCCATCTCTGCGATTGCCACAAATGAAAGACAGCCGGCCAGCATCTCGGTACATGGCGAGATAACGGTTTGGGGCATATTCTTTCATTGCTGCTCCGTGTCGAAGCCAAGTGAGCTTCAGGTCAACCAATTTGTCGTGGGCTTCCGCCAGCGTTCGCTGAAATGCCCATGCTCCCTTGCTGGTCGTGAGTCTATTTGCCGCATCCGTGTAAACCTTGACGACGACATCTCGAGTAACGTGCAGCGTCCAGGTTTGTGCGAGATCAAGGTGAAAGCGTGTCTCCCAGGCGCGGCTATCGGGATATCTGATTTGATCAAAGACCTCTCGCCTGATGCAATTAATGTATTCCGATACAATTAGCCTATCGGTCCACCGTAAATAGCCAATATAATCAATCGCATCAGGCGGCACATCTGGGAGCGGGGTGACGTTGCCCCCTGGCCATTTACGATCCCAAACACAACTGGACGCCACATTGCCAATGTCAGGTTTGGCCCTCTCGGTTCTTTCGTAAAGATTTGCAAAAGCGCCTGGGAGAAGTGAAAAATCGCTATCAAGCATAACAATCCACTGTCCCGACGAATGCTCGACTGCCGTATTCCGAGCAGGGCCAGGGCCGCGGTTGCAATCATGCCTTAGGAGAAGTATGCGCTTATCAGTGTAGCGTTTGACTTCAGCTACAGAAGCATCTGTCGAACAGTCATCCACAATAACAAGTTCAAAATCGCCAAGGGACTGAGACAGACAACTATCAATAGCCCGCTTGATGATATCTGCTCTGTTGAACAATGCGGTTACGACTGTAAAATAGGGTCGGGTCATTGCATTCCCATCTTCACACAAGTAAGCCCAAGCTTTTTAACAAAATCAATCACCTGGTCAGGTCGAGAGTATTCGTAGGGCAATCCTCCCAACCAGTCCTCAATATCCCGCCACCATGACATTCCTCGGCTCGCGTGCGGGTAATCCCGTATTGCTCTGATTGGATTGCGCCCGCGGCGAATCAACATCAAGATTGAGAAACAAGCATATGTCATGCGCATTGACAGTTGAAGCGGACCGGGAACACGATTGTAAAGCTGCTTGATAGCTAACCAGGCTGGCGAGTACCTATATTGATTGTATAAAGCGACCCATAAGATTCCTTGAGGGGCTACTAGTTCTTCGACATTTCTGATTGCTTGCCACATGCTGCCTGTGTGGTGAAGCACTCCCCAAGAATAGACAAAAGTTCCGGGCCTCATCATTGACACAAACGTTCGATCGAGGACCGAACCTTCAAAAACCTGCCAGTTGTCTGGTTTGCCCTCTAACTGGTGCAAATATCGCGCACAAGCAGTCGAAGCGGCATCAATATCGATCGAGACCACCTCTTTGGCTCCTAGCTTATAGGCTGCCAACGAAAATAGGCCGGACCCACAACCTACATCTATGAATCTCTGTTGCCGCCAGTCTTCCACGCCTGCAAATGTTACTATAGCTCTTAAGAAAATGAAGTTAACTTGGGCGACTAGCACGAAACGAAATATGGATCGCGTTGCGTCTCCTCACTGCGGCTTTGCCAAACCCAGTGAAGGAGGCTACATCCATGGACATCAGGATACAACTGTCGCGCCAGACCGTCAAAGCCATGCAGCGGCGCTTGCAGGACGCCTACCGGCGGGATGATGTGCGACTGGTGCGCCGCATTCAGGCCTTGTTGGATCATCTGGTGAACGGCGTGCCGGTGGCGGTGGTGAGTGGGCAGTGGGGTTTCAGCCCGGCGTGTTTCTACGAGTGGTTGACCGCCCTGATTTTGGACGGATTGGACAGTCTGCGCTACGCGTCCAGCGGTGGCCGCAAGGCTAAGCTCACGCCGACCCAGAAGAAGCGGTTGGGGGACCTGATCGACGACGGGCCAGAAGCGGCTGGCTTTCGGTCCGGCTGCTGGAACTCGATCTTGCTGCGCCTGCTGATTGAGCGTGAGTTCAAGGTCTTGTACAACCGGCATTACGTGTGTGAGTTGTTGCGCAATCTGGGCTTCTCGTTTCAGAAGGCGCGCTTTGTCTCCGATCATCTGGACGAAGCTCGCCGCCAGGCTTGGATTGCCGTGGAATGGCCGCAATTGCTCAAAGCTGCCCGCCGCCAGGGGGCCAAGATTATGTTTGGTGATGAAGCCAGCTTCCCCCAATGGGGGTCGCTGGGCTATACCTGGGCGCGGCGCGGGCAGCAACCGACGGTCAAAACCAGCGGCATCCGCAAAGGCTACAAAGTCATGGGCTTGATCGAATACTTTTCTGGGCGGTTCTTCTATCAGGCCACGGAAGGTAAGTTCACCAGTGAGACCTACCAGGCTTTTCTGCGGACGGTTCTGCGCCAGACCCGCGGACCGCTGTTTCTGATCCAAGACGGTGCCAAGTATCACACCAGCAAGGCCACCCGGGCGTTCTTCGCCACCCATCAGGCGCGCGTGACCGTGTATCAACTGCCCTCGTACTCGCCGGACTACAATCCAATCGAGTTTCTGTGGCGCAAGGTGAAGCGCGAAGCAACGCATGACAAGTACTTTGCGGCCTTTGAGCACTTGGTCGACTCGGTCGAGGAAACCTTGGCGGCCTTCACCAAACGAGCAGCGGAAGTCTTGAACCTGTTTGGCCGCTATTGTGCAGAAATTGGCCTGGATCTCGCGACCCCACACGAGTCAAAAGCATTATCTTAACGACTATAGAGACTCCATTGCGAACCGGAGCTTTTCTTCCGAGAAGCCCCGGAGGTACTTTTGCCAGTTCAGCCCAAATGAGAATGAAATCTTTCCCTTTGCGACTTGGGATACTGGCCAGTGCTTTGAACGCTGTTGGCGGTTATCAAACTTTTCTTTCATCATATCCTTCCGATAAGTGAGCATCTAGAGCGGTTTCCAAGATGAATTACGCCAACGCATAACCACAATGTTTAAACCAGGCCCGGACATGCTCCGGGGCGACCGCCCGGAGCGCCACACACAACGCCTCGATCAAGCTTTCGA
>Ga0163151_10008066_pt1 | contig 12040 bp, 11 predicted proteins | sample OliLakLV19MP5IB2_FD_145596 | JGI IMG/M metagenome (GOLD analysis project Ga0163151, IMG submission 145596) | Freshwater microbial mat bacterial communities from Lake Vanda, McMurdo Dry Valleys, Antarctica - Oligotrophic Lake LV.19.MP5.IB-2 | ecosystem: Environmental > Aquatic > Freshwater >...
CTTCTGCCTCGCACTTCGGACTCGCGCTTCGGACTCGCACTCGGCCTCGCACTTCGGCCTCGCACTCGGCATCGCACTTCGGCCTCGCACTCGGCATCGACCTCGCACTCGACCTCGCACTCGGCATCGCACTTCTGCCTCGCACTTCGGACTCGCACTTCGGCCTCGCACTCGGCCTCGGCCTCGCACTCGCGGTCGGCCTCGGCCGTTGCACCGATGGACTGACGGAAACACGTCGACACCAGTTCGTCTCGAGCGAGCGACCGAGGACGCCGCAACCGAGCTCGAGAGGTTCTGTGCGCGTCGCACCGTTGAGCCGCGCCGATGATTCCGCGCACATCCGCCCCACGCGCCGCCCCACGCGCCGCCCCACGTGCCGCCCCGCGGCCGAACGCGGGCAGGACGCGCGTTCGGAAGACCTGGATCCCTGCCCACGAAACTCTCGAGCCGTTCACGGAGACTTCGACCTGCTGACCCGGACTGCGCAGGCGCCTCGAGCACCCCGGGCTCTAGGCGCCCCCTCTGCCGGTCCTCCTCCGTCCATCCCGGGCCTCGATTGGAGCGTCGGTTCGCAGTGCAGCCCGCGACGCCAGACTGACTCCGAAGATCGCCGGTGCTGCAGGCGACGTGAGCTCGACGCAGCGCGGACGCGTACTCGCCGAGGTCGACCTTCGGTGGCGAGCAGCCGCGCCACTGCTGACTGCCCACACGACTTCCCGAAGCCCCCGATTTCTTCACTCGCTCAGAGAGCCTGTGAAGAATTCACGGGGGACGTGCAGCGGAAGCGGCGCCAACAGCATCAGAGAGCGTGTGGGCTCGATTCCGTCTCACGCTCTCAGAGCGCGTCGATCAGGCGCTGGAGAGTCACCCGGACGAGCTCGGCGTTGGCCTTGCCTTGAGAGGCCTTCATCACCGGGCCCAACAAGGCGTTCAAAGCGTTCGGCTTCCCGGCCTTCACGTCGGCGACGATCTTGTCCTTGCCGACGAGCGCATCGCGGCACCAGGCTTCGATCGCGGCGGAATCCTGCACTTGTTCGAGGCCGAGTTCCTGCACGAGGACCTTCGACGATTTGCCGGTCGTGACCAGCGCGCGGAGCAGCGTGCGGCCACCGGACGTCTGGATCGTGCCGGCGTGGATCAGGGCCACGACCTCCGCGATGTCGTGCGGCTTCAGCGGGATCTCGCCGAAGTTCGCGAAGCCGAACTCGGCGTCGCCGACCATGCGGAAGACTTCGTTCAGGATCCAGTTCGCGCACTCGCGCGGCCGGCCCGAGAGACGCGCGGCGACTTCGAAGAAGTCGGCGACGACGCGCTGGCTCGTGAGCGCGGCGCAGTCCTTCGCGTTCAGTCCGAGCTCCGTCGCGTAGCGCGCGCGTCGCGACGCGGGGAGCTCCGGAATCGCGCCGCGAGCTCGGTCCCGGAACGCCGCATCGATCGTGAAAGCGGGCAAATCTGGCTCCGCGAAGTAGCGGTAGTCGTGCGCCGATTCCTTCGAGCGCATCGCACGCGTCGCGTTGCGTTCGGGATCGAAGAGCCGCGTCTCTTGCCGGATCGCACCGCCCGTTTCGTAGACCTCGACTTGCCGCGCCATCTCGTGGTGGATCGCGCCGGCGACGTGGCGGAACGAGTTGAGGTTCTTGACCTCGACCTTGGTGCGCCACGCTTCGCCGGGACGCCGCATGGAGATGTTCACGTCGCAGCGCAGCTCACCCTTCTCCATGTCGCACTCGGAAGCGCCCGTGTACTGGAGGATTTCCTTCAGCGCGGTCAAGTACTCGACCGCTTCGTCCGCGGTTTCGACGTCGGCCTCGGTCACCGATTCGATCAGCGGAACGCCGGCGCGATTCAGATCGACGAGCGTCATGTCGCCGCGATCGTGGATCGCTTTCCCCGCGTCCTCCTCCAAGTGGATGCGCGTGAGTCGGATCTTCTTCTTCGAGGCGAGCATGATCCCGCCGCCGTTGCAGAACGGCTGGTCGTACTGGCTGATCTGGTAGCCCTTCGGCAGATCGCAGTAGAAGTAGTGCTTGCGGTCGAACTTGCTCCGGTCGGGCACGTTCGCGCCGATGGCGAGCGCGACTCGGACCGCGAGCACGAGCGCTTCGCGATTCAGCACGGGCAACACTCCCGGTTGCGCGGTGCACACCGGACACGTGATCGAGTTCGGGCTCGCGGCGAAGCGGTACTCGCACCCGCAGAAGAGCTTCGTGCGCGTCGCGAGCTGGACGTGGCACTCGAGGCCGATCACGGCGCTCCACAAGGCACCCGTCTTGGGCGAGACGTAGAGCTTCGGATCGGCGCCGGTCGCGGGGGAACTCATGCGACGTCTCCGGCGTGAACGGGCGGGAGAGCGCGCGCGAACATCGTCGCGGCTTCGAACGCGCGCGCGACGCGCAGCACGCGCGCGTCGGCGCGTCGCGGGCCGGTTATTTGCAAGCCGACGGGCAAGCGCGTGCCGTTTTCCTCGACGAATCCGCACGGAACGCTCACCGCGGGCAAGCCGGCCAAACTGACCGGAACGGTGAGCACGTCGGAGAGGTACATGGCGACCGGATCGTCGCTCTTCGCGCCGATCTTGAACGCGACTTCGGGCGAAGTCGGTCCGACGAGGACGTCGACGTCCTCGAAAGCCGCGTCGAAATCAGCGCACAACAGCGCGCGCACCTTCAACGCGCGTCCGTACCAGGCGTCGTAGTACCCGGCCGACAGGACGTACGTGCCGAGCAGGATGCGCCGCTTCACTTCGGGGCCGAAGCCGTGCTCGCGCGTGGCCGCGTACATGCTCTGCAGCGATCCGGATCCCTCGACGCGCCGGCCGTAGCGCACGCCGTCGAAGCGCGCGAGGTTGCTCGACGCCTCGGCCGTCGCGACGACGTAGTAGGTCGGGATCGCGAGGTGCGTGTGCGGCAGCGAAACCGGCACGAGCGTCGCGCCGAGGTGTTCGAGCGTCTCGAGCGCCGCTTCGCACGCCGCGCGAATGTCGGGCGGCAATCCGGGCCCGAAGTGTTCCTCGGGAATGCCGACGCGCAAGCCCATCACGTCGCCGTCCTCGGTCTCGAGGCGCGCTTCGTCGAGGCACGTCGAGTCGCGCGGATCGGATCCGGACATGAGGTGCGTGACGAGCTCGATGTCGCGCACGCTGCGCGCGAACGGCGACACCTGGTCGAGCGAGCTGCCGAACGCGATGAGTCCGTAGCGTGTGACGCGTCCGTACGTCGGCTTGAAGCCGTGGATGCCGCACAACGCCGCGGGTTGGCGCACCGAACCGCCCGTGTCGGACCCGAGCGCGATCGGCACGACGCCGGCTGCGACGGCGGCGGCCGAACCCGAGCTCGATCCGCCCGGCGTGCGCGCGAGATCCCACGGGTTGAGCGTCGGCCCGAACGCCGAGTTCTCCGACGAGCTGCCCATGGCGAACTCGTCCATGTTCGTGGCGCCGATCGGGTTCGCGCCGGCGTCGAGCAAGCGCTCGACGAATGTCGCGGTGTAGGGCGCGCGGTAGCCGGCGAGGATCTTCGAGGCGCAGTTCGTCTCGAGCCCTTCGCAACACATGTTCGCCTTGAGCGCGATGGGGACGCCGTGCAACGGACCGCACGTTTCCCCGCGCGCACGAGCGCGATCGAGTTCGTCCGCGCGACGCAACGCACCCTCGCGGTCGACGCTGAGGAACGCGTGGATGCGACTCTCGACGCGCTCGAGCCGCTCGAACGCCGCCTCCGCCGCGCGCCGCGCCGTGAGTTCGCCACGCGCGATGCGCGCAGCCAGGTCGATGCCGTCCTCGACGATCGCGGAGCTCATTCGTCGCCACCCACGGTTTTCGGAACGCGGTAGAAATCGTCGACGCGCGCCGGAGCGTTCGCGAGCGCCGCATCGACCGCGAGCGACGGCGCGGGATCGTCCGCGCGCACGACGTTCAGGCCGGCCGCGGCCGTGGTCATCGGCAGGACACCCTCGACCGGGGCGACTGCAAGTGCCTCGAATTGCACCAAAATGGCCGCGAGCTGCGGCCCGAACGCGGCGGCTTCGGCCGGGCTCATGTCGAGACGCGCGAGAGCCGCGACCGCGAGGACGGTGTCCTTGGAATAGGTTTCCGTGGGCTTCACAGGGAGATCGTACGAAGCCCGGAACGCCCACGACACCATCCGTTCTCGGGACGAAATCGGGCGGCAAATGGGGCCGAACCGGCGTTGCTCGCGCGACGTCCGTCGCGAAGGTGTCGGCGGGGTTCTCGGCACCGTACGCTCTCCGCCCCCATGCGCGCCGCGATGACCCTCGGGCTTCTCCTCCTCGCTTCCGCGTGCAGCTCCACGTCCGCGTGGGAACCGATTCCGAAACCGTGGACGAGCGAGGTCGTCGACGTGCAGCGTCGCGTGCGCGTCGTGCCCGTCGACGGACCCGCGTTCGAGGTCGAGCGCCCGCTCTACGAGCCCGACGGACGCCCCGTTCTCGAGTGGCGCGGAGCCGGCCCCGAGAAACGATTCCCGACGCGTTCGCTTCCGCTCGATCAGGTCTCCGATCTCTTGAGCATCACCGCGAGCGAACCGACCCTCGGCGGACTGCGCGTCGCGCAAGCCAGCCTCGTCGCCATCGGCGTGATCCTCTGGGGCCTGCTCATCGTGGCGATCTTCGTCTGATGCTCGCGACGCTCGCCACGGCTCCCCTCGACGATTCCGCGACCGATTGGGGCGCGGTCGGGCTCGTCCTCTTGCTCGCGGGCACGTTCCTCCTCGGTCAAGCGTTGTTCCCGAGGTCTCCGCGCGAGCTCGTCGCCGAACGCTTCGGAGAGCACGGCGCGCCGCTCGTCGCGATCCGCGAGCACATCTTCCACCGACTCCAGGTCGGCATCGGCTTCGCGTACTTGCTCGGCGGACTCGGTCTCCTGCTGCTCGGGCACTTGCGTCCGTCGAGCGGGCCGCCGTCGTTCCCGGTCTTCTGGATCGCGCTCGTGGCACTCGGCACCGTCGCCTTGCTGGCCGTCGGTTGGGCGTGGACGTCGCGCGCGTTCCGGCGTTACGTGCGCGAGCGCCTCGCGGAATCTCCGGGCGAGCTCGAAGCGGATCCCGCGCTCGTCAAGGAGGTCGGCGAACTCTTCGGTGTCGAATCGACGCCCGACGATTCCATCGCGTCGTACGCCGAGCGCGTGCGGCGCGCGACCGGTCTAGCGCCGCTCGCGCGCACGGGTCCGCGTGAAACGACAGCGCGGCGCGTCCAGCCCGAATCGGAGTCCTGAGGGATGAGCGTGGGCGTCGAAATCGCGATCCTCGTCGGTCTCATCCTGACGAACGGAATCTTTTCCGGAGCCGAGATCGCGCTCGTGTCCGTGCGACCGACGCGCTTGGCGGAACTCGCGGAAGCCGGCAGTCGAGCCGCCGCCGCCGCGTTGCGCTTGAAGCGCGATCCCGAGCGCCTCCTCGCGACCGTGCAAGTCGCGATCAGCCTCGTTTCCGCCGGCGCGGCCGCTTTCGGCGGCGCGGCGTTCGCGGCCGATCTCGCGCCGCTCGTCGCGCAGTACGAGCCACTGGCCGAAGCCTCGGCCGAGATCGCGCTGTTCCTCGTCGTCGCCATCGTCGCGTACTTGTCGCTGGTCCTGGGCGAGCTCGTGCCGAAGTCGCTCGCCTTGCGCGGCGCGGAGAGTTACGCGCTCGTCGCCGCGCGACCGATCGAGTGGCTCGCGCTGCTCGCGCGACCCGCGGTGTGGTTCTTGATGAAGTCATCGAACACCGTGCTGCGGCTCTTCGGCGACCAGACCACGTTCATCGAGGGCCGCATCTCGCGCGAAGAACTCATCGCGATCGTGGACGAAGCCTCCGAACGCGGCGGCGTCGATCCGGAGGCGGGCGAAATCGCGTCGCGCGCGCTCGATCTCTCGGAGCTCACGGCGCAAGACGTCATGGTCCACCGTCGTTACGTGGTCGCGCTCCCGCAGGACGCCGACGCGACGGCCTTGCGGAACGCGCTCCTCGTCGAAGGTCACCGTCGCGTTCCGATCTACGGCGAGAGCATCGACGACGTGAAGGGCTACGTTTCGTGGCGCGACGTGCTCGAGCGCCTGTGGGACGGCCGACCGATCGACGTGCCCTCGATCCTGCGGCCGTGCTGGTACGTGCCGGATTCGACCGGCGCGATGGACCTCCTGCGCGAGATGCAGAAGCGTCGCTTGCACATCGCGGTCGTCGTCGACGAACACGGCGGGACCGCGGGGATCGTGACGCTCGAAGATTTGCTCGAGGAACTGGTGGGCGAGATCGAGAGCGAACACGAAACCGGCGACGATTGGCTCGTGCGCGAACCGGACGGCGCAAGCCTCGTGCAGGGCACGGCGTCGATCCGTGACGTGAACCGAGCGCTCGAGATCGAGCTCGAGGAGCCCGACGACGTCACCACGGTGAGCGGACTCGTCGTGCGACTCGCCGGCGGACGCTTGCCGCGGAAGGGCGAGATCGTGCAGTCCGGCGGCGCCTCGATCGAAGCGGTCGAGGTCTCGAACCGCCGCGTGCGCTCCGTACGGATCCGGCAAGAACCCTAGTCGAGCCGCGACCTACGCCGCGCCCGTTCGTCGCGCGTGCATGGAGACGACGTCGACACCCAGGTTCTTCGCGGCCGCGCTGGCCGAGGCGGTGTGGCCCGCGCGGTGTCCGTTGTGCGACGCGAGCGATTCGGGCGACGGGCTCGGTTGCGCCGAGCATCGTTTCGAGACGGGGATGCCCGGCGCGCGCTGCGGACGTTGCGCCGCCGCGGTCGCGTCGATGCTGGCCGACGGCGAGCGCTGTCCCGACTGTCGCACGCGAGGTCCGGGGTTCGCGCGCGTCGCGGCGCTCGGCGCGTACCGCAGCGGCGCGAACGCGGAGTGGTTGCTGGCGTTGAAGTACGGCGGTCGCAGCGATCTCGCGCAGACTCTCGGCGTGTTGCTCGCGGCGCGACTGGCATTGGAGCCGACAGGAATCGATGGTCGCGGTTCAGCGCGCGCGGTGCGCGACGCAGCCGACGCGCCGAGTCCGATCGCCGGATCCTCACGAACAAGGCAGACCTCGCCGCCCAGCGCGGGATCTTCACGGTCCACGGAGACCTCGCCGCACAGCGCAGGATCGTCTCAGCCCACGGATGCACCGCCGTGCAGCGCCGAATCGTCCCGACCCATGGAAGCACCGCCGCTCGGTGCCGGTTCTTCTCGATCCGTGGAAGAGCCGTCGCGCGGCGTGGGATCGTCTCGATCCATGGAACGCGCGCCGTGCAGCGCTGAATCGTCCCGACCCATGGAAGCACCGCCGCTCGGTGGCGGTTCGTCTCCATCCACGGAAGCTCTGTCGCGCAGCGTCGGATCGCCTCGATCCACGGAAGCCGCGTCGCGCAGTGCCGGACGGCCCATACTCACGGAAGCAACACCGCGCAGCGCCGGATCGTCCCGATCCACAGAAGTCCCGCCGCGCGTCCTGGTCCCCGTCCCACTCCACATCGCGCGGCGGATCGAGCGCGGCTACGACCAGTCCGCGCTGCTCGCCGAGGCCTGCGCGGCGGAGGCCGGAATCCCCGCGATCCACGCGTTGCGACGCACACGCGCGACGACGGTTCAAGGCGCGCTCGGGACCACGAGCCGCGCCGCGAACGTGCGCGGCGCGTTCGCCCCGTCGTTCGCGGCGCGCTGGCACGCGCGCCGCATCGCCGGCGCCGACGTGTGGCTCGTGGACGACGTCTTGACCTCCGGATCGACAGCCAGCGAATGCGCGCGGATCCTGCGCCGCCTCGGCGCGCGGAGCGTGTCCGTGCTCTGCGTGGCGCGGCCGTGATAACTTCGGTCGCGTGAACCCGAACGTCCTCTACATCGAACCTTTCGCCGGCATGGCGGGGGACATGTTCCTCGCGGCGCTGCTCGACCTCGAGGATCCGCGCTTCACGCTCGAGGACCTGCGCGCGCTCGCGACGAGACTCGTGCCCGGCGAAGCACGCCTGACTGTCGAGACCGCGTGGCGCGGAAATCTCTCGGGCAAACTGCTGACCGTCGAGACCCCTGAGTCCGAGCACGCGCCGCACCGCGGCTACAAGGACATCGAGAAGATCGTGCGCGGGGTCGATCTGCCCGAGCGCGTGATCGAGCGCGCACTGGCCGTTTTTCGCCGCATCGCGAACGCCGAAGGGCATGTGCACGGTTGTTCGCCCGACGAAGTCCACTTCCACGAGGTCGGCGCCGTCGACACGATCGTCGACGTGGTGGGCGCGGCGTACGCGCTCGAGCGACTCGAGGTGACGCGCGTCGAATCGTCCGTGCCGCTGACCGGCACGGGAACGGTGCGCTGCGCGCACGGCGAGATGCCGGTGCCGACGCCCGCGGTCGCCGAGATCCTGCGCGGCCGCGCGATGCTCGTCGCCGGCGGGAACGGCGAACGACTGACGCCGACGGGTGCTGCGATCCTGGCGGAGATCGCGCCCGAGTTCGGCACTCTCCACGAGTTCACACCGACGCGCATCGGCTACGGCGCGGGACATCGCGATCCGAAGACGGGGCCGCCGAACATCCTGCGCGTGCAGCTCGGCTCGATACCCGCCGCAGCTATGACGCGCGCTGCCGTGTGGCTCGCCGAAGTGAACCTCGACGACATGACCGGCGAGGAACTGGCGTTCGCCGCCGAGCAAGTGTTCGCCGCCGGCGCGCTCGACGTGTGGACGGTCCCGATCGGGATGAAGAAGGGCCGGCCGGGCGTGGTGCTGTCGGCGCTCGCGCGTTCCGAACAACGGCCCGCGATTGATTCCGCACTGTTTTCGAGCACGAGCACGCTGGGCGTCCGCTGGCGCGAGATGGAACGCACCGAGTGCGCGCGCCGCGTCATCGAGGTCGCGGTCGAAGGCCGCACGGTGCGCGTGAAGGTGCGCACGCGGCCGAATGCAAGCATCATCGAGCGCGATCTGTCGCCCGAGCACGACGACCTCGCCGCGTGGGCGCGCGAGAGTTCGCGCTCGCTCCGCGAGCTGGAGCGCGCGACGGTGGTCGCCGCTCTCGCGCAGTTGCGTCTCTAGACGTCCGTCGGTCGCGTCGTGTTCGCGGCGATCTGTCGTCGCAGCGCGCGCTTGCCCGCGTAACCGAGAAACACGAACAGCGCCGCCGTCGCAACGACGGCGAGCGCGATCTGCACCTTGCGATCGGGTCCCGCGTCCGGATCGAAGGTCGCGAGCGACGCGCCTGCGAACACGACGAGAGCCGTGCGCGGAATGACTCCGAGGACGGTGCCGGCGAAGAACGGCGCGAAGCGGATGCCCACCGCCGCGAGGACGACGCTGACCATCGCGAACGGAACGACGGGTGACAGTCGCACGAGCGCCGTGGTCGTGAGCCCGTCGCGCGGATCGCGCACGAGCGCTGCGTGGATCGCCGAAGCTCGCGGCGAAGCTTGGATGGCCGCGAGGAATGCAGGTCCGCTGATGCGCGTCGCGATCGCAAACGCGAGCAGTGCCGCGCCGACGATGCCCACGTAGACGCTCGCGAATCCGGTCCAGAAACCGAAGACGTAGCCCGCGAAGAGCGCGAGGACCTGCGTGTTCATCAGCGCGAGGCCGGAGAGCAGCGCGGTGGCGAGCGTGAACATGACGACGCCCGCGAAGCCGGCGGCGCGCAGACGCGGCTCGACCTCGGGGGTGAACGCGAGGAGGACCGCGCTGCCGACGAGCGGCATGCCCGCGGCCGCGACGAGGAGGAGTCCGAAGGGCCCTAGGCCGCGGAGTTTGGCGAGGGTCGTGGTCATGGAGACCGCGGGAGATTCTGCCTCCCGCCGGCGTGGGACTGGAGGAGAGGCCGCGACGATCTCCGGTTGGGCCCCTTGACACACTGGGTGCGGACGCGGATCGTTCACATCCGCGATGGTGCTCGTGCTCGCAGCGCAGCCAGTCCCGCGACGCGCCTCCCGGCGGTCGACGCGGGTGAGTTCGTACCCGCTGGTCGGCTTGCGCGAATCCCAACGCGAGCTGGCCGGAGCCTCGCTGGTGCGCGAGTGCCCGCCCGACCCGCGCCGCGCGCTGCCTCGCGCCACCTCGATTCCCGCGCGGCCCGCTGCGCACGTCCCGAGCCCGACCGTCGGCCGCGCCGCACCCACCCCGCGTCTCAGCGACCGCGCCCGCACCGCCATGCGGCTGCGCCACTTCAGTCCGCGCACCGAAGACGCGTACCTCGGCTGGATGCGCCGCACTTGCGAGCACCACGGCCGCCGCGATCCGGCCGAGCTCGACGCCCAGCACGTCACCGCATTCCTGAGCGACCTCGCGACGCGCGGCCACGTCGCCGCGTCGACGCAGAACCAAGCGCTGGCAGCGCTGCTCTTCCTCTATCGCGAGGTTCTCTCGATCGACCTGCCCTGGCTCGACGGCCTGGTCCACGCCAAGACGCCACAGCGACTGCCCGTGGTGCTCTCGCGCGACGAGGTCCGCCTCGTGCTCGGACGCATGGACGGCACACCGCGGCTGATGGCGACGCTCCTCTACGGGGCAGGCCTGCGACTGCTCGAATGCTGCCGCCTGCGCGTGAAGGACGTCGACTTCGATCGCCACCAGATCACGGTGCGCCGCGGCAAGGGCGACAAGGACCGCGCGACGATGCTGCCGAGCTCGATGCGGGCCGAGCTCGCCGCCCACCTCGAGAGCGTGCGCGACCAACACCAGCGCGACCTGGCTCGCGATGCCGGCTGGGTCGAGCTGCCCGGAGCGCTGGCGAGGAAGCTGCCGTCCGCCGGTCGCGAGTGGCCGTGGCAGTGGGTGTTCCCCGCGACGCGCCACTACGTCGAGCGCGAGACGGGCCAGAAGCGCCGACACCACCTCCACGAGACGGTGGTGCAGCACGCGGTGCGCCGTGCGGTGCTGGCGTCGGGGATTGCGAAGCGCGCGACGTGTCACACGTTTCGACACTCGTTCGCGACGCACCTCTTGGAGGATGGAAGTGACATCCGCACGGTGCAGGAGCTCTTGGGCCACAAGGATGTCGCCACGACGATGATCTACACGCACGTTCTGAACCGCGGGCCGGCGGGGGTGCGAAGTCCGGCGGACCGGCTGCTGGGAGGGGAGACGTGAGCGCGCAGAGCGCTTGTCGAGAGACAGATCGCGGCGGAGATGCGGCCGCTCGGGCGCGGGAGACTCTGGGCTCGCGGCTGGATGTTCGGCGGACCCGCCTAATGCCGCCTGCTTCTACCCGCCGTCGGTGGCCCAAGTGCAGTGCCCGCGGTGGCTTAGCGCGTGCGCTGAGTTCCGCCTGGGCCGATTTAGGCGGACGAGCCACGCATGTCCGCGGGTATTATGCGGACCTGTCCAATACACGTTGGGCAGACAGGGTGAAACCGCTATGGACTTGAAAAACGCACTACTGCCGTTGATCGGAGTTGCGCTAGGCTGGGCGCTCACCGAACTCTCCTCATGGTTTCGGTGGAAACGCGAATGGCGACGGAAGCTCAACGAGCTCAGAATCGAGAGCTATGCCGAATGGACGGCCGGGATGGAGGCGAATCTTGTCCGATATGCGAGCCAGGCGAGTGCCGGCCGAGCCGAATACAACACACCGCTTTGCGAGAAGCGTCTTCAAATCATCGAGCACGATCCAATCGCGTTGAATCTAATCCGAGACATCCATCAGAGTATCCCGACCTTCGAAAGCGAGGACTACAAGGAGCTAGAGAGGCTCGCGCATTCAGATCCCGAGTGGGAATGGCCCCCGTTTCGAGAGAAGATGAATCAACTACTCGATCATGTCCGCCGACGGCTGTCGTGAACGCGAGGCTGCCCAACAAGGCGATGCAACGGACCGGCCTTCGGCCGGCCGTTGATCGCCAAGGCGTTGGGCGGACGGAGAACATCGCACACGTTGCTACACGACCGGGCACCCGCTACTTTGACGCTCGATACCGGACCGGAACACGACGACCACAGAGGATAGAGGCCCAGATGTTGAAGTCAGTTCTCGCCATGACCGTTCTCTTGACGGCTTGCGCCACCGCACCGAAGGTCCATGAGTTCCAGAAAACCTGGGCCGTGCCTTCTACCTACGACCAAGCCTGGTCTGCGACCGTTC
>Ga0163151_10008068_pt1 | contig 12039 bp, 8 predicted proteins | sample OliLakLV19MP5IB2_FD_145596 | JGI IMG/M metagenome (GOLD analysis project Ga0163151, IMG submission 145596) | Freshwater microbial mat bacterial communities from Lake Vanda, McMurdo Dry Valleys, Antarctica - Oligotrophic Lake LV.19.MP5.IB-2 | ecosystem: Environmental > Aquatic > Freshwater > Lake...
CCCCCGACCGCAACTGCCGCACGGCGTGCTTCAGCGTCTTCCACGGCGCGGCTTCCGTCCCGGCCGCCGTGTCCTGCCCACGAGTGACATCGACGAACCGCCGCGGGCTGTCCGGCAACGGTCGCTGCGACGCCGTCGGCAGCGGTCGCATCGGGGGATGCGAGCGGACGCCGTCCGCTGCGGCGACGACCAACGCGCCGCCGAGAAGCCAGCCAACCGTGAGGAGGAATTGCCGCATGTTCGCAGTCTCCGATGTTGGGTGCCACTCAGAGGCCGCTCGTGTCTTCTTCGGCCTGTGCCCCACAATGTTACTCGAACTCGCTCCGGAGATCGACAAAAGCACTGGCGAGCGAAGCCCCTCGCCAGCGGCACCCGGCGGTTTTGTGGGGGCGCTTGGCGAGCCGGGAGCGTGCGCTCGCGAGTCTTGCGATGTACTCTAAGACACGTCCGTCGCACACAAGCGTCGTGCCACTGCTTCGGAGTCTTCGGAGAAGCAGTGAGCTTCGGGTCGTTGGCCACTGCACAGCACTGCTTCTCCGAAGACTCCGAAGCAGTGGCACCAGGCGATTTCACCAGTCCTGCGAAGCGCCCGAAGACACGGCCGACACGGCCGTGGCACACCAGCCCGCGCGACCGTTCCCCGTCTGCCACGGCTGTGTCAGCCGTGCGGACGCTTCGCAGGACGCCGATTCCACGATCAGAGCACCCGGCAGTGGTGAACGCCGTGACTGTCCTGAGTCCTCTTGACATTCAGGCACGATGCTTTAGAATCTCAGGCGTCGTGCCTAAGTGTTGGCGTCCAGCCGGCACGGTCATCCCCACCGTCTCGAAGATTGACCCATGTCGAAGCCGCTGGCTGATGTGACCGACACGGAACTCGCCATCTTGGACGTGCTGTGGAATCGCGGCCCGAGTCAGGTGCGGGAGATCGCGGAGACCATTTATTCCCAACACACGCCCGCGTTGCACGGCACGGTGAAGAGCCTGCTCGAACGACTGACCGAGAAGGGTTACGTCGCCTGCGATCGCAGCCGCTTCGCGCACCGCTTCTCCGCGATTGTGAAACGCGAGACGTATGTCGGCCAGCAATTGCAGAAACTGGCCAACAGCCACTTCCAGGGTTCCCTCGCGCCGATGCTGATGACGCTGATCGAGCGCGTGAAGTTGAAGCGTCAGGATCGAATCGCAATTCGTCAGATCATTGAATCGATCTCCGAGTGAGTGAACCCGCATGCTGGCGACCCTGCTGACTGCGCTGTTGTGCAACCTCGTCGTCATGGCGTTATTGGCGGCCTTCGTGGCGGGGCTGAGCCTCTTTCCTGTCGTTCGCCGTTATCCCGTCCTCCGGCACTCGCTGTGGGTGATTGTGCTGCTGAAGGTGGTGACCCCACCACTGATTCCGGTGCCCGTGCTGCCTGCGATTGAAGACCGAATTGATGTCGGCGTCGCTGAAACGATTTTGTATCAACCTGCGATGAGTCGTCGCTCCCCTGTCGAGGGAATGGCCGAGTCGAACCCTCTCAAGGTGTCGTCAGCCGCTTCGACGGCTCAACATCGATTCGATTGTGTTCTGTGGCCGCTTGTCGCCCTGAGTGTTTCCGGCACTCTGTTGCTGCTGGCACTGGCCTGGAAGCAGGTCATCGGGCTGCGCCGTGCTTTGCGGCATGGCGACTCAAACGATGAACGGCTTCGCCGTCTCGTCGATCGCAGCGCGCGGCGGATGGGACTCGCGACGCCGCCGATGATCTGCGTGGTCACCACGAACATTTCGCCCTTGCTGTGGGTCCGCAGCAACGGCCCGGTGATCGTCATTCCGAGTTCGCTCATCGAGCAACTGAGCGACGAGCGCCTGGGGTGCGTGATCGCTCACGAACTGGCGCATTACGTCCGCCGCGATCATTGGACCAACCTGTTGGCGCTGGCCGTCGCCGCGGTCTGCTGGTGGAACCCGGTGGTCTGGTGGGTCCGCCGGGAACTGCGGGTGACTCAGGAATTGTGTTGCGACGCCCTCGTCATCGGGGGCAAACACGCCACTCGCCGCGACTATGCGGCGGCCTTGTTCCAAGTTCTGGAATTCACGCAAGCCGAACGAGCGCTCGTGCCGGCGTTGGCCAGCGCGTTCGGTGGAAGGACTTCCATTCGCAGGAGATTTGAAATGATCGCCGATGTCCGTCTGAACCATCGCCTGTCCTGGTGGAATTACCCGCTGCTGCTGGCCGGATTCGCGCTGCTGCCGTGCCTGCCGGTCTCCGCCTGGGGCAAGGAACTCAAACTCGCCGACTGCCCGAAAGCCGTCCAGAAGAGCGTCCGCAACGAACTGAGCGGCGGCCGCATCGTCGACATCGAGAAAATCTCCCAGGAGGGGCAAGTCATCTTCGAGGTCGACCTCCTGATCGACGACGACGAATACGAGCTGCATTTCAGTCCCCAGGGCAAGTTGCTGGCCAAGGTGCTGGAGCCCGCGCAGCCGGCCGGCAAGGGCAAAAGCGACAAAGAAGATGCCGACGACGATGAGGAAGACTCCGACGACGGAGATGATGAGGACGAAGACGAAGATGAGGACGACGAGGACGACAAAGGCAAAGTCGTCTTGAAGCTCTCCGATCTGCCCAAGTCCGTTCGCAAGACCCTGCTGCGCGAACTGCGCGGCGGGGGCTCGCTCGAAGAACTCGAACGCGAGATCGAGGACGGCCGGATCATCTATTCGGCGGAGATCGAGGTCGACTCCGACTCCGGCGAACTCGTCTACGACGTGGAAATCGCCGAGAACGGTGTGCTGCTCAAGAAGGTTCTGGAAGACGACGACGACGATGAAGAGGATGAGGACGACGATCGCGATTAACTGAGCCGGTTTGATGGATGAGGGAGCGGTCAGTGTGAGAACCCAGTCACACCCGACGCTCCCTCCTCCTTCCTTGGTCAGCCCTCACCTCTGCCGACTGACACCTTTGCAACCGCGGATCACGTCTTGGCCAGCAACACCGCTCCGCAGACTATCAACAGACGGCCCGATGCCACTGCTTCGGAGTCTTCGGAGAAGCAGTGCCGAACGGTGATCGACGCATGAAGACACTGCTTCTGCGAAGACTTCGAAGCAGTGGCACGTCTCCATTCCCCTCAATCACTTCCCGAACTCGTCAAACTGATTCGCCTCCGGCCACTCGGTCACCGCCTCCGCCCCCCGGAACAGCACCACTTCCAAATCGCGGCCGAGGTGCGTGGACCTTGGGCTGATGCGGGTGTTGAGCAGGCCCACGAAGTTGCGGCCGTCGTGGCGACGGATGAGGACGGTGGCGGTGCCGTTGAGCGAGCCGGTGTGCCAACTGTTGAGTTTGCCTTCGGCGACCACGCGGTTCTGCCAGCCGAGGGAGTAGAAGACGTCCTTCGGCTCCCCTTTGTCGTTGTGCCCGGCGAGGCCCGGCGGGCGGCCGTGCATCAGTTCGATGCTGCTGCGCGAGAGAATCGGGCAGTGGTCCGGGTCGTCGAACGCCGATGCGAAGCGGGCAAGGTCCACCGCCGAGGCGATCCACGCGCCGTGCGAGTCCATCGCCTCCAGATTCCACGCACCGTACGGCCACGGGACTTCCTGGCCGATGTCGGTCTGGAACACCGACGTGCCGGTCCCCGGTTGATAGTACCGCACCTCGCCCGGCGCGCGGCCGTCGTGGCGGGTCGCGCCGATCCGCATCGTTGTCACACCAATGGGGGCGAGGACGTGCTGCTTGACGTACTCCTCGTACGTCTGCCCCGACAGCTTTTCGATCACGCGGCCGAGCAGGTTGTAGCCGTAGTTGGAGTACGCGTACCGCTCGCCCGGCTCGAAATCGAGCTTGTGCCGCAGCATCGCCCGGATGATGTCGTGCGGCCCGGCGGGGGCCGGCACGTCGAGCAGTTTCGCGAAGCGGATCGATTGGAACATGCCGTCGAACGACACGTCCCGGTCCCAGCCGCCGCGGTGCTCCAACAGATGCCGGATGGTGACGTCGCGCTGCCGGGCGTCGAACTTGTCACCGGCTTCGGCGATCTCGGCGGTCTTGTCGAGGACGTCGAACACCTTGTCATCGAGCGTCAGTTTCCCCTGTTCGACGAGCTGCAGAATCGCGACGGCGGTGATCGGCTTGGAGATGCTGGCAATGCGGAACAGGCTCGTCGGCTGCACCGGCTCGCGCTGGGCGAGGTCGGCGTAACCGTAGCCGCGGGCGTGAACCAGCCGGCCGTGATCGGTGACGGCGACCGCCGCGCCGGGGACGCCGTGCTCGGCGAGGAAGTCGTGCATCAACGCATCGAGCTTGGCAAGCCGGTCGTCCTTCGTCCCGGTGGAAACATTCGGCGGGGCGAGGTCGGCCCGATAACCCGGCCCGCGCAGCACGCGGCCCGGTTTCTGGCCGGTGAAGCGGCCGTCCTTGAGGACCGCGCGGCCGTTGACGAAGACGTGCTTCATCCCCTCGGAGACGGCGCTTGGCTTGTCGAACGTGGCTTTGTCGGTGAGTTGCTCATAGTCGAACACGATGACGTCGGCGGCCAGGCCTTCGGCGATCCGGCCGCGGTCGAACGCCAGCACGTTGTTCGCCGCCGCGGCGCTGGCCTGGGCGACGGCCCGTTCCAATGAGATCGCCCCGAGATCGCGGACGTAGCGGGCGATGATCCGCGGGAACGAACCGTAGGCCCGCGGATGTGACGCCGAGCTGTCCGGACCCGCCGGGCCGACATCGGTGCAGAACGACACGAACTCCTGTTGCATCGCGAGGATTTTGTTGGCCTCGGTCATGCTCTGCGGCAACGCGAACGCCCCGGTGGCAACGAGGTTGAAGAACGTGTCCCACGGGTCTTCCTGCTTCGACTTCGCGATGGCGGCGACGCTCTGCCCGACGACGTCAGCGTACTTTCGATCGTTGGCCTGACCGATGACGACGCGGTCCCAATCGTGGCCGACGTGGCGGAACCAGTTCTCCCAGCCGTCGGTGGTTTCCATCTCCTTGCGGATCTCGGCACGGAGTGCCGAATCCGACAACCGGCGGCGGAGCGGCTCGTGGCCGTCCTTGAAGTGCCGGGGGTGAATCAGAGCCGCGATGCCCAGCCCGTTGTTAATGTACGGGTAGATGTCCGCCGTCACGGACTGCCCCGCGGCACGGGCGGCCTGGATGCGGGCGATGGCGAGCGGCATCTTGCCCCAGTTCTGCCGGCCCGCGGTCTTGAGGTGGAAGATGTGGACCGGCGTGTGCCCCTGCTTGCCGATCTCCAACGCCTCGTCAATCGCCTCCAGCAGTTGGTCCCCCTCATTGCGCATGTGCGTGAAATATTTGCCGCCGTGATCGCCGGCAACCTTGGCAAGAGCCGCGATTTCCTCCGTCGTGGCATACACGGCGGGGGGATAAATCAGCGCCGTCGAGACGCCGATCGCGCCGGCTTCCATCGCCTCGCGGACCAGATCCTGCATCTGAGACAACTCGGCGTCGGTGGGACGGCGTTCGACATCCCCCAGCACGATCCGCCGGACCTGCGTATGCCCGACCGTCTGCACCACGTTGACCGGCAGCCCGTTCAGCTCCAGCAGCGCGAAGTATTCGGCCATCGTCGTCCAGCCCTGCCGCATGCCGTCGGCGCGACCGAGCGGCGCGGCGGACGAGCCTTCGCCGGCGTTGATGGTGGTGATGCCCTGCGTGAGCAGGTTCATCGCGGACCGCGGCTCTTCGACCATCGGCGACGCCGTCTGGCCCATCATGTCGATGAACCCCGGTGCGATGACGAGGCCGGTGGCGTCGATGACCGTCGTCGCGGCCTCCGCCGGAATGCGGCCGATCTTGGCGATCTTGCCGTCGCGCAGGCCGACGTCGGCGAAGTACCACGGTGCCCCCGTGCCATCGACGACGCGGCCGCCGCGGATGGCGACGTCGTAGACGGGTTCAGCGGCCGTGACGGTGACGGCCAGGCAAACGAAGACGGCGGACCAAATCACTCGGTCGTTCATGGGGGTTCAGCATCCGGGGGAGGGAGACAGGTTCCACCAACCCGAAGCGTGAGCGAGGGCGAGCGCTCGCCCTCGCTCACGCTTCGGGTTGGTGTGGACAACGAAATCCGGCCCGCGAACGCACGCCGAACCGTGAAGTTCCCGAATTCTGCGGTGATCAGGGGGCCGGACGCAATTCCAGCACGGCGAAAATTGGCCGGTGATCCGACGCGACCGTTTCGTCCAGCACCCGGATTTCTACAGTTCGCCAACGGTCGGCCGGTCGGACCAGAATGAAATCGATCTGCCGGGACGGTTTGCCGACGGGAATTGTGGGCAACGGTTGAGCCGCGGTGTCGCGCCATTGCTCTTTGAGCAATCGCAGCGGTTCGGAGTCGGGCGTGGCGTTGAGATCGCCGATCAAGAGCGCGGCTTGGTCGGCGTGATCCGTCGCCCACTGATTGAGCTGCTTCGCCGACGCGATCCGGTCCCCCGGCTCCGGGCGGTGATCGAAGTGCGTGCCGAGGATCGTGAGCGGTTGCCCGCCGCACGTCACCTCGACGGCGAGCGCCCCGCGCTTTTCTCCTTCGACCAACTGCGGCAACGGATGATTGCGGTGCGATTGAATCGGCAACTTCGTCAGCACCGCGTTGCCGTATTCGCCTCCTTGCAGGTCGATGTTTTTCTCGAAGACCGCCGTCAGGCCGGTGAGCCGCGCCAGTTCGGCCGGTTGATCGACGCGCTGCGTCCGCTCGGTGACGCGATCGACCTCCTGCAACGCGACGACATCCGGCGACACGCTGCGGATGACGTTTGCGATCCGTTCGAGATCGAGCTTGCCATCCACCCCTTCACCGTGATGGATGTTGTAACTCAGCACTCGCAATGTCGTGGGTTCCGCAGCCAGGGCGTGATGGCCCATCAACGCGATCAACGACAGCAGGCCGGCAGAGACTGCGACACGCATGGCGACACCGAAGCCGATCGAAAAGTGGTTCGCCCCAGCGTCGCAGAGTTGCGGAGAGACTGCAACGCAGCCCTGGAAAAGTAGACCGGTCACTCCGTGACTGGAAGATTTCGCGTCACGGAGTGACTCGTCTACTTTAAGACCAGAGACCGCGACTGGAACCACGCCAGCGTCTCGGCCATCCCCTCCTGGAAATCGACGGCAGGGTTGTAACCGAGTTCGCGGCGGGCGCGGTCGATGCAGTAGTCGAGGTTCAGGCCCAGAAACTTGATCCGCGCGCTCGACAGCAGCGGCGCTTCCTGCTTGCCGAGCGTCTTGTAGACGAACTCCAGCCCGCGGGCGATCGTGCGGGCCAGGCCGAGCGGCACGACTTTCGTCGGTGCTGGCACCTCGGCCGCGGCGGCGATCGTTTCGATAAACTCGCGCTTCGTCACCAGCCGGCCGTCGGTGATGTTGTAGACCCGGCCGAGGGCGTTGTCGCGGGCGATGGCGAGAAAGATCGCGTCCACGAGGTTGCCGACGAACGTGTTGTTCATCACTTTGTCGGGCGACCCGAGGTACGCGAACTGCCCCGACTTCAACCGTTCGAGCAGCTTCGGCAGGATCGTGCGGTCGCGTGGTCCATAGATGAACCCCGGCCGCAACGCGACCGCGGGGACGTGGCGATTCCGGACGTAGTCGAGCACCAGTTGCTCGGCCTCGACTTTGGTGAGCGTGTAGCCGTCGATGCCGGTCGCGCTCGGCGGCGTGTCCTCATCGGTCCCGTAGTGGTCGCGGGCCGGGTAGACGCCGAGCGAGCTGAGATGCACGAACCGCCGCAGCGCGCCCCCCTGCCCCGCGGCGTCGAGCAGCGTGCGGACGCCATCGACGTTGATGCGGCGGTAATCGTCCACCGGCCCCCAGTCGCCCACCTTCGCCGCACAATGCACGATGACCGTCGCCTCGCGGACGGCGTTCGTCAGCGACGCGGCGTCGCCCAGATCGCCGATCGCCAGTTCCGCACCGGCGTCCGCCAGGTCTTTCGCCGCAGTGGCTGACCGGACCAATGCCCGCACGCGCCAGCCGTCGCGACGGGCTCGCATCACGACATGGCTGCCGACAAGCCCGGTCGCGCCGGTGACGAGCATCAGATCGTTGGCGGTCATGTCCAAGGACGACTCTCCAGATCAATTCAAGAGGAAGAGATCGTCCACAGATTTCACAGATGACGCAGATTTAAGAGTGACAGAATTGTGTGATTCGTCAACTCGACTCTTGCTTCTTCAATCTGCGTCATCTGCGAAATCTGTGGATAAACCTCTTCGATTACGCCGCGGTTCGTTGCTGGTCGAGGAGCAGGTCGAGCACGCGGTCGGCGGCGTCGGGGCGGGCGATGTCGCGGGCGGCCTGGCCCATCGCGAGACGCTGGTTCGGGTCGTGCAGCAAGGGTTCCAATGCGGACCACAATCGGCTCGCCGTTTCCGGGCAAGCCGACGCCTGTTCGACGATCACCGCGGCCGCCTGGCGGGCGAACGAGTCGGCATTGGCCCGCTGATGATTATCGGCCGCGTGCGGATACGGCACCAGCACCGTCGGCTTGCCCGCGCACGCCAGTTCCGACATCGTCGTGGCGCCGGCACGGGAGATGACGATGTCGGCCCGGCGATACAAATCGGTCAGATCCTCGAAGAAATCGTGGACCACCGCGGTCTGGCCGAGTTCGCGATACGTGGCCCGGACGGAGTCCAACTGCCGCGGCCCCGTCTGATGGATCACGGTCCAACCGGTCAACTCGTGGCGATGCCGGCGGACGAGTTCCATCAACGCGGTGTTGAGACCGTCGGCCCCTTGGCTGCCGCCGAGGACCAACAATGTCCGTTCCGTTTCGCTGTGTGATTGTCCGAGCGGTTCGTGAAACAGGTCCGCGACGGCCCGGCGGATCGGGTTGCCGGAGACGATGACCGGCCGGCTGGTGGGAATCCACTCGAGGCTTTCGGGGAACGTCGTGCAGACCATCTTCGCATACGGCGCCAGCCAGCAGGTGGCCCGACCGGGGATGGCGTTCTGTTCGAGCAGCACGACGGGCACCCGCGCGCGATGCGCCGCCCAGACAAGGGGCGCGCTGGCGAAGCCGCCGAGTCCGATGACAAGTTCGGGCCGCTTCTTCTCGATGATCTGTTTGGCCTGCACCGCCGCGCGCCAGTTGCGCCACACGAAACGATCGGGCCGCTGCGTCAGATCGCGGAGCGACGCCGTGGACATCGCGCGGTGCGCGAGGCCGTGCTGCTGCATGATGCGGCGTTCGATCTCGCGGTCGCTGCCGACGAACAGCGGGACGACCTCGGGCCGCCGCAGCCGCAGCGCTTCGACGAGGGCGATGCCGGGGAACAGATGCCCTCCCGTTCCGCCGCCGGCGAACAGGAAGACCGGGGGTGAGATCATCGCGGCAAGGCCTGGCGAGGAAGCGAACATGTCTCATCGACAGCGGGGCCGCGATTCGTAACGGCTTCCCATCAATCGGGCAATGCCAACCCGCGGAGGGAATGCACGTTGTGCATTCGTCTTTCCCTCCGGTCCCCTCGCCCCCGTCTTCGGGGGGGAGGGCTAGAGTGAGGGGGCCGAACGCTTCACAGGGCAATGAACATCGGCAACACCAACCCGAAGCGTGAGCGAGGGCGAGCGCTCGCCCTCGCTCACGCTTCGGGTTGGTGTTGGACACGGCAGCGAGCGCTCGCCCCCTCACCCCGACCCTCTCCCCCGAAGACGGGGGCGAGGGGGCCGGACAGGATGGTCGCGTGCAAATAGGGATCACCTCGCGCCGAATCCGCTCTTGACGCTCCGGCGTCCGCGCGGTAGCGTCCCGTCCAATCGAAAGTTCTCAACGGACAGTTCGTCCCTGGTTGGTGTGCGTTTTCTCACTTCATCGGACAATCTCCGCGGCCGGGTTGGAGACTGCATCGCGCCGTTTTGATCGGGCGCGAGCAGGAGCGGGTTCACAGGATGTGACCGAAATGCTCTTGCGGCAGGCAGCGACGGGTTGGATCGGGCAGGCACCGGCCAAGGTGAACCTGTTCTTGCGGGTCGTTCGTCGGCGGAGCGACGGCTATCACGACATCGAAACCGTGATGAGCCGCATCGCCCTGGCGGACACGTTGCACTTCCGTCCAACGACTGACGGCACGATCCGGCTGAATGTTCGATTGGCGTATCCGCGCGGTCTGCGCGCGTCACCCGTCCCCGCGACGGACGACAATCTGGTCGTGAAGGCGGCCCGGCTGCTGCAACCGCTGGCGAAACCTCCCGATGGCGCGGAGATCACGCTCATCAAGCGCGTGCCGGCCGCGGCAGGGCTGGGAGGCGGGTCCAGCGATGCGGCGACGACGCTCGCCGCGTTGAATCAACTCTGGCAAATGGGTCTGGCGCGTGAGGAACTGATCGCGCTTGCCGCTCAATTGGGCAGCGACGTGCCGTTTTTCCTCGCGGATTCCGGCACCGCTCTCTGCACGGGACGGGGCGAACATCTCGAACCGTTTGCCGGTCGCTTGTCGCTGCCGCTGGTAATTGCCCGGCCGCAAAGCGGATTGGCGACCGCTGCGGTTTACGGCGGTTGCCGGCCCGAACCCGATGGCCCCGACGTGGGTCCGTTGATGGCGGGCTTGCGGAGCGGCTCCGCAACACACGTGGCACATTGTTTGCATAACGGATTGCAGCCGGCCGCAGAGGCGTTGAACGCCGAAGTCGCCGTGCTGCACAGGCTATTCGCTCGACAGTCATTTCGAGGCCATCAGTTGACGGGCAGCGGCACGTCCTACTTCGGCATCTGTCGCGATCTGCACGAAGCCCGGCGCATCGCCGGGCGGCTGCGGGCCGCGGGCATGCCGTGGGTCGTCGCCACGACGACGGCGATTTAACCAAGCGTCAAACGCTGTGTTGCGGCTTCGCGCGGCACAGCCAGGAGAGTGACCCACACGGGGCGGCATCCGAAAGGGAGCGGGGACATGGACATCACCGAAATTCGCATCAAGCTCATGGACGATCCGAACGACCGCCTGCAGGCGTTCTGTTCGATCACGTTCGACGGCTGCTTCGTGATCCGCGATCTGAAGATCATCGCGGGGACCAAGGGGCCGTTCGTGGCGATGCCCAGCCGCAAGCTCACCGACCGCTGCCCGCGGTGTTCGTCCAAAAACCAGTTGCGGGCCCGGTTCTGCAACGACTGCGGCGCGAAGCTGATGGAGGAGCGGGCCTGCAAGGCCGACGACGGCCGCGCCAAGCTCTACGCCGACATTGCCCACCCGATCAACTCCGACTGTCGCGACCTGATTCAGCGGAAGGTGCTCGAAGCGTTCGCGATCGAGCTCGATCGGTCGCGGCTGCCGGGCTACGTCTGCATGTACGACGACTACGGCGAGGAATCGTACGCGACGCTGAGCGACGATTCGGAGGAGATGGTCGAGGTCCGCGCGATCGTGTCGATGTCGGAGGGCCTCCGCCGCCGCGACGGGGCCAATGGCTACCCGGCCGCGACGCCGCATCATGCGTTGGCCCGCAACGGCCACCGCGACAACGGCAACGGCCGCGTCGCCGTCATGCACCGCATCGACGGCGAAGAAGAAGGCTTCGGCGCGGGGTTGATGTAATCCCTCGCGACGTGATGGGAGTCTGGTTAGCCGCGACCCGGAGGCTTTGCGCAGGGGAGCGCTGGGTGGAGCGCGCATAACGTACGGCGCTTTCCACAGAGCGCTCCCCTGCGCAAAGCCTCCGGGTCGCGGCTAACGAAGCGATTCCAATTGCCCGTCCACCACCGCTACGCAAGTTCGCGGCCCACGACGACGATGTGCTGGCCGCGCGGCACCGGGGCGACCCACGCCTGGGCGAGGACCACGCCGTCGATGCCGGCCCGTGCGGGCCACGGGTCCATGTCGATGTGGTCGAAGTCGTGCAGGTAGCCGACGACGTCCCCCTTGCGGACCTGCGTGCCGCATTCGAGCACCGCTTCGTAATGGCCGTCGAACGGGGCGACCGTGAAGCAGTCGCGGTCCACCATCTCCAGCTTGCGTTGCGTGCCGGCGGCGTGATGGCCGATCGGTTCGATCGTCCCGCGCAACTGGCCGTTGTGAATCGCCGCCGGCACGCAACGCAAGCT
>Ga0163151_10008080_pt1 | contig 12028 bp, 9 predicted proteins | sample OliLakLV19MP5IB2_FD_145596 | JGI IMG/M metagenome (GOLD analysis project Ga0163151, IMG submission 145596) | Freshwater microbial mat bacterial communities from Lake Vanda, McMurdo Dry Valleys, Antarctica - Oligotrophic Lake LV.19.MP5.IB-2 | ecosystem: Environmental > Aquatic > Freshwater > Lake...
GATAATATGAACCCAAAAGAATTCCGATCAAAAACGGTAGGAAAATTATTGAGTATTTGGAGAATTTGATTTTTAGAATTACTAAATTTATTAGTGCGTATAAAAAGAGCAGTAAATAAATAAAAGGCAGTAAAACATTGTGGGTTATGGAAATTAAAAAAATTGGGATTGAGGAAAGGGCGAGATTTGTTGAGGTTGATTTATCGAGATACTTTTTTAGCAAAAATCCGGCCCATGGGAATAGTGCAAGAATGTACATTTCACCGGGTGCTCCCCTAACGTATAGATCGACTGCAAAGTAAGGAGATAGAATATAAATTAATGAACCGAAAACTGCGGAGGTTTTTGAGACGTGGTTTCTTAAGAATAAGTAGAAACCGGCAGCTGACAGAATGACAGCAAAACCCAGCATATATTTGTAGGAATCGGTCAGGGAAAAGCCCAGATAATAGAAAAAAGTTGCTATATAAAAAGGTAGATGATAATAGAAATTGTAATAAGGGTGGCCCAGGCCAAAGTTGAAATCAGGTACAAATCGGGGAGGGAAACCATTAACTTCCAGCGAACGGATCATTTGGTAGACATCAATAATATGGGTTTCATCATGAAAGGAAAAGAATCCGGGTTTTAGTATTGGTATTAAAATTACCAAGACAACAATCCAAATTAAAATCACCGGGTTAGAGAATAATTTTTTTAGTCGAGCCATTTTTTGAAGTATTTGCGAGCTGATAAACTCTGTTTGTTAATAGGGAAAAGTAGAATAATCAGTACCAGGAAACTTAAAACTGTCAGAACATTTCCAATTGTACGGACGGGGGTATTAATCAGTTTAATCAGGATATAGTGGCGACCAGGTTCGATATTAAAAGTTACTAGTCCTAAGCAATATTCCTGATTGCGGCAATCATCATTCCAATGATCAGTTTGCTTGCCGTCAACAAAAACTTTCATTCCAGGAAAATCAAACATCGGTGCACGTAATAGAGATTTTTCAGTGACATCTACTTCCCATGCTTTGAAGTTACTTCCAACAATAGAACTTTTGAAATCAGCGAATCCTTCTAAAGTTTCAGGGTTCATTGGGGCCGCGGAGGTTGGCGGAAGCTTGGCATAGATTGGGAGATAGTCAAAAATGCTTATTGTTAACTGTTTTTCCCAGGATTTTCCGGAAAACTTATCCGAATCATTAATATTAAACCACTCTTTTGGTTGAAAAAAAGGCAGGTACATTATAAGGCAACTGAGTAATAAAACTATGCCATATAGGGTTGAGGCTTTGATTTTCAATAACCTGAAATCTAGTTTCTCCAGGAAGAATATGCCAATTGCGCAAAGTGTTGAAAGAAGAAAAACGCTTATGGATAAGAATCGCCAGGGGAACTGAATAAAAATTAAGACGCTTTCAAAGATGGTCCATAGTGGGGCTGATCTTTGGTGGACCATAAATAAAACAATTAGCTCCAGGAAGGCAAGTACGAAAGTGATAATTGAAAGTTTTTTGAATTTCTTAAAGCTTAAGGCAGCAAGAATGATTGTTAAAGCTGTCCCGAGTACCTGAATTGGGCCCGTAGAGAGAGAAAGGCTGTCTTCTATTCCCCAAACGGAGGAATCATAACCCCAGTAATTTGAAATGAATAATTGATAGAGACTGACAAAATGCTGGCGGTAGTCAAAATAACCCCCGACTAATGTTTCCAAATGGGCATATGACTGCTCAAGAAAAACGGGCAATGTAAAGAAAGCTGCAAGTCCGATTCCTAACAATCCTCCCAGAGAGATGCTAATCAGACTTTTGTAATTTTTTTCAAGAAAAACGTTCAGCAGAATCCAGGTACCTAAAACCGGCAAGAATATTAGTGTCATTAGATTGTGGGTTATTAAAATAAGGCAGGTAGAGATTGCAAAAAAAGCGACGTTTTTTCGTCCGCCTTGTTTAATAATTTTCCAACTTGACCAGAATAAAAGCGGATAGAAAGCCAGGGTCCAGAATTCATTCAACGCGCCCCGGACATAAACATTAACGGCCTTATATGGAATATAGGTGTAGACTAAGGCGCCAATTAATGCCGACCATCTTGATAAAAAATCTTTAAGAAATAAGAACATCGTTAAAGCGGAGACTAAGAAGCCTAAAGCAAAGACAATTTTCACACTGTCAATGAACTGGAAGCCTGCTAAGTGGAATGCCTCTCCGAGATAATAAACACTGGGTGGGTAATAATTGTATTGAGGATAGCCGTATTGGTATCCCATATCAGGAACCCAGCGACAGGGAATTTGGAAGTCCTGAATACACTTGTGCATTTGGTGAATTCTGAACGCCTGCAGATCATCATGCATAGAAAAGAAGCCTGGTCTCACTAAACTGATAAACGAGGGGACGACTAAAATTAATAGCACTATCACTGGATTTTGAATAAAAAATCTAAGCACTTTTTGCATAATTATCTTGAGCCTTCAGGATTTGGGAGAACTTTAAACAGCAGCATGGCATCCTGAGCGTTCTTTGCATCTTTAGGCAGAGCTTTTGGAAATCGATAAATGCTTTCAACCTGCTCAGTCGACTTTGTGAATCTTGATTCGTTGGTCACATAAAAGGTTGCAGATTTGGATGCTTCGGCTCTTAGATCATTTGAGAGATCAGTTTTGCCAGGTTTAAAAACCACATTTCTGTTCTTATCAAAATATATCTGCAAACCGTCAGGCAATGTTCCAAAGCTTCCCTCTGTTCCGACTATAATTAATCCTTTTTTAGACTCGTTTTCCAGGAATGCGGCAATTTCAGGAAGGCCATAACCTGCTGTCCAATCTTCCAGGTAACCTCGTCTTTCGTTTTTTGGAAGCGGGGCATTTTCTATGTCTGTTATTAATTTATTAGCGAAATTTGACGGCCAAACTAACAGTACTAAAATTAAAATTAGAGCCGCTGCAGGGCGGTATTTTTTTACCTGGAGAAGTAGATTGTCTAAACCGTATGCAGCTACTATCAAAAGAGGTGGAATGGAAAAAAGCATATATCTGGCAGTGAAAGTTTGTAACAAAGCCATTTGGACTAATAGGGGACCCAAAGCTATTAGTGATAGGGCGATTAGATATTTATTCTTCTTTAAAACTCCGTAGATAATTCCCAGAACCAGAGCAATAATGACAGGATAACCCAGAAGTAAGGGCCACCATTCTATTATGTCACCCAGGTGAGGGACAAAGGGGTCAAGAGGTTTGACTAAGAGATCTGCAGGGTTTCTGACGTAATCTGAATTTCTGGCACTTAAACTGGAGAATCCGGGACCTAAGCGCAAAACATTATAGATCCCTAAAGCAGTTGCTATAGCTATGGCAAATAAACCAAAAACTTTCAAAACTCTCCTCGTTCTTCCCTTTGCGTCATAGTCCATAGTTATGATAGCCAGCGGCACCATTAGTACACTAAACATCCCAGGAGTTTTTGTTATGAGTCCCGCTCCTAGTGAGTATCCAAGTACCATAGCCAAATCAATCCTTTTATATTTAACAAGCATGAAGGCTAGGAGGATGGACCAAATGGTGAAGGCTGCCAGCATGGTATCAACAAGGGCCAACCTGTCAAAGAAGACAATATAGGGGGTAATTGCCATCAGGAATGCTGCTAGCAACCCAACTCTCTTGCTGAAAAAAAGTGAACCCAATACAAAAACTCCCGCTAAAGTCCCGAGTCCTGTAAAAACAGCCAGCATCCTACCGGCAAGTAGAGGATCAGAAATTATTTTAAAAACAGGCATCATTGTCCACATAAAGAGTGGTGTTTTGCCATCTGTGAGAGGGAGGAAACGTAAAGTTGGTTCGGCTTTCATCACCTGGGCCCAGCGGATATATATAGCTTCATCTGCAAAAATTGGCTGGTAGGTAAGGTTTGGGAGCCTAAACAAGAAATAAATAGCCAAAATTAGACTTAAAAATATGGCAGTAATGAGGTGGGAGCGGAACATTTGCACAAATCTTATTATACCTAAACTCTTCAGAACTGCTACTGAGGAAAGAATTAATTTGCTGGAGATGATTTCAAATATTTCTGTAGTAAGGAAATTTGTCAGGCCTGGTAAAAATATCACCTCCTATTTGATAAAACTGAATAACTAGTTGGGAATAAATTAGTAAGCAACCCCTATGATTTAAATATTCTGGAAAGTAATAGCTCCTGAGAGTAAATCAATAGTTATATTTTTTTCAGAATCCTCAACACTTTCGGCGCCCCTGAATGAAGCTTTATCGCCGTTGAAGACGACACTATCAAAGGCTATATTGCTAAATTTTTGATCAATTTTTGTTGATTTCAGTGTTTGTGTATTAAGAACTGCGCTATCAAGTGAGGCTAATATCCCGCCATTGCTGTCACTGCTGAGCAAAAGTAGGTACTTTTTATCAGGACTGTACATAAATTTGCTCTCTGCTCCACATGCATCTACACAGACGCCATCCGGCTCTGCAGGACCAAGAACTGTTTTGGTTAATTTTGAATCAAGATCATAAACGTTTGCCGACGATTCGCCTTCTGTATATAACAGCTTTTCATTATCCAGCCAGACAAGATTGCGCCTATAAATCCAGTTTTTGTGAGCGGTGATTTTAACTTCGTCGCTTCCGTCAATTTTTATTAGCCACACATTGGTAGAACCGGGGACATAACCCTGGAACTTTTTTTCATTTTCAAACGACTCTTCAGTCTTGGAGACAAATGCAATCATTTTGTTATCCGGAGACAGTGTCGAGTCAGAATTATAGCCCCAATTTGTAATCTTTTTTTCGGACCCCTGATTATAGACCACCAAATCCCCGGCGACTATTCTGACTGAGACATTACCAGGTGCGGGTGTCGCAGAGGGATCAGGGTCATTGTTACCGATTTGTATCTGAGGCACTACTTTTGTATTCAGAAGTCCCAAATAGTAAGACGCGGCGGAAACTATTATTATCAAAACTAAAACCCCCAAAATTGGTAGAAAGCTGCCTTTTTGTAGTTTTAACATAAAGAAATTATTTCAGAATATTAACCTGCTTACAATATCGAATCATCTTCTGGTAACTAATATTTTATCTCTGTCTGAGGCGATAATTTTGTATTTTTCTTTTGGTATTTTGAATAGATCTAATCTCCATTGGTTGGTAATCAGAACAAACTCTTCCTCGCCTTCAAGTAATCTTTTAATGCCACCATTTGGTAAGAGGGTCACGTTTTTGTTCGAATAGAAGACTGCGGCTGGGGTAAAGTCAGGGCCATCGATATAGAATTTGTGAGGAAAAACACTTGCTTTGGTAGAAAGTATTGCTTCGTCGGAGATGTAAGGAGGGATGTCGATAAATTCATACCATGATCTTTTGATTTGCAGTTGAGAATAATAAACACTTATCAAAAGCATTCCGATGGTAGTTAAGATGTTAAAAGCACCCAGATACCTTTTAAAAAATACTGATGAGAATTTTTTTGAGGAAATATAAAGAAAGCCAAAAAAGCTTAATATCATGAATGGATAAAGAGGGACCAAGTGCCAGATGTGGCCTTTATTTGAAAGTGTAAAAGGTATAAAAAAAGTTAAGCAGAACACAGTCAGGACAATTAAGCTTTTGTTTAGAGTTAAAGGACCTGCGAGAACTCCAAGAACTCCCAGCCAAAACCACTTCCCTATTCCGTTGTGAAGATATTCTTTAACAAGTTTAAAGTTTGCGAGATAGTCTGTTTTTTCTCCAACCCCAGGAGTTCCTATCTTTAGGTATCTTAAAAAGACATTTGGAGAATACCAAAGTTGGGCTAATACCCAGGGTGTTGTTATCAGCAGAAAAACTAATATCGGTTTTATTAAAATTTTGAGACTCATTTTAGAACCAAGGAAAATTATAATTAATGCAGGGATTATAGTCAGAGGGATTAATGATTTACTTAAAAAAAGGAGAGCTGCGCTTACAGAAAATGGGATCAGGAATTTATTATTCTTAGATGCTTTGACTGCAAAGTATAGTGTTGAAACAAATAAGCATGTGAGAAAAATATCCAGATTACCAGAGCGGGCTCTGAACAAATACCAGTAGGCTGAAGATAATGCCAGAGCACTTGCAAGTCCAACTGATCTTGAGAAAAGCGCTTTACCAAGTAAGTAGGTAAAGAATAAACCAAGCAAGCCAAATACTGCTGATCCAGCCCTAACTCCTAATTCATTTGTCCCTAATATTCCTTCAAAGAGTGCGATAATCCAGAACCCGACAGGAGGATGGTCTGCGTAAACAACTCCATTCCAAGAAAGTAATAGAAAATTTCCTGATTCCAGAATGTTTCGGGAGATCTCTCCGTACCAGGCCTCGTCCCATGAGCTGAGTGAGGATTGGGAAAGTTTATAAAAGTAGAGAGGAGAAAGGAGGCTTATTAAACCGAGTATTAATAAATCGGGCAGATACTTAATAAACCGGGCACTGAGTTTAGACTTGAGCATATTTTGAGTAACGACCGAGGAGATCGTTAATCCGAATTTTTAGAATATCAATTGCACCATCGTAAGAATCCCTAATCACCTGGACACGCTCAGTCCCGACATGATGCCAGTCAACTTTAACCTCTTTAATTTTAAAACCCAACTTTTTGGCAATGAAAAGTGTTTCAACATCAAAAGCGGCATTCACGGCAGCACCTTTTTTTTGCAGATGTTTATGCCAACGCTCCTTAAGAACAGGGAAAATTGATACAATCGAACGTCTGTTGAAAGCTTTGAAGCCGCATTGAGTATCTTTAAAAGGCAAGCCGAGGACTATTGTTCTGTGAAGGAAAAGCCAAATGCCATCATTTTTCTTATTACCGGGGCTCCTTTACGGCCTTGGCGGGAGCCGATGACTATGTCAAAATTCTTGTCAAAATAAGGTAGTAGTTTATCTACTTCGGAAATAGGTGTTGCCTGGTCCATATCTGTAAATAGACCAACCTCACCTGTAGATTCCAATAGTCCAGTCATGACGGCGATTGCTTTGCCGCCGTGATTGTTTTTTATTAACCGAAAGGACTTTACTCCTTTTACGAACTCCTCCACCCTTTTGACTGTATCGTCTGAGGATCCGTCATCCACAATAATTACTTCATAACTTTTTACGTTGTTTTCCAGGTAGTCGTGGATCTGAGTTAGAACTCCTGTTTTCATATTATCTGATTCATTATAGGCGGGTATAATAACCGATAACTTCATTGCTGGAGTTCCTCTTCCGGATTGTGGATTAATTTATAAACCCTGGTTCCACTTTGCTCTTTCACTGACTCTACCAAGGCCCAACCGAAGGCGGCAATTTCGAATTTCGCATTACCTACAGGATTGCAGACTTCGTCTTCGCAAACAACAAAGAGTTGGTCAGTTTTTTCGAATGGTAATTGGGCGGGTTTGTGACCATACTCATCAAGATAAAACTGGTAAGCGGCGTCATAATTGCCATTTGCGAGAAGAGCGAAATTGAAAGGCTCATTACGAGCTTCCTGAATTACAAATTTGGCAACTTCCTGGGTTCTTTGAAGTTGCCTGTTTGGCTCTTTCAATAATGGACTAATTTGCAGATTGACAATAACTAAGGCTAGAAATAATAGGAAGAATGCTCCTCGTATATATTGATTAACTTTTTTTGAGTTAAGAGAGTTTATTAAATTGACTATAGAACCGAACAGGATAAAAATTGCTGGATTTAGAAAAGAAGAATAATGATCGTAGACATTTTGTTTATAAAGAGCCAACCCCATCACACCCACCAATAACCAGACATTTAACACAAAAAAGCTGTAAATAAATTTCTTTCGTTTTATTAAATTCCAAATGAATGCACCCAATGGAAGTAGAACCAGTACAGAGACCACTATCATTAATTGGAAATTATCACCGGCAATATAGCGGTTAATTAAGTTGTCGTAGTACAGGGGCGGAATTCTTTCAAAAGTATTAAGCGGATTTAAGTTAACAGTGGTTGCCCGATCGCCAAGGAAAAATGTCGTTAAAGCACGATAGTTTTGGAAGTTATATTTGAAATCAAATATTGCCAAGGGTGACATTAAAATCAAGAAGGTAATTAATGCCAGAATGAAGCCTTTCCAAAAATTTCTACTTTCTTTTTTCTGTTTGTACTTTTCCCATAATTCGTAAGCCCAGATAGTTCCAAATATCGGAAGCAGAATTAAAGCGAGCAGGTGCATCTGGACGGCGAAGGCTAGTGCTCCTCCGGTTAGGATTAACCATAAATAATTGCCTGTTTGCCTGGACTTAAAAAGCCCGATAATTCCAAGAAGCGCGAAGAGAGGTGCGGGATTGGGGTTCCATGATGAACGGGAATAGATAATATTTACTGGCGAAAGCGCATAGAGAGTGGCTGATACTATGGCTGCTACTTTTCCAAACCAGGAACGGGCTAAGTAATAAACCAAACCTACTGCTGCGGTTCCAACTAAGGCGACCATAGCTGCTGCTGCAATGGGACTCATCCACCAAACAGCCATGGCAGTGGCCATCATATAGTAGTAAAGAGGGCCGTTATACATGTTTCCCACAGAAGTAGGAGCGCCTAGGAGTGGAAAATCGTAGTTTACTAGAATTTTTTTGACAACGAGAGCATCTCTCCCCTCATCCCCCAGAAAAGTCATGTATTCATCAATTCTGTAAAGACGCAGGAAGGCTGTGATTAGAATTAAGCAAATTACAAAGATTATTTCGAAACGATGTTTTTGGAACCAAGTCATATTTTCAAATCGGTCTTATAATTTTTGCCAGAGTTTGAGCATGTCTGTAAAGCTTTTTAAAACAACTGATAGATTTGCGCCTGTTGGAACTCCTGCGGTTCTGGCGTAGTGGTGTACTCCTACTTCGGCGAATTTGTAGCCCTTCTTCTTAGCTTTTATCAGCATTTCAATTTGCGTTACTTTTTCTTCTGATTCGATTGGCGAGATATCTTCAATAACTTTTTTCTTAATTAGTTTAAAACCACAGGAATAATCCCTAACGTTTAACCCAAGTAAAATCATGGCAAGCATTTTCCAACCCCAGGTGAAAATTCTTCTTTGGAAAGGATCGGCACGGTTTAATCTATATCCGAGGATTACGTCAGCTTCACTGGTCTTCTGAAGCATTTTTTTAATTTCTGCGAAATCGAACTGGCCGTCAGAATCTACGAACGCAACCCAGGGATATTTGGCCTCTGAGAAGCCGGTCTTAAGAGCATGACCATAACCGCGGTTTTTTGCATAATCTACTAAACGCACTCCTGGAAATTTCTTTTCCAATCCTTTTACGACTTCCGCAGTTTTGTCTTTTGACCCATCGTTAATTACCAGAAGCTCCCAGTTCAACTTTAAGGAGTCGAGAACACTAACAACTCCTTCAACTGTTGTTGCAATGCTGTCTTCTTCATTGAAGGCAGGTAAAAAAACGGATAAGTTCTTTAAATCCACTCCTATTATGCTAACATTAATGTTAAGCCTAGACAATTGCTATATTCGTCGATACTTAAATGCCTATGAATAAGACAATTCGAGATTTATCAATTATATTTTTTTCAACAGTTGCTTTAACCTTACTGGTTTGGATACCTCATATTTTGCGTTTAAGCTTTTACGGACTTAACTTTTCTGAAGGATTCAATACGATCTATCGTAATTTTGACGGAATTAATTATATTGTTATCTCAAAGAGTCTATACAATAAAGAAGTTATCTTAAGTCTGCCTCAAAACCTGGCGCATACTTATTATGCCGCGCATTTTCCTTTCTACTCAATTCTTATTTTAGTTTTTTCACCAATTCTTGGGTTTTTGAAATCTATGCTTTTCGTGTCAGTGATATCTACTGTGGCTGCGGCTGCGGCATTTTATTATTTGGTTCGAGATTTTAAATTAACTTCCCAACCTTTGTGGTTAAGTTTGGTATTCTTGGTTTTGCCAGCCCGATGGCTAATCGTTCATTCTGTTGGATCTGCTGAACCAACTTTCATTTTCTTGACAATTGCAGCAATTTATTTCTTTCTGAAATTTGAGGAAAGAAAAAATTATCTTGATATCACGCTTGCCGGAATGTTTGGACTTTTAGCGCAATGGACCAGACCTCCAGGGATATTACTTTTTATTGCTTTTGGGATTTATTTTATCTGGAAAAGTTACAATCGTAATATTGCTAAATTTATCGGACAAACAGTTCAGACTTCTTTTGTGCATTTTCCGTTAATTCTTATTCCTGCCGGTCTGTTATCAATTTTCTTTTTGTACCAGGTTACCTACAATGATTTTTTTGCGTACTTTCATAGTGGAGATAATATTCATTTAGCTTTTCCTCCGTACCAGGTTTTTAATATTGACCAGTTTTGGGTTGGAGATATTTGGCTGGAAGATATTGTTTATACTTTTTTGCTTGGGCTTTTAGCAGGGATTATGCTACTAAAAACAGAAAAATATAAAATTTTAGGGATCTATGTTCTGACATATGTCGGTGCTTCATTGTTTGTGGCTCATAGGGATATTTCCAGATATGTGTTGCCGGTGTTTCCGTTTGCTTTGATTGCTTTTGAAAAAGTTTTAACCAGCCGGGAGTTTAAAATTGTTTTTGCAATTATATTTTTGGGAATTTATTTATATGCTCAGAATTTTATTATTCAAAATGTAGCGCCTTTTCCAAGACCGGATTTATTTAACTAGATCTTTGCTCAGAATCCTCTTCGTGTTTCCAAGTTATAAAATGGTTGACTATAAAATTCCAAGCCATCACTGGAGGGATGGTCGCGAAGAAATAGAAGTTATTGTAAGCAATTGTTCTGAAACCGAGGTCGATAAAACCGGTTCCGAAAGTAACATCAAGGATTTTGACAATGCCCACTGCCATTCCGAGACCTACCAAACTCACTAACTGGAAGGTGAGGAATCTACGGAGGATACCAGTGGAATTTTTTCGGTGGCGAAAAGTCCAGGCATTATTTAACATGAAGTTACTTATGATGGCGACTTCGGTTGAGAAGCCTTTTGAAGTTGCGGGCGGGACTCCAAATTCCCAGATAAAAAATTTATAGAAGGCAAAATCGAGTAGTGTACCGGTTAAACCGACTACACCAAACTTGATGAGAGTCTTAGCCTTTCTGGTGGCTTTAAAAAACGGGAAACTGATCCCCCATTTATGAAGCCGAGCATCGATAGCATAGGTGATTACATCATAAGAATAATTAATAACTTTATTTTTAGAGTAGCCTTCAGCACGATTCTTAAAAACCAGGGGTATTTCTTTGTATTTTGCACCAGCAAGGATTGCTTCGTTAAGGAATGCGGGTTGGACAATGAATGTCGATTCTCTCCAAGGCAGGCGGTCTTTATTTATTTTGTTAAATAATTCAGGTGTGAAAGCCCTGGCGGAGTTTCCGAATTCTTTAATATTCCAGGGGCCCATTATTACGCGGGATATTAATGAGGAGCCGGCTGAGAAAATGCGCCTTGAAAGTGAGAGATTATTTTTTCCTCCGGTCACAAATCTTGATCCTATTGCCAGGTCAAAACCTGAATCAATTACTTTTACTAATCTGGGAATAATGTTTACCTCAACCTGACCATCAGCGTCAACCTGCGCTAGAACATCTGGTTTTAATCTATCGATTGAGTACTGATGGCCTTCTATTAAGGCTACGCCTAAACCTTTGCCGACACTTAGGAAATGAATTCTGGAATTTTCAGCAGCGAGCTTTTTAGAAACTTCTCCGGTTCCGTCCGGAGATTTTGAGTCGACTATCAGAACTTCTATTCGGTAACCTGGGAGATTTTTTTCCTGGGCGAGTACCTCTTCTGCAAACCGGCGGATATTTTCTTTCTCATTATAGGTAGGTAAAAGAACAACAACTTTTCTCACATTACGATTTTATGCTAGCCGCAATTAATTTACAATCAGAACAATCTGTACTACACTAAAATCTAAATCATGCGAAAATTGCTTTTAACGGGTGCGAATGGGTTTGTTGGACAACATTTGATCTCAGCTCTTCCTGATTATCAGATAATTGGAATAGTTCATAAT
>Ga0163151_10008081_pt1 | contig 12027 bp, 11 predicted proteins | sample OliLakLV19MP5IB2_FD_145596 | JGI IMG/M metagenome (GOLD analysis project Ga0163151, IMG submission 145596) | Freshwater microbial mat bacterial communities from Lake Vanda, McMurdo Dry Valleys, Antarctica - Oligotrophic Lake LV.19.MP5.IB-2 | ecosystem: Environmental > Aquatic > Freshwater >...
GGTTTATTGGTTACGCCCCTCCTGTGAACCCTGAAATTACAGTAGCGATTTTAGCAGAACACTCTTGTCACGGGAGCACGGGCGCCGCGCCCATTGTCCGCGACGTCATTAAAGCTTATTTTGAAAAATATCACCCTGAAATGCTAAAAGTTGCCAAACCTGTCGCTAAAGCAACTAATGATCCAAAAAGCGAACCAAAGAACGAGCCCAAAAATGAGCCAAAGAGTGAGCCCAAAAATGAGGTAGTCACCGAATGAGTCGGTTTACAGGAATGAATGTTGAAGAGAGAACATTTTTAAAAAGAATTGACTGGTGGTTTGTTATTTACATCTTGGCGCTCAATTTTATTGGACTCGTCAATCTTTTTAGCGCTACCCAAGGTGGCGCCTCTCACTTAAACCGCTTGTTTGCATTACAAATTATTTGGCTGATCTCAGGATGGTGCCTTTTCTCGATTGCCACTTTTTTTAATTATGACTGGTACCGCCGCTTTGCTCTCATCATTTACGTTATTAATCTAGGCCTTTTGGCGTTGGTTCCTTATGTCGGAAAATCTTATTACGGAGCCAAACGCTGGCTGGACCTTGGCTTCTCGAGCTTTCAACCGTCAGAAACAATGAAATTAGCCTTGATACTAATTCTTGCCAAAGTGTTATCAACTAAAAGCAAATCCGGCGGATTGGGCATAACTGATTTAATCGTTCCTCTTTTAATTGTCATGATTCCCTTCGCCCTCATTGTCAGACAACCTGACTTAGGCACCGGCCTCCTAGTTGCCGTCGTCGGATTTTCGATGATACTTTTTGTAGGAGTTCGCCGTTATATCGTCATACTAGCTTTAATTTTAGGTTTGTTTGGTTCAGTCCTAGCTTGGAAATATGGACTTAAAGAGTATCAAAAAAATCGTATTGAAACGTTTATGGAACCTGACAAGGATCCTCGCGGCAGTGGGTACAACAGTATTCAGTCTAAAATTGCCGTCGGCAGCGGCCGCTTTTTAGGCAAGGGTTTTCGTAAAGGCACTCAAGCACAGCTCGAATTTTTGCCAGAAAGACACACCGACTTTATTTTTAGCGTTCTCAGCGAAGAACACGGCTTTGTCGGAGCACTCACAACCATCGGCCTTTTTTCAATGTTGTTTTTTCTAGCCATTCGAATTGGCTCTCAAGCCAAAGATCGTTTTGGTTCTCTCATGGTAGTGGGCTGTATCAGTTATCTCTTTGGTCATATGGCTATTAATATTGGAATGGTTATTGGCCTCTTGCCAATTGTCGGAATACCGTTACCGCTTTTGTCTTACGGCGGATCCAGTATGTTTTCGACAATGCTGTGTCTGGGTATTATTTCAAGCGTAAGTTATCGAAAATTTTTGTTTTAGACCAAATAAGCAATTAGTTGAGATCCAGCAACTAAAAAAAATAGCGTTATTCCCCATTTTCTCTGCTGCCAAAGCCAAATAGCCGCCACAAGGTCCGCTAACGTCAGGTAAATTGGTACAAAGTCACACCAAACTGCGAGTGAATCGAGCCAGTAGGAGTCTAAGAAATTGAATTTTTAATCATCGTAAGAATTTCATCTTTACCGCGATTACCGACAAGCTGAGCGACTTCGCGACCATCCTTAAATAAAATGAGAGTCGGAATGCCACGTACGCCATAAGTTGAAGGAGTCTGGGGATTTTCATCTACATTCACCTTCATAATATTGATCTTTCCATTTAATTCCTGAGCAACTTCTTCTAATTTAGGTGAGAGTGCTCGACAAGGCCCACACCACTCGGCCCAAAAATCTACTAATATTGGTGTCAGCGAACCTAGCACGTCTTTCTCAAACTGAGAATCTGATGTATCTTTTGTGAACGATCCCATAACACCCCTCTATTAGGGGCAATCCTAACCTACGGTATTTCTTTTGTCGACTAGACCAGACCCATTAATGCAGCGAGAAACACCGTTAGATGCCTTCAATTTTGAATGCTTTTTGCCGAAATAGCATTGATGAGCGCTGTCAAAAAAATCTTAGTAGTCGACGATGACAAATCAATAGGCGATGCGCTTTCGCGCGCTTTTGCCACGAAGGGATTTGCTGTTACGATTTGTGGCAAGGCTGTCGACGCTCTTGAAAAGTTAAAAGTCGATGAATTCTGTGCTATTTTTGTGGATTGCATGCTTCCTCAACTTAGCGGCGTCGACCTGGTGGCTAAAATTACAGAAGGCAACATGAGCAGCTCCCCTATCTATTTGATGAGTGGCGTCTACAAGGATAAGCGCTATATCAAAGACGCTATGATTAAGAGTCATGCTGCTGAGTTTATCACCAAACCCTTTAATCTTGAAGATGTGTTAAAACTTGTTGTCAGCACAACGACAGATAAGACTGAGCTGTCAAGGCCTCCGCTATTCCGAGTTTTTTCTGATATCAGCGCCAATTCGCGAGATATCAGGAAGGCCATCGACTCTACTGATAGCATCCACAGTTTTGATTTGCCCATTGTGTATGGATTTCTGGTCAATAGCGGAATTGCCGGCCACCTTAATGTCGTCGAAGCCAAAGGCGATATATTTGGGATTTCTCTGCTTCCTTATAAAATAATTAGTGTTGATACCAATCACGCAAAGTCCTATCTCGGCGCTCTACTGGTTGAGAAAGGCTTCATCAATCATGAACAAGTGGATGAGACGCTTACCATGCCATCGACAAGAAAATTAGGCACCCGCCTTGTTGAAGCCAACCTCATCAGTCCCCACGCCATTTTCGAAGTCATGGCGGATCAGCTTGCTATTCGTTTGAGTAAGACGATTTACGACAGCTCCGTCTCCATCAACTTTAGTGAAAGTAAAGAGCTAAAAGATGGCCCTGGAATTGACAATGAAACTTTTAACGTACTCCTTCACGACTGGATTCTTTCTAAGATTCCATTCCCGTGGCTGAAGGCTTTTTATGTGACTTGGATGGATCAAGAAATTATTTCGGGCCCGGCCTTCTCGCTCCTCACAAAGGCCCTGCAGGCTCCGATTTACAAACGACTCCCGGGATTTGAAAAAATGTTGGTATCCGGACGAACCGTGGATCGACTTCTCACCGATGGGAATTATAACGAAAGCGATTTTTTTGTGGCCATTCACTACCTGGCAATTTTAAGAGTTATTTGCTTTGGAGCACGCGATGAAATCAAAGATTACGACGCGATTCGCGCCCGTCTCAATCGGGTATTAAAAGAAACCGACGGAAAAAACTACTTCGAGATTCTTAATCTTAGCAAAAATGCCAGGGAATCAGAAATCAAAAATGCTTATTATGAATTGGCAAAGATTTTTCATCCAGATAAAATCCCAAAGGAAGCGCCAAAAGGAATCTTTGACCTCAATCAAAAGATTTTTTCGCTGATTTCCTCTGCCTTCAATGTCATTAAAGACGCTCCATCGCGAGAACGATATCTAAAAGAACTCGATCAGGGACGTGCTGATGAGCTCCTAAAGGCCGAAGCTATTTATGAAAGAGGCAAGGCTCTCTTGAAGGCCGGCCGAGCCACCCAGGCTCTTGAAGCCTTTGCCGAAGTAGGTAAATTTAATCTCGCTAAATCAGATCTTACTTTATATCGTGTTTGGGCCATGCTTAAGCTCCTAGAGACAAATCGCGGCTCTGCCGACATTAAAAAAATTGAACAGCAGTTAGAGCAAATTCCGCCTGAAGATCGACATGATGCGATTTATCATTTTGTAAAAGGGTTGTTTCAAAAACAAATAGGTCGCACTGATGTTGCAAGAGGATTATTTGAGCGCGCCATTGCAGTAGATCCTCAATTTATTGATGCCCGACGCGAACTCAATGTTTTACGGCTAAAAAACGAAACTCAAAAAATTGATATCTGGAAGAGTGACCTCAAAGATATTGTCGGACTTTTGTTTAAATCGAAAAAGAAATAATTGTTCGTCACTACTTCTGCTTAAACATTAACATTACAAACTCTTGGCGTTTTTCATCAAAATCGTCGGGCACCTTTTCTTTACGAATGTCTTCCATTTTTTTATTGATAATTTCTCGACTAATATGTGTTTGATCTGGCAGCTGAAAATTCAAAAACTTTGAATTGACATATTTGGACGACTTTTCATGGGAAACATTCTCCTTAGACTTCACAAAGGTGTTTTCGTGACCTTCAGCCTTCGGTGCCGTACCTTTCAAAGCCTTATTAAGATTTTCGCGTAAAACTGCCGCATCGAGATGGCAATGGTGGCTCAGAAGTTCAATGACCTTTATTGGGTTAATCGGTGTTTCAACGTAACCCGAAACGTTTACGTTCATGAGATCTTGGGGTTTAAGTTTGCTGAGTGGAGAAACAACTAAAAAAATCTTGGGGCCTTCCCCCTTACCATTAATTCTTTTAGCAATTTCAATACCACTTATTTTTTTACCTTTGGCCGTCACAAAGATCACTTCGGGACGAAAGCTCAGGTATTTGTCCATAAACGATATCTTGATCACCTCGATATCAAATTTAAGCTTTCGCAGCAGCGATTCTAAAAACTGGCTTTCTTTGGGCTCCTCAACCACTAACATCACGCGTTTCATGCAATTAGTATCTCAGGTTGCTTGAAGGTAGGTCAACTTTCGAATTATCATAGAGATTAAGAGGTAAAGATTGAATTTAACTCGAGGTCGTCTCGCATTTTTTTATATTATGAAGCAAATGGTCCCAGTTTATGCGATTGGGGTTGTGGTTTTTTTATTGATCCTCTTAATGTTTCAGGTCTTAAGGCTAACCGAGTTTGTCTTAGTGCATGGTATTGGCACTTTAAACCTAATTAACATCGTATTCTATATGTCCATAAGTTTTCTGCCCGTGATTCTACCAATGAGCCTCTTATTCACCATTCTGTTTGTCTACAACCGCCTCAGCTCCGACACCGAAGTGTTGGCCTTCCACACGCTAGGTCTCAACATTTGGCACCTGTCGCTACCGGCGCTGGTGCTCTCGATCTTTGTCAGTCTTTTTTCGTTTTGGATGAGTTTTGAAGTAGGCCCATGGGGAAACCGCAAATTTGAGGTATTGATGACAAAACTTAGTAGTTCTAAAGCTGAAGCCAATATCAAGGAAGGAACCTTTTCGGAGTTTTTTGATTTTGTTATATATGCCAACAAGGTAGACGCTAAAAGTGGAGTTCTATCAAATGTATTCCTTTTTGATGAAAGAGACTCAGTAAACCCACTGACAATTATAGCTAAAGACGGAAGGTTTGGCAGAAACTCGACAGAATCAGAGCAACGAGGAGTATTGAAGTTGGACGACGGCAATATCCATCACACCAAGGGTACCGCCTACACCAAAGTAGACTTTAAAACCTACAATATTTTTCTTTCTGATCCCATCTCTATGCAATTTAAAGAAAAAACAATACACTCAATGGCCTTTTCAGAGATCAGCAAAAATATCGAAAGCAAAAAAGATGACCTAAAATTCGTTTTGAGTCTTAAGGTGGAATATCACAAACGTATCGCCATTTCTATCGCCTGTCTTTTATTTGCTCTGGTGGGTGTGGCCCTCGGCTCCAATATCTATCAGAGACAAGCCAGCTCCGGTGGACTGGTTGTTTGCATCGGCCTAATTGTGCTTTATTGGATTTTGTATATTTTGGGAGAGGGATTTGCCAAGTCGGGCACGCTTCCACCATTTCTCTCAATCTGGATTGCAAATCTTGTTTTCTTGAGTTTTGGCAGTCACCGAATGTCTAAACTTGTTCAGTAAATTGATTCTTGTTTGAGCGTGGCACCTTTCTAAATAAACACTCCGGCCAAACAAGCAGTCATAAAGGTTGCCAGGTTTCCACCGATCATAGCTTTTAGACCAAGCTTGGCAATTTCTGATTTTTTACCTGGGGCCATTAAACCAATTCCACCAATCTGAATACCAATTGAAGAAAAATTAGCAAAGCCACAGAGGGCATAAGTCAAAATAGTCATACTGCGAGGACTAATTGATTCGCTACTGCTCGCCAAATGTAGATAAGCCACAAACTCATTAAATACTGTTTTCTCTCCTAAGAGTTTTCCAGCTACCCCTATGTCTTCCCAGGGAATTCCCATTAACATGGCAATCGGAGAAAAGGCCCAGCCAAATATTAACTCGAGAGACAAGCCAAACAAACCGAAGAATGAATTCACAAATGCGATCAAAGCGACAAACGCCAATAACATAGCCCCCACGTTAAAGGCCAAATACATTCCCTCGCTAGCTCCTCGCGTAGCCGCTTCAAAAACATTGCTATCAATTTTTTCGCTTTCCTTAGGTAGGTCACCCAAAGTCTCTGGTTTACTTGTTTCTGGAACCATGAGTTTTGCAATACAAAATGAGGCAGGCGCAGATAATACGCTCGCCGCTAACAAGTGACCGGCGATATCAGGAATCTCGCCTCGTAACATTTTGACGTAAGCGACTAACACTCCACCAGCTGTCGAAGCCATCCCAGCAATCATAATGCACAAAAGTTCGGAGCGAGTCATTTTTAGTAAGTAAGGTTTTATCACCAAGGGCGCCTCGGTCTGACCCACAAAAATATTTGCAGAATTGGCAAGCGCCTCAGCTCCGCTAATTCGCATGGTGCGATACATGACCCAAGCCAGCGCTCGCACAATTATTTGCATGACACCCAGATGATAAAAAACTGCCAATAGGGTTGAGGTAAATACAATTGTCGGCAATATTTCGATCGCAAATACCAAACCGCCCACTTTTTCTCGCGAAGCCAGCGGACCAAATAAAAACGTCGTGCCAGCATTGGTAAAATCGATTACGGCATTAACGACATCATTCATTTTAATAAAGATAAAATTTAGAGGACCCGACAACTCTAAGGCGGGAATGCCCACAACTAACAGAAAAAATAATACCTGCAGCCCTATTCCCCAATAGATTGTACGGTAATTAATTCTTTTGCGATCTGAAGACAATAGATAGGCAATGCCTAACATAACAAAAAAACCAAAAAGACTCAAAACTCTCAAGTTCATTTGGATCCTGATAGCTCACGCATGCCACCTGGAAAATGCGCCGCATTTGAAAATCCTAAAGCTAGAAGCGCCTCAACGACTAGCCCAGACTCTACGCCGGTTTCACCAATTACGACAACTCGCATTTCGTTCCCAATGTTTACCCCGCGAAGTTTACGTGCCACTTCAATGTTAGGCCGCCCCTTCTCATCGATAAATTCTTTCCACTCAATGTTTATGACCCTGATGTTTGGATTGACCACACTAGGTAACGATTTCAAAAATTCCTGGGAATCACGTACATCAACGACCAAAGATTTTGCACTCGTATTCGGCCCCGCCAACCTAAGTCTCTGAATTTCTTCCTTTTCAACAATGATTGCCTTGTTCAGTTTTGGTTTCCAGCTCGGTATGCTGGGTAATGCGATTTCCGCGGCCTTAACATGTATCCACTTTGTTTGGTCAAAATAATCTTTACTTGCAAAGTGTACGTCAGTCACCCCCAAGTAGCGTAACGTCCAGGCCAACCGACCTTCTTCGCCTTTACCATCTCTACCTTCGCCAATAACAACAATAGAACTCTCGGGACCCACACCTAAACGAGCCAGCCTACGAGCCGAATGATAGAGATCCTTAACAAGTCTCCCTTTAGTCTTGGCCCCGGAATCTGTAAATTCATCCCAACTTAAATTAATGGCCCCTGGCATATGAGAAAGATTAAAAAGAAAGACAGATCTGGAATCGAGTAAAACCGTTTTCTCAGAAATTGAAAGCTCATAAACTACCGCTTTTGGTATTAAAGGTTTCGAACTCTCAAAGACTTTAGTGGGCTGAGTCTCACAAGCGCCTAATAATAATAATCCCGCTAAATATTTTTTCAATGTTCTTTCTTCATTGTTGGAAATAAAATAATGTCGCGAATGCTGGGGCAATCTGTAATAAGCATAATTATTCGCTCTATCCCGATACCCACTCCACCTGATGGTGGCATGCCCACATCTATGGCGTGCATAAAATTTTCATCCATCGGTTGGGCTTCTTCGTCGACCAAGCGTTTAGCTTCTTGCTCTTGAAGTCTAGCAAGTTGATCTTCGGGATCATTGAGCTCCGAATAAGCGTTGCCAAGCTCCATGCCGGCGCAAATCGGCTCAAAGCGTTCAACGAGGCGAGGGTTTTCACGATGGACTTTGGTGAGTGGCGAAATTTCTTTCGGAAAATCTTTGATGATCGTAGGATGCCAAATTTTATCTTCAACCTTTAAATCAAACAACTCCATTACCATCTCGCCATGAGTTAAGGGCTTCTCTAATTCCGAACCAAATTCTTTGCAGACTTTAAAAAGTTCCGCCACACTTAAATTCTCCACTTCAATACCCGCAAACTCTTTAATGGCGCCGTAAACCGTCAAACGCTTCCAGGGAGTAGTAAAATCGATCTCTTTACCTTGATAGTTGATTTTTGTAGAACCCTTTATTTTTTTAACTACGGTGGCAATTATCTCTTCAAATTGTTTCTGCTGATAATTATAGTCGGTATAGGCTTCGTACCATTCTAACATGCAAAACTCAGGGTTGTGAGTTCTGTCGATACCTTCGTTGCGAAAATTTTTTCCAATTTCATAGACTTTTTCAAACCCACCAACCACTAGTTTTTTCAAATAGAGTTCAGGACTGATTTTTAAAAAAAGCTTCATGTCGAGCGCCCGATGATGTGTCGAAAAGGGGTGGGCGGCAGCTCCGCCATATATAGGCTGAAGCACAGGAGTTTCAACCTCTAGAAAACCTTTATCATCTAAGAATCTTCGAAACTCTCGAATTATTAATGAACGCGTTTCGAAAACTTTTCTTGAGGCTGAATCCATAATAAGATCCAAATGACGGTATCGGTATTTGGCCTCAATATCTGTCAAGCCATGATATTTTTCCGGCAGGGGCTCAAGCGTCTTGCAAAGCATTTCAATATGTCCCGCACGTATCGAGAGCTCGCCCTTTTTTGTTTTAAATACAATGCCTTCGATACCAATAAAGTCGCCGATATCAATGTTATCAAACACAATGGCATCAGGCCCATTCAACTCATCAAGCTTTAAATAAACCTGGAGGTTGCCAGTTTGATCTTGAAAATTAAAAAACGCTGCCTTGCCCATCGGTCTTTTGGTCATTAGACGGCCAGCCATTCGCACTTTGGCGCCTTCCACTTTTTCTTCCGCGCTGAGCTTGGTTTCATAGAGCTCAATAATTTCACTCACCCTGTGCGTTCGTTCAAATGAATAGGGGTAGGGATTAATTTTTGCGGCTCTAAGAGCATCAAGTTTTTTTCGTTTTTCGGCACGTAGCGGATTTTCTTGCGACATTAATTTTGCCCTTTAAAAACATCCATGACACCTTGTAGAAGCGAGATGGCTTCTTTCTTGGGTCGCTGAAAAGCGTTTCTTCCCATAATGCTGCCAAAGCCACCGCCACCCGCCAAGCCTTTGACCTCAGCCAATACTTCTTCAGTAGACTTGGCTTCGCCGCCACTAAAAATCACGATACGTCGCCCGTTAAATGATGACTGAACCACATGGCGAGTGCGATCTTCTAGCGAAGCCACTCTAATTTTTTGGGCTTCATAAACTTTCTTAGCGTCTTCTTGCTCAATGTGGCTTGAGGGAGCCTTTACTTTTACAATGTGAGCACCTAATTGGCAGGCGATTTGCGCCGAGTAAGCAATGACATCTATCGCTGTCTCTCCCACTTTCGAAATATTTTCTCCTCGGGCGTAGGCCCAAATAACCACGACTAGACCCGCTTTTTTGGCTTGGCCTGCAGCTTTCGCAATTTCTTCATACATTTCTTTTCGCCGAGGACTACCAGGATAAATTGTAAAGCCAATAGCTCCACAGCCCAAACGTAACGCATCCTCTACTCCTGAAGTAAGCGCCGAAATATTAGCTTTTTCTTTATAAAGTGAGTCGGAGTTATTCATTTTTAAAATTAAGGGAATCTCTCCGGCATAATCACGAGCGCAAGCCTCGAGCGAACCAAGGGGTGCTGCATAGGCACTGCAGCCTGATTCTATGGCTAAATTAATGTGGTATGTGGGATCATAGCCATCGGGGTTGATAGCAAAACTTCGGGCGGGACCATGTTCAAAACCTTGGTCGACTGGCAAAATAACTAGCTTACCTGTGCCTTTTAGCCTGCCGTGATTCAGTAATCGCGATAAATTTGATAAAGTTCCCGGGTTATCTGATCCATACCAACTCAAAATTTCCCTTACCCTTGGTGTCATGACATCTCCTTATTATGCAATTGTTGTAGAAATATTCGTAAAGACTTAAAAAATCAAGGAATTGGGAAGTTCATTGGCACTCGCGCCTTGCGTTAGCACAACAACTAGCTACTCAACACAAACAAGATTGCATAACATTGAACAATCATGTCAGAAGAATTTAGCAAGCATAAAATTTTGGTGGTCGATGACGAGATCCTACTTGTTGAATTGCTCGCGATGCAGTTAGAGGGATTAGGCTGCCCTATCGTCACTGCAAATAATGGCGAAGAAGCACTCGAAAAATTGGAATCAAATGTTGATGTTTCTTTAATTATATCTGACGTCAAAATGCCCATCATGGATGGAATTACATTTTTAAAAAGAATTCGCGAGCGAGGCTCAGTTGTTCCGGTCATGTTTTTTTCGGCCTATGGTGATAGGGCCACACTTAAACAAGCCTGGAAGGAAGGTGCCTTCGACTTTCTAGAAAAACCCATTAACGAAGAAGACCTTGTCCGAAAAGTAAAACTCGCCCTATTATTTGGCAAAGAGTTTCATCTCACTGGGCATCTGGACAAAGGTGAAAAAAAATAGCCACCTTTATGGTCAATGGATCCATTGTTGAAAAATTTAATCATTATTGTCGAACAAAAAATATCGATACCAATCAAGTTGTTGAAAATCTTATAATGCGATATTTAGCTTCGGGAAACTAATCTATACTGGAAAAACTTTTTGGGTGGCAAAATCAAGCTCATCCATTTCTCGCGAAAATGATTGCATAAGAATCTTTGCAAAAGATATTGGCTCAATCTTAAGATCACCCAATGAAAGCGTCTCTACAGGCGTGCCCTCATTTGAGATATTAATCGCAAAGTGAATAAGACTTGAGATTTGGCTTACAGTCGCAATACTGATACTCAACTTTTTCTTGCTCAGCCATATGTCATCGCCCGCGCGGGTAAGAGCAAAAGCGATACTCTTATCAGTACATAGTTCTCTTAATCTTTCCAACGCTTGACCTGCCAGTAATCTTTGAGCGGCCACAGCAAACGAAAGATTTGCCGGAAATTTTTCAACTATAAAATGTAGCATTTTATCTGAGGAGATTTTAGCAAGCTCACGTCTGTCTTCGCCATCAACCATATTGTGTAGGGGAACATTACAGGGCCCTTGCCAAGCCACTATGCTATCGCCGCTAGGCCCAGCATTCATATAGGAAAAAAGCGGTTTTAATTGCGAGCCATCATAGGTGATTTCTTTTTCCAACCAAAAGTATTTCATAAATCTTTCAAATTTCTAAATCGCGCAGCGGACGAAACTTGAGGGCGTCATCAAGGGCTCGTTGAAAGCGCAGGCAGCTTTCACATTGGCCGCATTTTTCACTGGCTGAGTCGTAGCAAGGCCACATTAAATTAAAGGGGGCGTTAAGCTCCGTGCCTCTATGCACTATTTCGGTCTTATTTTTTTTTGTCGTATAGCTTTTAACTTTTATTTGAGTGGCCGTCGAATAAGTAAGTGACTGGTCAAGTGAAGTTAAAAATTCCTGAGTGTTATCAGGAAATGTCGTCCCCTCTTCGGCATTAAAACCCACGATCACACAACTCGCGCCCAGTCCTTCGGCAAATCCAGCCGCAACATTGATAAAAATGCCATTTCGATTTGGAACCCAAACTAGCTTGGCCGTTTTCATCGACGTTTTGTAATCACTGATATTGCAGTCTACTCCGAGTGGAACCTCGACTTCGCGATTGACCAATGAAGTTTTTGTAAATTCCTTAAAAA
>Ga0163151_10008082_pt1 | contig 12026 bp, 9 predicted proteins | sample OliLakLV19MP5IB2_FD_145596 | JGI IMG/M metagenome (GOLD analysis project Ga0163151, IMG submission 145596) | Freshwater microbial mat bacterial communities from Lake Vanda, McMurdo Dry Valleys, Antarctica - Oligotrophic Lake LV.19.MP5.IB-2 | ecosystem: Environmental > Aquatic > Freshwater > Lake...
AGGAGGTACCGGACCCCAGCGGCGAGCAGCCACGGTCAGCGTTCGCCCAGCGTTTGAGATGCTCCGTGGTTACGCTGGCCCGCACAAACGTGCATGTCCAAAATCCCTCCAGCCGTCCCACGCACACGTTCGTTCGGCCAGATCCTAGCCCGGGAGCTCGACGGCACGCACCCGCTGGTGGTGATCGAGACTGACGACGAAGCCGAGGTGCGGGAGCACCTGTTCGTCGCCATCCCCGAGAACGTGATCTATCGCCGATGGACGGCCGTGCTCGGACTGGGCGAGGGTCGACTCGCCGGTTCGACGGTGCCCGACACGGATCACCCGGCGGCTGCACTGGCGTGGCTCGCTACGAAGTCAGGCGCGGAGCGCAGCATCAACGTCTTTTACGACCTCTCGCCCCATCTGGGTGACGCGCACACGCAGCGGGCGCTCAAGGAAGCGATCGCACGGATGCGCGGGCTGTTCAGCACGATTGTCCTGGTCGAGCACGCGGGCATGCTGCCGGCATATCTCGCCACGGAAGTGAACGCGATTCAGGCGCCGTGTCCTGACGACGTCGAGCTCGAAGCGATCGTCCGCGAGACACTCCGCGATGTCGCCAAGACGCGGCGCATCGAAGCATCCGTGCGCAAGTCGACACTTGTGAAAATGATCCGGTCGCTGCGCGGATTGTCGCGTCGACAGGCTGGGCGCGTCATCGCTGCCGCTGCATGCGAGGACGACAAGTTCGACGACAGCGATCTCGGCGGCGTGCTCGAGTTTGTCGAAGCGCCGGTCTCGCTCGATGCGATCGGCGGACTCGCGCGGCTGAAGGTGTGGCTGAGCCATCGTGAAATGGCGCACGCCGACGAAGCACTCGCCTACGGACTGCGGCCGCCGCGCGGCGTCCTGCTGTTGGGCGTGCAGGGCGCCGGCAAGAGCCTCGCCGCGAAAGCGATCGCGACCGCGTGGGGCGTGCCGCTCTTGCGTCTCGATGCCGGCGCGCTCTTCGACAGGTTCGTCGGTGAGAGCGAGCGCCGGCTTCGCGCTTCGCTCGCGCAGGCCGACCGCTTCGCACCGGCGGTCCTCTGGATCGACGAGATCGAAAAAGGCTTCGCCAGCGCGGCCACGGTCTCCAACGACGGCGGGCTCTCGCGTCGCATGTTTGGCACGCTGCTGACCTGGATGCAGGAGCGCACCGCGCCGACGTTTCTCGCTGCCACGGCGAACGACATCAGCGCGCTGCCACCGGAGCTCCTGCGCAAGGGGCGTTTCGACGAAGTGTTCTTCGTCGACCTGCCGTCGCAGGAAGTGCGGACCGTCATCTTTTCGATTCATCTTGCAAAGCGCCGGCGCACGCCCGCCGACTTCCAGCTCGACAAGCTCGCCCAGCAGTCGGACGGCTTCAGCGGCGCGGAGATCGAGTCAGCGATTGAATCGGCGATGCGCGAAGCGTTCGCCGACCAGCGCCGCGCCCTGACGACGGACGACATTCTGCGCGCGCTCCGCGCCAGCCCGCCGCTGTCGGTCGTGATGTCCGATCGCGTGACCGAGCTGCGCGAATGGGCGACAGGGCGGTGCATGCTGGCGGATGGGTGAACGATCACATCTGGAAAGGTGACTGAGAAGGTGGTGCGTCACCCGACGCTCTGTGGCGACGGCAAACTCACCGCGCCCCGCGTCAACGCAAAACCCCCTCTGGCTCCCGACGCAGCATGACGCTGCGCCAAGGACCAGAGGGGGACAACAAGTTTCCCGTCTACTTCAATTTCAATCCGTGTTCAGCACGCTATCTCACGGACAGCCGCCCCAGCCTCCGAGGAGGATCGCGAGGTCTGCAGATCCCACGCTTCCGCTGCCGTCAAGATCACCTGATCCCGACGAGCCCCACTGGCCGAGCAGCACCGCGAGATCCGACGCACCGACGGCGCTGTCGCCGTCAAGATCGCCAGGGCACGGTTGAGCGGCACCGCAGTTCTGCACCACCGGGTTGGTGATGACGATGCCGAGCGCCGAGTTGTCAAAGAAGTCCCAGACCCAGCCCTGCACATCACTCTGGTCGTTCGTTCCCCAGCACACGAACTGCGCCTGCAGGTTGCCGTTCGCTCCATTGGCAACATCGTGATAGATCGCCGAGCCGCTGGGTGCGACGTTGCCGATGATCGTGTTGAAGATGTTGGTGGTTGAATTGCCGGCGAGGTTCGTACCGGTCCCGTCGTTGAAGAAACCGCCGCCGCGCACGGTCGCTTCGTTCTCCGTGATCGTGTTGCGCGTCCACGTCGTATTGGTCGCAACGATGTAGACGCCGCCACCGGTGTTGCCGGCGAAGTTGTCATCGATCGTGTTGTCCACCAGCGAGTGGCCGGAGCCGGAGATATGAATCCCGCCCGCGTCCCGCTGGCTCGAGTTGCCCTGCACCAAGTTGTTGGACACGGTCATGCCCGAACCGCCGATCTCCAGACCACCGACATCCGAGCTCACGCCCGTTGCCTGATTGTTCGTGATCTCGTTGTTCGTAAAGATCACACTGGACCCGTCGACATGGACCCCGCCGCGGCTGGCCGCGGAGTTGCCCGTCCACTCATTGCCGGAGATCGTTTGGCTGTTGCCTGTGAGATACGAACCGCCATACGAGCCATTCGTCGCCGTGTTGTCGCTGATCAGGTTGTTCGTGATGGTGCTGTTGCTGCTGGAGCAATAGAACCCAGCGTAATTCGATGATGCGTTGTCGGAGATCGTGTTACCGAGAATCTGAACGCTTCCGCCGTCGAGATAGAACCCGCCGTAGTTCGACACCGAGTTCGAGGTGAACGAGTTCGATTGAAGCACGAGCGACGCGGCGCTCGTGGCAAACAAACCGCCGCCGCTCGACGCGCTGTTCAACGCCAACGTGTTGTTGGAGAACGTCACACCACCGGTGCTCTGGAGATACACACCGCCGCCGCTGTTCGCGGAGTTGTTGTGGATGTTGTTGCCCGTGATGATGTGGCCAAGGCCGTTGATCACGTACAGGCCACCGCCTGACTGGCCGCTGCCAGCCGCGTTGTTGTGCAGTTTGCAGTTCGAAATGCGCAGCGACGGCGCTAGCGCGCCGTCAATTCGAATGCCGCTGCGCGCCGATTGCCGGACTTCGACGAAGTTCAGGAAGGGCGCGGAGTTGACGGCGAATACCGCGCCCGATGCGGCGGCGCCGCCGCCCACGTACTCGACGATGGCGTTCTGCAGAACCGATCCCGACTGATAGACACCGCCCCCGTTGTACACCGCGTCGATGGCAAGATCTGTGAACAGGATGTTGTTCCACTTGCCGGGCGACGGTGCCGGATCATTGGTCGTGAAGGTGATGGGCTGCGCCGGCGTGCCGATCGCGACCAGCGTGCCGTTGCCGAATCCTTCCGGTGAACCGACTTGGATTCCGAGCCCGTTGTTCACCTTGACGGTGACACCAGGCTGGATCGTCAACGTTGCGTCGGCCCCGACGATGATCGAATTCGTAACGATGTAGGGGCTGCCGGCAACGTTCCACGTTGTGTTGGCGAAGATCGGACCGCCGACGTTCGTCGCAGCTGATGCGACCCCTGCGACTGATGCGCACACCCCCACAATGAACGTGCTGAGCGCGCTGACAGAAAACTTCCCGCCACAAATATTTGGCGTAACCATTGAATCTTCCTCTCCTTCAAGTTGCACTTACTGATTCACGTCGCATGGCAGCTCCCTAGGCATTGCCAAAGGATCTCCCCCTGCATGAAACGACGTACGCGTGCGGCGATTAGCTCTTGACCACGGCGCGCAACGGCACATCGATGCGCGCCAATTTGAGACCGGCCAAGAGCGGGACGAACTTGCACTCCGCCGCGAGCCACGCGGCACTATCACATGAACTGAATTTTGTGGGTCTTCAGGCTTTCGTGTGGGCGACGCTGCCACGTTCCGCAGCCCGGGCTCCGTCCGCAGGCCGGCGCCAGAGAAAAGGAAGGCCATCTTTCGGGCGGCTCCGCTCGGGCTCCAGCGAGTTTGCAGCGTCATGTGGGCGCCTGACCGCCCGCCGTCGCCCTCGCATGCGCCGGACCCCTGCGGCGGCGATGCGACGGCGACGGCGGGCTCTCTTTCTTCTTTTTCAGTGGATCGCACAGCGACCAGCGCGATCGCGGTGTGATGCGTGTGGAACACGTCTGGCGTCTTCCACCCGAGCGCTGAGTGCGGATGGTGGCCGGTGTCACAGCTGATCCACCTGCGGATCTGGCCCGCGTCTCTTCCGCCGGGGCCAAGCGCCGACGGGGCTTGATCTGCATCCGGGCCGGTCGGCTACCCACACGAAAGCCGGAAGCGCCCCTTCCGCAACGGTGCCGGGGGATCGACCCTACCCGAGGTCCCGGCCGTGAAGGTGGCCGGCGCTATCTTGATCAACAACGCGAGTCCGCTGATCGAAGATTGCGTTTTCGAGAACAACACGTCTCAGTACGGTGGCGCGATATACGCACGAATCAGTTCAGCCACCATCCACAACTGTAGTTTCGTAAACAATTCGGCTCTATACGACGGGGGCGCCGTGCAAGGCCTGAATTCGGGACTCACGCTTTCATCGTGTGACTTCATCGAGAACCACGCTGGAAATCGCGGCGGTGCAGCCCATCAGAGTTCGTTGAACGCCTTGCCTAGCGAAACGGTCGTGGGATGCCTCTTTCAAGGGAACGATGCCGTCCAGGGCGGTGCGCTGTCGTACTACATCACTTCGGGGGCGCACAAGATCTCGATACTGGAGTCCGAGTTCTCGGCGAATGAGTCACCCGATGGTGGCGCCATTTGGACCAACCTCGTAAACGGCGTCGTTTCGATCGGCAGCACGACGATCTGCGGAAACGCACCACCACAAATTGTGAGTGGGTCGTGGATCGACTTGGGGGAGAACGCGATCTTCTGCGACTCAGACTTCGATTGCTCCGGTGGCGTCGGCGCCGAAGACCTTGCAGTGTTGCTTGGGTGTTGGGGTATCGGCGGCTGCGATCTCAATGGCGATGGCGTCGTCGGATCCGCAGACCTCGCGATTCTGCTCGGTGACTGGGGGCCCTGCTGACCTGCGAGCGGTCCGAACGCACGTCGGTTCCCTCGTCCCGAAGTGAAGCGGCGGGTGCCTGCTCATCGCTGGTCGGGGGACCCTCGCCGCCGATCGCTCCAGCGTTGCTGATGTCCCGTGCGGTGACTCAGGCCCGCGCCCCCACCAGCGCCGCCGCGGCCTTCAGCCCGCTCACCGCGTCGCGCGCGAAACCGTCTGCGCCGACGATCTGCCAGAGGTCGTCGACGATGTGGAACGGAGCGCCGCCGACGAGGATCGGAATGCTGCCGCACGTCGGATGCTGGCGGATCGCCGTGATGAAATCGGCGACGGCGCGCACGGAAAGCGTTGTACTCGCGCTCACCGCGAGGAGGTCAAACGACGGCTGCTGATGCTCATCCGTCAGCGCGCCGAGGATCTCGCAGGTCGGCATGTTGGCGCCGAGATACTCCGTCCTCCAGCCTTCCATCTCGAACAAGTCCGAGACCATTCGGATGCCGAGGTCGTGCAGATCACCGCCCACCGACATCGCGAGAATCCGTTGACCGTTCGCAGGCTTGCGCAGCATGCGGGCGCGCAGCTGCGCCATGATCATCTGCGTCGCGGCGGTGCAGTAATGCTCGTCGGCCACACTCGCCTCCTGAAGATGCCACATGCGGCCGATCTCGGCGAGCGCCGGCGTGATCACTGTTTCGTAGATCTCCGGAATCGTTCGACCTTCGCGCGCCGCTTCGAAGACGAGATTCGCGGCTTCGTGCTGGTTCCGCTGCAGCAGATGCAGCAGATACAGTCGAGCGAGCGATGAATTCGGAAGATCCCGCGCGATAAGGCTCGCACCGGACGGGCACGGACCACTCGATGTCGATTGCAGCGCCTGGATCGCGCTGTCGATAATGCGGACCGACAAGGTAGCCAGGTCGGCAGGAAGTTCGAGGGAACAGACCTCGCGCATGCAGTCCAGGCTGCGCTTGAGATCGGTGTCATTCACCTCGCGCGCGACAAACGCGGCGCGCGACCAGAGCGCATTCTGAACGAAGAGGGCTGGACGATCGGTCGCGACCGCCTCGGCAAGATGCTGAATACGGACGCGGATTTCTGCCTTCCACATCTTCGCGCCGTCTTGGCCGTACCGGTCGGCCATCGACGGATCCTGGCCGAAATGGAGCTCGGCGATCCATTCCGCCAACGGACGCGCCACCGCGTCAAGGGAATGAGCTCGCTGGCGATCGACGGCGTTCATGAGGGCGAACTTCGGGAAGCGCTCCGCGGCGGATTCAGCGGAGATGCAAAGGCGGCGCTTCAGCGATCAGGGTATCCCCCCGCTCGGCGCCTGTGTGCAGTGTGTCCGAAAACCTCTGTCGTTACACCGCCGCGGAAAGCCCAAGCTCGGCCAGACATCCCGACGGCCGCCCCGTGATCCGCGCGTGCCGCAGCAGGTACTTCATCACCACGATCATGACGGTCGCGTGCGACCACGTGAGCGGACTGACCGAAATGGCGGCCCCGGTATACGGATCGAACTGCTCGGCCAGGACGCCGGATGCGAGGGCCCGCGTGAGCACCCAATCCATGTACGGAATCGCTTCGCGGAGTTCGTCCTCCGTGCTGGCCCTTTCAATCAGCCATTGTGCGTACCACAGCGTGCAGATCGCCCACGGGTTGCCCGGAACATCCTGGGTGTTCTGCCGCTCGACCTGGTGGTAGTAGTCCTGTTCGTAACGGGCGATGCCGCCCACGCCGGTCTTGACCCAGAGCCGGTCGCGGAGCTGCTCCATGTGACTGACGACCTTGGGGTCGGACGCGGGCAGCGCGCCGAACGCGAACAGCGAGTACGCCGACGCGTCGATCGTCATGTCAAGCTTGTAGGTGCCATCGGACTGCGGAGTCGCTGTGCGCGCGAAGCGCCTGCTCTCCGAATCCCACATGTGGCGGATCATCGCACCGCGCATGCGGTCGGCACCTTCGTTGAACTCGGCGGCTCGATCGAACGCACCCATGTCATGCGCGAACGCTGCTGCGCTCTTGAGCGCGCCGATGGTCGACGCCACCGTGAACAGATGAACACCGCGTCGCTCCTCCCACAGATCCCATGACGGCTGCGGAAGGCCGTGATGATCGCGGTAGCGCAGCGTCCACTGCGCGGGTTCGATGATGAGCGAGTTGTAGACATCCTTCACAAACTCGACGTCGCGAAATACTTGGAAGTGCCTGCGCAGCGACCACATGACCAGCGATGTCTCGTCCTGCTGAATCGGCAGCACTTTCTGACCGTCGAGCATCCACGGATGCCAGCTCGAGGCGAGCGTTCCCGTCGGGTGATACTTGTGCAGGAAGTAACCTTCCTTGCCGATCACCTTGGCGCAGAACCGGAAGAAGTTCCGCGAGAGTTCGCTGTGCCCGGCAAGAACGAGCGCATACGCCACGAGCGCGCCGTCGCGCGGCCACATGTAGGAGTACGTGTCGCCGGCGAAGTGCGTGATGTCGTGATCGTTGGCCGCGATGATGGCGCCGCCGTTGTCGATCTGCGTGCGCAGAATGAGCTGGCTGCGCAGGTACATATCGCGAATCCGCTCGGGAAGCGGCGAGTAATCCACCGGTTCCTTGCAAGCCCACAGTCTCCAGTACGCTTCCGTGCGATCGATCATGCGCTGCGGCGTCTTCTCGCGCACCTTCTCGTTGAGCGCCTTCACTGTTGCGTAGTCATGACCGGCGGCGAGCCAGTACCAGCAGCTCGCGCTGCCATACGGCGCCACGGACACGGTCAGTCCAACGGTGGAATCCACGGAGCCCTGCGCGATCGCGTGACGGGACAGCAGACCGTCTTCAGCGTCGCGCCATGTGCCTTGGGCGTCGCCGATGCGCTTCTGGCCTGTCGCCCAATGTTCGATGCCGAAGCGCCGCGTGTCACAGCCATTGATCAGGAAGTACGTGGTGTCCTTGTAGTGGATCAGTCCGCCGGTCGTCGGGTCGTAGTTGACCGTGTCACCGACCGGCGACTCCTGCACCGACAGATCGTGATGAAAGAAAAGCCGCACGTCGCGCGGGCGGCCGAACAGATCAGTGACCGTCACCTTGCGGAAATGGACGGGACTCCAGTAGTCGACGGCGTCATTGCAGAGGAGTTCAATGCCGAGCTTCTCATGCCGCAGGCGAACCTCGGTGATGAGCGTCTCGGTCTTGTAGCGAAGATCGCGTGTCCAGCCAGCGTCATCGACCCACGCGAACTCGCCGTCGACCCAGACACCGAATCGCTGCGGATGGCCGCAGGTGTGATTCGGCATGCCGACGCGCGGCCAGTACAGGTCGCGCATGCGATACAGGTCGTCGAAGGCGACGAGCATTTCTCCGTTGCCGACGGGGATATTTCGGGGCATGCAATGGGCTCAGACCAAGGGAACCGGGGCGAGTTGGAGTAGGCGGCGTTCAGGCCGCGGTTTCGTCGTTCGACGATCCGCCCATCGCCTGGAGTCGATCGCGGACGTCGCCGATCGACTTCATTCGGATTCCGAAGTGCTCGCCAACCTTGACGGCGGTTCCGGTCCCGATCACCTTGTTGTTGACCAGGATTTCAAAGTCCTCGCCAACGATGCGGGGGAGCTCGATGATCGCGCCGTAGTTGAGGGCGATCACGTCGGATAGTGGCATGGACGTTTCCGCAATCTGCACGATGACCGGCACTTCGAGCCGGAGAATCGAGTTCAGGTCAGCGGGCATGCGGGACATATCGGCAACAGGGCCGTGGCGCATGAAGCTGCGCGGGAAAACTTCGCGGCGGTGCCCGGGGCTGGTTCTCAGACCCTCTTGAAGATCAGGCTGACGTTGTGTCCGCCGAAGCCGAAGGTGTTGTTGAGGGCGTATTCCACCTTCCGCTCCTTCGCTTTCAACGGCACAAAGTCGAGATCGAACCCTTCGTCCGGGTGATCGAGGTTGATCGTGGGAGGGAGGATGCCTTCCTTCAAGGCCATGATGGTCGCAACGCTCTCGATGCCGCCGGCGGCGCCGAGACAGTGACCGGTCATTGACTTGGTCGAACTCATCGCCAGCTGGCCGGAGCTCGCCTTGGCTCGATCGCCAAACAGCCGCCGCACTGCGGCGACCTCGGCGGCGTCCCCCAACGGAGTCGACGTCCCATGGGCGTTGATGTACCCAATCTGCTCGAGATTGACTTCAGCGTCCTTGAGCGCCATCTGCATCGCGCGGAATGCTCCGGCGCCATGTTCGTCGGGAGCGGCGATGTGATACGCGTCGCCGCACACTCCAAATCCCAGAATCTCACCGTAGATCTTCGCCCCACGGGCCTTGGCGTGCTCGTACTCCTCGAGGACGAGCACCGCTGCGCCTTCGGCGAGCACGAAGCCGTCGCGGTCGCGATCGAAGGGGCGTGACGCCTTTTCGGGCGCGTCGTTGCGAGTCGACAGCGCCTTCATCGCGGCAAAACTGCCGATGCAGAGCGGACCGACGGCCGCTTCCGAGCCGCCCGCCAAAATCACGTCGGCATCGCCCCGCTGAATGAAGTGAAATGCGTGACCGATCGAGTGGCCGGACGTGGCGCACGCCGTCGCGGTCGCCGTGTTCACGCCCTTCAGATTGTGACGGATCGAGACGTTGCCGGCACACGCGTTCACCATGAGCCGGGGAACGGTGAACGGCGAGATCCGCCTTGGCCCCGTCTTCATCAGCTTCGTGTGGCCTTCTTCGATCGTCAGAATGCCGCCGATACCGCTGCCGATCGCGACCCCACGGCGGTAGGGATCGCCTTCGCTGAAGTTGATCCCGCAGTCGTTCGCAGCTTCTTCGGCCGCGCCCATGCCAAGCAGGCAAAAGCGGTCCATGCGCTTCTGTTCACGACCATCGACGCACGCGCAGTCCCAGTTCCGAACTTCGCCCGCGAAGCGGACCGTCCAGTCCATCGTCTGCTCGAAGGCGCCGATCGGCGCAATGCCAGACGTGCCGGCCTTCATCGCCTCCCACATGGCCGGGGCGGAAAGTCCGATGTCGGACACGGCGCCAAGGCCAGTCACAACCACGCGGCGAAGCTGCAGCGTCCTCATTGCGGCTTAGGCGGTGTTCTTGTTGAGGTTCGCTTTGATGAAGTCGATCGCCTGACCCACGGTGTGGATCTTCTCGGCCTGATCGTCGGGAATCGAGGTGTCAAACTCGTCCTCGAACTCCATCACGAGCTCGACGGTGTCGAGACTGTCGGCATTCAGGTCGTTGGTGAAGCTCGTCTCGCGCGTGATCTCGCCGCGGTCAACGCCCATTTGCTCGGCAACAATATCGATCACCTTGGCTTCAATCTCAGCTTCGGTCACGGCAGCATCTCCGGGTATGAGGCCCGCGCGAAGGCGAAGCCAGAGGGGAGCGGGGGATGATAGCGGAAACGGACGAAATCGGACACTGCGCCGACGAGTCGGGTGTTGGACCGCTGCGGATCAGATGGACAGTCCGCCGTCCACGACGATGACTTGGCCTGTCAGGTAGCCCGCCTCGTCGGAACTCATGTAGCTGACTGCAGCAGCGATGTCGTCACCCTGACCGATACGACGCGCAGGAATCTGCGGCAGAATCTGCTCTTTGATCACTCCTGCAAGTGCCGCCGTCATGTCGGTCTCAATGAAGCCCGGCGCGACGACGTTCGCAGTGATGCCTTTCGCGCCGAGTTCCTTGGCGATCGTCTTGGTGAGGCCGATGAGGCCCGCTTTCGCCGCGGCGTAGTTCGCCTGACCGGCATTGCCCGTGATGCCCGACACGCTGCCGACATTGATGATACGGCCGAACTTTCCCCGCATCATGGGGCGTGCGGCGCTGCGACAGGCAATGAAGGCGGAGCGAAGATTGATGCGGAGCACGTCGTCAAAGTCTTCATCGGACATGCGCAGAATCAGACCGTCCTTGGTCACGCCGGCGTTGTTCACGAGGATGTCGAGTCGCCCGTGGGTTTCCGTGACCGCTTCGATCATCGCGGCCAGCGCGGCGCCGTCGCCAACGTCGCACGGATGCACTTCGATCGAACCCCCGGCGGCCTGTACCTCGGCTGCAAGCTCCTCGAGGGCAGGCAGTGAGCGGGCGACGCCGACGACATGGCGACCGTCGCGCGCCAGTCGCTTGGATATGGCGCGACCGATTCCTTTGCTGGCACCTGTGACGATGGCTACGCGACGATCGATGGTGAAATCCTCCGAAGTGGCGCGGACTGCTGTAGCCCCCGAGGCGTGAAAAAAACCCGCCCAAGCATGAACTTGGGCGGGCGAGATTGTAGCGGTTGGCCGGAAGGCAGCTGTCGGCTGCGAAGTGTGTACTGCGTCGTGCGGCCCGTTTACCTCGCGTGACTCACTTAAATCCGGGACCCTTCGGCGCCTTGACCGGGTTGCTGGTCGGCTTGCGCTTGCCGGGCGATCCGCCCGGGATTCCGTCGCCGCCGCCTGGATCGTCACCTGCTGGTGCAATCCCTCCACCACCTGTGTCGGAGGGCTCCTCCTTGTCGGTGAAGTCAGTCTGCGGAATTGTCACCTCTTCGTCGGGCAGCATGGCGATCTCGAGGTCTCGTGCCCAGAGTCCGAACCAGGTCGTGATCCAGTCATCGCCGGACAGAAGCGTCATCACATTCGGCGGCGTCGCGACTGCTTCGAACTCCGGCGTTCCGGCCGCGATCTCATACGACCAGAGCTGGGGCTCGAAGTGATTGGCCACGTGGAAAATCGCCAAGACACACGAGTCATTATTCGGCGCCTTGCCGCAGCGAAGGTCGATGCGCGAGACGTCTTCAGTCGCCTGGGCCCAGCCGCCGTTCTCAACGAGCTTGTCGAGCTCGACCTGATCCGGCGCGGACAGCATGCCCTTCAGGCGAGAGCTGTCGCCGCGGGCGAATGCGTCAAACGCGCTGAGCACGGCGATGCGTTCGGGATCGGTGATCGGGGCCTTGGCCTCGGGCAGGTTGACGCGGGGGTCAATGTTGAGCTGCGTCATCAGGTCCGCGATCTTCGTTACC
>Ga0163151_10008085_pt1 | contig 12024 bp, 8 predicted proteins | sample OliLakLV19MP5IB2_FD_145596 | JGI IMG/M metagenome (GOLD analysis project Ga0163151, IMG submission 145596) | Freshwater microbial mat bacterial communities from Lake Vanda, McMurdo Dry Valleys, Antarctica - Oligotrophic Lake LV.19.MP5.IB-2 | ecosystem: Environmental > Aquatic > Freshwater > Lake...
ACCTGTCGAGATAAAGTGCATTCGGATGGCGTCACGGCGCGCGCCCGTCGCTGAGCTTGGGCGTTAGCCCGCCGCATCGAGCGCCGCTGACACCCGCGATGGGCGGTGCATCTCCTCGACGCCTATGCCTAGAAGCGGGCCAATAAAAGCAACGGAGCACCCCCGATAGTGGACCAAGCGACTCACAACAAGATCGTCTCCTTCATCTGGGGCATCGCCGACGATGTCCTGCGCGACCTGTTCAAGCGCGGCAAGTACCCGGACGTCATCCTGCCCATGTGCGTCATCCGGCGCATGGACGCGGTGCTCGAGCCGACGAAGCAGCAGGTGCTCGCCACCAAGAAGATGCTCGATGACGCCCGCATCACCGAGCAGCGCGCCGCCCTGTGCGATGCCGCCGGCCAGGCGTTCTACAACACCTCCCAGTTCACCCTGCGCGACCTCAAGTCGCGCGGCAGCCAGCAGCGGTTGCTCGCGGACTTCGAGGACTACCTGAACGGCTTCTCGCCCAACGTCCTGGACATCCTCGAGAACTTCAAGTTCCGCAACCAGCTCACCACGCTCTCCAAGGCCGACGCCATCGGCACGCTGATCGGCAAGTTCCTCGATCCCACGATCGACCTGTCGCCCGCAGGCATCGACAACCACGCCATGGGCACTGTCTTCGAGGAACTGGTCCGCAAGTTCAACGAGGAGAACAACGAGGAGGCGGGCGAGCACTGGACGCCGCGTGACGCCGTTCGCCTGATGGCGAACCTTGTCTTCCTGCCCATCGAGAAGGAGATCAAGTCGGGCACCTACCTGCTCTACGACTGCGCCTGCGGAACGGGCGGTATGCTCACAGTTGCCGAGGACACGCTGACGAGCATTGCGGCGAAGCGCCAGCAGCAGGTAAAGGCCCTGCTCTACGGCCAGGAGATCAACCCCGAGACCTACGCCGTCTGCAAGGCCGACATGCTGCTCAAGGGCGAGGGCGAGAGCGCCGACCACATCGTCGGCGGCGCGGAGTGGTCCACGCTTGCGCACGATGCCTTCCCCGCGCAGGAGTTCGACTTCATGCTCGCCAACCCGCCCTACGGGAAGAGCTGGAAGAAGGACCTCGAAGCGATGGGCGGCAAGGACGGCATGCGCGACCCGCGCTTCAAGGTCCTGCACAAGGGCGAGGAGTTGTCGCTGGTCACGCGCTCCAGCGACGGACAGATGCTCTTCCTCGCCAACATGGCGTCGAAGATGAACGGCAAGTCGGCGCTGGGCAGCCGCATCGCCGAGGTCCACAACGGCAGCTCGCTGTTCACCGGCGACGCCGGCCAGGGCGAGAGCAACATCCGCCGCTGGCTGATCGAGAACGACTGGCTCGAGGCCATCGTCGCCCTCCCGCTCAACCTCTTCTACAACACCGGCATCGCTACCTACATATGGGTGCTGTCGAACAAGAAGCCCACGCACCGCAAGGGCCGGGTGCAGCTCATCGACGCGACCCAGTGGTTCAAGCCGCTGCGCAAGAACCTCGGCAAGAAGAACTGCGAACTTTCGCCCGAGGACATCGAGCGCATCAGCCGCGTCTTCCTCGACTTCAAGGAAACGCCCGAGTCGAAGATCTTCGCCAACGCCGCCTTCGGCTACTGGAAGGTCACGGTCGAGCGTCCGCTGCGCCTGCACAGCCAACTCACGCTCAAGGCCATCGAGACGCTGCGCTTCACCTCCGGCGACGAGGACCTGCGCGCCACGCTCGTTGATGAGTTCGGCGACGAGCTGTTTACCAGGTTCGCGAAGCTCGCCGCCGCGCTGGAGAAGCGCCTTGCCGACTGGGGCAGCAATGGTAACGAAGGGGACGAAAGCGACGACGAAGAGGGCGGCAGCGCGAAGAAGGGCCTGCCCGAGAAGAAGAAAAAGAAGCTGCTCGACGCCAGGACCTGGGAGCGCGACGGCCGCCTGGTCGACGTTGCCGCCAAGCTGCGCGCCGCGCTGGGGGACACGCTGTTCACCGACCACAACGTCTTCCGCGACCGCGTGGACGCCGCACTCGACAAGCTCGTGATCAAGCTACCCGCCGCCGACCTGAAACAGATTCTCAAGGCGGTGAGTTGGCGCGTGGAGACCGCGCCGCCCGTCATCGCCAAGGTGCACAAGCCCGGCAAGATCAAGGCCGACCCGCTGCGCGGAATGTTCGAGGGCACACTCGCCGGCAAAGCGGTAGTCGTCGAGTACGAGCCCGACTCCGACCTGCGCGACACCGAGCAGGTGCCGCTGCTCGAAGACGGCGGCGCCGACGGTGATGGCATAGCGGCGTTCATCCGCCGTGAGGTGCTGCCCTACACGCCCGATGCGTGGATCAAGCCCGACGCCACCAAGATCGGCTACGAAGTCAGCTTCACGCGGCACTTCTATAAGCCGCAGCCCTTGCGCACGCTGGAGGCGATCAGCGCCGACATCCTCGCCATCGAGAAAGAGGCCGAGGGGTTGCTGGATGGCTTGTTGAAGACAGGGAACGCTCGATGAAGGTTCGACGCCGGGCTCTCTCGCGTATTCATCCGAATCCTCCGGCTCGTCGGGCGGATGACCGACGAGCGAATTCTCGCGACGCTGTCGCAAGAATTGACGGTCGCGCTCGGGCGGGCGTTCAGCCTCCGCTCGCTCTATCGCCAGCCGATTGTGTCGACGCCGCCGACACAATCGTGTCAGAGCCAGCCATGAAGGACTTGGACGCGCTGTGCGAATCGATCGACGCCATCGCCGGCCGCCTGCAGAACCTTCAGGGTCGGGCCGCGCAGCAATACAAGCCGTTGGTGGACGACATCCTGCTCTCCCGCTCCCGCGACGCGAAGCAGATCGAGCACACGCTGGACGGCCTGCTCGACTTCTGCGGCCAAGAACCTGTGCTGAAGATGTTCAAGCAGCTTTGCCGCCACTATTGGGACATCGACCCCGCTGCCACCGCCTTCTACGTCAACGCCTATCGTCAGTACAGGGATAGCGAATGTGACGGAGGCTTGCCATGAGCGCTCTCCCGGCAAAGTCCGAGTTCCTGATCTACGACGCCGAGAACGGCGCGATCAAGCTCGAGGTTCGCTTTGAGGGCGAGACTGTCTGGCTCAGCCAGCAGCTCATGGCCGACCTGTTTCAGACGACCCAGCAGAACATCAGCCTTCACCTCCAGAACATCTACGAGGAAGGCGAGCTGCACCTATCGGCAACTCACAAGGAATTCTTGTCGGTTCGCCGCGAGGGCAGACGGGATGTGCAGCGCACGCTCGATTTCTACAGCCTCGACGCGATCATCTCCGTCGGATACCGGATCAAGTCTCGCGTCGCCACGCAGTTCCGCATGTGGGCCACACAGCGTCTCATGGAGTGCGAAGCTGACGGGCTGTCAGGGCAGCTCATCGGAGAGGCAACGGCATGAAGAAGCCACCCACCACCCACCGGCCGACGGCGCCGACCGGTGCCGCAGCGCAAGCGCCCATGGACGCCGCCTTTGCCGAAGTGGTGGGCATGATCCAAGCCGCCCGTGGCCGCGCCCTGCAGGCCGCGAACACCGAGATGATCGATTTGTATTGGCGGCTCGGCGACTACCTGCACCACAAGATCGAAGCCGACGGCTGGGCCAAAGGAACGGTGGTGCAACTGGCCGCCTACATTGCGCAGCGCGAACCCGGCCGGCGCGGCTTCTCGCCGCAAAACCTGTGGCGCATGCGGCAGTTTTTCCAGACCTACCGCGACGATCCAAAACTCTCACCACTGGTGAGAGTTTTGCCGTGGACCCACAACCTCATCATCCTGGGGCAGTCCAAGCGCTCGGAGGAACGCGAGTTTTACCTACGCATGGCGATCCAGCAACGCTGTGGCAAGCGCGAGTTGGAGCGGCAGTTTCGCCTCGGCGCCTTCGAGCGAGCCATGCTGAACGCGCCAAAACCCTCACCGGCGTTGCGAGAAATGCATCCACAGGCCGACAGCCACTTCAAGGACGGCTACCAATTGGAGTTTCTGGCCCTGCCCAGTTTGCATTCCGAAGCCGACCTGCACCGCGCACTGCTGCAGAACCTGGGGCGCTTCCTGATCGAACTCGGGCGCGACTTCTGCTACATCGGCTCGGAGTACCCGGTGCAGGTCGGCAACCAGGATTTCGCGCTCGACCTGCTGTTCTTCCACCGCGCGCTCAACTGCCTGGCGGCCATCGAACTGAAGGTGGGCCGCTTCGAACCCGAGCACCTGGGCAAGCTCAACTTCTACCTCGAAGCGCTGGACCGCGATGTGCGCAAGCCACATGAAAACCCGTCCATCGGCGTGCTTGCGTGCGCGTCCAAGGACAGCGAGGTGGTGGAGTACGCGCTGAGCCGCACGCTGTCACCCGCGCTCGTGGCGGAGTACCGAACGCAACTGCCGGACAAGCAGATGCTGGCGGCCAAGCTGCACGAGTTTTATGCGCTGAGTGCGCCTACAGCCGAACCGGCCGAGGACAAACCCGTTCGCCGGAAGAAGAAGGATGCGCAGGCATGATCGCCATCGAGAAAGAGGCCGAAGGGCTGCTGGATGGCTTGTTGAAGGGCGGGCGGCGATGAGCGATCTCCCGGCACAGTCCGAGTTCCTGATCTACGAAGCCGAGAACGGCGCGATCAAGCTCGAGGTTCGCTTTGAGGGCGAGACTGTCTGGCTCAGCCAGCAGCTCATGGCCGATCTGTTTCAGACCACCAAACAAAACATCGGGCAGCACCTCAAGAACATCTTCGAGGAGGGTGAACTGGCCCCGCCGGCAGTGGTAAAGAATTTCTTTACTACTGCGGCCGACGGTAAGAAGTACTCCACGAACTTCTACAACCTCGACGCGATCATCTCCGCCGGATACCGGATCAAGTCGCGCGTCGCCACGCAGTTCCGGAATTGGGCGACGCAGCGCCTGCGCGAATACATCGTCAAGGGCTTCGTGCTCGACGACGAGCGCCTGAAGAATCCGGATGTCCCCTTCGATTACTTCGAAGAGCTCACCCGGTGTATCCAGGACATCCGCACGTCCGAGCGGCGCTTCTACCAGAAGATCACCGACATCTACGCCACCAGTCTCGACTACGACCCGACCACCGAGACCAGTCTCACCTTCTTCAAGACGGTGCAGAACAAGGTGCACTGGGCCATCACCGGCCAGACCGCCGCGGAGATCATTGCCGCGCGCGCCGACCGCAAGCAGCCCAACATGTGGCTGACGAACTGGCGTGGGGCGAAGCCGCGCAAGGAGGACGCGGTCATCGCCAAGAACTACCTCGGCGAACCGGAGCTGGCCGCGCTCAACAACCTGGTGGAACAGTACCTCGTGTTCGCCGATGGCCAGGCCATGCGGCGCATGCCGATGCGCATGGGCGACTGGGTGACCAAGCTCGACGGCTTCCTGCGACTCAACGAGCGCGACATCCTCACCCACGCCGGACGCTTGACCCACGAGGAGGCGGTCGGTCACGCCACCCAGCAGTACGACGCTTTCCATCGCGAACGCCTCACCGAAATAGCCTCGCAACCCGACGACTTTGACAAAGCGGTGCGTGCACTGCCGGCGGCGAAGCCCGCACGCGAAAAGAAGAGGCGCCAGCCATGAAAGCCACCGAAGCCAAGCTGCTCAGCTTCCTGCAGAAGTCGCCGCAGTTCGTCATCCCGATCTACCAGCGCACCTACTCGTGGACCGACAAGCAGTGCCAGCAGCTCTGGGACGACATCCTGCGCGCCGGGGCGAGCGACACGATCGCGGTTCACTTCATCGGCTCCATCGTCTACGTCGAGCAGGGGCTCTCGCAGGTCACGCACCAGGCGCCGCTCTTGGTGATCGACGGCCAGCAGCGGTTGACGACCGTGGCGCTGCTGATCGAAGCGCTCGCCCGCGCACTCGGTGACGCCGAACCGGTGGACGGCTTCTCCGCCGCGAAGCTGCGTCACTACTACCTGAGCAACCCGCTCGAAAGCGGCGACCGCTACTTCAAGCTGCTGCTCTCGCAGACCGACAACGCGTCGCTCAAGGCCGTCATCAAGAACACCGAGCAGCCCAAGGAGCCGTCGCTGCGGGTGACGCAGAACTTCGCGCTGTTCACCGAGTTGCTCAAAGCACAGAAGGGCGACTTCGCGCCGGTCTGCCGGGGCCTCGCCAAGCTGGTGGTGGTGGATATCGCGCTCAGCCGCGACCAGGACAACCCGCAGCTCATCTTCGAGAGCATGAACTCGACCGGCAAGGAGCTGAGCCAGGCCGACCTGATCCGCAACTTCATCCTGATGGGGCTCGAGCCCACGCTGCAGACCCGCCTCTACGAAGAGTACTGGCGGCCGATGGAGCAGGACTTCGGACAGGAGGCCTACGGCACCCAGTTCGACAGCTTCACGCGCCACTACCTGACCGTGCGCACCGGCGACATCCCGCGCGAGCGCGAGGTCTACGAGGCGTTCAAGGACTACTCCCGCACCAAGCCCGTGCAGGATGCAGGCATCGAGGCGCTGGTGAAGGAGATCCGTGCCTTTGCCCGCTACTTCTGCGCACTGGCGCTGGGCCGCGAGCAGGACGCAGAGCTCGCCGCCGCCTTCCACGACCTGCGCGAGCTGAAGGTGGATGTCGCCTACCCGTTCCTGCTCGAGCTGTATCACGACTACGCGAACGGCGCGCTCAAGCCCGCCGACTTCGCGGCCGCGGTGCGATGGGTGGAGGCGTATGTCTTCCGACGCGCCATCTGCGCCATCCCCACCAACTCGATGAACAAGACCTTCGGCACCTTCGGCAAGGCGCTCAAGAAGGACCGCTACCTCGAGAGCATCCAGGCGCACTTCCTGACACTGCCTTCGTACCGCCGCTTTCCCGGCGACGACGAGTTCCGCCGCGACCTGCACACGCGCGATCTCTACAACTTCCGCAGCCGCAGCTACTGGCTGCGCCGGCTGGAAAATCACGGCCGCAAGGAGCGCGTGGCGGTGGACGAGTACACCATCGAGCACATCCTGCCGCAGAACCCGGAGCTGCCGGCGGCGTGGCGGCAGGCGCTGGGCGACGACTGGCAGCGCGTGCAGCAGCAGTGGCTGCACACGCTCGGCAATCTCACGCTCACCGGCTACAACGCCGAGTACAGCGACCGCGGTTTCGCCGAGAAGCGCGACATGAAGGGCGGATTCAAGGAGAGCCCGCTCAAACTAAACGCCGGGCTCGGGCAGCTCGATGCGTGGAACGAGGCCGCGATCCAGGCACGCGCTGGGCGGCTGGCGGATCAGGCGCTCACCGTATGGACCGCGCCCAAGCTCGATGTCGCGACGCTGGCCGCCTATCAGCCAGCGAAGACGCCCGTGAGCGGCGGCTACACCCTCGCCGATCATCCGCACCTGGTCACGCCCGCAATGCGCGAATTGTTCGAGGCGTTCCGCAAGGAGGTGATGGCGCTCGATGCGTGCGTCACCGAGGAGTTCATGAAGCTGTATGTGGCCTACAAGGCCGAGACCAACTTCGTGGACGTGGTGCCGCAGGCGAAGCGGCTGCGGCTCAGCATCAACATGACGTTCGCCGAGGTCATCGACCCGAAGGGGCTGTGCAGGGATGTGACCAACATCGGGCACTACGGCACCGGCGACGTGGAGGTCGGCCTCAAGTCGCTCGACGAGTTGCCCTACGTGATGGGCCTCGTGCGCCAGTCCTATGAACGCCAGATGGGCGACGGGGGGCAGGCATGATCGCCAACCTCACTCTCTACCCCGCGCATTTTGAAGAGTCGGAGTACTACGCATGGCGCTAGAACAGCTCATCGTCGCCTGGAGCCAGGACCGTCCCGCCTGGCAACGAGAGGTAATGCGCCGGGTGGCGGTTGGGGACGTGCTCTCTGACCATGATTACGACACGTTGGCAGATGACATCGTGAAGGCAAAGGAGGCCGCGGCGCCAACGTTTGGACTCGAGCAGCTCCCTCAGTCGGTGCCTGAAGCTCTCGCCGTCTGCCTCTTGAGGATCGAGAAGCTTCAACACGTCAACGCCCTGGAATCGCAGCAGCCACTAACTTTCGAGCCAGAGGGGTTGACGATTGTCTACGGGGACAACGGGAGTGGGAAGTCCGGCTACGCGAGGCTGCTGAAGCGCATCACGCGGGCTCGTCACCAGGAGGAGGTCCTGACGGACGTCTTCCGTGATACGTCCTTGGCGAAGCCGAGCGCAGCACTCTCCGTCCGGATCGGTGACGCGGACGAGTCGCTTGCCTGGCCCGAGTCATCCCGGCCGGAGCTGCAGCGCATGCTCTTCTACGATGCGGCTTGCGGCGGTGCCTACATCGCGAGTGAGTCGGACTTCCCGTACCGGCCCTCCGCACTTTTCGTCATGGATGGCCTAATTGAGGCCTGCGTGGCGGTCCGCGCGCGTATCGACGCCAAGCTGGCGGAGAACGGTACTTCGGCCAACCAGCTGCCTGCTGTCCCCGAGCAGGCGCAAGAAAGTGATGCGGGCCGGTTTCTCATGTCCCTGTCTGGGCGCTCGTCAGTCGAGGCGTTCGACACGCTGATCGCGAGGTTCGACGCAGCCAAGGAGACCATCGAGGACCTCAAGGGCCAGGAAGCGCGCCTGCGCAGTGCTGATACGACGAAGATCCGTCAGCAACTCACCCGCCAAAGCGAGAAGTTCGTAGCGCTGCGCACGCATCTTGAGAGCCTGGACGCGGCGATGGGCAGCGCGGGTCTGGTGAGGCTTCAAGAGCACCAGGCAGCGGTCACGACTCTCGAAGAGGCTGCCACCCTGCTCGCGCGGTCCTTCGAATCGGAGCCTTTGCCGGGAGTTGGAAGCTCTCCCTGGAAAGAGTTGTGGGAAGCTGCCCAACGCTTCTCGAAGCAGCACGCCTATCCGGACCATGAATTCCCGTTCCTGGGCGACGAGTGCCGTTGCGTTCTGTGCCAGCAGTCCCTGGAGGCGCCGGCTCGAGATCGCTTGGTGCGCTTCGACGAGTTCGTCCGAAATGACACGCAGATCCGACTGCAGGACGCGAAGCGCACCTACGGACAGGAGGTTGCTGTTCTACGCGACATGACAGTCTCGCCCGACGTCGTCGCGACCAACCTCAAGGATCTCGAGGACGCGCACGGCGATGTCGTCGCTGCGGTGCGCGTAACCCTTTCGAATTACGAGGCCGCGAGCAAACAGATACGCGAGGCACTGTCCAACCAGCAAGCAGTGCCCCAGATCGGAATCGACCAGGGTCCGATCATCGCCCGTCTCACGGAAGCCAGCGACGCCGCCAGCGCGGCAGCTAAGGAGCTTGGGAACCCAGACGGGATTCAGAAGCAGCTTGCGGCTCTCATCGCGAGGCGAACGGACCTCGAGCTGCTGGAGCAGATCAAAAAGTCGCGACCGGCCATCGTCAAGGAAATCGCAAGGCTCAAGGAGCGCGAGGCGCTCGAATCCGCGAAGAGTGCTGCGGCGACGACGGGCATCACGAAGAAGATTCTCGAACTCTCCGAGGAGAGCATCACCGAGGTCGTCCGTGACAGTTTCACGAGGGAGACGGAAAGGCTCCGGCTCGAACGGGTGACGATCGCCCGTACCCGCGCGGACAAGGGAGCGCTGCTCCACCAGCCCAAACTCGTCGGGGCGCGCCAGCAGGTCACGCTGCCAAGGGTGTTCAGCGAAGGCGAGCGGACGGCGCTGGGGCTGGCGGCATTCTTCACAGAGGCTCACCTCGACGGCTCGAATTCGGCGCTCATTCTGGATGACCCCGTGACGTCGCTCGATCACATCCGCCGCGGCCTCGTCGCGAACCGGCTAGCGGCACTCGCTGAGAATCGCCAGGTCATTCTGTTCACCCACGACGTGGCATTTGTTGCGGACTTGAAACGGGAAGCCAATGCTAGCGGTGTTCAAGTGTGCGAGCGGTCTGTGGCGAGAAGCCGTGCGAATGAACGCAAGCCTGGGACTTGTAGCACCGTCCATCCTTGGGAGGCGAAGGATGTCGCTGCGCGCCTGGACGACCTGCGTCAGACGATCGCCAGAATCAAAAAGGAATCCGCAGGCTGGAAACAAAGCGATTACGACGACGCCGTTTCTCTCTGGGCGGGCCACTTGTCCCAAACCTGGGAGCGAATCTTTAGCCAGGAGATCGTCGGACCCGTCGTTGCAGTTGGTGGGCTTGAGGTGCGAACAAAGATGGTGAAAATCATGGTCCGCTTTTCGGAAACCGACCAGAGGGAGTTTGAGGCAAGTTATCACCGCGTATCGCAGTGGGCGCCGCGGCATGACAGGAGCGTACTCGTAAACTATGTCGCCCCAGAAGTCGCCGAACTCGAGGCTGAACTTGGCAAAGTGGACGCTTGGTTCAAACGCGTGAAGGGTTACAAGCAATGATCGCCGGCCTCAACCCCTACCTTGATTACAAGGAGTCGGGGCTGCCGTGGCTCGGGCAGGTGCCGGGACATTGGGCCACCAATCGCTTGCGGCATACCTGTCGAATGCTCGTTAGCAACGTGGACAAGCACTCGAAAGCAAATGAAACGCCAGTACGCCTCTGCAACTACGTCGATGTTTACAAGAACGAACGCATCCATTCAGCACTGAAGTTTATGGCCGCAACTGCGTCGGCCGACGAACTCAACCGTTTCCGCATCCGCCTTGGCGACGTTCTGATTACGAAGGATTCGGAAGTGTGGAACGACATCGGTGTGCCCGCTTTAGTCGAATGCGAAGCACCCGATCTCATCTGCGGCTACCACTTGGCGATGTTGCGACCACGGGCTGGTGTCTTGATCGGTGGCTATCTTCACCGCGCGCTTCAATGCCAACCGATCGCAGCACAGTTTCACGTCGAAGCGCATGGAGTGACTCGGTACGGCCTGTCACACGGCGCGATTCAAGGCCTCGGAATCCCTCTCCCCCCGCCCGCCGAGCAGGCGGCGATTGTGCGGTTTCTGGACTGGGCGAACGGGCGGCTGGAGCGGGCGATCCGGGCGAAGCGGAAGGTGATCGCGCTGCTGGGCGAGCAGAAGCAGGCCATCATCCACCGCGCCGTCACCCGCGGCCTCGACCCTGAAGTCCCCCTCAAACCCTCCGGCATCCCCTGGCTCGGGGATATTCCGCAGCATTGGGAGGTGCGGAAACTCAAGCACACCGTCGATAGCTATGGCCCGGGTATTCAGATGGGGCCGTTCGGTAGCTCTCTCACTGATTTGCAGACCAGCGACACCGGCTTCAAGCTGTTCGGACAAGAGAACACCATTAGCGGCGACTTCACTCGTGGCGGGCGCTGGATAACAGCGGGCCAGTTTGACGGCCTACGCAAGTACGAAGTGGTAGAGGGTGACATAGTGCTGACTCGCAAGGGCAGCATCGGGAAGGCTCGCCTTGTTCCAGCGGGTGTCCGGCGCGGAATCGCAGATTCGGACACTGTGCGAGTTCGCATTGATGGTCGCCTGGCTTCCCGAGAATTTATCGTCCAGTTACTGCATTCCGCGACATACGTGCAACGACAGCTTGAGGCGACGCGGCGTGGAGCCGTGCTTGGAGGTCTGAACACAGCGACCATCGGGTGCCTTGTTCTTGTCCTTCCCCCGCTGCCGGAGCAGATGTCGCTTCTCAATGGACTCCGAGAAGAAACGAAAGACGTTGACGCGGCTATCGACAGGATCGAACGCGAGATCGAACTCCTCCGCGAATACCGCACCCGCCTCGTCGCCGATGTCGTCACCGGCAAGCTCGATGTGCGCGAGGCGGCGTTGCACCTGCCCGATGAAGTACCGCCGGACACCACCGAAGACGACGCCGACCTGAACACCGACCCCGACGCCGCCGACGAGGAGGCCGCGGTATGACCAGCGACCGTCCAGCCGACTACCTCGCGAGTCTGGTGCGCGAGCTGTGCGCATCGCCACGGGAGACCGAGTGGGTCGAGTTCAAGGCCAACGAGGCTGAGCCTCAGGCGATTGGCGAGTACATCTCGGCGCTGGCCAACGCTGCGGCCCTCGTGGGCAAGGCGTTCGCTTATCTGGTCTGGGGTGTGCGCGACGAGGACCACGCCATCGTGGGAACCAACTTCGATCCCCCCGCGG
>Ga0163151_10008087_pt1 | contig 12024 bp, 11 predicted proteins | sample OliLakLV19MP5IB2_FD_145596 | JGI IMG/M metagenome (GOLD analysis project Ga0163151, IMG submission 145596) | Freshwater microbial mat bacterial communities from Lake Vanda, McMurdo Dry Valleys, Antarctica - Oligotrophic Lake LV.19.MP5.IB-2 | ecosystem: Environmental > Aquatic > Freshwater >...
GTATATTTACACCGGAGAGGACGGTAAAAAACGCTACGTCATTCCGATGCAGGGCGTGGGTTTATGGGGCCCGATCTGGGGCTATATCAGCTTGGAAGAGGACTTCAACACGGTGTACGGTGCATTTTTCGACCACAAATCAGAGACGCCGGGCTTAGGCGCGGAAATCGCGGAAAAACCGTTTCAAATGCAATTTCAAGGCAAAAAGTTCATGGATGCCGACCATAACTTTGTTTCTGTGCACGTCGTGAAAAAAGCCGCTAAACTCAACCTCGATCCCGAACACCGCGTGGATGGCATTTCCGGCGGCACCATTACCTCAACCGGCACGGACAACATGCTGCGGAAATGTGTAAAGCCCTATCTGGGATATTTTGGAAAAGTGAAATCTTAACGTAAAACAGTTTCATCATGAGTATAGAAACGACTGCTTCACCTGAAGTCAAAAAAGAACCGCTGTTCTCTAAAAAGAACCGCAAGGTACTGACCGACCCGCTGGACGACATCAATCCCGTGACGGTGCAAATCCTGGGCATTTGTTCCGCCTTGGCAGTGACAACCCAGGTAAAACCGGCGATTATCATGGCCCTCGGCGTGACGATGGTGGCCGCTTTTTCCAACCTGATTATCGCACTCATCCGCGACTCCATCCCTGGGCGCATTCGAATGATTGTGCAGTTGGTGATCGTGGCGCTGCTGGTGACCATCGTCGACCAGTTGCTCAAAGCCTACATGTTCGATGTGAGTAAAAAACTATCCGTATTTGTGGGATTGATTATCACGAATTGCATCATCATGGGCCGTCTGGAGGCATTCGCCATGGCGCAAAAACCCTGGCCTTCCTTCCTCGACGGCATCGGCAACGGGCTGGGTTATGGAATGATCTTAGTCATTGTTGCAATATTTCGCGAATTATTCGGCTCCGGTTCACTGCTGGGTTTCAAAATTGTACCACAGTGGATGTATGATGCCGGTTACGTCAACAACGGACTGATGATGCTGCCCCCTGCGGCGCTGTTTATCATAGGGATGTTTATCTGGTTGCAGCGAAGTAGAAATCAAAAATTGATCAATGTTTCTTAAGTCGTTCAAAAATATTCAGGTATGGAACATCTACTCAATTTGCTCATCAAGTCTATTTTCGTTGAGAACGTCATTTTTGCGTTCTTCCTCGGCATGTGCTCTTACCTGGCCGTTTCCAAAAAGGTAAAAACGGCTTTCGGCCTCGGCCTTGCGGTTATTTTCGTCATGCTCCTCACAACGCCCCTCAATTACCTGATCTTGACTTATATGCTGAGAGAGGGCACCCTGGCATGGATACATCCTTCACTGGCTACGGTAGACCTCACCTTTTTAGGGTTTATCCTTTTTATTTCTACGATTGCCGGAGCGGTGCAATTGGTGGAAATGGTGGTCGAAAAATTTGCCCCTGCTCTGTACAATGCCCTGGGGATTTTCCTGCCGCTGATTACGGTCAATTGCTCTATCCTGGGTGCCTCCCTGTTTATGCAGGAAAGGGAATACAATTTTGCGGAAACGGCTGTATTTTCGGTCGGCGCGGGAATTGGTTTTTTCCTCGCCATCGTGTTACTCGCAGCCATTCGGGAGCGTTTGCAGTATTCCAAAGTACCCGAACCACTGAAAGGTTTAGGTATTGCCATGATTATTACGGGACTCATGGGCATGGCGTTTCTAAGTTTTTCGGGTATTCAATTGTGATGGGTTGGATGGTTGGAAAGGTTTGGGTGGTTTGAACCAGTAACTCCTCGCCAAAGGTTTTCAGTTCAAACCATCAAACCTTTCAAACCATCAAACCACCCATTTTTAGTAAGTCATTTTTATTCAATCCACTATGCTACCAATTATCACCAGTAGTATCGTCGTTTTTATCCTGGTTGTCGTGTTGTTTGTATTCCTGATACTGACGGCCAAAGACCGTCTGTTGCCACAAACGGATGTATCCATCATCATCAATGGCGCGGAGGATGCGCCCGTGGTCGTCAAGCCCGGCAGTACGCTGCTGACAACACTGGCATCCAGAAACATATTTCTGGCTTCTGCCTGCGGCGGCGGCGGTACCTGCGCCATGTGCATATGCCAGATATACAGTGGCGGCGGCGAAGTATTGGCTACCGAAACCAACCACCTCAACAGGCGGCAGGTGCAGGAAAAAATGCGGCTGGCCTGCCAGGTAAAAGTAAAAGAGGACATGGAAATCCGCGTGCCCGACGAGGTATTCGGGGTAAAAAAATGGGAATGTGAAGTCGTTTCCAATGAAAATGTATCCACTTATATCAAAGAATTTGTGGTAGCGCTGCCGCCGGGTGAGCACCTGACATTCCGTTCGGGCGATTACATCCAGGTGGATGTTCCCGAAATATCCATCGACTTCAAAAAGGATATGTACAATATTCCCGATAAATTCAAAGACGAGTACGACCGGTTCAATGTCTGGAGCCTGAAATCCAAGGTGGAAGAACCCTTGTTCCGCGCCTATTCGATGGCCAACCACCCGGCCGAGGGCAACAAAATGATGCTCAATATCCGCATCGCCACGCCGCCCTGGGATCGCGACAAAAAAGCGTTTAAAGATGTACCGGCCGGTTATTGCTCCTCGTATGTTTTTTCCCGAAAACCGGGCGACAAAGTGACTATCAGCGGTCCTTACGGAGAGTTTCACATCAAAAACACAGAAAAAGAAATGGTCTATATCGGCGGTGGCGCCGGTATGGCCCCTTTACGATCGCACATTTTCCACCTGTTTCACACGCTGAAAACGGATCGAAAGGTTTCATTCTGGTATGGTGCGCGCAGCAAAAAAGAAATTTTTTATGAAGAGGATTTTCGTTCCATCGAACGGTCATTTCCAAATTTCAAATTTGTGATAGCGCTCTCCGAACCGCTGCCTGAAGACAACTGGACTGGTGAAACAGGATTCATCCACAACGTAGTGTTGAAAAATTACTTAGACAAACATGCCGAACCGGAAGAAGTGGAGTATTACCTCTGCGGCCCTCCTATGATGAATTTCGCCGTATTAAAAATGCTCGATGACCTGGGCGTGCCCAAAACGAATATCGCATTTGATGACTTTGGCAGTTAAACACCACTCCACGGTTGCGGGATTTTTGCTAAAAACCCTGCTGCTGCTCTCCCTTTCCGCCTGCCGGCAGGAAGCGCCAACCTATACGCAGCTGGAAGGTAAAGCACAGGGTACGACGTTTCATATTACGTACAGGGACGCTTCGGAGCGCAATTTCTCGGGGCAGGTGGACAGTCTTTTCAGGCAGATCGACAAAAGCATGTCGCTGTGGGACAGTACGTCCATCATCAGCCGGGTCAACCGCAATGAGCCGGGCGTTGTGGCCGATGAACATTTGATAAAAGTGTACAATCGTTCCCGCGAAATATCGGAACTCAGCGGCGGCGCATTTGACATTACGGTGGGGCCTTTGGTGAAAGCCTGGGGATTCAGTTACAAAAAAGGGTTGCCGCCTCCTGATTCGACCAAAGTGGACTCGTTATTACAACTGATTGGTTTTCAAAAGATTCGCCTTGAAAACGGCGTTTTTTTTAAAACCTATCCGAGTATGGAAATAGACGTCAATGCTATTGCGCAGGGTTACACCGTCGATTTGATCGCACAGTTTTTAGAACAACAAGGCATCCATGATTACTTAGTTGAAATAGGTGGCGAAGTGCGCAGCGCCGGCAAAAACGAACGTGGTAAATTTTGGAAAATCGGGATCGACAAACCCGTCGATAACCAGGAACAGGAACGACTTTTACAAACGACTTTGTTATTGAAAAATCGCTCGCTCGCCACCTCCGGCAGTTACCGAAAATTTGTGGTGCGGGACGGTAAAAAGTATAGCCATGCGATCGATCCGGCAACCGGATACCCCATTACGCACAACCTACTCAGCGTATCGGTACTGGCCGACGACTGCGCTTCCGCAGATGCCTATGCCACCGCTTTTTTGGTGATGGGGATGGATAAAGCCATGCAACTGGCCCAAAAACAAGGACTGGAAATTTACTGTGTGTATTCCGATGAAAAAGGTGCCCTGCAAGTACAGGCTACAGCGGGGTTTTTGAAATGAGATTGATAGCGGTTGAGGAATGAGGAATGAGGAATTTAACTTATTGATTATCAATATTTTAAATAAAAAATAATGTCAAAAAAGATTGTGCCGCTCATTCCTCATTCCTCATCAACCTCTTTCCCGCAGGCTTCGCCTGGTTTACGACCACAAACCCCGCATGCGACGCCATTTTTTTGCATAAATGGACTATTGCCGGCACAAGTACCCCTGAATTGCCCGTTTTTTACGAACAGCAAACGTACACTGAAGAGCGCAAAAGCAATCAGCACCAATACAACGGTTACAAGGATCAGAGGGAGCATAATTTAGTAGTTTACGACAAAGTTAAGGAGAATCTTGTGGGTTGATGAGTTTATTGTTTACAGGTTTATAGGTTGCCACTCTATAAACGCATAAACCTATAAACTCATAAACCATAAACCCATACACCCAATCTATTTTTTCACTAAAACACATCACCATGATTTCTGTACAAAAATTACTGGAAGGAAAAAAGATCAATAAAATCTTTACACTCACCCCGGAACACATGGTTATTGACGCCCTCGACCTCATGGCCCAGAATAATATCGGTGCCGTGATGGTGATGGAAGGCGAGCGTCTGGCCGGTATTTTTTCCGAACGCGACTATGCGCGAAAAGGTATTATTCAGGGCCGCAAAGCCAAAAGCACCCCTTTAACCGATGTGATGACGCATAATGTTTTCACTGTCAGCCCTGAGATGGACATTGAAAATTGTATGCAACTTTTCAGCGACAAACGGATCCGGCACCTGCCGGTATTGGCTGGAACGGAGGTAATGGGCATGTTGAGCATTGGCGACATCGTGAGCGCCATCATACAGGAACAAAAACAACACATTGAATTCCTGGAACAATACATCAGCGGTTGAGACAGCTGCCACCCGCTTATCTTTTGCCCTATTCACTTATTACCCTGCACCTATGGATCTCCTGATTATTGTAGTTTTTATCATTGGATACACCCTGATAGCGCTGGAACATCCGCTGAAAATTGACAAAGCCGCTTCCGCCCTGCTGACAGGCGTTTTTTGCTGGCTGGTTTTATTATTCGGTATTGAAAACATGCCCGCCTTTGGCGAAATTGCGCAAACACACCCAGATACGAATTCTTACATAAAAGAATCTCTTTTTGAACACCTGGGAAAAATCGCTGAAATCCTGTTTTTTCTGCTCGGCGCCATGACCATTGTGGAATTGGTGGATGTACACGACGGTTTCCGGGTGATTACCGACCGGATTACCACTGCCAATCGCGTCAAATTGTTGTGGATCATTTCCTGGGTCACTTTTTTCCTGTCCGCCGGTCTGGATAATCTGACTACTTCCATCATTATGTGCGCCCTGTTGCGCCGGATCATAAAAAAGCAGGATAACTTGTGGCTGTTCGGCGGTTTTGTAATCATTGCGGCGAACTCCGGCGGCGCCTGGTCGCCGATTGGCGATGTCACTACTATCATGTTGTGGATAGGTGGTCAGGTGACTACTTTTAATATTATGAAAGCCACCATTTTTGCTTCGGCAGTCAGTTTGATCGTGCCTTTGCTGGCAGCCACTTATTTCCTGGGTCGCGACAAAACCGAATTGGAGCAGCTCTCGGAAGCAGAAATGAAATCCGAGCGGATTACGACGCCTTTTGAACAAAAACTGTTGTTTTTCCTCGGCGGCACCGCCCTTTTGTCGGTACCGTTTTTTAAGGCCATTACCCACATGCCGCCGTACATGGGTATTTTATTGTCGGTAGGAGTGCTGTGGTATATCACCGAGTTCCTGCATCGGGGCAAGGAGCCGGAATTGCGCAAAGAGTTTTCCGTGGCTTCCATGCTGCACCGCGTCGACACGCCGAGTATCCTGTTTTTCCTCGGTATCCTGCTGGCTGTTGGTGCTCTGGACACCTCCGGTCACCTGCATAAAATGGCGGAAGTGCTCAACAGCACTTTCGGGAGTATCTATGTCATCAACACGATGATCGGATTACTTTCTGCTATTGTGGATAATGTTCCCCTGGTAGCGGCCTGTATGGGCATGTACGACATGACGACTTATCCGCCGGACCACGATTTCTGGGAACTGCTGGCCTATTGCGCCGGCACGGGCGGCAGTATTCTCATCATCGGTTCTGCTGCCGGCGTAGCCTCTATGGGTATCCTGAAAATCGACTTCCTGTGGTATTTGAAGCGCATTTCCGGGTATGCCTTGATCGGTTACCTGGCGGGTATAGGGGCGTATTATTTGCAGCATCATTTTTAAAGTTATGAGTTATGAGTCATTCTTCCTTCAAAATTATAGCCGAAATACCCGCCAGTTCTACAAAAGGGCGCGTGACAACCCTTATACCCAGTTCGTCGAACTCGTCGCCTTCCACAACCACAGTCCATTTCCCCTTGGGGAGTTGGATTGTTTTGGCCTCTTTGTTGCCGTTAAAAATCACCAGGATATTTTTCCAGCGGTCGCCATTGGCATGATTGGATAGTTGGTAGGCGATCAGGTTTTTGTCGGGTACATCTAAAAATTTCAGGTGGGTTCGGATCAGTTCGGCGCTGGGCATCCTGAAAGCCGGATGGGCTTTTCGCAGGCGAATCAGCCGGGAGAAATAGTTGTGAACGGAGACATATTGTGTTTTGCGATTCCAGTCGATCTGGTTGATTGAATCAGGTGACTGGAAGGAGTTTTCCACCCCTTGTTTGCTGCGCAACAGTTCCACCCCGGCGTGCAGGAAAGGCACGCCCTGTGATGTGAGTACCATCGCTCCGGCTAATTTGTGCATCCGGATGCGCTCGGCTTCATTGGCATCCTGGCAGGAAATGGCAAGCCGGTCCCACAGGGTGTGGTTATCGTGGCAATCCACATAAGTAATCGTCTGGAACGGTTCTTTGGCCCAGGGCGCTTTGGAATAATTGACTTTGCTGTAATCCACTTGCGGGTGCAGGGTAGATGCGACGATACCGAATTTAATACTTTCTTCCTGATCGGGTCTGCCGCTGACAAAACCCCTTTCTTCGTGTTTGAATACCGAGCCTTTAAGCGCATCGCGAAAATCATCGCTGAACGCCGCAATGTGGTCGAGCCGGTGGGTGTTTGCCTTCAGGGCGCGCATGGAATCGGGCAGCGGACTGCTGCCAGCTGTCCAGCCTTCTCCGTAAATAAAAATAGTCGGGTCGATGGCATGTAAATCAGCACTGATAAGGTTCATGGTTTCAATATCGTGAATACCCATTAGGTCCACCCGGAATCCGTCGATATGGTATTCCTGCACCCAGTACCGGAGTGATTCGATCATGTATTTCCGCATCATGGCGCGTTCGGACGCCGTTTCATTGCCGCAGGCCGAAGCGTCGGAGTATTTGCCGTCGGCATTTTGCCTGTAATAATAACCGGGTACAACGCGGTTAAAAACAGATTCGGTCGTAGAGCCGGTGTGGTTGTACACCACATCCATAATGACGCGAATACCATTGTTGTGCAGCGCCTGGATCGCTTGTTTGAATTCGCGGATGCGCACCGCGCCGTCGGCGGCATCGGTGGCGTAACTGCCTTCGGGGACGTTGTAGTTTTCGGGATCATAACCCCAGTTGTACTGCGGCGTTTGCGCCGGCAGGCTTTCATCCACAGAAGTGTGGCGGTAATCGAATACCGGAAGCAAGTGCAGGTGGGTGACGCCCAATTCTTTCAGGTGGTCGACTCCGGTGCTTTGATCCCCGGCATTCGTCGTGCCCGTCTCGGTCAATCCGAGGTATTTGCCGCTGTGCCGGATGCCGGAACTAATGTGCGACGACAGGTCGCGCACATGTAATTCGTACAATATAATATCTGTAAACGCCGCTTGTGGAGGTCGTTTATCCGCAGCCCAACCGGCGGGATTGGTGCCGGAAAGATCAAGAATCATACCGCGGCGGCCATTTACGCCAACGGCTTTGGCATAAGGATCAGGGGTTTCGGCCAGCCACTGTCCACCGATTCGGACTTGTACGGTGTAATATTTTCCCTGCATATCGCCTTGCAGGGAGATGCTCCAGACACCTTGTTTGCCTTTTTTCAAGGGCAGGGTTTGCAGCGGACTACCGCCTGAACCGTGTTCGTACAGGTGCAATTGTACCGCTTCGGCAGGGGGCGACCACAATTTAAAAACGGTACCGGAAGGAGACCAGTTGATTCCGAGGTCTTTGCCCGTATAAACCGGATATTGATCATAAGATAATGGAGCAGAAAGGCCGGATTTGGCCCCGCGGCAGGCTGTCCAAAGCAGAACAACCACAAACAGAATACTAAAAATACAGATCGTGCGCATGGACAAAGATGGAATGTAAATGCGAAGTTAATACCGTTTTCCAATCGGATGAAATACCTGCCAGCTGTGCCAGAACTCCTGATAGGCATTTACTTTTTTCAGGTTGGCTTTTTTTGTCTCGCCGGAGTTGAGTGCCCGGCCTGCCAGGTCATACTTTTCGTTGCTCCCAATCAACGTATCATTTTGCAGGATAAACCTGGTATCGGCATCCGGGCGTTCAAAAGCGGCAAAACTATGTCCGTCAGCCGCCAGCGCGAGCACGACCGGGGTTTGTCCGACGGTTTCATGGATGATTCGTTCTTTTACTAATTTATTCCAGTCGAATGCTGTCGATTCATTGCCAATTTCAATGCCGACCACCCATGATTTTTCTTTCCAGGAAAGGCTGTCCGTACGGGTCAGGTCGCTTTTCCCCTTTCCACTTTCATAGTCTTTCATGTGCTCATACGATTCGGCATAGGCAGCATCGGGCTGCATGACTAAACTTTGCGGGTACAGATGAAGCCATTGACCGAGCGTCATTTGCCAGCTGGTCATTTCGGGCAAAACGGAGCCTTTCAGGGGGCCTGCGATGGCTACACCATTTTCCTGTCGCCACCAGCTATTAGTGGAAGCATCTTCAAACATGGCATTGAAATGATCCATCCCGACTAAGCGAAACTGTTCAGGTTGCCCATTTACTTCGGGCAAAAAAACGCGGCCACTTCTGCAAACATTACAATAAGTCACCATAACAGCCTGATTTCCAAGCACATCTCTTACCTGGTGGTGATAACCGATAAACTGAATCGGATAGGCTTTTGCCACGCCATTTTTTTCAATTCCAATGACCAGGCGGTTGGAATCCACTTTGTTCTCAGCGGCATTTTTCATCAAAACCGCATTGGGCTGATAAAACATATGATCCGCTGACATTTGAAAATTGAATACATATATCAGGGCCGCCAGCGCTGTGAGGGCAAGGGCAGGCAACCATTTGTACCGAAAGGTCGATTGAAAGAAAGACCAGAAGAGCAACAGCGCAAATACGGCACGAAAAGCCAAACGCCAGTGGTAGAGAAAATAGGCGAGCTCAATGCTTTCCATCCGCTGGCTGCCGGGCATGGGCAAGATGAAAAAAACATTGGCCATTTCAAAAATGGCCCAGGCGATCAGGGTGAGGTAGAATATTTTTTTCATGTGGCGTGTGTCCGAACCCTGTTTGGATACTTTTTGTACATCTGAACCCTGTTCGGATATTTTAGCAGGCCTGTGATACCAGGCAGATGAGCAGGCAAAGGAATGTGCGGCATATCGGAAAAATGAACCGCGAAGGTACACGCAGAAACCGCATCATGGAATTAAAAAAAGATTAGATTTATCCTCAATTCCAGCTGATATGCTCCGGCATATCCGAAATAATTTCGTAGACATCGCCTTTGTTGTACATCACGCGGCTCCAGAGTTGGCCGGGTTGCAGTTTGAACAGGTAATTGGCGTCCATCGGGGCAGTCATCCAGGAGCCGATTTCCATTTCTTCTATCAACTGGCCGGAAGACCAGCCGGAATAGCCAACAAAAAACCGGATATTTTCAGGTTTTATGAGTTCGGATGCGATCAAAAATTTCAGTTTATCAAAATCGCCGCCCCACCATACGCCGTTGGCTACCTGTACGCTTTCTTCCAATAAATCGCCCACGTTGTGAATGTAATGGAGCGTATCTGTTTGTACGGGGCCGCCATAAAACACTTCGCAGTCAAAAGTGGGGAATTCAGCCATCAGGTCATTCACCTTCATGTCGATACTCTTGTTGAGGATGAATCCGACGCTGCCCTGTTGGTGGTGTTCACACAGCAGTATCACCGCTCTGTGAAAATAAGGATCGAGCATAAAAGGATCAGCCAGCAAGACTTGTCCACTTTTCACGAGAGATTGTGTCGCCATATATCGTACTTATTTGTGTCGGTACGAAAGTAAAGGTTGGTTTTGGAGTCTCCAAATTTTTTTACCAGTTGTGGGTGTTTTTGTGTTTTAGGCGCTTTGTCTTTGGCTACTGTGTGTAGATTGGACGTTACCACCTCAAACCATCAAACCGTCCAAAACACCAAAATTACAGCGCCTCCGTCAGCGCATCCTTGTTAATCTTTCGAATCAAGCCGCGCAACACAGCGCCTGTGCCCACTTCGACGAAAGTGGTAATGCCGCCCGCGATCATATTTTCAATCGTCTGCGTCCAGCGAACGGGCGCGGTGAGTTGCGACACTAAGTTTTTCCGAATGTCATCCGGCGAAGTCACCGGCAGCGCATGCACATTTTGGTATACCTGGCACATCGGGACGTTGAAAGCCGTGGCAAGAATGGCCTGTTCCAGTTCATCCTGGGCGGGTTGCATCAGGGGCGAGTGGAAAGCGCCGCCAACCGGCAATACCAGGACGCGTTTGGCGCCTGCTTCGGTCAGTTTCGTTACCGCTATGTCGATGCCTTTTCTGGAGCCGGAAATCACCAACTGGCCTGGAGAGTTGTAGTTGGCCGCTACAACTATTTCATTTTCAATACTTTTACAAATCTCTTCCACCAATGCGTCTTCCATACCCAGCACGGCAGCCATGGTGCCTTCTGTCAATTCGCAGGCTTTTTGCATGGCAAAAGCGCGCTGGCTGACTAAACGCAAGGCGTCTTCAAAAGAGAGCGCTCCTGCCGCGCACAAGGCGGTGAATTCGCCTAAAGAATGGCCTGCTACAGCGGACGGCTGGAACGCCGAGCCCGCTATCTTAGCCCGAATGATGCTGTCGAGAAACACCGCCGGTTGGGTCACTTTTGTCTGTGTGAGTTCCTCTTTCGTACCGCCGAACATGATATCGGTGATGTGCCAGCCGAGTATTTCATTCGCCTGTTCAAACAGGTCCTTTGCGTGGGTATTGCGCTCGTACAATTCTTTACCCATGCCTTCCGACTGGGAACCCTGTCCGGGGAAAACGTATGCTTTGTGCTCCATTGGATTGATAAATAGTTATCCGTTATTAGTTATTGGTTATCCGTGTTGATACTCAAGCATTTGTAAAGAATTTAAGCAAAACTAATTTTGCACACTTACTGAAATGGTTTGTTCAAAACTTGAGTCAGGCGTATAAAGAAGAAGGCAAAAGTAGGAAAGTAGATATGAAATCCCGCCATTGCAATGCTGCATTTATTTTAGTATATCAGGCAAAACAGTTTAGATTAAATTCTTTACAAATGCTTGAGTATCAACACGGATAACCAATAACTAATAACAGATAACTACTTACAAAAACATACTTTTCAGAGCCGTCCAAAGCAGCCCCTTTTTGGTTTTATCGGGCGCCAGTACCGAGAGCGCATCGGCAAACAACCAGGTGACACCGTAAAAAACAACCGGCTGAAAAGCGGGCGCCTCTATGTGCAGGCCAAGTTGTTGGGGTGGAATACCAAAAACCAAAACCTTTTCTGCGGGTTTTATACGCAATGTGGCGGCCATATCGACAGGTTCTCCAGAAGGTATTTCGGCAAAGAGCGTGTCGCGTTCCAGGTTGAGTTGGGCCGCTGCCAGCACTTTTTTCAGAAAATCCAGGTTTTCGGCCTGTGCAGGTTCCGCTGCGGCCAGTATCCAGA
>Ga0163151_10008091_pt1 | contig 12019 bp, 11 predicted proteins | sample OliLakLV19MP5IB2_FD_145596 | JGI IMG/M metagenome (GOLD analysis project Ga0163151, IMG submission 145596) | Freshwater microbial mat bacterial communities from Lake Vanda, McMurdo Dry Valleys, Antarctica - Oligotrophic Lake LV.19.MP5.IB-2 | ecosystem: Environmental > Aquatic > Freshwater >...
GAATTTAAGGAATCGCTCCCTATCGACCAGAGCGCCAACAACGATTATGCGATTGTGACCAGTCGAATTCACGCGCTTCCAGTGCCCTTGTAGACCACCGGATAGCGCGGCCGGGGGGCGGGCCGATAGCCTCGGGCCCGCCCACGGGGATTTCCGCGGGGTTTGGGCGGACGCACCGGCGAGTCCAACTCCGCCAAAATTCGCCCCAGGTCGCGCTGGACACGCGCCGGCGACAATTGGCGGCCAGGCATCGGGGGCTTCTCCCACGGCCGGCGGGTGTCGCGTGCCGCTGGCAGGGCCAACAACCGTTGCCAGTAGGCCAGGATCACCAACCAGGTCCAGCGCTCTTCCCGGTCGGTGTGCCCTAAACGCGTGCTGGTCCAGGTGAGTGAATTCTTACAGAACTGATGCAAACTCTCCAAGCACACCCGCCGCAGATACACCTTCCAGAAGGTGGGCCAATCCATAGCGCCCGGCCCGCTCCAGACCCACCACAACGGGCGCTGGCAACGGAGCGTGCCAGTCGCATTGAATTGCTGCACGCGCAGCAAACACAATGGGTGGGTGGGCCAGCGGCGTTCATGCACGTTCAGCCACACTTCCAGTGTCGTCCAACTCCCGTCCGCCTCTTCCAAGCGATACGTGCGCGCCGCCGCCGGCAGGCTCGGCGGGTCATTCAATTTCAGCCGCGGACCATGCACCGGCGGTCGACCCCGGGCGCCGGTCGGTGCGGCGGGCGCAGCATACAAGACGCGATTGCTTTTGACCCGCACCAACGCCTCACACACGCCCGGTTCCACCTGCTCCAGCACGGCCTCCGTAAAGTACTCGCTATCGGCCGTGAGAATGAAGGGCGTGGGACTCAACTTCTTCAGGTCGGCCACCTGTTGCGCGCCCAATTGGGTCGGACTGATGGTCGTCGGAATCCGGCGAATGTCGGTCACGCCGATCCATCCGCCCGTGGGATGCATCCCACGTCCCAACAACGAATACTGATGCCCGATCGCTTGACCGTCGGCGCCATGCACGAAACCGCGATCCGCCACGCTCGGGGCGTTCGGGCGGGGATACGGCGTATGATCCAACGCCCACACGGCATACCCCGCGACTAAAAAATGTTCCTGGGTCGCGGCGGTGCGGACCAACAACGACCGCACGGCGCTGGTATCCACCCGTGTCCGTTCCAGGCCCTTATGCACCGAACTGAATTTGCGTTGCATCCCCGCCGCCAAGCTCACTTCCACCGCCGACCGCGCCCCAGGGCTTTGCGTGATGGCATCCATGATCTCGAACGCCGCATCCCGACTCGGGTGCAAAATCTGGTAAACTTCCCTGCGAAACTGGTTTAGGGCCTGGTGATTGAGTGATGTCATTCCCCAAGTATTACGCCAGTTTCATTTTTATGTAGCCTTTCTGTCTAAACTCGAGTGTCAACAATTCGCCGGTAAATCATACTGACCCAACCGGGCATTGCATTGACGGAATAAGTACATGGATATGCATTGGAGCGGCGGTCGGGGCGGCAATAGCCTATGGTGCTCAGGTTCACCGAAACACCGAAAACGGCTTGTCAGGCATCGAGGCCCTAACCACCGACATCAGTCTGTACGAAGTTGGAACGGGCGCAGTCTTAGGTGCAGCCGCCGTTGCCTTGGCACCGGTCGCGATTGCGGTGGCTGGTGAAGCGCTTGCGGCTACCGGCGCCGCTGTCGGTTCGGCACAGGTATTTGCCGCCGGCATGTCCGTGTCTGCTGCTGCTGTTACAGCAGCGAGCATAGTCTATGGGCCTGGGACAGGTAATTTACAGGGTGTGGTCGACCGAGGTTTCGGGGGAAGCACTGGCCTATATGACGATTTCAGCACAACTCTTAGACAAGGTTTACCATCAGGCACTCAGGTCGCATTTCGAGGCAGTGTAGTGACTAATCGAAGTTGGATGACTGGCGCGCCATTTGATGGTAGAGGAGCAGGAACAAGCGACTTGGACATTGCATTACTCGGTGACGATGTGATGTCCATGTGGTCACCCAGTGCCTTCTATCTGCCTGGGACAAATTCGATGCCACTAAGCGATATGACGCCGCAGGTAGCGCCCGCGCTCAACGGTCTCCGGCTTCAGTTGCAGAGCCTGGTTGGCCGACCGGTCAACTTCCAGGCAACCACAAACAGCTTCTTGGAGCTCCGACGTATCTTTCTTAACCAGGGTTACGTCGGCATGGAATGATCGGCTGGAGCGATCTCAATGAAATATTTGAAATACTGGTGGCGGTCCGACTCTGTTGTCGACCCAGAAACCACAGGTGGAACATACTATGTCGTCGCGTACGATGCCCTGGCGCGATACATATTGGTTGATGAGTTCAACGGACCAGGAGAACACGTGGGACGAACTAAGTTTGTCTGGAGGTTCAATAGGCTAGCCAAGTCTTACTCATACTCTTCCACTGGCGTATTGCAATACTATCAGGTGTATAGGTACGGCTGGTTGGGTAATCTTTTGGGTGTAGTGAAATATCTTCCAGATGGTACCTTGGTTCAAATGGAATCGAGAGATCTGTAACATGAAAACAGATGTAAGTACGCGGGAGCCAAGGCACTTCCCAGGTCTAGCGGTACTTTGCAGATTACCTGTGGAGTTTAGCGCTTTGCAGACAGCGCAACAGTTAAACACAGCAGGCAGGGCCTCGTGAGAAGCCCTGCCCGGTCGCGCTGTCGCCGCGCGGCGCTCGGGTCGCGCTCCCGCGTTGCCCTACCCTCCGCAGCGGCAAAGAAAGTTTAGCACCATTCGGCGGTCGCCGGCCCGGCACGCAAAACGCCCTGGGCGATGTGTGGCAGGAAACCACCTACTACACCGGCTACAGCGGCGACGGCGCCATGCAGGGCGGCATTGATGACGGCTCAAACACCGGCGCCACGGCCACGGGCCCATCTTTGAACTACAGTGTTTACTTCCAGATTACCGGCACCTATTATGTCTTTGTACGTGCCTTGGGGACTGGCCCGCTGTATACCGAGAGTAACTCCGTTCACATAGGACTGAACGGCACGTTGGTCACGACCAGTGACCCCTGGGGCATCAACAGCTTCAACTCGACTGGATACCTTTGGTATTCGACACGTCTAGGTGTACCCACGACCATAAACATCCCCACACCGGGTTACTACACAATCAATGTGTGGATGCGCGAAGATGGGGTGGTCGTTGACAAGTTGTGGCTGAGCACCAACAGCGGCGCCGTGAGCGACGGCAGCACGAGCGTGGGGCCGGCGGAAAGCGCGCCGCTGGCCTTCCAGGAGAGCGGCGGCTCGGTGGTGATGGAAGCCGAGAACTACACCGGCCGGCTCCCCGGCCAGGGCGCGGCGGCCGGCGCGAGTTGGTCTACGACCACCACCCCGGCGGGCTACGTGGGCACAGCAGCCGTGCAGACGGCCAACTCGGGCGTGAACACCGGCCTGAACCAGAACGGCCCGGCCCTGCTATACACCGCCCAGTTCACTACGACGGGCACCTACTACGTCTACGTGCGCGCCATCGGAGGGGATGGGAGTGGCGGTTCCGATTCGCTGCACGTTGGCGTCAATCGGGCGCCGGCCAGCGCCGCCGGCTTAGGGCTGACCGGCTTTAATAACACGGCGTATACGTGGTATGGACTCACCAACGGCGTGTCTACCACGATCAATATCCCTGCCGCAGGCCTGTACACGTTTTATCTGGCGATGCGCGAAGATGGTACGGTCGTGGACCGGATTTGGCTGAGCACCAATCCGAACGCCATTGCGGAGGGCAACACGGGCAACGGGCCGACCGCCAGCACGCAAACCACCACGACCGTGCAGCCGCAGGGCGGGCTGCTGACCAACATTGCCGCCGGGCGGCCCGTGACCCAGTCGAGCACGTACCCCAATGCGTACAATCCGATTCCGGAGAAGGCGGTGGACGGCAATACCGACGGCAATTTCGCCAACGCCTCGGTCACGCACACCAACGCCGAGCTGCAGCCGTGGTGGCAGGTGGACTTGGGCAGCAGCGTGCCGATCCAAACCATCGAGCTGTGGAACCGCACCGACTGCTGCGGCACGCGGCTGAGCAACTTCTACGTCTTTGTGTCCGACACGCCCTTCGCCAGCAGCACCGTCACCGGCACGCTGGCGCAGGCAGGGGTGACGAACTACTTCTGGTCGGGCGCGGCGAATGCCGTGACCACCACCTTCCCAATCACCCGCTCGGCGCGCTATGTGCGCGTGCAGTTGACCAGCAGCGGCATCGCGCTGTCGCTGGCCGAGGTGCGCGTGCTGGTGCCGGGCAGCAGCATCAAGACCTACTACGCCGCCGGCGGGCAGCGGATTGCCGAGCGGGTGCTGGCCAATGGCACCAACACGCTTTACTACCTGGCCGGCGACCACCTGGGCAGCACCAGCGTGACGACCTGCGGCAGCGGCTGCGGCACGGCCGGCGCGCTGCTGGCGCGGCAGCTCTACTACCCCTTTGGCTCGATACGGTACATCACCGGCACGGCCGTCACGGACTATGGCTTCACCGGGCAGATGCTGGATGACACCGGCTGGATGTATTACAATGCCCGCTACTACGACCCCGTGCTGGCGCGCTTCACGAGCGCGGATACGATGGTGCCAGGAGCGGGCAATCCGCAGAACTTTAATCGCTACGCCTACGCACTCTCCAATCCACTTAAGTATAGCGATCCTTCAGGCCATTGTCCCGCGCCGGCTGTTGATTCTGGTAATGTCATTTGTATTGATCTCTTCATAGCGACAAGCAAGATCTTGTTGGGCTCGGGCAACGGCGATGGTCGAGGTCCTGATCCGGACTCAGCTTTGTCCGAATCCAGAGGCTTTGCCTATATCTATTTGGATGACCAAGGTTTAATGACCGGATGGGAGCAGCATATTTCAACGTCGTGCACCGTTGCGGGCTGTGTCGGTCCATTCCCGGAGTACGGATCGTTCAACATAGCGCAGGGCGCTAATGGCGATATTACGGTCGACTGGACGCTGGTCAACGGAGTTGCCGGCGCAATTAGAAAAGCCGATGAAGTAGCCAAGAGTTATCGTGACTCAGACAATCCAGCGGAAAGAGTGGCGGGCTTTGGCGCGGAAATTGCGATAGCACTAGGGAAGGCCGCCGTTGGTCTTTCTGGGATGGATGCGCCGATTAATGGAACATTGGTACTCACTGTCGACCAAGGCGCAATATACAAGGTCAAGAGCCTGGAGCGAGATCCGTACCCAAGCCTGAGTTTCTACCAGTACGATAATGGTGTCATGGTGAAAGATTTCCAGCGCACAGAATGGCCGTCTGGATGGCCTAACGTCGGCCTGCAACCCTGGGTTCCTAGAGACACCTATCCGTGACCGCGACGACATTAGCCAGGGCGGTTACAAGAACAGGATGATCATGGCCTCCCCATCCAACCGAGCAAGTCTAGCGCAGATCGTACAGCTCATCTTGGTACTGGCAACGGGCATAGCTATGGCGTATTCGGGATACTTGTTCCTTGGTGAGAGCCTAGTCGACATTGGGCTAAACGACTTGTCGGAGTCGCCATTGGCATGTCTGTCGCTTGTCTCAAGTGCATTCCTCCTCGTCGGCGGCGGCATGAGTATATCGAAACGACGGCATGAAAGTTGGGTATTGTTAATAGGCGTGGGGTTGGGATGGCTCTATTGTGGTCTGATATTCCTGTTTGTGCCGATAGTGCTCTTTACCTTCCAATTACCACGCGTTCTCCTTTTGTTTTTCGTTCCATGCCTCCTATTGTCTATAACAACAGTATCCACCTTGCGGGTTGTGATCGCCCGATGAACCTGCACAGACGAGGTTGTAAAGCCCAACAAACCTGCAATTAAGTTGGCATCCATTACTTCGAAATCGAACTGGTGGAAAAAAGCAAAAGGCGAGCCCGAACCAGTTGCTCAGCCGGTCTCGCCTTACGAAATGGTGTGCGCGGGAATAGTTGAGCCCGGAAGTCCCGCGCGTACGTGCGCGTGCAGCTGACCAGCAGCGGCATCGCGCTCTCGCTGGCCGAGGTGCGCGTGCTGGTGCCGGGCAGTGCGATTAAGCAGTATTATTATGCCGGCGGGCAGCGCATTGCCGAGCGGGCGCTGGCGAACGGCGCCAACACGCTGTACTACCTGGCCGGTGACCACCTGGGCAGCACCAGTGCCACCACCTGCGGCAGCGGCTGCGGCACGGCCGGCGCGCTGCTGGCGCGGCAGCTCTACTACCCCTTCGGACAGATACGCTACATCACCGGCACACTGCCGACCGACTACGGCTTCACCGGGCAGATGCTGGATGACACGGGCTGGATGTACTACAACGCCCGCTACTACGATCCTTATCTTAACCGGTGGACGCAACCCGACACGATCATACCAGAGCCGGGCAACCCGCAAGACCTGAACCGCTACAGCTACGTCCGCAACAACCCGCTACGGCACACGGATAGCAGCGGACACTGCATTGATGGCCTAACGACTATCCCCTGCATAGTCTTTCTTACAGCTGTTGCCGCTTTCGCTGGCGCAGCGGCCTACCATCAATTCCACGTATCTGGCCGCTCATGGTGGGAGTCCCCTGAGGATGCTCAGGCTACCTTTAACGCCGGACATCAGGCCTCGACATTAGCTCTGGCCGTCGACTTGGTAATCCTGACCGGCGGAGCAATACTGTGTCGTGATGGCGACTGCACCAATGAGGTGCGAGCTGGACTAAACACGGGTCAGCAAGCGAATGCACCCATCCAATCGGCCTCGCCGGCTAACGCTCTCATGAGCGAGCTAAGCCAATCCGGAGTCAAATTCAATCCAGCTCAGTTGGTTCGCATTACGCGTGCCGCGAATGGTCAGATTACCTGGTTAGAACAGGGAGGAGAAAAGGCCGGCCTCACTCACATTCTGAACAATCACGCGGCACAATTTGCCGATCGGGGAATTTCAGCATCGCAAATACCTGACTTGCTGATGAGGGCCTTGAACCAAGGTACCGTTATCGACCAAGTCAGGGGGGGAACTATATACCAGGTGATCTACAATGATATTGTCCAACGCATAATGATTGTAACGGGATCCAATGGGTATATCGTCACGGCGCATCCGTGGTCACCCTAGCGTGAATGTAATGTCAACGCGTATAGAACTTCTGCCGGACTACTCAGCGCATCCGCTGTGGACCGTCGAGCCAGGTACTTCAGGTCCATTGGATCCAAGACGGCTGCCTTTGCGTCCCCAGACACTCGCCCGCCTCCTTGCGTGGTCCGATAAGTACGATGCCCAGTTGGACTTAAACGACCCCGTGAATTCTCCCTTCCTCGATGGTCCGGAGTTGTACGAGTTCGAAGCTGAGGGCATTCGCCTATGGCTATTGCTTCGGGGGGAGTTGTCGCCTGATTACGAGGTTGGCTATTTCAGCCAAATATTACAGAAGCATTTACGGCATCCGGACGAACTAAGACTAGATCTGGGAAACCAATAAACTAACAGGACAGAAGGTGTCCAGTGCGATATTTGCGGCCCTGCTGAACACTGCTAAACGTGGCCGCCAGATTCAATAATCACAGTCTGACGAAGGTACCCACATTTCGCCAATGTCTGGTTTGCGTATGAAGCTCGCCCGTGAGTTTAGCGCTTTGCAGACAGCGCAACGGTTAAACACAGCGGGCAGGGCCTCGTGAGAGGCCCTGCCCGGTCGCGCTGTCGCCGTGCGGCGCTCGGGTCGCTCTCCAGCGTTGCCCTATCCTCCGCAGCGGCAGTGAAAGTTTAGCACTATTCGGCGGTGGCCGGTGTGGTTATTTCCTGCTGTACCACTCTTCGCAACTGCTCGACCAATTCGAGCCGGGCCGCCTTCACTAATCTTGGCTGCGCCAACTCGCCGGCCAGCTTGAGCAGCGTCGTGCGCGTGGCGGCGGTCGCATCAAGCGCTGGCGCGACCTCAACCATCGCGCCGCCCACCATAACCCGCTGCTCGACCTGGGCCATGGCCGTGAAGTAGTCTTCGGCCACCGTGCGGTCGTGGACGCGGGCATAGATTTGGGTGGAGTTCAGCCGCTCATGCCCTAGCAGCTTCTGCAGCGACGTCACCGGGCAGCCGGCGTTCAGCAGCTGCGTGGCGAAGGTGTGGCGCAGCATGTGCGCCGTCACCTTCACTCCGGCCCGCTCGCCGGCATATTTGATCCGGCAGTGGATCAGGTCTTTGGTTACCGGCTCGGCCCGGTAGAGAAAGACGTGATCGCTCGGCCCGCTGCCGCGCGCCGCCAAATACGCTTTCAGCGCCGAAATGGCCGAATCCGCCAGGAAAACAGCCCGATCCTTGCGCCCCTTGCCCTGGCGCACCACCAATTTCCGCGCGGGCAGGTCCAGATCGGCCAGGCGCAGTTCTTCGACCTCCCCCAACCGCAAGCCGCCCTGCCAAAGCAGGTAGAACGCGGCCCGATCCAGCAGCGTATCACGCCCCGCCACCCGCAACGGCGGGGCAGCCGCGCGCCCGTCCAGGTCGGCGCGGACTTTGGCGATTTGCTCATCGGTCAGGAAGCGCGGCAAGCGGTCGGGTTCCTTCAAGCACCTTACGTGCAGCAGCGCCTGCGGCACTACTCCGCCCTGGTCTTGCAGGAATAGCAGGAAGCCGTGCAAAGTGCGCACGTCGCTATTGATGCCCTGCGGCGCCACGTGGAGCGCCAGCCGGTGGTCCATATAGTCCAGCAGGTACTGGCGTTTGAGATCAGCCAGCTCGTGGACGCCGCGCTGCTCGACCAGCCAACGCCACAGCCGCGTGTGGTGGCTCCAGAAGTTCAGGATCGACTGTCCGCGCCGCGCCGGACGCCAGCCGGCCTGGCGCAGATGCTGGAAGCGCGTGAGCTGTTCAACCAGCCACGCCGGCAGCCCGGCCTGATAGCGGGCCAGGTCCGGGTCGCTGAACGTCACCGCGTGCTGGCCGCGCCGTTGGCGCAGGAACTGGCCGAACTTCGTCAGGGCGTTGCGCCGGAGGTGGTTCCACGCGGCGCTGGTGTTCTTGGCCAGCACATAGTCCAGCGCGGGCTGGAAGTCCGTGGCGGGATTGAGCGTGGCATGCGGCTGGAGATAGAACCCGAGCACATGCCCGGCCATCGGCAGATAGAGCATCCCGATCAACCGGTCACTCGCCCCGCTGCTGACCAGCCACGTGTAATATTCTTCGAGCAGGCGCACGTTCTCGGACGGCCAGGTTGTGGTCGGTTGGGGCTTGCGCTCAGCCGGCAGCGCGCGCGTGCGCTTGCCATAGCGCAGGCTGCGGTCGTAGCGCTGGGCGGCCGTGAGTGTGTTCACTGCCAGCCTTCCAATTGCTCACTGGCGGCGAAGTAGTCGGCCTGCACCTGGCGGTCGTTGGCCGCCACATAGCCCTGGGTGGTCTCCAGCCAGGCGTGACCCAGCAGCTTTTGGATCGTGGTCACCGGCACATCCACGCTGAGCAGATCGTTGGCGAAGGTGTGGCGCAAGCGGTGGGCGGTGAGCGTCACCGCGGCCTGCTGCCGATAGCGCATCAAGCGCTTGTGAATGGCGGTCGTGGACAGCCCGGCGTGCAGGTAGCTGAGAAAGACAAACTCACATGCCACCTGGGCGCGTTCGTCCAAGTAGGCGCGCAGCGCTTGCACCGCCTGCGGCGAGAGATACACCGAGCGCTCCTTGCCCCCCTTACCGCGCGCCACCAGGCGCGGCCGTTCTTCTTGCGCATACAGATCGTTGAGCTTCAGGCCGGCCACCTCGGCGATGCGCAGACCGCAGCGCAGCATCAACAGAAACATCGCCCGGTCGCGGGCCTCGGTGATGACGGCGAAGAACTGATCCAGTTGCTCATGCTGCACGGGACGCGGCAGGCGCTTGGGTTGGGCCAGCCCGTGGCGGTGCGGCAGCACCGGGCAGACGAGCGTGGGCTCGTCGTCGGATAGGAACGCATACAGCGACTGGATGGCGGCGAGGCGGCGGTTGATGGTCGTGGGTCGCCGGCCCTGCTCCGCCTGCGCGATGACGAACTGGTCCACGTCGTGGAAGGTGACTTGGCCGGGCGGCTTGTCTCCAACGAGGGCGGCGAACTGCTTGAGGTCGTACTGGTAATCGCGCCAGGTGCGGGCGGCGCTGTTGCGGCGGCGGGTCCAGTTGATGAAGCGCTCGATCTCGGCTAGCATGAGAAACCTCCTGTGAAAGTAGGGTGGCTCGGAGTGGCATCCACCATTCTACTTTCCAGGAGGCTCGCGCTACCCGCCTGGGAAGTCGCTAGATCTGGTTAAGATAAGTGATCCGCGCTGGGCCGCTTCACGAGCGCGGACACGATTGTGCCGGGTGCGTTTAGACCGCAAAATTTCAATCGCTACGCTTACGTACTCAACAACCCACTCAAGTATACAGATCCTTCGGGACGTTACTACTGTACAGGTGGAGGACTCGATGCAGCCGCTTGCACTGCTTGGGTTGAGAGTATGCTACTTGATCTGCAAAATTCGGGGACAACAGGAGCTGATCTGGTAAAACTCTTTCGAGCAGGCGATGCCAAACTGATGGCAGAGATGATTAGAGTCAGTCGTTGCTCCGGTGGCAATTGTCTGGTCCCTCACCCCGGATTCCAGTTTGACTTCACTAATCCTCTCGTTTCGGGGGGGATGGCAGCAGGGAATACTCTGTCTCTTAATAAGGACTATGCATCGGGTCCCGTGGGTAAAGGGGCTCTTGCGCTCATCGGGCATGAGTTGACACATCTTGTCAAGCAGGATACGGACCGATACAGCACGCGTGGCGAGGCGGAAGCGTATGCTAATCAAGCACAAATTCTCATTGACTTGGGGGAAACTCCGGATCAAATTTATATCGACGCGTCGAACACCGACCTGACCAGTGCGACGGACTTGGCTGCATTCAAAGAGAAGCTGGTTAATTGGGCGCTTAGTTTGCCAGACGCACGCGGAGTGCTAAGTGCAATCGTCTATCGGCTTTCTCCTACTGGAGCTCCGAGTACGAAAACGACGCCATTTACACCCAAACCAGGACAAGGGCCAACATACCGATGAAGGAGAAGACGAAGAGGTCGGTTCTCACAACAATCTGTGTCCTGAGTCTGGCTTTGCAGGCGAGCTGCCAAGCTTATGCACCGCCCCTGCCTTGGACCGGTGCAATGCGGATTGCGACCGTGGCTGGTTACGATTACCCACGGAGGCCAGCGTTGTCACCAAACGGCGAGCAACTCGCCATATTGGGGGCCGAGAGGTTCGATACGGCGACCGGCCAAGTCATGATTTGGGACAAAACCAGTGAGAAATTGACGCCCATCGAAGTGAATGAAGACAGATACTATGTCACCACACTGAGTTGGGACTCAACGTCCACTCGCCTGCTGTTTGGCGATTCGAGCAACGCCGCGATCTATGATGTGACCAGCGGAACTGTTGAACCACTAAACGATGGCTCAGAAGCATATGTTGCCATTTGGGGGCCGCTGGACAATCAAATCACGAAGTTCATCTTGAAACCTGCGAAGGATGACCCGGATCAAGTCAAGCGAGTAGAAATCCTGAATCTGGACGACTCCAGCGAGGAGTATCTCTTTGCGCTGGACTGGGGGGAAGCCGCTACGGTTGGGGGCCTGGACTGGTCCCCAGATGGCCAACGATTGATCTTCTCTATGGTGGCGCCCGATATCAAAAGCGGCAATCAGGACATCTACATTTTTGATCGTCAAACTCGCGAAATACAGGCCCTAGTAGTTACGAACGCTGCCGAAACCGAACCCCACTGGTCGCCCGACGGCAAGTGGTTTGTGTACGTGTCTGATCAATCTGACACAGGGGTATCGGAGTTAGTGTTTTCGTCTGTGGACGGAGAGTGCGTCATTCGGGAGTCAGTCGGTGCGCTGCTCATGTATGTGGATTGGGGACCTAAGGACCAACTTGCGGTAGTTTATAGCAACGCTTTGTTTCTGGTTGACATGGTTGAAGCCTTTGGCTTTGGCCTGGACGATCTTGCCAGCCACTGCGAA
>Ga0163151_10008108_pt1 | contig 11995 bp, 10 predicted proteins | sample OliLakLV19MP5IB2_FD_145596 | JGI IMG/M metagenome (GOLD analysis project Ga0163151, IMG submission 145596) | Freshwater microbial mat bacterial communities from Lake Vanda, McMurdo Dry Valleys, Antarctica - Oligotrophic Lake LV.19.MP5.IB-2 | ecosystem: Environmental > Aquatic > Freshwater >...
GGGCGAGGGTGGTGGGTTTGGCGGCGTTGTCGATGAGGGCGAGGTTCCACTGGACGGTGACGCAGGTGTGGAGGCGCTCGATTTGCCATTGGGCGATGGCGATGTCGCGGACGACGGCGGCGGCGAGTTGGTTGACGGGCTGGTAGATTTCGATGAGCTGTCTTAGGAGTTGGTAGTACTGGGGGCGGTCTTCGTTGCAAAGGACGGCCTGGTGCGGGGGGAGGAATTGGGCTAGTTTATCGATGTGTTCGCCGGTTTTGACGGCGTTGGCGCTGACTTTGGCTTTGCCTTCTTCGGTGATTGGGCCTTTGGATTTGGCTCCGTTTTCGCGGGCGATTTGGGCTCGTTCTTCTTGGGTCATGATCTTCTCCTTTTTGGGTAATGAACGCGAAAAGGCCCTCCGGTTGGCGGAGGGCCTTTTTTGGGAGCGGTGTTCCGATCCCAATTGTAAGCTAGCACACGGGAATCGGCTGTTTGGTCCTTTGAAATCTCAAGTGGTTGAAAGTGGGGGAAATATAAATTTCACAAACTTGTCAACGGCTTTTAAAGCCAACTGCATTTTCGAGTATTTGTTGCATTCCCGCCGGTAAATGCAGTTGAAGCGACGCAGCCGGTGGCGCCGTTATCTTCGGACCATTCCACAATGCCCCTCGAAGATTTTCGAGAATTCGGGCGGCGGTTCAAGATTTCTTCACTTCGGTATCTTATTTTGAGAGTATTCGTCGGCGCGCCATAAGCCGCACGGCGCTTCGCGAATGTGCCAGCACGCATAAGGACTCAGGGCGGCCGCTTGATGACTGGTATCGGATCGCGAAGCGATTGCGGTGGACCAGTCTCGTGGATGTGCGCAAGACATCGCCACACGCGGATTGAGTGCGGCCGCCGGGCCCGATTCTCAGCCCACTTGAAAGCCTTCTTCTTCGAGTCGCGACTTGATTTCGACGAGTCTGGTACACTGCTTTTCCGTCGGGAGTTTCCGTGGCATCCCGGCCGCCACGGTGACGAATGAGTCGTCGGTTGGGCTGAGGAGTTGTCGTTGTCGTGCCCATGTTTGGAGTGATCGCCAGTATGCTGGTCCGAGTTCGACTACGAGGGTTTGTATTTGTATGCCGGTCATGACGCGTTGCTGTGCTTGTGCGTCTTTCTTCATGATCTGTTCTTCCTCGCGTCCGGCGAGTTCGCTCCCGAGTTCTTGGAGGAGGGTGATTTTGGTGTCGCGTGCGCGTTGCCAGCAGAGTTCTTTCTTGCACCATTCCGTTACGTTTTGGAATCCTCCTTCGGGCGCGACGATAATCGCGAACATGCGTTCGGCGATCACGAGTAGTTGTTGCTCGATGGCCGGCGTGAGGCTTTGCCGGTTCCAGAGGGCTTTGAAGTCGAGCAGTTTCCCGATGCCGTCGAACTGGACGAGGTTCCCGAGTTTGGCGATTGTGTACGCGACGATGTTGGCGCGGTACCCGCCTTGGTACCAGTGTTGTTTGCCGACGAGCTCTTCAGTGCGCCGGAAGAGGAGAGCCTTCACCACAATGCGCTTGTAGAATTCTTCATTGAACTGGTCGGGGTTCTTTTCCCATTCCGCCGAGGCGTAGTTGCTGAAGTCGATGAAGTTCTTCTGTGCCCCTCGGCTGACGACGTACGGGAGGAACCGCCATGCATTCTCGTACTTGGCCAGATCGGTCTTTGTGATGAGTTGCTTTCGGGGGTTCTGGAGGAGGAACTGGTTCCGTTGCGCAGGAGTTAGCCGCGACTGCTCATTCACGTATTGCCCGCGTGCCCGCTCGTACAACCAACGGGTGCCGTACTGCGCGCCTCCAACGGCGGGCGCGCGTAACGCCGTGGCGATTTGTTCCATGCGCCGGTGAAACTCGTGGTTGGAGAAGAAGTCCGCATCGCTAACTCTGTTCTGACTATTCGCGTAGCGCGCGATGAGCGGGATGTACTTTCCCGATGTATCCGCCGGAAGCACGGAGAGCTTCATCTGCACGAACGTCTGATTGAGGCCGTTGTCTTTGTCGGTCATTGCTCCGGCCAGCGTCGCCGTGGTTTGGCCGCCGTTGACGATCTGCAGGTCTGTCACGTGCGTCAGCCGTAATCCGTTCGCGTCGGCCTTCACCGTGACCGCGGATGCGGTCGCCGCGATACCGTTGTTGTAAGCAAAGAACATCGTTGGCTCAAGCGAGACCGTTTTCCGTATTGCTTTGTTGATTCGTCCCCGCGCACCCAGAAATGATCGGACGTTCCCTTCCAGGATTCGGCTTCCGAAACGGTCGTAAATCTCCGCAAGCACGTGACCGGGAATGACGCAGAGGTATGCGCCGTAAGCGTCTGTCGGGACGCTGGCGTGCAGGCAGGGCAAGCCGCCGGGGACCACGGCGGTGAAGTCCACTTCCAACTCGTCACGACCCGTCTTGCTCTCCTGGACTTGGTGAAACCGATTGCTATCCCAGATGTGTGACTCCGTGGGAATCCCCGCGACTTCGCCCTCAGGCCAGTCACGCACTTTCGTGCTCAGCACCCCGTCGGTCACAAGGTAGAGACGAAGACGCGCGATGGTCTTGCGACTCTCATACAAGGTAAGTGCGAGCGAGTATCCTGGCGTGGCCTCTTCGAGTTCCCGATGCAGACGACCGCTGAGCGCGTCATCGCAGAACGCGAGCAACCGTGAGAAGCATGCCTTCGCCGTGGTTTGCGTCAGTGTGACCGGTTCTGCCTCGCCGCCATACTCTGCGATCACGAGGCGTGCTGACCCGTCAAGGTCATCTATTGCAAAACCGTCCACGCCAAGCGAACGGTTGCGGGAGCCTATCCCACCGTGGTAGCACGCTTCAAAATCAGCTAGCTCTTCCGCATCGCCAAGGAGTTCGGCGCATACTTCGACAAACGAAGCGCGCGTGAAGTTTTTCTCGGCGCTCGCGCGTGCTCGCACTCGGTCCAGGAAGTCTGCTCGAAACTCGTTTAGGTCCATTGGTTCTGCCTCTTTGGAAATTCGGCCTCGAACCGTGCGCACGAGCGCAGGTCGACGGTGTACGTCACTTCTCGAATGCCGTCTGGCACACCAGCGGGTACCAATCGCGGGAAGTCATCGCGCACCTGATAGTACCGTAGACCAGAGACGTGGTACCACGAGCGAGTGTATTCCTCGCCGTCAGCGTAGCCTGTTTCGGCCAATCGCAGCTCGAACTCCGTGCTTGCGCCTTGGCTCGCCTCGATGCTCTGACGAATTCCTATTACGAGTTCTGCCGTCGTGAACGCGTCCGGGTTTATGCTCGTGGCGGGTGCGAGCCGGACTACGCCCAAGTACAAGCGGTCCCCTCCCGCGTCGAGCTGCTGGAGTGACGCGATGATGACCTCGTCGCTCCCTGGGACGCACGTTTTGATCTCGACGAGCGCGGCGTCCAGAAGGAAATCGTGAGGTGCGGCGAGCGGACCGAGCCATCCCTTGACGGCTGCATCCGGTCCGACACGAGGCAGCGCCACGGTTTGCAGGAACCAGAGTTCGCCGATCAACCCGCGCAGTTCGGCCTCGGAGAGCGTCCGGCGATGACCGACCTCGAGCAGCCTGCGCCAGCGTCCCAGGCGCCGCAAGAGGACATCGCCGCCCTGCGCCGCCGGTGCGCCGCGGGTGCTGTCAATTAGATCCTGGCAGAGTCGTCCGAAAAGTTCGTCAAAGTCCGGTCGTGCCAGTTGAACAATGATGGCCCATTCGGCATCTCCGCGTTGATTGCACGCGACTTCGACGATGCCCGGCGGCGGGAGGCCTGGTGGCGCGTCTTTGGTGACGAGCAGCAAGACGCGCTTGCCTTGGTGATCAATACCCGCGTACAGGTCAAGCGGGTGGGTGTCGTCAACGCGACGGAAGAGAGCGGTACGGCTCGATTGTGTGGCGATCTCTCGCCAGAGTTCTTCAACTCTCGTCATCGTCGTCGCTCTCATCGATGTCTTCATCGACTTCGTTTTCGATCATGGCGCGCATTTCGACGAGGTTCACGCGGTACTTCACGCGTCGTGCGACATCGTCGTCATTGAAGTCGGGGAAACTCAGTCCCAGCGCGATCAACCCGTCCGGTGGTTGCTGCCCGGCGGCGCCTGCCGTTGCTTCGATCACGTGAATCAGCAGGAGCGGACGAGTTCGCGCCACGCGATACACGCTATCCGGCACGCTCTTTTTTTCGTTTTTGGGATCTGCTTTGAATTGCCGTGTGACCCGCTCGACCACATCCTGTTCCATGCCTTCGCGTTCGATGCCACGAGACGCCACTCTGGCGCTGCGACCGGAAACAAGCACGCTGTTTTCATCCACGACGCGCACCTTGCGCTTATTGCGCCGGATGCTAATGCCTGCCACATCGTCGGGCGTTCCTTCTCCCTGGGGGAACACCACGTCCCACTGGCTCAGGCGTGCCTCCGTCGTGGTTTCAATGAAGTTGGCGAGGGCTACTGCCTGGAAGGTGATGTTGAGGGGGTGGACGTCGAAACCCCTGAGCAATTGAGCGATAAGGTGATTTGGGATGCCGCTCCAGAAAGGATTGCCTAAACCGGAAGTACCTTGCTGGCAGCCCTCCTTGGCCAACGAGGCAACAAATAGCTCAACGATGATTCTGTTCGCGTCGATGATCTTGTCGTTGCTTTTGAGCCGCGCTGTTTCGAGGCTTTTTCCCCGCATCGAGATCACGCGCTCTACGGTTCTCGAATTGCGCATTTTGTTGCGTGCGGTGACCATCAGTGCATCAGGATGCGCTCGCACTTTGAGGCCGAAGTCGTGCGGTGTCCGGTCCTGTGCACGCATCCGACGAAACTCGCTGCGCAATTCGTCCGTTGCTTCGCTTATGTGCCGGTACCAGTGGATTGCATCGTCGGTGAGCCAAAGCCTGCAAAGGTCGGCATACCCGTCACGGTATCCGAACCATCGCCCCATCTGTTGGAGCGTGTCGTACATTTGCGAATTGCGGAAGAAGTAGCTGGTACTAAGTCCTTCGAGTGTCAAGCCGCGCGAGAGACTATTCCCGCCGATCGCAATGACACGCAGTCCATTTGCGCCGTGCTTGGCATAATCAAGACTCGCCGCACCCGTCCGCTGGTTTACTGCCTGAGTCGTCACCGGGAGCGCACCCGCCAGGAGCGCGGCCTGCACCGAGTGCCAACTCATCCCAAGCGAGGAAAACTCGACATTCCATGTCGCATGCAATGCCGCAAGTGTCTGGTTCTTGAGAGCCTCCGGCGGCGGAAGCTGGCTGTAGTTCCGAATGTCCTGCTGCGCCTGCGAGAGCCACGATTGCAGTAACGTTCGCACCTGTTCCTGTACATTCGTAAATGCGCTGACGTTCACCAGCATCGACCGGTGCGTAGGCCCCTCCTCGCGCAGATCCCGAATGGTGGTGCTCAGAAGAAATGATCGCGCGGCTTCTAGAAGCGTTCCCGGGAGGTCGTTCACGAGAAGGGTGTTCTTGTGTTTCGCCGGGAAGATCGTGTCGGCGTCTTCGATGTCGCGCAGCATATCGAGACTTGGTGGTTCGCCGAACACGGCCTGGGGTCCAACGTAATTCGTCGGCGCCTCAAGGCTGTATATGAAGTCCCGCGGGAACAGGTCGCTGCCGAGCATCTCGTCCTCATCATCCGGGTCGATGAATACATTAGCGAAAGGTGTGGCGGTAAACCCGATGTAGCTTGAGTGTGTAAACAGGCGCAGGAGTGCGCGGATGCGTGTGTTAATCGCTGTCGGGTCCTCAGTTGCTGCTCGTGTGTTGACGCTGGCGCTATCGGCCTCATCGTCTATGATGAGAACGGGCGCGTCGATGAGCCCACTGGCTCCCGCATTGAATTCGGTCAGCCATCGCTCCAAATGTTCCAGGATTTTCTTGTTTTTCTTCACCACGACGAGAACCGGGATCTTGAAGGCGTCGAGGCGGAACCCGAGCGCGTTGAGGAGCGATTTCTTGAAATCGTATTCGCGCGAAGTAAACACGCCTGCGTTTTTTCGCCCGTCAATAAGGCCCACGCCGATCGCCGCACGGCTGCGCACCCTCCTTAGTTCGCCCGAGCTATCGAGCCCAACAAATCCCTCATCCAAACGCTCCTGGGTCTGGCGGCGGAGACTCTCTAAGGTCCCAGTCAGGAGGATGATAAGCCGGTAGCCGGCGTCGCCCGCCTTACAGCAGAGCGCCGTATACGTGGCAGTCTTGCCGGACTGCACGTCCCCGACCACGAGTCCTCGGCGCTTCCACGGTGTTCCTTGCGTGGGATTCCCAAGCAAATCGAGAATGTCGTCCGTGACACGATCGAGCGTGGCCAAAACGCGCGGCGGCCAGCCCTTCTTCTGGAGGAACTTATGAAACCGGTCCCAGTAGAACGGGTCGATGCTTGGCTTTAGCGCATTGAGCCACGGCGCGTACTCCGCGACGAGGGCGACGCCCGTGTCCATTTCGATGGACAACTTCGCGTGCAGTTGTCGCAAGAGCGCGTCGAACTCCTCATCAGCGACGGCGAACACTGCGCGGAGACGCGTGGCCAATTCCCTGATCTCTTGCTCTGTCGGTGGACGATCATTGGGGAGGGAGACGATGATAGTCCGCTCAAGGGAACGAAAGTTATCACTACTCATGCGCTGAGTGTCCGTGCGATTGCCCGTGCTTCTTCGACTGCGCCGCTAAACGGTTCAATGGAGGGGATCTCGGCGAGGAATCGCTGCCCCTCATCCGTCTTGGAGCCACCGAGAATAGCGAGGAGTTGCTGCGCCAGCGACAGCAGAGTCTTTCGCGCGTCCTCCGTTGATTCGGATGTCGGTCGCAGCTCCGAGGCGAGATCCGCGTACAGCGCATCGAACGGTAACGTCTGCTCCAACGTGCGCAAGAATGCCTCGAACAGCGGCAGGTCGTCGTCCCCGATCTTGCCTTCGACCGCAGCAAGGAGCGGGTGCTTCCGGTTGATCGTGTACGAAATCCCGTCGCGTACCACGGTTCGGTCCCATATGTGTGTGATTGCGTCCGGCGATTTCCTTCCTCGATACGTGTACACCCGGCGGCTACCCTCTGTGATGCGGCTAATAATTTGCTTGAGTCCTTCGCGCAAAGGCGCGGGGGGATACGTTGTGGACTTCTTGATGTCGAGTTGCCACAAGTGATCCAGACGATTGGAGATGTCGACCTGTACGCGTGCGAGCTTGGTGAGTTCTTCCTGTCGCACGAGCCGAAACCAGGATCCCCAACTGATGAGTCGGCGATTCCGGTAAACATAGAATCCCTGATTGCGTCGCAGGCCTTCTTCTCCGCCCGCAAGCTGCAGGTCCTTCGCGCTGAGCTTGGACAGGTGCGGCAGGATGTACGGGGCAACTACAACGCGCTCCTGTCCTATAGGAAAGTCTTCGATCGGCAGTGCCTGGGTCGCTTTGTGGCCCAGGAGGAACGGATCCACGACGGCGAGGGGATTGCGGTTGATGCTCATCGCAACAGCCCGTGTGCCCGGTGGCGGACTGAGGAACCGATGAAAGACGAGCGAGAGATGATCCCGCGCGAGATCCATGCGGTCGCCCAATGCTCGCTCAAGGGAGCGTTCACTTGCAGCAAGCCGATCAAACTCTTGCCAGAGCACCACAGTGCCGTGGCGCTGCGCTCGGAGATCCTCAACCCGCGGCAGCGTGCTCACCTCGGCGTCGTTGAGTTGGAGGAGCATCCAATCCTGCCGCCGAGCGACATGGTCAAGGTCCCACCGACGAGCGCTCAACACTCCCTTCTTGAGCGAGACCACCGTGAGCCGACGGCATTGGGAGAGTGATGCGGTCTTCAGGCCCAGGCCGAAACGTCCGAGGTCCTGCGGGTCTCGTGCCAGTCGTGGATCACGGCTCCCGTGGCGCATCGCGGCGGTTGTTTCTTCGGGCGTCATGCCCCAGCCGTCGTCGAGAATCGCAACGTAGGGGGACTCGTAGGACGAGAAATGCACCTCAACACGGTGCGCATCGGCAGAAAGGCTGTTGTCGATCAGGTCTGCGAGCGCGGCCTCAAAGGAGTACCCGATCGCCCGCATGGATTCCAAGAGGTCTGAGGCGGACGGGGGGAGCCAGATCTCCGCGCTCTCACTGACCGGCTCCGTGCCCTGTGTTGATCCCGCCATACTCCATATCGTATGCCTAACGTGATGTCCGGTGCATCCCATGCACCTTGCAGCAACCATCGAAGGTAGAGCAAAGGCAGGTCCAAATCTGGGGAATTACGCCGAAATGCATTTTATGGAAATTATACACATGAGTAAAGTCAGCCTTAAGCCGCCCATTCGAGGTAAACGCGGGGGGTCTTCATCCGGGAACGTCTCGAAGAGTTTGAAAGTGCTTATGGTGCTCTTGCTCATTTAGAATGCTTCCTGAAGCAGACTCTTCTTCGTGTGATCCCACACCCTGCCGTTGTAAGAGACTTGCCCGACGAATTGACCCCGCTTGGACCATATCTGTCCCGAATCCCTCTTCAGGTCGGATGCGCCAAGCACATTGGCGTTCCTGAACGCTTGCCATGCGGCCGATGCTTCATCGGCGCTAGAAACGGGAACGTGCTGCGTTTTTACGTCACGCGCGGACAGGATAACGTACCCGTTCGGCATCGTAGCGAGAGATTGGTTAGGCATGATGTTCTCCATGCTTCTTCTAATGATACATGAGTACAGGCGTTTGTCACTGTACTCATGTATATAATTCCCCATTTTATGTTTGCCGGCCCTATTGAGCGAGTGCTTCGTCACGCTTCATCGGGTGAAGGGTGGCGCCGTGAGCCGTATGATCAGTGTGCTGTTGTTGGGTTCGGGGTCGGAGAATACCCAGCACGACGTGCGCGATTTGTTGTGCGAGGAGGGGCGGTACCGCGTTGCCGACTTGCCGATACTGGGCGGTGCGCGTGCCGCAGAACAGGTAGTTGTCCGGAAAGGTCTGGATGCGCGCTGCTTCCCGCACTGTCAAGCTGCGACATTGCGCGGGATCAGGGTGAATGTAGTAGTGACCGTCTTTTGCGATGTGGCACGTGACGGTCGTTGAGGGGCGGTTCGGGACTTGGACGCGGAAGCGATCATCGAAATACAGTTCTTTCCCTACTTCGGTCACGTTGCGATGTTGCGGGAGCAGAGCAATAGGAAAATCTCGCAGCTCCGGTGATCGCCCGACCACCTTTGCGTAGGCGGTTGCGAACAGGTACCTATGCAGGTCGGATGCCATGTGGGGACGGGAGGCATGATTGGCCACGCCACCCATGCGGGGATCAAGGTACCAATCGGGCCGGTACCCGATGCTGGCGTGGCAGGGCACGAATTCGCCGCCCCGGTCTGCACGATAGTTCCGAGCCGCGTTTAGCCCTTCGATCACTGCGCGTCGCACCTCCGTGTAATGACCGTTGGGGAGGGTCTTGAGCAGGCCCGCGCTCAGCACTTCCTCAAGCGCGGCACGCCACTCCTCAGGGCCATCGGTGGTGCGTGAGAGCCCGCTCCTTAACTTCGGCAAGCCCTGTAATACCTGTGAGACTGGGACCTCACGCGGTGCTGATGTCAGTATCGGTACGCTGGTATTCCATAGGTCCTCCCGCACCCCCAACAAGATCACGCGGTGACGCGATTGTGGCACACCAAACTGTTCACTGCGGATGACGAACTCTTGCGGGTCAAATTGCGGATTCCCCGTAACGTCGAACCGCCGTGGCGCATTCACAAGCGAGAGCACGCGATACTGCGCAGTACTCCGTTTGTGCCCTACGGCCGGTCCTGGCGTATGGAGATCAGCAAGGATCTGCGGAAACAGGCCGCTGCCTGCCACGCGTGATGAGAGCAATCCTTTGACATTCTCCATGATGAACACGGACGGCTCATGCTCGGCAAGAATCCTCAGGTACTCCCGGTACAAGTAGATGCGCTTATCGTCATCAGCGATCCCGCCCCGACGCGATCGCCCCACGGTTGAGTACGCCTGGCACGGCGGTCCGCCGCAGAGCACCCACTGCGGGCTACCCTCGACCGCTTGTCGTATGCGTTCATGCAACTCTTTCGTCGGTACCTTGCCCAGTTCCGCTCGCCATGCTTCCGCCCGCGCACGCGCTGCTTGTGCCGGGTGGCACGCAAAGAGTTCCTCCGTCGTGATTGTGCCGCGCAACCGTTGATAGTACTCTTCAGGAGCCGCTCCTTGCGGGAATTGACGAAAGAAGCTCCGCAGCTCCAGGGTGGTGTGCGCGTCCAGGTCCATCTCGATGGATAAGCGGACTTCAAACGATGGTTGCTGCGCACCTGTCGTGCACGACGCAAATCCTTCACCGAGCCCTCCCGGCCCAGCGAAGAGATCAACGATGGGGACGGGCCCGCTCATGCGTGCCGTTCCTTGGCGAGCGCCCGAGCCAGCCGCCGAGCGACACAGTCTTCATCGGCGAGCTCGCACTCCCAGACCGTCATCACCCGCCACCCTAATGACCGGAGTTCTTCGCCGATGCGGCGATCACGCGCCACATTACCCTTGAGCTTTGCTTCCCAAAACGGACGCCTCGTGCTTGGCATGGAGGCATTCCGGCATCCCTCATGCTGGTGCCAAAAGCACCCGTGTACGAAGACCACCGCGTGCCGCGCAGGAAGCACGATGTCCGGCTTGCCAGGCAAATCCTTGCGGCGCAGAGAGAAACGAAACCCGTGACGATGGAGCAAGGAGCGCACACGCTTCTCCGGGGCCGTATCGCGACCGCGGATACGACTCATGTTCCAACTCCGGTGTTCAGGCGTAATGCGATCCATGAAAAGAAGGCTGCACAACCGGCAGCAAACTCTAGCATGCGATCTTGGTCGCGGCTTGGCAAGTCGGACCCAGTCCGACCAATATCCGGAACGACCCCAGCCTTCGGGTTGTTTCCCGTCAGGCCAAGGCAAGATACCGAGAGAAATCTCTTGACGATGCCGCACGCACGGTGCACACAAGTCCGTGCTGATCTCGTTGCAGGCGACGCTCCTGTCTTGCGCCGATGCAGCTAAGCATTGAGATCAGGGATTGCGGTGTGTCGGCCCGCCAAAAAGACGACCCGCCGACTCGACGGCTTCTTTCATCTAGACAGAAATTCGAGTCCGGACCGACGTTTACGAACTTTCCCAGAAGAAAATGGCCCTGGTCTTGCGAAAGTCGGGCTAGCATTTATGGTTTCGTTTTATGGCCCTCTCAACAGTCATGGCGCCGCACTCACAGCGGAGCTTCGTTCTCGGCCGACCCGGTCCAGGGGTCGCGGTCACGCGCCGGGAGACGCGGAATTGTCCCCATAGGGAGCGGATCTCGTCAGAGGTCAGGTTGTGCCCGCAGTGCGGGCAGGGGATATTCACGACTTCAACCCCCCTGCCTTAATCCAAGCGTCAACGGCATCTTGGACGGCGTTCCAGAAATCCGTCTCTTCGTTGTCGAAATCATCCTCGAATGCGCCACCATATCCGTTGGCGTCGACGTAGTCGTGCAACTCGCTGTAAGATGCACAAGTCGCCGGGACGGTCCCTTCGGCAACGTGCTCAAGAATCTCGGATTTGGACCGCTCGATAGCGTGTTCGAGTGTCGTCCATCTCGGTGTAGTCATAGTGTGACTATAAACCACATGTTATTTCACGTCAAGACGTGCTCTTGACTAAAACCGCGAAAAGTCAATTTTGGGGCGAAGAGCGGTCGACGGCACAGCGGGCGGCGGCGTTCCCATACCACGCCGGTCCCCGCGCAGCCGAAGTTCCGGAATGATGCCGAACGGATTGTGGTGGCGCAAGAACTATTCCTGGCGATGCCGCCGGCGTTCTTGCGGGCGGTTAAGTTTGCGGGCGAGGGAGAGGTGCTGCGGGAGTTGCTGCCGAGCGAGGACCGCGTAGATGTGGCGCGGGCGCCGGAACCGGCGTTTACGGGGTATGCGGAGGCGCTGGACGCTGTGACGGCTTGCGGGCGCGGCGAATGGGAATGAGATGTACACGGCGGGCGACTGATGGAGTTCGCGCGCGAGTATGCGCGACAAGTGGCCAAGGATTGGAACGA
>Ga0163151_10008109_pt1 | contig 11995 bp, 12 predicted proteins | sample OliLakLV19MP5IB2_FD_145596 | JGI IMG/M metagenome (GOLD analysis project Ga0163151, IMG submission 145596) | Freshwater microbial mat bacterial communities from Lake Vanda, McMurdo Dry Valleys, Antarctica - Oligotrophic Lake LV.19.MP5.IB-2 | ecosystem: Environmental > Aquatic > Freshwater >...
CTGCGCGGACATTATGATGACAGCGAATCCTGCAGCGACGCAGTGAATACGCTGGCGCACAGAAGAAGTGGCGGATGATCGCTTTGTTTGCACCATTGAACGTTAATGGTGCTCGATCCGCGGCGCTATTTCAATGATTGACAAGGGAAGTTTCAACCAATAGTCCACTGGCTTGGTAGTGCCCACTGTTGGGAGGCGCTGCTTTAGGCTGTTGGCAATGTCTTTGCTTTGGAAGCATCGGTGAACGACGATCCAGCAGGCGCTGCATCTTTCGGAAGCATCTTCTTCAAGTTGTCTGCGAAGTTTTTGCCGTCGAAATATCCCACCATGCGGCCTTTTTCTTCCATGCGAAGTTCTATCGTTCCATCTGGCTTGACGGTCTTAACAATGTTCAGAACGACAGTTGTCGGGTAACGTTCGATGCCATTCTTTCCGTCTTTGTCTTTCAAATCTTCCAAAAGATTAGCAACGTTGCCTTTATCGTCTTCATCGTAATTTGGGTCAAGTTGAATAAAGTGGCCGCTCTTTTGGAGTGCGATCATTTCGGGAGATTTGAAGGTCTCATTGTTTAGCTTATGGCACCAAGTACACTCTTTTGAAGAGAACACGATGATCATCGGTTTTCCGTCTTCCATTGCCTTGAGGAAACCATCTTCATAAAGGCGGTTGGAAAATACTACGCGTTCTGAGTTTTCTGCAGGTCCGTCGAGCGGTGCGTTTGTGGCATCAGTGGTGGTGCTGACTAGTTGTATGTCAGCTTTGTTCGCATTGACGCCAAGGTAGTTTTTCGACTGGTTCTCTGTTGCCGATGGCTTAGCTGCACCGTAGGAACTGGCGGTTTGGGAATCGCCCCAGAGTTCATCCATCCAGGCTGTCGGATTTTGGTAAGAAGAATCGACTGAGGGTGCAAGTTCCGCGTTCTTTGTAGCCATGCCAAGATACCTTCCAGGGAAAGGGAGTTCTATTTGTGCGCTCTTGCATCTATACGGACTGTTGAATTCCCTGGACACGAATGTGCAGAAACTTCAGATTAAATTCAAAAGTCTGCTTAATTGCGCATTGCTGAACCGGATTACCCTCGGCCGCCGCTACTCTTTTTGAATCAGTTTTGTGGCAGGGCTTTGCGTTCGGAGGTTCGAATCTGAATGCCCCGGTCTTTCATCTCGTTCAGGAACAGGCTTGTCGGCACTGACGTTTCCTGGGTCAAGGTGCCACGGGCTCGAATCGAGCCGTTGGCTACCATCTGGGCAATGATCGAGACGGGGAAGCCGGATGTGCGCATCATTGCGGACAATCCAGTCTGCTCATCCATATAATCGATGAGTTCCCAGAGTATTTCCGTCAGTTGACCATCCTTGTTGCCTTTCACTGAAACGCGCACAAGTACCACGTCCGGTTCGTCCTTCGTGAGCTTCTGTTCTAGCAAGGTGGCCAGAATTGCTCGCGGACGCACTTGTTGGGGACCGAGTTTCAATGGTCTGGTGTCCATTAATCCGAGATCCTTGAGCATCCTTACCATTGTGCAGTGCCCAGGATAGCGGATAGTCTTGTAATCCAGGTGTGTGACACGGTCTCCGAACGTTGCCGGCAGCGTTGAGACACCGCCGGATGTGTTGAAAGCTTCTAATTTTCCAAAAGGCGCAGGAAACTCGATTTCTTCCAGATCGTGCAAAGACGGGACCCGCAAAAGCCTGCCGTTGCGGATCACAGTGGCATCTTCCACATATTCGTTGATCAGTCCTTCGACTGACGAGAACAATGAATAATTCAGCGGAGGCTTGGGCTCTACCGGCAGTCCGCCTACACGCAGGCGTATTTCGGAAAAATCGTCCAGACTATTGCAAGCGTGAGCGGCAAGTATAGATACCAGTCCAGGTGCCACGCCGCAATCCGGTATGATCGCCACGCCTTTCTCCCGTGCCATCTCATCGAGCAGGAACTGTTTGCGGACGACATCTTCATTGCCGCCGAGATCGCAAAAGTGGATTCCAGCCTCAATGGCTTCCTTTGCCAGTTCGTAATTGAATTTGTAGGTGGCGCAACTGATCATCACGTCGCAGGCGGGCATCAGATAATTCAGCTCTTCATAGTCGCTGACGTCGGCCTTCACAGCGGCGAGGCGTTGGTCCGGTATGGCTTTGGCTACTTGCGCCAGGCGCGTTGGATTGGCATCGACGATCGTCACTTGTGTGACGTCCGGATTGCGGAGCAAATCGTAGACGACCGCATAGCCTATTCTTCCTGCGCCAAGCACTAAGAATCTCATGGACCTTCCTTTAATAGGTAGAGCGACGCCGCCCACCATCTACACAAATTGTGGAGCCGGTAACGTAGGACGCCTTTTCTGAAGCGAGGAAGCAAACGACGTTTGCGAACTCTTCTGCGCTTCCCAGGCGCCCTGCCGGTATAGCTTTTATATAGTCGGCAAAGTATTCGTCGCGGGAGACCTTGTTTTTCCTGGCACGAGAGACGATAAGGTCTTCCACGCGACCGGTGGATATAGAGCCGGGCGCCACAGAGTTGACAGTGATGTTGAATGGAGCCAGTTCGTCCGAAAGAGTCTTCATCATGGCAGTGGCAGCAGAACGTATGGCGTTTGACACGGCGAGATTTGCAATCGGTTCGACAACACTTAGTGAAGTAACGTTGATTATGCGTCCCCAGCCAGCAGTTTTCATTGCGGGAACAAAAGCTTGGTTGATGTGAACGACGCTTTTGAACAATGAATCGAAGCCCTTTTGCCAGGCTTCGATGCTTGTTTCTTCCGCCGGTGTCGGCTGAGGACCGCCGGTGTTGTGGACAATAATGTCGATGTCGCCGAGTCGCTGCTTAATGGTTTCACTCAGCTTGTGTCGAGACTCTTCATTGCTGAGATCTGTTGGCAGATACTCAACCTTTCCTTTGGCTGTCTGCTTGACCAATTCGGCGGCTTCCGCCAGCGTCTGTTCGGTACGAGCGCACATGAAAACGTTCGCGCCCTCTGCTGAAAGTGCCGTGGCAATTGCTTTGCCCATGCCTTGAGAGGCTCCACAAATCAGTGCATTCTTGCCGGTTATGCCGAGATCCATTTCTTCTAAGCCTTATATTTGTAGCTAATGGTTTTTAGCTCGGAGAAGAAGTCTAGGGCATACCGCCCGCCTTCTCGTCCGATGCCGCTTGATTTTTGACCGCCAAAGGGTGTCCGCAAATCGCGCGCAAACCAGCAGTTGACCCAGAGAATTCCCGTGCGAATTTTTTGGGATACGCGGTGGCACGTGTCCACGTTGGAACTCCAAATGCTGGCGGAAAGCCCATAAGCGGTGCTGTTGGTCATGTCGATGACTTGTTGCTCAGTTTTGAACGGTATTATAGGTAGTACCGGACCAAAGATTTCCTCCTGGCAGCAACGAGAGTCAAACGACAAATCGCTGAAGACTGTTGGTTGTAAGAAATAGCCGTTGGGCAGCTCTTTGACTCGGTCTCCGCCGGTCAAGAGTTTTCCTTCTTTTTTTCCATGCTGGATGTATTCTTGAACCTTTTCCAACTGTTCCAGGCTGATAATCGAGCCCATTTGCGTATTTCGATCGAGCGGATCGCCGACGCGAATTTGCTTGACTGCAGCTACTACCTCTTCTACGACCTGCTTGTATACGCCTTCTTGTACGAACAGTCTTGAGCCAGCAAGGCATATCTGCCCCTGATTTCTATAGGCTGCTCTAACTGCAGTTGGGATAGCTTCCTTCAAATCAGCATCGTCAAAAATTATGGTGGCACCTTTGCCGCCTAATTCGAATGAAACTTTCTTCAACGTTTGCGCTGCAGCAGACATTATCGCTTTGCCAGTGGTTGTCTCACCGGTGAAGGAAATGCAGCTCACGTCCGGGTGGCGTGTCAGGGCTTCGCCGGCACTGTGGGCGCCGAATCCGTGAACAACGTTCAGCACGCCCGGCGGCAGTCCCGCTTCTTTGGCGATGAAACCGAGAAGATACGCTGTGAACGGCGTCCATTCCGCCGGCTTCAGCACACAGGTGTTGCCCATCGCCAGGCATGGCGCAATCTTCCATGAGGATAAGTAGAGCGGTAAATTCCATGGCGTGATCAAAGCGGCCACCCCAAGTGGCTCTCGGACAGCAATATGACGCTCGTTGTCACTTACGGTAAAACACTCTTCGGTGATTGCCTGGGCATAATCGGCGAAGAATTGGAAATTCTGCGCGGCACGTGGAATATCGCCCTCGAGACTCTCGCTCAGCGGTTTGCCGGTATCACGCGTTTCAGCGTGGGCCAGCACTTCTTTATACTGAAGAATGAGATCGCCTATCTTGCGAAGGATGTCGCATCTTTCGCGCAAAGACATACGGGGCCACGGACCCCTATCGAAGGCTTCTTTCGCGGCTGACACAGCCATGTCTATTTCCGTGACGCCACCGCTGGATATCTGAGCGATGACTTCTCCTGTTGCCGGATTTATGTCATCGAAGGTGTCACCACTTGCAGAGGACTCAAACTGTCCGCCGATAAAATGATGGACTGTTTTGTTATTGAGCGCTTCTTTAATACTGTTTGCTGATGCGGTCCCAGTTGCTATCGACATAATGCAATCGCCTTTATTTCAATGAAGTTCTTTCCCGGAAGGGCTACTACCTGCACGGTTGTTCGCGCAGGCGGACCTTCGAAGTTAAAATACTGACCATATACCTGATTGTATTTTTGAAAATCTTTCATATCAGCCAGAAACACGCTCATGTCCACGACGTCTTGAAGTGTGCACCCAGCTGCTTCAAGAACTGTTTGCAGATTGCGAATGCAGGCTCTGGTTTGCTCCTCGATATCGTATGAAACTACGTTTCCTGAAGCGTCCAGCGTGACACCGGATTCGGTGCCAGTCTTAGGATCGCGCGCTCCCATGCCGGATACGAAAAGCAGCGGGCCGGCTTTCATCGCGTGCGAATAATTTCCCAGCGGTGACGGCGCTTTTTCCGGGACTACATTTACGGGGACCCGTGTAAATGTTTGGGTGGTGCTCATCTCATTCAAGCTCAACTAGCCTCCTTGCTCGGTGCACGATCGCGCTTGCCAAGCAGGTCATAAGCGACAATAGGCCTCAAATACTAGCAGATTCTTTTAATCGCGAAGCTGTCAATCGTGCATTCCAAGCTGCGATAATTCAGGCAGTTCAGCATGAGTTGTACTGATGAGCAAGTTTGCAACAATCAACTTTAAGAAGTGGATAGATGAAAACAGGCATCTACTGAAGCCACCCGTGGGCAACAAGCTCGTTTGGGAAGACCGCGAGTTCATCATTATGGTGGTTGGCGGTCCAAACAGCCGCACCGACTACCACGTGAACGGCGGTGAGGAATTCTTTTATCAAGTGGAAGGCGACATCGTTCTCAAGGTGCTGGACGATGGTAAACCGGTTGACGTTGATATTAGAGAAGGCGACATCTTTCTACTTCCGCCCAATACTCCGCATTCTCCGCGACGTCCTGCAAACACAGTGGGGCTGGTAATAGAACGGCGTCGGCTTGAAAACGAGCAGGATGGGTTTCTTTGGCTGTGCGAAGGTTGCGGGACTGAGCTGTACCAAGAGAATTTCCATTTGACCAATATCGCCACCCAGTTTCCGCCAATTTTTGAGCGCTTTTACAGCAGCGATGCCAGCACATGCAAGAAATGTGGGCTACACGCAAAACCATGAAGATCGACATACACACCCACATCCTGCCGAGAGATCTTCCCAATTTCAAGGAGAAGTACGGCTATCCAGGGTTCATTCAATTAGAACATCACAAGCCCTGCGGCGCGCGGATGGTCAGTGATACTGGAAAGTTTTTCCGAGAAATTGAGAGCAACTGTTTCGATCCCGCCGCTAGATTGCCGGAAATGGACGCAGATAGTGTCGGCATGCAAGTTCTATCGACTGTGCCGGTGATGTTCTCGTATTGGGCGAAACCGGCGGACTGCTTGGACCTGTCTAAATTCCTCAACGACCACATCGCCGATGCCGTTCGGAGTTACCCCGGTCGCTATTTTGGTCTGGGCACTGTGCCGTTGCAAGAGCCAAAGTTTGCAATTGCTGAACTAGAGCGCTGCGTCAAAACTCTTGGTCTGTCCGGCATCCAAATAGGATCGCATGTCAACGATTGGAATTTGAGTTCACCGGAACTATTCGAAGTTTTCGAGGCGGCACAGGCGTTAGGCGCTTGCATTTTTGTCCACCCCTGGGACATGATGGGCGAACAACGGATGCAGAAATATTGGCTGCCCTGGCTGGTTGGTATGCCGGCTGAGGTTTCTCTGGCGATTTGTTCAATGATTTTCGGCGGCGTATTTGAAAGACTGCCGAAATTACGTGTGGCATTCGCGCACGGGGGTGGTTCCTTCCCTGGCACCATCGGGAGAATCGAGCACGGATTTAATGCGCGTCCTGATTTGTGTGGCGTAGATAACGCCGTGCCACCACGCGAGTATCTCGGGCATTTCTTCGTAGACTCGCTTGTCCACGATCCCCAAATGCTGCGCTATATCGTCGATTTATTTGGTAGTGATCGCGTGGCCCTGGGGACGGATTACCCGTTTCCACTGGGTGAGCAGCACGCTGGCGAATTGATTGAGAGCCTGGGGTTTTCGGCGGACATTCGTCAGAAACTTTTGTGGCGAAATGCAGTGGATTGGCTTGGAGTAGATGGGAATAAGTTTGCTGAATCTCACGGACTTACTGCCGAAGCAGAGTCCGGCCGGTAGGACGAATAATGAAGACGAGCGATAACAAAACAGCCAAAGTAGTGGCTTACGAAGCGAGCGAAAGCTTCGCCAAGAAAATGGATGCTGAGGATCCGCTCTCATCCTTCCGAAGTCAGTTTAACTTCCCAAAGGATGCTCATGGACGCGATGTTCTGTATTTCACCGGAAACTCGCTCGGGTTGCAGCCGCGGAATGCGCGCAAATACATTGAGGAAGAACTCGATGATTGGGCGCGACTTGGGGTCGAAGGCCACTTTGACGCCAGGCATCCTTGGCTGCCGTATCACGAGAACCTAACTGACATGACTGCTCGTCTTGTCGGCGCGAAGCCCGCCGAGGTGGTGGTGATGAATACCCTCACCGTCAACTTGCATTTGATGATGGTGTCGTTCTACCGACCGAGTCCTAGTCGGTACAAGATTGTCGTCGAGCAGGGAGCGTTCCCTTCCGATCAGTATGCCGTCGATTCCCAGGTCCGTCACCATGGATTTGACCCAGCGGACGCCATAGTTGAGCTTAAGCCGAGAGCCGGAGAGGTGATTCTACGAACTGAAGACATTGTTGGTGCCTTGGACCAGCTTGGTGGCAGTGTGGCGCTTGTCCTTCTGGGGCAGGTAAATTATCTGACCGGGCAAGCCTTTGATGTGCCAGCCATCTGCGCAGCGGCTCATAGCAGCGGAGCCTTGTTTGGTTTGAACTTGGCCCACGGTGCAGGCAATCTTTTGCTCAATCTGCATGAGTGGGATGTTGACTTCGCTGTTTGGTGTGGATACAAGTATCTGAATGCCGGTCCTGGTGCTTTGGCCGGTTGCTATATTCATGAACGTCATGCAACTAACCCGCAGTTGCCGCGTTTCGCCGGTTGGTGGGGGCATGACAAGGCGTCTCGTTTTCAAATGGGACCAAAGTTCAATGCAATTCCCACTGCCGAAGGTTGGCAACTGAGCAATCCGCCCATCTTTCAACTGGCTGCACTTAGAGCGTCCTTAGAGTTATTCGACCGTGCCACGATGCCTGCGCTAAGAGAGAAGAGCATCAAATTAACCGGTTATTTAGAGTATTTGCTCCGCTCCATTCCGGGGCAGTACTTTCAAATTTTGACGCCGGAAGATCCTGCTGCGCGTGGCTGCCAGCTTTCATTCACAACCAAGGGAAATGGACGAAAGCTACTGGAATATCTGAAGTCAAAGGGGGCGTTCTGCGATTTCCGCGAACCAAATGTAATTCGTGCCACTCCAGCGCCGCTCTATATTTCCTTTTCCGACGTGTATAAATTCGCGAATCTGGTGTCCGAGTATGTGAAAGCGGAGACCGCCAGATGAACGATAAAACGCCGGAAGGAACGATTACGCTGGTTGGCGCGGGGCTTGTCGGCTCACTGTTAGCGATATTTCTGGCGCGCCGCGGATTTGACGTTGAGCTATTTGAAAGACGTCCCGATATGCGCACTCAGGTCATGAGTGCCGGTCGATCTATCAACCTGGCCATCTCTACTCGTGGTATCAACGCTCTGAAGAAGCTGTCTCTTGCCGATGAAGTTCTTGCCCATGCGGTTCCAATGAAGGGAAGAATGATTCACCCTCAGAGTGGTGATCTGGCTTTCCAGCCCTACGGGAAGGACGACAGCGAGTACATCAATTCAATTTCTCGAGCGACGTTGAACAAATTGTTGATGACTGCCGCTGAGCAAACCGGCCGGGTAAAGATTTTCTTTAATCAGCGCGTGTCTGGATATCGCGTGGAAACTAACACTCTTGAACTGCACGATGAATGTGCGAACCGCTCGTACCAGTTGCAGGCGAATGTCGTGATTGGCACCGATGGGTCAGCCAGTGCCATCCGTCATGCGATGGAAAAACTGCCTGGCTACAATGTGTTGCAGTCGGAACTGGATTATGGCTACAAAGAGCTAGTGATACCACCGCTTTCATCTGGAGCTTTTCAATTAGAAAAGAATGCGCTGCATATCTGGCCTCGAACAACTTATATGCTTATCGCTTTGCCTAATTTTGAAGGCAGTTTTACCTGTACTCTTTTTCTTCCGTTCCATGGGACACCCAGTTTTGACTCATTGCAGACCAAAGAAAATGCCCATGGATTTTTCATGGAACAGTTCCCGGACGCGGTCCCACTAATTGACAATTTGGAAGAGACATTTTTTCAAAATCCCACAGGGCACATGGTGACGGTCAAGTCTGAGCAATGGCATATCGATGGCAAAGTGTTGTTGATGGGTGATGCTGCGCACGGCATTGTCCCTTTCTTTGGGCAAGGCATGAACTGCGGCTTTGAGGATTGCACGATATTCGATGAGCTACTAGAGAACTTCCGGCAAGGTACCAGCGTCGATTGGAAGGGGCTCTTCCACGCTATGACGCAGGAACGAGTGCCGAACACGAACGCTATCGCGGATATGGCAGTAGAGAACTTTGCCGAGATGCGCGACAAAGTTGGAGATAAGAAATTCTTGATTCAGAAGGGCGTTGAGAAAATTCTTCAGACGCGTTTTCCGGGACGTTATGTATCGCGATATTCCTTAGTGACGTTCAGCAACGTTCCGTACACCGTCGCAATGGAAGCTGGTGTGGTGCAAGAACGGCTTCTGTCGGAGCTTTGCTCCGGCCTAGAGAAACCGGAAGACGTAGATCTGGTCAAAGCCGAAAAACTTATTGATGAAATGCTAATAAATGTGAGGCAGAAATGTTCAACCGTAAATGTTCGCTGATTGGTGTTATCCACCTGCTTCCTCTGCCCGGTGCAGCCGGATATGGAGGCAGCATGGAAGAACTTCTTCGCTGGGCGGTGACTGATGCTATCGCTTACAAAGAAGCCGGCATTGATGCTCTAATCGTTGAGAACATGCATGATGTACCATTTCTCAACGGTTACGTGGAACCGGAAACTACGGCTGCGATGACGCTTCTTGCGCAAGCCATTAAGTATGAGACGATGCTCCCGCTCGGCGTGCAGATTCTTGCTGGGGCAAATATTGAAGCGTTGGGCGTAGCTGTTGCTGCCTCTTTAGACTTCATCCGGGTAGAAGGCTTTGTCTTTGCGCATGTTGGTGATGAAGGGATGCATCAGGCATCCGCGCCGAAGCTGATTCGCCGTCGGGCTGCGTTGAAAGCAGACCACATAAAGATCTTCGCCGACATCAAGAAAAAGCATGCTGCCCATGCAATCACTGCTGATGTCAGCCTCATCGAAACAGCCAGAGCTGCTGAGTTTTTCCAGGCTGATGGCGTCGTCATAACTGGTTCAGCCACAGGCGTTGCTCCGGAAACGAAGGAAGTCTCCTCTGTCAGAGCGGCTACCTCCGGTGGCGTGCTCGTCGGATCTGGTGTCACCGTGGACAACGTCCACGAATTCCTTCCGCATGCTGATGCTTTGATCGTCGGCTCATCGCTTAAGTACGAAGGGCGCTGGAGCAACCACGTCGATCCGGAACGCGTTGAGGCATTGGTTGCGGCCGTAAACAAAAAATCTACTGCACAGCGCTAAGGGGTGGGCGTTATGAGATCTGATGACGACTCAAAATCAATTTCCTCTGATTCCCAGCTCACTATTCCGGAGCCGCTCCGATTCTATTCTGCTTTGGATGAAGAGATGTTTTTTCATGGACTGACTTCTATTGCCGCCATCAAGTCATACGTTGTAAAAAATGGACGACCGGATAAGGGAAGACCAAATCTCGTGGTTCTGATGCTAGATAAGCCAGTGATGGAAGACGTCAGCCTTATGAATCTGATTGGTTTGATGGCCCGGTACTCGTTGGACATGTCATCGCTAGCTTCCCAGGCAAGTGAAGACAATGCTGTGTGGTTCAAGGACAACAAGGCATATTGGTTCAAGAATATTTTCCCTTCGAAGACTTCCAAATGAATCGCTGATGTGCACTGCGTAGCCAAAATAGGGTGGCGCATGGCGCCACCCCTACATTAAAATGCGGGAGACGTCACTATCAAAGCTTTCGCGCAGCAATTGCAGGATACTGAGTTTGGCACTCCAGCAACTTCTGCTGCAGCGGTTCCCCTTTCGATGCAATCAGGAGAAACCATTCTGAACGCGAGCGAAGAACGAAGTATGACGTATTTCCAAGTCGCTTCATTTCCGTCACTTGGTTCCACGGCATGAATTTGGTGCTTGTCCGCGTTCGCACTAGTACTCCGGCACTACCTATTCGGACTAGCTGTGTAATACGGCTGACCTGAAACCACCAAACCCACGACGTGATTGCTGCAATTGAACCGATAACAAGAACAGTGATCAAATCTCCTCCTGTCCGCAATGCAAAAACCAGGGCTAGCAACACCGCAAATGAGGCACCAATTCCGCCGTCAATTAACCCGTCCGGGAGCCTCGAGCTGAATTCGAACGAAAGCGCCGAGCGGGTGCGTTTGCTGTTAATCAGATTAAATAACGTGTTGCTGTCAGTGAGTTCTGTAGACAGGAAATATTCTTCTCCGTTCTTGCATTCAAGCAAGAATTCACCATGTTCGATATCGAAGAAGTCTTCGATGTCTGTCCAGGGAAGTTGCGTCTTTAAGAGTGGCGATCGTAATTCTAGATAGAATTCGGAGGCTCGCACTTCCATGATGTGCCGCCGATGCCGTTTCATCATTAATGATAGAATCAAGAAAATGCTTAACCAACCGAGAACGCCCCAAAGGATGAAGCTCGGATCAAAACCCTTTTTCACGATTATAGATGAAACTAGAACTATGGGTAATGTCACTAAATACATAGAAAAATGCGCAATAGTCAGATTCGTGACGCCAGTAATTTTCTTATGAGAAGCGCCATACTGCCACCATAGCCAGAAAACCTTGCCTTCCAACTTATGAATTGATTTGTCCCGACCGGTTGGCAATGATTTCTGGTCCATCGATATTACGCCCCTCCCGCTGACGAATCCATGGTTCTTCGTTCGAGTTCAACCATTATGAGTGGCAGGTCTGAAACTGTTCGATCGATTCACATGTGTTCGAAACAAAATTGCCTGTCAGCTTAACTACGAGCAACCACAGGGGCCTGCGGTAACCGGCAATCCGCCATCGGGGATCGGCTTTGTGATGTTTATAGCTCCCCAGAATGCGTAGGCCGTGTCACGCTGTTTAACATCCAGTAGCGCCCCATTAACGCCAGTACCGGGCGTGCAAGTGAGTCTGTGCCTCCAGATGGTGCCACCCTTGACTGTCTTAACCAGGGGAATGGGCCCGAATGGTGTCATCTCCCATATCAGATGAAGAACCGTATACGCAGCGATGCT
>Ga0163151_10008110_pt1 | contig 11995 bp, 12 predicted proteins | sample OliLakLV19MP5IB2_FD_145596 | JGI IMG/M metagenome (GOLD analysis project Ga0163151, IMG submission 145596) | Freshwater microbial mat bacterial communities from Lake Vanda, McMurdo Dry Valleys, Antarctica - Oligotrophic Lake LV.19.MP5.IB-2 | ecosystem: Environmental > Aquatic > Freshwater >...
ACTTGTCAGTGGCTGGGTTTGAATGAGAATGGGTGGTACACTTTGCGTAAGAATGGGTGGTACACTTTGGTGAGAATATCCAGTAAATGTGAGTAGACAGAATAAAAAAAAGAGATAACTTTTTCTCATCAGAACTATCTTGAGGTCGCAGATTCTTTTTTGCCCAATTTATACGAAATCCCGAACAAAAGAGTAACAGTATTCACATTGTAAATTCCATTGTTTTTAAACTTTTTCAAATCGAATGGAGTAAAGTCCAAATGATCTTTTAACGCACAATTCAGGGAAATTTTATCCGTGGAAATAAATGTATATCCTATTCCTAAACAAAGACCTTTTCCCAGATGGTTTTTATCATATTTGTATATGTAATCGGGCCACATTTCAGTTTTGGTAATATCTCGAATGAGGTATGAAAGAGTTATACCCCCATCAAGGAAAAGTTTGTTAAATGCTCTTCTATACATTATAGGGAAGGCGATAGATTCAATAACGTAGACTTGTTTACTTTGCCCTATGGAATTACCAACCATATCGGTGGTTGTAATTTCTTCCCATAATCCTCTTCTCTCATAAAGAGAGGATATTCGTAATATATTTTTATCATTGAAATGATATTGCAAGGATAATCCCCCACAATATCTTACTGAAGGATTCCTTTCGTAGTAAGTCGAAAACGGTGTTTCTTTTTTATTTATTATATGGCTTAGATTTGGGCCTGCTTCAAAACCAATTGAAATTTTTTGAGCCTTAATGGTAAGTAAACCACATATAAATAAAACAATTGTAGTTAACTTATTCTTCATGGAATTTTAAATTGCATCTTGCTACGAGATATTCAAACTTACAACATCATACAAAATTTCTCTCATTTTACAACGCTTACTTACTGAGAGTCGAACCACAAGCTATATTTACTAACAGCTTCACGTTTAGAGGTGAACTGCTTATACGAAGCCTCTCCAGTAAGCAACTCTTTTCCGTCAATGGTGATTGATTTATATGTGAGGCTATGAAAATTTATCCCATGCTCTATAAAAACCACACTTTGGGGTGGCACATTTAACTCATAAAAACCTCCTGTTAATTTCGCTTTTATTGATTTAGTAAATTGTTTATACAGATCAAATGTAGGTTCTTTTATTCCATCTTGATACAGGAAGGTAATATCTTCTTTTGAAGGAATAGTATTAAGCTGAAATATAACCCTTTTAGGCTGAGTACTTATATTTCTAATATATACTTTCACAGGAACGGAGCAGCCCGAAAACAATACCGATAAACAAAGAAGTAGAATTACTACCTTCCTATTTTTAGTATCCATAACCCAAAAGGGTTTTAGCGTATTGGTCTGCACCATATTCCAATGTTCCCGGAGTGTCGTAAACATTTCTAAACCCTGGGCTAACAAAATATTGAAACAAAGTCTGTGCATACAAGTTTGCAAAACCCATCTGTGCTTGTTGTTCATAATGTCCGGTTTCATGCGCTCTTAAAAAATGGTTATACTTAACAGGGTCAAAATTATCTTCATACGTAACATTTTCATCAAGCTGATGAGTAACTAAATTTCTTCCAATAGAGATACCCGATCCTTCACCTGATAAGGCTCTTGTTAAAAATGTTCCTCTTCTATAGACAGGGCCATTTCTGCCATAATCACCGATAAGTGCGACTTGGTCTGTATGAGGCTCCCATTGAAACAATATTTAAGCTCGCAAGTGTCCCCCCCTGCAATTGCCCCATATTTGGCGCCTTGACCAAATCCCTGTATTACATTGCCTCCGTCAAGACCTGACCCAATGGCACCACCTATACTACCTGTTGCAAAACCCTTGCCAATTCCAAAAATAAGTTCTGATCCCATGTTTAGTAATGCACCACCAGAAACACCCTTAAAGCTACCAATTCCTGCACCAATAAACCCGCCCGCAACCATTCCTACAAATCCTCCGGGTGTGATATCTCCACCCAAAGCTAATGTTGCTGCTGAATTACTTGCAACATTTGTTAAAACATTATAACCTAAACTTTGACCGAAAGTACCAAGTTGAGCTCCCACTGCTCCTAATCCTCCTCCTATTGCTCCACCAAGAGCACCAAAGGCAGCAGCTCGACCAAAAGAATTCCAATCCCACTTTTGTCCCGTTATAGCTGTGCTTGTTGCATATACCGCGACAGATGTTCCAGCTCCAATTAGTGCTCCATAAGCAATACCGATTAAAACAGGCGCAATAACAAAATCTCCTGTAGGATCTGTATTAACTAACGGGTTATTTAGAGCATAAGAATATCTATTGAAGCCTTGTGTAAATCCTACTCCTTGTACATAGTTATCAGGAGAAAACATTCTTCCTACAAGAGGGTCATACATTCGACCATTCATATTCACTATACCAAATTCTCGATGGTGTTCATGACCAGTAAAACCTCGTATGAGCCACGGTGGTTGTGTGTTAGGGTTAGGGTTAGGTGTATATGACCAATCATTAGGATTTCGATCTCTTCCCCATGCATCGAAGTTCTGTTCGTACACAAAATTACCGCTCGCATCATATAAGCGATGTGGATAAATTGCTTTTAACCCTTCCCAAAGCGATTAAATTTAAAACCACACTTACAAATCATATTCACAACAATATGATTGAATCTTATAACAGTAAGTTTAAACAAAAGCATATTCATCTTCTGGATCTCTCCTGTTGTGAAAAAATCCCAGATCAACTGCCAGGTTTTAAACTGGCTGTTAATAATATTCCTCATGCGCTTTTAGGAACATTAACTCCCAATGAAGTTTTAAGTGGTCTGCGACCTTGGAAAGACATATGGCCTCAGATGAAAAGTAATATTGAAGATGCCAAAGCAGAGAGAATATTTATCAATCAATTATCCTGCTGTGATCTAAGCAACCATCTTGGGGTAGTCACCCGCCCGAACGTACAGTTCAGTACGGGCGGGAAGACTACCCTTAATTAGGTTCCGCGAAGTTGAAAACTTCGCGTAGATACAGTTTTAATAATCTAAAATTTATCTTTTGATTTTACCGAATGTTTGATTTTGCTTTCAGTGCAGATATCTGCACTCGAAATTCTCAAAATCTCGTGAAATGTAGAGGGATCTATGTGCCTGACTTCATTCCTAATTAGCACTAAAGTCCTTCGTTAAAAACGAAGGACTTTAGTGCTTGCAATAATGTTATAAATAATTTTTATTTTATCATCCCAATTTCGATTTCAACTCTTCGATTTTTCAACTTTCCTTTTTCAGTTTCGTTTGTAGCGATTGGTCTTGACTTACCATAACCTTCATAAGTAATTCTACTACTTTTAATACCTTTGGCTATTAAAAGGTTATATATTTCTCTTGCTCGGAGGTATGATAATTTCATGTTTAAATCATCGCCACCCGTATTATCGGTATGCCCCTGAATGTTTACATGCACTATTTCGTACTTAATTAAAAGATCATAAATTCTATTAATTTCGTTAGTTGCACTATTGCCCTCAATTTGATGGCTGTTTGTAACGAAGTGTATTTGAGATAATATTACTTTATAACCGTCAATCTTTTTTTTCGCTTTTACTTTCCTTTCTACATCATCAAAAGTAGAATAAGTGGTTATAATGGATGCACCCATATTAATTGGTTTTGGACTTTTGTATATCAATATACCTCCAGGAGTACATCTTTCCATATCCGATGTCCAATTTCCTGAAAGTGAACTATCTTTTTCGTCATATATTAGCTCTCCTTTAATTAAACACCAATATGACTCTGGTCTGGCATTCTGTTTTATTATTTTTTCCTGAATAAAAGAAATGCGATTGTTAGTTATTTTTCCTTTTATATTTATCAATGCGTAATAAGGTGTATTGGCATCTTCCGTACGCACAACTCCAAAAACTGAGTCTCCTTGAATATTAAATGAGATCCAATAGGCATAATCATCTGTGTATTGATTTTTGGTTTGCTTTAGAATACCTTGCCATGTTCCATTTAACACATCAGGTGGAATGGTTTGACTAATACTCCACACAGGCGACAATATGAGTAAGGCAATTAATGTTTTTCTTATCACATATAATGCAACCGGCCTGACTGTTGAGGATATATTAAAAAAAGAAGCAATCAAAAAAAAGCATTCCGAAATTGTTTTTAATATTCCCTTTTTTTCGTTCGGGGTTTTTCTTATTTCAATTAAATTTTTCATAGTTTGATTATATGTATTTTATTTATTATTTGCCAAAGGTGAGGAACTAAGAATAGAAAGAGTTACATGATGTCATCGATTAGTTACATTATTCTCACATTGAACATTTTGCGATGACGAGACAGATCCCGTAATGAATGAATGGAGAATCGTAGATAAAACAAAAATATAATCTATGATTTTGATTGATTATCTAAAAACAATTGTAAAATAAGAGCGACTGTAGGAACAGCGGAATTATTGCCCTCATTTCTAATGATAACTAGGCTTGCAGCTTTAATTTTGGAATATCTTTCAAAAAAACCAAAACTTTTGTACTTTCACTGCGCCTTTTTTAATTGTTAAATCGATTAGCATAAGGACTTATTTTTTTTATCTTTGAGTCTGAGTTCGGGGCGTAGCGTAGTCCGGTCATCGCGCCTGGTTTGGGACCAGGAGGTCGCAAGTTCGAATCTTGCCGCCCCGACTTAATGAATAGAACCCTTCAAATCATAATGGTTTGAGGGGTTTGTTCTTTTATAACAGGTCTGAAAAGGCATTGAAAGGTACCAAATCGGTTACCTTTTTATCTTTCCAGCAATACAAAGGCACCCCAATAGTAAGGGTATTTGTATTTTTTCTTTATTTCCAGTTGCGCTTCTTTAAAAGCCAATTGCTTGTCTCCTGTTTTTAACCACGCATCATAAAACGTGATCATAAGGTCACGGGTTGCATCATCACTCACTGACCACAACGACATGATCACTGCCTTTGCCCCCGCCACGAGAAACGCGCGTTGTAGTCCATACACACCTTCACCATTTTTCACTTCCCCTAAACCTGTTTGACATGCACTTAATACCACCAACTCCGTTGAATCAAGATCAAGATTCATAACCTCATATGCGGTAAGAATACCGTCCTCATACCCTTCCCATGAAGCTACTTCGCTATACGACGCGGAATAAGAATTACTTGCTCCGGCAAGCATAACACCAGAGCGCAGCAGAGGATTCTCAGCCGCACGTTTCAGTGCTTCCGGAACTTCGCGTGTATTATTATTTTTTGGAAGATTGGATTCAAAAAAGCCATGTGTTGCAATGTGTAAAATGTAGGGATTATCCAATTTTTTCACTGTTCCCTCATCTGATCTATCTGCTAAAAAAAGTTTTGTGTTTATACTATTTGTCTTTAAAACACGGTCAATTTCCTCCACTTCCTTTTTTGTTCCAGGCAACTCAGTTAAAGTCCATTTACCCCTTGCTCCTGCCCTACTTAATGCGAGTAAGCTTTCGTCCTCAAAAGGCGTAGGCGGTTTTAAGGCCATTCCATAATCCGGATAACCAAACAGTGCTGCATAATTTCCAGAAGGAATAATATCCTTTTTATTATCCTGCTTTAGCATATCCTTTAAGTTAGTGAGCATACATACATCATAATCTTCCAGCATGTACTTACCGGTTTTAGGATTAATAAGTGTATTTATATTTATCTTGTTATACACACCATCAGCTGATATATATATTTTCTTTACGGGCCCTGTAACATGATAAATTTTTTCAAAAAATCTTGCGAATGAAACAGAATCAATTTCCTTTGTTCTTACATTTTTTCTGTAATCAGCAACTCCAACTCCCTCCAAATCATTGTTTGGCATAAAAAATAAAAATGGCTTGGGATCGGTTTTAGTTACAAGTAAAACACCATAACTCACTCCGTTAACAGTTACCTGTTCGGTACGCACAATTTCAATTGCTACTTCATCCTTTCCCAATTTTTTCTGAATATCCTTCCAGGTAATTTTTTCCAATTGGCTTTGTGCCAATACCGATGAGACCTTTTTCTCTAAGCCATTTCTTACGACTTCCAACGAATCTATATTTACACCTGAAGCAACAATATCGTCATTGGTAAAAGAATATAATCTTGATAAATAATTCGCAACCTTTTTTAGTTCCGCATAACTCTGTATTACTTTTTCATCTTTACTTCGGGCAAGCTGTTTTTTTATATCACCCTGAGAGTTTAACAACAGTGCTTTGGTTATTAACCGGTAATTAAACATATTCCCTACAACAACTTCATCGTTAAGATTAGCATATGCAACAAAGGCATAATACGTTTCCAGCTTAGCATTGAGATCAGCAACAAAATCACCTCTCTCAGCTTCAGTCATAAAAGCAAAATCTTTATTCAACCGTTCAATATATTTATCTATCACTTTTGTATATAATTCTTCTGCTTCTTTATTCTTATTTAAACTCGTATAAACACCTGCCTGGAGAAACAATGACGATAGATAAAGCGGATTATTGGAATTAAGTGTTGCTTTGCACAAACCCACCGCCTTTGTCATAAATTCATTTGCTTTATCAAAATTCTTTTCTGCAGCATAAACACTGGCCATGTTCTGAAATGAATTTATCGTTTGGGCAGAAGAGCATCCATTCTCATTGTTACAACCTTGAATTGCCAGTTCATAATACTTTTTTGCGTCGTTCAACTCTCCTTTCTCCTACTAAACGGGATATTTCAGATAAATCATCTGGTATCCCGTTCTTTTTTTCTTTCAAAACCGTTGACAAATAAGAAGTTACTGCGATTGGCGAAATCCATCTCGGAGTTAGATATTCATCATTTTCGATATTGTACCGAAGACCATCCGGAAACAGTAATTTTTGAACATTCTGCTTTTGGGAATAGTCGTTAAAATCCCACGTGGTAGGGAGTTTTGAGGATAAATCCACTATAAAATTTATAGCTTTTTCAGGGTTAGATAATTTTAGGGTTGATTTTTCAATCTCCTCCTCTATTGATCCTATTTCCGACTTAAACTTTTCAGATACCTTGTTATATATATCCCGGTCAATTTCACCACAGGCGAATCGTTCTTCAGCTTTATATAGCTTTTCTTTTATGTCCTTTAACTGTACAGAAAGAGTTTCCTGTTTGGCTTTACTGGATGAGGTTTCCTTGTTGTAAATGTATTCCAATACTTTTTTATATATGTTGTTATAAGTAGAATCTGCTGCCTTGTTATCGAGCAACCGAACAAAGTTATTGTGCATGATCTTAACACTCCGGTTGCAATGGCATTTCCTGTCATTGCACTTGTAATAATAAATGCCTTTCTTTTTTACAAGGTAGCCTGTGAAAGGGGAGCTACATTTTTCACATTTCACGAATAACTTCAGCGGAAGATGCTCATTTTCTTTTTTCTGCTTATAACCACCTTTTTTATTGAGTTGATGTACTTTTAAGAATATTTCTTTTGAAACAAGTGCAGGATGCTTTCCGTTTACTATTTCTCCATTTAGCATATTATGAGAAATCAATCCGCAGTAAAAAGGATTTCTGAATATTTCACTGATCCTTTGAAAAGGGAGCGTTAAACCTAATGCCTTTAGCTTTTCGACAATCTGTGGATTGGAATGCCCTTCCAGCCTCCAATGAAAAGCCTTTTGAAGCACCTTGCCGCTTTCATTGATGATTATTCTTTGTTCTTTCCCTCCATGAGTGCGATCATAAGAATATCCGGTGGGAGCTGCTCCCAGCCACTCCCCCCTTTTCAATTTCTCCCGCATACCATCCACACATTTTTGCATTCTTAAATCATTATCGTATTTGCTAAAAATAAATTGAATGTTTTGCTGCAATACTCCGGCATGTGTGGAAACATCAATGGGCTGTGTTACAGAAATAATTGTAACTCCTTCTTTCTTTAGCTGTGAAGAAATATAAATGGCATTCTCTCCTGAACGGCTGAAACGGTCAAGGCTATATACAAGAATGCATGAAGTTTTTTCTTTTGAATTTTTTAGAAATTTTATCATCCGGTTGAACTCATTGCGTTCATCTGTCTTTGCACTTTCATAAGTACCTCCGAAAAATCCCAATATGTGCAGGTTGTTTTTTATACCATATTCTGTACAGTATTTCCTTTGAGTTTCAAGGCTCTGATTAGTATCAGCCTGTTCTTTGGATGAAACACGGGTATAGATCACCGCATTATTATTGCTTTTGGAATCTTGTGTAATTTTCCCTTTGGCAAATTGCTGGAATGAATGAAAGTTTTTCATGGAATTTTTGTGAGATAATGTTTAATAAAAAAATCAAATGCTTCTTCCTGCTTATATTTAAAATCAGGTCTCAATAACCCTTTCATATCTCCTTTAAATAATTCATCCTCCATTTTTTCTTCCAGGTTCAAGTGAAATGTTTTCCTGTTAACGGAATTTCCTTCTTTTTCCATGTAGGTTTTCCAGGTGTCTATCACCTTATTAATTTTCACTTCAGACAAAGTGCTTGCGTGCCACAGGTCAAACAAATCCCGGCCTTTTTTTCTTTGATACAAAGCTCTTAGTTTGGTTGCCAATAGCTCTTCCAATGTATAGGTATTTAGCATGGCTTCCCCTTCAAACCATTCTGATTTTACTTTAAGCTTATATTCCTGAAAACCCTGAACTGCAAAATGCTCCCTGCAATTCACTTCTACTTTAAGTCTTAGCTGAGCACCACTTTCTCCCTGCACCCTGAATATAAGTGTATTGTTATGTTTTTTCTGATTCCTGCGGGGTTCACCTAAAAAGCGTAATCGTTCTTTCAGGCGGTCAATAGTGGGGCCAAAACTCTCTGCTTTAATTTGAACAAGATCTATATCTTCTGAATAACGTGCCTGTGGTTTCAGGTAAAGCTTGTGCAGAGCAGTTCCTCCCCTGAAAGCAAGACGCTCCCGTAAAAATTCATCACTAAAAATTTCTACCAGTGAACGTTCTATGATGAGGTCTTGCTCAATCTGATCGTCATTTGGCCAGGGAGCCTGGGCTCGCCATGATGTAATATGATAGCTGGGGATCATTCGTCTATTTCAATTTTTATGTTATTATCTATCTGCCATTTTTTACTAAAAACAATTTGTTTCCTGCCTGCATTTACTACCATTGGAATTCTCAAAAAAACAATCTTCGCCTCCATAGCTACTTTGTATAGTTGATTGGCCAACTCTTTTCTATCGAGTATTTCATCCAGCAAATAGCCTAATCTTTGTAAGGTTGCTAAGGAAATAACTTTTACGAAGGTTTTATTCAACTGTTGCGGATTCATTTCATCGGCAAGTTCGTTTATTACAGTAGCTACACGATTCATTCCACCCACTTGCCTTGAGTAGTGAATTAAATCTGCTGCTGTCATTTCAGGACTGGAGATATTGTAATATCCTGTATCTGTTTTTTTTGTTTGTACGAATTGTTTATGAATCTTTTTCTTATTTATAAAATTCACTTTAATGCCTTTCTTAGCTGTCATGAAGAGAGCCGGAGGTTGAATAATTACATAAAATTCCTGTGGCTGCTGATGTGCTGCTCCGTAATAAGCTGCGGCACTTAACAATCCTACATAATATTCCCTGCCGAGGTATTTCATTAAGCCATCAATAAATAATGCGGCAGGTAGAATGCCTTTACTGGCATATTGGGGTGGGATCAACAGATAATATCCCCTGAATATAGAAATGATACTTCCCTCCTTTATAAGGCGGTTAATGTTCAATTTAAGGGATGCTTCGCTTTTTTTAGGGAATTGTTTTCTTACTTCCTCCAACGATATACTGTGCTTCCCTTTCGATTGAAGTTCTACCACCCATTTATCAAGGGCATTATAAGGGTGTCTTTTAAGCATATTTTATATTTATTCGTCAAAATTAGTATATTATGATAACTAAAACAAATAAATATAAATATATTTTATGAGAGAATATCAGCTTCCGCCAATAGGGGATTAATTACTGGCCGGTTGAATGAATTAGTCTCTTTACTATACAGCAGTCCATCCGGGAACAAGAACGACTGCAAACGTTGTTTTTGCTTAAAGTTGCCTTTATCCCATAGCATAAATAAGTTTCCACAGACTTTTTCAGCGAACCGGATAAAATCATTAATGTCATTTCCTCCATTTAAAGAGTTAATGGCTTTAGCAATGGATTCTTTTTCCTCTGTGAATTTATTCAGGAATTGTTCATACAACACTTTATCCAGTTCATCAATAACAAAACGCTCTTTGAGCTTTTGTATCTTATGTTCTATTTCGCAAAGCCTTTTTCTGAGCACGGCATATTCGCTGGTATCCACTTTGCTGAAATGTTCAAAAACATATTTCAGTTGTATTTTCAATGGCTCGATCAGTTTTTCATCTACCTTGAAATTGCTAAGGAGCTGCTTGAACCGTTCATGCAATTTATCTTTACTCACGTTCGACTTACAATGTGAATTATTGCATCTGTAATAATGTTTCCTTTTGTTTTTTACAAAATAGCCGGTGAAAGGTACTCCGCATTGCTTGCATTTTAGAAAACGTTTCAGCGGCAAGTCGTCATTCACTATCTGGTGCTTGTAATCATGCGGAACCTTGTTTACAATTCGATTGGCTTTCAGGAAAATTTCTTGAGTCACCAATGGTTCATGCGACCCCATTACGGGTTCCTTGAGCAGCCCATGAGTGATAATGCCGCAGTAAAATGGATTCCGAAATACTTCTGTCAGTCGTTGTTTACTTACGCTCAACCCAAGCGCTTTTAAACGTTTGGCTATTTCTGTATTGGTCAGGCGCTCATGTACTTTCCAGAAAAATGATTTTTGTAATAGTTTGCCCTGCTCGCCAATGACAACCACTGGTTTGTTGTTTGCATCGTGTACGTGACAATACCCCAATGGAGCTTTGCCAACCCAATTACCTCGGCTTAAACGCTCCTTCATACCGGTAATACACTTTGCGCGTCTTTGTTCATTGTCATACTGGCTGAACACGAGCTGGATGTTCTGATAGAACACCCCCATTGATGTTTTTGTATCAGCAGGCTGTGTTACTGAAAGAACTGAAATACCTTTCTTGCTCAATTCTGCAATGATTCCAATCGCACCGGTTCCTGAACGGGAGAATCGGTCTATACTGTAAACTACAATATTAGAAACCTTGTGCTTTTTGACGAAGGCCAGCATGTTTTTAAACTCTCTGCGTTCATCCGTCTGGGCACTCTCATAGGTTCCTCCGAAAAACTCCCGGATTGTTAATTTCTGTTTCTCCGCAAATTCCTGGCAGTATTTTTTCTGGGTATCTAAACTCAGGTTATTTTCTGCCTGCTCTTTTGTGGAAACACGGGTGTAAATAACCGCATGGTTATTGCTCTCTTTGCTCTGTGTACTACCTTTCCTGAGAAAGGGTTGAAAGTTTTTTAATGTCTCCATTTTCTGACACTTTACCTTTTTCCCCTTTCGGGAAGGTTTGTTGATAGTGCCGGAATAGAATGATTGAGAACGTTTTTAAACTTTCTGACAGCATTTGAGCCCGTGAATCACTTAATCCGTCTAATCCGCTAAACTGCTTTAGCTCAGCGGTTGTTATTGTTTTTATTTCAGCATCGCTATTGTTCATGGATACTTTTTCTGAGGTTTTTAAACTCCCGGATCGCTCCAGCGAAAGCGGAAAACACATACTGGGAAACCCACACAACAGCTACCGCACCTGCGATGTAAAGAACACCTTTCACATAGGGATTTAACTCTTGTGAATAAGCTTCTGAACTATCTTTGTGCAATGGTTCTTGTAGTTTTTCTCTGATTGTTTTCTCTTTCATCGTACTGAAATAAATTCTGCAACAAAGGTATATCAATCTTTTACCAAAAGTCAAGAGCTATTTTGGTGGCTTCCTACAAAGAAAAATTGAAACCATTGAAAATAAAGGACTTCGGTCTTAAAAACAGCTACAACTTTTACTAAACTTTTACAAGTTCAGGAGTAGCAAAGGTTTCAAAC
>Ga0163151_10008111_pt1 | contig 11993 bp, 8 predicted proteins | sample OliLakLV19MP5IB2_FD_145596 | JGI IMG/M metagenome (GOLD analysis project Ga0163151, IMG submission 145596) | Freshwater microbial mat bacterial communities from Lake Vanda, McMurdo Dry Valleys, Antarctica - Oligotrophic Lake LV.19.MP5.IB-2 | ecosystem: Environmental > Aquatic > Freshwater > Lake...
TTACAAAAGAGGTATTTATTTTTTTGCCAGTCGCGTCCGTGACGGTCACTTGGTAAGTGCCTGCTGCCAAGTTGGAAAGTGCATCGCCACTCAATTTTGCATCATTCCACATATATTGGAAAGGCGATTTTCCACCACTGATTTGTACGGCGAGAGAAGCGTCATTTGCACCAGTGCATTTGAGCATTGTCTTTTCTATAATGTTAACCGCTAATGGTAGAATATTTTCCGTTATTTCAATAGAAGTATTTGTATCACAGCCATTTGCATCTGTGATAATTACGGTATGCGTTCCGGGAGCGAGTTTGGTAGCTATTTGTGTCGTCTCGCCATTGTCCCATTTATAGGTATAATTTCCAACGCCGCCTTTTGTGTTTACGATTGCTTTTCCATCTGCATTTCCAGTCGTGGCGGGAGCTTGTACTTGAATGGTAGCCGAGAGCGCATCGGGGAATTTGATAGCAATCGAAGCACTGGATTTATTGCCAGCTGCATCGGTCACAGTCAACTGATACGTGCCCACCATCAAGCCGGAAGGCGCATCGCCGTCGAGTTTGGTATCACTCCATTTGTAATTAAAAGGGGCTTTGCCGCCTGTGACTTGTACCGCGAGTGCAGCCGTGGATTTACCCGCACACTTCGTACTGGATTTTTCAGTGATGACCACTGCTAAAGGCAGCACGTTTTCTGTAATATCAATGGAAGTGCTTGTCGTACAGCCATTTGCATCCGTAATAGTCATGTTGTGTTTGCCTGGAGAAAGTTTAATAGCGGTCGCTGTGGTTTCGCCATTATCCCATTTATAAGTGTAATTTCCGCTGCCACCTTTTACTTGTGCCATCGCTTTTGCATCTGACTTACCCGTGCTGGCAGGGGCTTGTGCTTGAATGGTGGCACTCAATGCTTCTGGCGATTTGATAGAAATAAGGGCAGAACTACTACCGCCAGCGGCATCCGTTACTTGCAATTGATAATTACCGGCTGCTAATCCAGTGGGTTGGTCGCCTGTGATTTTTGCGTCATTCCATTTATATTGAAAAGGCGGTTTGCCACCAGAAACATTTACTTTCAGCGCGCTATTACTTTCGCCATTACATTTGATAGGATTGACTTGTTCAATAGCAATTGTTAACGCCAATAACTGCTGACCGATCGTCACATTGCCAATGGCACTACATCCTTTTTTATCGGTGACAGTTACCGTGTGATTGCCAGTGGTGAGTTTTTTTGCGATTTTGGTCGTTTCGCCATTGTCCCATTTAAAAGTAAAATCAGTCGCGTTGCCAACGATGGTGACGGAAGCTACGCCATCCGCCGTGTTACCCGGACTTTCTTCTTTGTCTTGTGCCACTTGTACTGTGAAGCGTGGATTCTCAATCTTTACATTTGCAGATTTCGTTTTGCCCTCACTATCCGTGACGGTGACGGTGTAGTCGCCATGACCAAGATTTTTGGGATTTTCGCCTGCTAATCCGCCTGTCCACGCATACGTGAACGGTGGTTTTCCACCTGTGATTTTTATTCTAACTGCCGCATCATTTTGTGTGGCGTCACAGCCTAATTCTTTCTCTACCAGCGCATTGACCGTTATAGAAGATTCTTTTTCAATCAAATACACGCCTTTGTCTTCGGTACCAACCCAAACCGCGCCGTCTTTATCTACTACTAAACGAGTGGCAAACTGGCTGGTAAAATATTGTATTGGACCAAAAAATGTGTAAGTATCGGTGTCTGGGTCAAAACGCGTAATAACTTCCGATGCAATCCAAATTCTACCCAAACTATCCAGTGCCATATCCCGAATATCGCCCTCAATTTTATCTGCATCTACATCCACTGGAATCCAGTCGCCTCTGCCGTTGACGCGCCAAAGTGCATTATTACCTAAAAGCCACACATCCGAACCAAATTGCGTGATGCGCCCGATACTCAACAAGCGCTCTTCCAGTGCCCATCGCCCATTTTTACCGACCATTGCGCCTTCTTCCGTACCAATCCACACCTCGCCAAGTTTATCAATAAAAATACTATTTACTTCATTGGCTTTCAACTTGGAATTACTGTTATCAAATTTGTTGAGCAGCTTTAATTGCGGATTTACTTTCACTTGGAAAGCGCCCGCCTCGCGTGTGCCAATCCACAATTCTTGCTTTTTGGTATCATAAAAACCAGCAGTAACAGTGTTGTCCGCGCCGATAATTGCTTTGAGCGCATCCGCCGACCATTTTATATCTTGATTCCCACCTGAAATACTCAGTAGCGATTGCTCTCCGGCGTTTAATTTCAAAGGATTAGCTAAGTCTAAGGCTTGTATTTGATACACTGCTTTGCTGGTAGCGACCCATTTGTTATTGGCTTCATCCACATAAATATTGGTGATGGGCGAGCGCTGGTCAATCGCGCTGCAACGCACTACGCGCATGGCATCCTGTGCGGACAAGTTGGCGGCGCCAATTAAAAAAGTAAAAAAAGCAATAATTTGAAATTGCAATAAAAGGGTAGTTCGTATTTTAAAACTTTTCATGTAAATAGCGCTTTTAAAAATTAGATGCCAGATGCCAGATTTTTAGATGCCAGACGCTCGCTCTTTGAACATTAAATATTGAACTTACTATCTTCACCTTTTCCGACTTCCGACTTATAAACGAATAAATTACCATTGACACATCGCTTGACGGGCGATTGCCTCCACTGATATACATCGTTAATTAGGGGATGGTTAGTATAAAATTGGAAAATATTTTTTGGTTTGGCAAAGCTGGTTACAAAGTTTTTCTCAAACAAATCCGGTTATTTGCTATGAAAAAGTTATCTTTGTACATACAACCTACTTTTCCCAACTTCATCAATACGCATCCTTTTACACACCTTACACAAGATACCAAATTTTGAAAACAACGCATGGAGGTTGAAACTTCAGTTATTTAGTTAAATATTATTAAAAAAAATACATTTATAAAGATTAAATATTCTGAATAACAAGTTTTTATAAAAACTAACCTTCAATAATATAAATGAATTATTTTTACTACAAAGGGTGAATTATCATGCAAAATTTATACCAAAAACTACTCGCAATCTGCTGCCTGTTTGCTGGAGCGCATTGCGCTGCGGCACAAATCAGTAGCGGAGGCACACCGCTGAGTCTAAGTCCGATTTTCCAAAATCAATATGCGGAAAAGGCTGTCAAAACAATCACGCTCCCTGCATTTCCATTAGAAAAAATACGAAAAGAGGATGCATCTTTTGTAGGAACGCGATTTGCAGCATCCATGCAAGTAAATTTGAGTTTGCAAAATGCGGGAGAATGGATCGCATTAAAGAACGGCGATCGGCTCTGGCGTTTGAAAATTCGCTCGGCGGGCGCACTCGGTTTATCCGCTTTGTATGATGATTTGTATTTGCCGAAAGGCGCTAAACTCTTTATGTACGGTGAAGATGGCAAGCAAATACTCGGCGCATATACTTGGGAAAGTAATACGCCCAACTACACCTTTATGACGGGCTTTATATACGGAGAATCTGCCATATTAGAATATTATGAACCAAAAGCGGTGCGCGAACAAGGACGTTTGCATATTTTTCGGGTAGACCATGCCTATAAAAAAGAGGTATTTCAAGAAAAAAATTTGCTGGATGAAACTGGGTTTGGCGCTTCTGATGCTTGCAACGTGAATGTTAATTGTCCGCAAGGAGCCAACTGGCAACAACAAAAACGCGGAGTCTGCCGCATACTCGTCGTGGTGGAAAATGGGACGGGTTATTGCACTGGCAATTTAGTGAATAACACAAAAAAAGATGGTAAGCCTTATATTCTAAGCGCATTTCACTGTCAGGATGGCTTTACTCCTAAATATGATTTTTGGCGTTATGATTTTAATTATGAATCACCGGATTGTGTAAATATAGGTGTGGAGCCTGCATATCAGTCCATGTTGGGAAGTACGCTGCGTGCCAGTCGGCGACAAAACGATTTTCTATTATTAGAATTAAAAGATACAATTCCACCTACCTATAATGCTTTCTTTAATGGTTGGAACCGAAACGCAACGCCGCCTACGCAAGGTGTGAGTATTCATCATCCAAGGGGAGATATTAAAAAAATAGCCATAGATAACCAGGCTGCTACGATTTATGGCACCTCCTATCCTTGGCAAAGAGGGGATGGGTCTATTTATTATACCAGCCCTACCAATCATTTATTTCGTTTACAAATGGATGCCAGTACGGTAGAAATAGGCTCATCGGGGGCTGCGTTATTTGACCAAAACGGCAGGATTGTCGGGCAATTGCATGGAGGTAATGACTTGGGAAGTTGTACGGTAAATAATGTTTTTTATGACCGTTTTACATTGGCGTGGGAAGGCGGTGGTACTAAAGAAAATCGCCTAAAAGACTGGCTCGACCCAGATACTTCTAATGTAACAACCTTGGATGGCAGTGAATTTAATGACCAGCAGATGGGACGCTTGAATGGATACGTGCGCACGGCGGAAGGCGAAGGGCTGGCAGGGGTAAATGTGACGCTGAGTGGACTCATTCCTATTACGACTATTACGGATACTTCGGGTGCTTACATTTTTAACAATCTTCCTTTGATCGGCAATTTAACCTTGTCATTATCAAAAGATTACAGCGATGTAAACGGTGTATCTGTATTCGATGTTATTTTAATATCTAAACATATTCTTGGGGTACAACCATTAAACGAACCGCTTAAATTGTTGGCGGCAGATGTGAATGATTCCGGCACAGTAACGGTACTGGATGTCATAGAAATACGAAAATTGATATTGGGTATCGAAACAACATTCAAAAATGCCCCATCGTGGCGATTTATTACACAAAATTTTGAGTTTTTTGACCAAACGAATCCTTGGGATGAGTTTTTTCCCAGTGTGCATCAAGTTATTGATCGGGAAACGCCACCTAATTTCATTGGCTACAAAACGGGCGATGTGGATTACTCGGCGAATGCGAAGAATTAAATATTGGGATATTGTGATATTGGAAGGGGCGTATGTTTTAGATGCGCCCCGTCTGTGTTTTCAGTTGGATTTAATAACTTTCAAACTATTACTTAATTTATTATCTGTCTGTAGTTTGATGAAATATACGCCGTTATTATATAAATTACCCAATTCTATAATGCCATTCTGATTTTCGATTGTAATATTTTCTATTAATTGTCCCATTACATTATACACCAATAAAGCAGTTTTGTCAGTGGCTTCTGGAAGTTGATATTGTAATTTGATTTGCTGCGAGAAAGGATTTGGAAAAGCAGTGATGGAAAGCAGATTCGATTCTATCTCGGCCACCGGCGTAGGCACCCCTTCTGCTACTAAAAACGCATCCACAGCAGCTTCTACCACGTGTAAATTTGGAGCGGCATCTCCGGTTTCAAACCAAATAATCATGTTATTGGTCAATGTAATGAAATCTTTTACTCGGAAGGAAGATTTAGGATGCCAAGTGCTTTGGGAATTTTTTAGGGTTTCAAGTGTAATCGTGTCTAATCCATTGGAAAGGCGTACCACCAGACTATCGTCTGGATTATTATTGCCACCATCATTGAAAAACCAAGTGTAATAACTAATTATAGGATTTTGATAAGTAGTCAAGTCCATCGAGGGAGAAAGCAGTCGCACTGTGCCGCCATCCACATCATCATCTCCTGCCGAGCCGCCGCCATTTCCGGTCATATAGCAAGCCCTTCCTTCATCCGAAGCGATGTCTTCGCCCGGATTCGCCAGTAAGCCATTAAAATTTGTACCAATCGGAATGCCTCGTTCCCAATCCCCTGTGTTTGCGCCTTCGTTCTGCTGCGTCCAACCCAAATCCAATACAAAATCATCCTGATAACCTCGATTGAGTGCTACCGTGACGGTTTTGTTATTATCAATTATAATATTGCGTTCTACTTTTTGTAAATAACCCCACGCGCCTACGTACAAGTCATAACTGCCTGCTATTACTGCATTTAGATTAAAATTACCGGCTACATCAGCAGTGGTTTCATACGTAAAAGTATCATTTACAACCAAAATTTTTGCGTTGGCAACGCCTGCGTTATTTCCTGCTTGAATCGCTCTTCCGGTTACATTATAAGTTATTAAAGGCATCAGTGCCGTATTTAAAATCGTGACACTATCATTTTGTAATCCCGCTTGCAACGTTTTTGATTCATACCCTGCTTTAGAAAAAAGAACCGAAAACGTGCCTGCTATTGCCTGCCCTGTTTTGTAATCGCCCGCCAAATCGGTTTTACGATCGTTTAATTGTGCCGATTGAACCTGAATAGTTACATCCGAAATGGGCTGCCCAGTAACAGCATCTGTCACTTTTCCATTTAAAAAAGCAGCTTTTATATACGTTGGTTTTAATACAAATAACCCATTGGAAATATCAGACACCACAATCGTGCCAGAAGGAAAATACGGATACGCGCCCCAAGCACCATTGAAGCCACCATCTCCACCCGGATAGGTATCATAATTCCCAACTTCTATTAAATTATCGGGCTGCGTAGCGTCAATAATATTTACACCATCGGTATAATATGCCGTGACTAAAAAGCGGTCTTTAACGTGTACATTATGCGGGACAACGCCCCTGTTCAAAGTTTCCTGTCTTCTAAATTCTGTAACTTCCTGAATATCATCTAGATTAGAAATATCATAAGCTGCAATTGGGGCATTTTGCACTTCATCGGTTGTAAATAAATATTTACCATTATCAGAAAGCCAAGTGTTGTGTGTAAAGCGGGACGGCGTATTTTGAGTAGCAAGCAATTTTACATTCATTTTATCTTTTGCATCATAAATAGCGACTCTTCCATCATATATTTCTGCTGCGTAAAGCGTATCGTTTCGCACATAGCCGTCGTGTACATATACAGAATTTCCTTTTCCAAGATAAATAGGTGCTTTTGGATTCGTCGCTACATCTGCAATAATGGCACCGCCGCCATTTAGTTGACTTCCATAAATGTAACAAATACCTTTTTCATCTATAAATAAAGTGTGCGCGCGACCCAGCGTCCCAAGTCCTTCGATAGTCGGTTTCCAGTTGACATAAGTTACCGAATCTGGTAATTTGGAAAGGTCTATAATGAGTAATCCATCGGCGGTGCCCGACTGGTCCGTTACGATGTAAGCATGATTACCCCAACTTTTTATCTCGCGCCAGCTGGAGGTAGAACCCGGTACTGCCGCCACTTCCCGTGGATTGCGCGGGTCTTTCAAACTCACAATCGAAACGCCGCGCTGCGTACCTACCAAAGCATATTCGGTGCTATCGGGCGCCGTCCAACCCCAAATATTACTCAGCCGAACATCATATTTCAGATTAGATAAAAGCTCTATATTAAATTGTGCGTAGCTGCTGCAAAAGCAAGCTACTAAAAGAAACGTACCTATTATTTTTTTCATCCTATCGGTTTTTGAACCGACAAAAGTACAACATTACGGTCTGATTGGCACGATTGCAATTGTTAAACGGCTGACACAAACCAACTTTCCTGCGTCATCTTTGATTTCAATATTCCACACGTGCATCGTGCGCCCGATGCGGATGGGACGGACGGTGCCGTGTACATATCCGCTCGTAACGCCGCGCAAGTGATTCGCGTTGATTTCCACGCCAACTGCTTGAAAATTGTTGACATCTTCCAGACAAAAAACGGAAGCCGTACTGCCCAAAGTCTCTGCCAATGCTGCACTTGCGCCTCCGTGCAGCAGTCGCATGGGCTGTACCGTGCGGTCGTCTACGGGCATTTTAGCAACGAGATAATCATCTCCAAATTCGGTGAATTCGATGCCGAGCGTTTCGATAAGGGTGCGCTGAAAGAAGACACTTATGGAATCCAGCGTGAAGGGTTGTTTCCAGATTTTACTCATGATTTTAGGTATTTGGTACTTAGTATTTAGTATTTAGATAATACGTATTTGAGATTGGAGCATTGTTCCAGCAGAACAAAACATTTTTAATGTGCCGTATGTACACGACCGATGCGCAATAGCCCGATAACAGAGACGATACACCAAGTGCCTTCCATAATCATAAAAGGGATAGAATCTAATAAATACGAGCCATAACCTGCTAATGCAGAGCCAATTACATTCAACCATAAATACAAAAGCTGCTTGGCGGTGATATAATTAAATGTTTGTAGAAAAAATGCTAATAGAATGAGGAAAACACCTACACCGGATATCAAATCTGTGCTATTCATTTAATTTTATTTTATAATAGATTGGATGTGATGAATGGCTGCTTCCAACGCCTCGGGGTGAAATTTATGAAATGAGCCGTCGCGTCGCCACCACGTCAGTTGGCGTTTGGCATAGTTGCGCGAGTTTTGTTTAATTTTGTCAACAGCTTCTTCCAATGTAATTTTTTTATTAAAATAGTTGAATAACTCCTGATAACCAACGGTTTGCAATGCAACAAGATGTTGATTGGGCAATAATGTTTCGGCTTCTTGTAGCAATCCTTTTTGCATCATGTCATCTACTCGCTGGTTAATTCTGTCATATAATGCTTCCCGAGGCAAGTCTATTTGTAAACCAATGGATTGAAACGGACGCTGTTTCGAGCGATTTTTGTGAAAGCTGGAAAATGGTTTTCCACTGGCACGCGTCACCTCTAAGGCTCGAATCAAGCGATGCGGATTTTGTTGGTCTACAATGGTATAATACTCAGGGTCAACGACTTGGAGTTCTTTTTGCAAATATTTTAATCCTTGTTCTGCATATAATTGTCGTACTTCCTGTCGAATATTTTCGGGTACTTCTGGGAATGTATCCAATCCTTCACACACCGCTTTTAAGTACAAACCAGAGCCACCAACGGCTATTATAATATCGTATTTCTGATGTAATATTTTTAATAATGCAATCGCATCGCGCTCAAAATCACCCACATTATAGCTATCAAAAATACTAAGTTGACTAAGAAAATGGTGCGTCACGCCTTGCATTTCTTCCACACTCGGTTTGGCAGTACCGATATTCATCTCTCGATAAAACTGGCGGCTATCGCAGGATATAATCTCGGTATTAAAATGTTTTGCTAATTGTATTGCAAAGGCGGTTTTTCCGCTCGCTGTGGGTCCGCCTACTACCACGAGGTATTTTTGATGAGCCATAAATCTAAACCAGTTACAGATTTGCTACATTTCAAAAAATCAGTAAATCTTGCGTTGAAGAAACTTCACACTCGAAAATAAAAAATAATTAGAAAAAATGCGCGGACGCAAACTAACTTTGTCCCAACTTCACTGTAAACACTATTCATGCTGTATTCGTTTGGAAGGCTACTCGTTACCCTGATGCTTCAGGTTTTTTATCGGAAAATCTACATTTCCAATGCGCACCGTATTCCCAAAAATAAGCCCGTTCTTTTGGCTGCGAACCACCCGACTGGCTTCATTGAGCCGTGCATTATTGCGTGTTATTTGGAGCAGCCACTGCATTTTTTGGTGCGGGGCGATATGTTTGTAAAGCCATTTTACATCCGACTGATGCGCAGTATCCACCTCTTGCCGCTTTATCGCGCCAAAGACCGAGGCTTGGCTTTTGTAAAAACAAATTATGAAACTTTTGAATACTGTTATCAGGCATTAAACGAAAAAAAGACGGTCCTAATTCTTGCGGAGGGAAGTGCCGAACACGAAAAAAGACTGCGTTCACTGAAAAAAGGGGCATCCAGAATCGCGTTTGGAACGCTTGAAAAATTTCCCGATTTGGAGGATGTCTACATCGTGCCGGTGGGTGTCAATTATGAGTATGCCGACCAACCGCGCTCCAAGGTGATGATTGATTTTGGCGAACCAATTTCGGCGCGACAATTTTGGGAAAGGTATCAGCAGAATGCGGCATCAACCAGCGCGGAATTCACGGAAACCCTGCGCCAGCAAATGGCAGAACGCATCGTCATCATTGAAAAAGAGGAAGACGAAGAACTCACAGAATATTTACTGCGGCTTGACCGCTCGCAGCGTCCTGCAAATTTTCCAAAACATGCTAAAACACCTTTAGAAGCAGAAAAACGAGTAGCTGACACTATGAATAAAATGGATGCTGCTGCAAAAAATAATTTATTGAGTTTAGTAAAATCTTATTTCAATCACTTGCAACAACTTCGCATTACAGACCGTGCGCTGATGCAAAAATATAATTTGCCTATTTTAAATTATGTTTTATTACTCCTCGGATTACCGTTTTTTTTAATTGGTTATTTATTCAATATACCTCCTGTTTTATTAGCAAAGTATATAGCAAAGACGCGGGTAAAGCGCATCGTGTTTTATGCGTCCGTATGGCTCGCGGCGGCATTGGGCGCGTATTTTGCCTATTGGCTATTGTGGCTGATTGTATTGCTTGTTTTTACAAAACCGATTTATTGGTTATTATTACTGGTAATTCCATTATTAGGCGTTTTTGCAATTCGATATAAAGAATTTTATAAAGAAAAGATGGAAATAGCACGCGTAAAGCGTTTAAATAGAAATGAAAAAGAAAATTTACTTCAACAGCGACAAGCGATTATAGATTTATTTACAATTTTTCAATAATACAAATTAATATTGATGAATGTGCTAGAAACACTGAACGAGCTCACCGAAGTAAGAGAAAGCACTATACACGGACTTGGTTTATTCGTAAAAAAGATATTTCAAAAGGCAAGATATGGTGGAAAGGTGCAATAGGATTAAATATTCTATTACTCAATGAATTGCAATATAAAACCTATAAAGCTTCCGAAAAGAATACAATAACGGACACGCTTTGGGAATTATTTACAAAATATGCCTATTATTCCAAAGAATTAGATAGTTTAGTTTTATGTTTGGACAATGCCCGATATGTGAATCATGCTGCCGAACCTAATTCAGGCGCTACGATAGATTTTGACCCGCTTATTTCAATCGCATTGAAAGACATCATGGAAGGCGAGGAGATTTTAGAAAATTATAATAATTATGAGGATTGTTCTTGGTTAGATATTTTAAAATTTGATAATAAATAATAAAGTGATTTAGAGACCAAGTGACGGAGCGACAAAAACACCAAAACACCAAAACACACCAATACATGATGGGTCTAAAAATAGGGATAACAGGCTTGTTGATTTTCCTTTGTTCATTCGTGCAAGCACAGCCCGACACCTTTCCGCTACAGGCGCAAAAGGTTTATACCGGTATTTACATTATGAATGTGTATGATTTGGATATTAATGAATTTTCATTTTATGCCGATTTTTATATTTGGTTTCGTTGGAAAGGCGACCGCGACCCGACGAATATCGAGTTTGTAAATGCAATAGAAAAGTGGGGATCTACTAAAGAAATATTTCATGACACCACGCAAGTGCTGCCCGATGGTTATAATTATAATGGAATGCGCGTGGAAGGACGTTTTTATTACTCGTTTTTGCTTGATGACTTTCCGCTCGACCGCCACTCACCCAATATTCGCATTGAAAATATTATTTATCCGCTCGATTCTTTAATATATTTGCCTGATACGAGTAAAAGTTTACTGCGAAAAGATTTCATTATTCCGGGCTGGGAAATCAAAGACGCTTCGATGTCTGGCAATTCTAATTTTTACAATACCAATTTCGGCGAACCCGGTCGTACCGGCTCTAAGTTCAGTGATTTTGATTTCAAACTCACGATTGCTCGTCCGACCAGTTATTTTTTGATGAAACTCATGCTGCCTTTATTGGTGGTAATGCTTGCCAGTTTAGGCGGTTTGCTGATTCATCCTTTATTTATTGATGCCCGTATTTCCTTGCCGATTGGCGGCTTATTAAGTAGCGTTTTTTTACAGCAATCCTACAGCGATGCCCTTCCCGACGTAGGTGATATGGTATTGATGGATAAAATTTATCTACTGGCTTATTTTTTGATTGCCGCTATTTTGATGCGCATTATTACCGTGGCTCGCACCATCGCAGCGGATGGAAGAGACAGTGCGCACGGG
>Ga0163151_10008118_pt1 | contig 11986 bp, 13 predicted proteins | sample OliLakLV19MP5IB2_FD_145596 | JGI IMG/M metagenome (GOLD analysis project Ga0163151, IMG submission 145596) | Freshwater microbial mat bacterial communities from Lake Vanda, McMurdo Dry Valleys, Antarctica - Oligotrophic Lake LV.19.MP5.IB-2 | ecosystem: Environmental > Aquatic > Freshwater >...
AACCCAGAGGCTGCGACGAAACGCAGAGGGCCCCCGATCGGGGGCCCTCTGCGTTAACACCTGCATCCACCGTCAGTGATGTACTTTTACGCCGCCCGCGTGATGTATTTTTGGTCCGGCGTTGACAAGCTCCCTTGGTCTGGCTGGAAAGCTCGCAGTGGCCGCTATCGAAGTATGCCCTGAAGAGAACGAGGAAGCTCATCACCTGATCGCGTCCATCCTTCGCGATCTCAAAACCATGACACCTGCGGTCGCATGATGTCGGTGCTTGCCTTGGCCCTCGCGTTGCTCTGCGTCGGTGCGTTGCTTCACCTTGCATGGTTACTCGCGTTGGCGCTGCTGGTCTGGGCGCCATCCGGCTACACGGGCATCGTATGCGGTTGGTACGCCGCCCGGCTCTTGGAGAGCACATTCGCGGGCGTCGCCGTGGCGGTGGCAGTTGCCGCTCTGACGCGCTTCGCAATTTTCAGACTCGCCCTACTCATACTTGGTACTCGCCTCATCGCGGTTGTCGCGAGCAAAGTATGAAGCCTCGCGCCCCTTCCCATCTGTCGCGGCGCGGATTGATCGCTGGAGCCGCCCTGGCGCCATTGCTTCCCGCTGCCGTCACGCCCCCGGCAAAACGAGTCACGCCATCAGAAGGTCGACCGACCGCCGCGTCTATTTCTGCCGACCCGGTAGTCGAGCTAGCCCACCATTGCCTTGCGCTTCATCGCGAGAACGAGCGCCTGCACCGCCGCTATGGAACCGTCGAAGCGTGGCTCGCCGACAATCACGACTGGTTCAAGCTGACAGAAGCACAGCAGCGCGCTCTCCCGGCTGGTCGCAAGCTGCACGACATAGAAGAGCGGTTTGAGGCACTCGCCAAGGAGCGCCCCCGAGCAATGCGAAAGCTGCGCCGAGTTCGCTCAACGAGCGTCGATGGTGCAATTGGCAAGCTCACCGTTGTAGCTGCCGCGATGGCGCCAGACGAATTTCCGAGCGCTCACAGGCTGCTCAAAGCCACAATCAACGATCTCCGGGCTTTGCGACAGCGATGATGGGTCAGTTGCACGCGCCGGGGAATGCGTGTGGCGGACCTTGAGCACGCATGTTGAAGTTCACGCTCTGCGGCACGCTGGGTTGCACGCGTTCAATTGAGGACGAACTTACGCTTGCCATCGCCTCGCCAACTGACACGGGGAGCATTACGCCGCGTGTTGCCTGGGTTCTCTGCGTCGTCCGAGATCAAGACTTGCGAACAGCGATCTCGCCTGACCTGCAGATCGGAGAGCGCCTGTGCATCCAGGGCTTCATCGAACCGTTACAGCGCAAAGTTGGCGGACAGAGGTTTTGGTCCGTTGCGTTCGTGGCAAGGACGATCGAACGCCTCCCTCCGATTCTGCCCGATTGAAACTGTGGTTCATGCCACCGTGCTCGCGCGCGGCAAGGGCTAGCGCTGACGCGCCGCGCATCCGCGCGTCCCTTGGCCCGCGCTGCGCGCGATGGCCGAGCTAAGAGCGTGCTCGGCTCTGTAGCGCCCGTTTTTCCCAACGAAGCGGCTGCGGGCCATAGACCGACTCGACAACTACCCAGATTATGGTAACGTGCTTGCTACGTTCCGAATCGGGGATGAGACATGGCCAAGCCGACTATCAGAGAGCTCGAAGCGATCCTCGACGCCGAAGAAGACACGCCGATCGAGATTTTGCCCAACGGGGAAGTTCGGGCGCTCGGCCAGGGCTCGAAGGAGCTCGCTGGCAAGAAGCCGCTCACGATGCGTGAGGATCTGGGCGGCGAATATTGCGGAGGGGAAATTGGATATCGCGCGCATCCGTAGGGAAGTCACGGCTGCCCAAGCCGCGTTCCCGAATATCGAATTGAGCCCGACCACCGATGGTAAGCTCGCGGTGTTCGCCGCGCTGCAGACCTCCGCCGGCCGCATCTACACGCTCAGCATCGGCTTTCCCGACGGCTATCCGAACAGCTCGCCGAAGATCTTTCTCCGCAAACCAGCGATGAACGCCCTTTCGCCGCACAAATATAATGACGGCTCCATGTGTTACATGCTGCCGTCGCTGTGGAATCCGGCCCGCCACGACCTCACCTTCGCCATCGCCAAAGCCGCGAAGTGGTTGAACAAGTACGACGTCTGGAGCGTGATCGGCCGTTGGCCCGGCGCGCAGCTGCAACACTAGATGCCGCTGACGTTCAAACCCCTGCCGATGATGGAATTACGCAACGCGCCGGGCGAAGCACTCGACAAGGTGGCGCACAAGGGCGAAGCGTTCATCATCGAGCGCAACGGTTATCAGCTGGCGTGCCTGGTGCCGTTGTCGATGTTCATGCCCGACATCCAGCAGGCGCGGCTCACCAAAGAATTCGAGCGCCTGCACGCGCAGGAAGAGCAGCATACGCTGAGCCTGACGGACCTCCGCGAGATCGAGCTTCACTTCCGCCGCGAGGGCGCCGGGCGCGACATCACGCTCACCATTCTCTTGCCGCACGGTTATCCGAACGCATCGCCCAAAGTTTACGCGACGCCCCTGCCCGAGAGGGCGCCGCATCGCTGGCAGGATGGGTCGCTGTGCATCTTCGGCGCGACCGACATCTGGAATCCGGGCCGCCATGACGTCCCGCACGTGCTGAAGCAAGCCCGCAAATGGCTGCAGAACCTTGAGGCCTGGAAAGCCAATGGCGCCTGGCCGGGTGGAGAAACTACATGAGCGACCCGTTGTTTGCGCGCATCGAGCAATTGTTCGACATCGGCGCGATGGGCAAGTCCCGCGTGCTGATTGCGGGGTGCGGCTCCGGCGGTGGCGCCGTGGCGCTGCAGCTCGCCATGTCGGGCGTTAAGAACTTCGCGCTGGCCGACAAGGACACGCTCGATATCGAGAACGTCATCCGACACGTTTGCGGCCGCCGCCATGTCGGCCAACGCAAGGTCGCCGCCCTGAGCGACGTGCTGCTGGATCGCAACCCCAATATCGAGATTACGCCGCTCGATGTCGATCTCGAACACTACCCAGATCTCGACGCGGAGATCGCACGTGCCGATGTCGTCATCATCGCCACCGACAACGACCAAACCCGGTATCGGCTGAACCAAGCCTGCGTCAGCGCCAAGAAGCCGTTCGTGATTGGCAAGGTGTTCACGCGCGGCATTGGCGGGGAGGTTTTCGCCTATCGCCCCGGCGCCGAGAGCGGTTGTTTGGGCTGCCTCGAAACAGTGCTCGAACGTACGCAATTCCGCGACGGCGTCCGTGAGATCGATCTGGTCAGTGAAGAAGAGCGCGACGCCATGTACGGAATGGAAGTCGCCGAGATCAAAGATTCGCCCGGCCTCAACGTCGACATCGCCTTCATCACCGCCTTTCACACCCGCTTTGCGCTTGACGCGATTGCGGCGGCTCTTGCGGAGCGCCCGAAGCATTTGGCGCCGATCGAGGAAAACTACGTGGTCTGGGGCAATCGTCCCGTGCACCCCTTCACCAAGAACTTCCAGCTGCAGCGCATCAGCGTGCGGCCCCAAGCGAATTGCATGGTTTGCGGAGCACCTCCATGAAGATCAACCCGCGCAACACCGAGATCATCATCCACCGCGGCGCGCTGACCTCGATCTACGACGAGTGCGACCGTTATGACGCCGACGAGACCGGCGGGCGCCTGCTCGGCGGCTATGCCGTCGACAAGAAGGGCAATCTCACCATCACCGTCACCGGCGTGATCGAGCCTGGTCCCGGCGCGCGCCGCACGGCCACTAGCTTCTTTCAGGACGGCGAGTGGCAGGAGAATGTGTTCCGGGGACTTGAGAACCGCCATCCCGAGATGGAGCATCTCGGCAACTGGCACACGCACCACGTCAACGGCTATCCGACATTGTCGAGCGGCGACAAGCAGACCTATCACCGCATCGTCAATCACAAGAACCACAACACCGATTTCTTCTATGCGCTGTTGGTGACGCAAAAGCTGAACGGGCGCGGCGACGACCGCTACGCAGTCAAGCATTTTGTTCTGGCGCGTAAGCAGAACGGCGAACACGAAGTGCCGCACAGCCGCATCACCATTGTCGATAAGCCGGTGATCTGGCCGACCGGCGAGACCATGCAGCATGCGCACGCAACTTCCAGCCAACGCGGCGCGTCGTCTGCCTCATCGAGCAATGATCAGCGCGCGCGGGACAGCGCCCTTTTGACCGAATTGGCGCCTGGACTGAAGCCATTTATGTCGAAGGAAACCGGGGGCGTCTATTGGCGGGGCAAGCTTCCGCTGATCGACGGCTCGGCGATCGACATGGTGGTCGCGGAGACCAACGAGGGCGGCGGTGCCTACCACGTCATGGTCAAGAACGTGCCCGCCGCCGCGGAGGGCGCAGTGGGCGAGGGCGTTGAATTCCGCTCCGCCGCCGAAGCCGTGATCACCGTCGAGCGGCGACTCAACGAACAGATTTTCCGCGGCGGCGCGGGCCGCGTCGATCTCAAGGTTTGATGGCGGGGAGGAACGCCAATGGAAATTGTCACGCTCTATGTCGGCCAAGGGGGGCTTGCCGTCGCACGCAACGCGGGTGAGGCGATATTCGTCGATTCATGTTTGCCGGGCGACGATGCTCATCGCGAGCGCGTCATCGCGCAGCTCGATCGGACCATGCGCAACCAGGCTGCCGCGGGGTTGATGCTCACAGGCTTCGATTCCGATCATTGTAATCCTGATGGCGTGGAGCTCATTCTGTCGCGCTATAAGCCGCGTTGGGTGATGTATCCCACGTACTATAAGGACACCGATTGCGCGGCCGACTCGTTCAAGATCATCGACAAGCACGTCGCGCGCCGCGAGCGCACCGGCAATCCGCTGAAGCGCGTGTCGGTTCGCGTCGACAAAGTGCAATCGCGCGCCTTGTCTGGGCTTTCGAACGCGTTCGGGTTCGAGCTCTTCTCGCCGCACATCGACGACATGGATCACTCGAACAATTCCAGCATCGTGGTGAAGCTCACCAGCGGGGGCCCTGGCGGTTTTTCCTATCTGATCACCGGCGATACCGAAACTGGGCGCTGGGAGCGTATTTCCCAATTGTTCGGCGATGCGTTGCGGGCCGATGTGCTGGACGCTCCTCATCATGGATCCAACACTGGCATGCACGCGGGCGCGCTTTTGAACATCCGTCCGCACACGGTGCTGATTAGTTGCGGCGTCGATAGCCAGTATGGCCATCCGCATTCGCAAGCCCTCACGGCCTACGGGCGCGTCGCCGAGAGGGTCTATTGCACTAACATAAATGGCGGCGTGTCGCTCTTCACCAAGCGGCGCGGCGCCGATCTCGAAACTGAGATCGCCGCTTAAGGCGCGCGCCAATCGAGCGCGTCGTCTTTCATGTAGTGCGACAAGAGCCAACGGGTCTGTTCGTAGCCGCGGCGCACGAGGGCCTCGCACGCGTCGTCGGGCATCGCGTCGAAATCAACTGGATAATCCCTGAGCGACCCGATCTCGGTCGGCGGCGGCAGATCCTTCACCTCCGGCAGCTTGGAATCGTCTTGGCCAAGGTAGGGCATGACCAAACGCTGGATCGCGCCGGCGGCGCGCCAGGCATGCAGCATAGCGAAACCCGAAACGTGGAGCTGACGATGCACGGTCGAGAACGCCGTCCGCAGCCGCGCGACCAGAAATTGCGGCGCATCCTCCCCGCTCGGCAGGCCTGGCTCGGCGACACAAGCGATGACGATATCGACGGGCTCCAACGCAAAAGCGTATTTGGCCGGCCGGTTGCGGTCGAACACCTGGACGCCGAGGTTGTCGTAGATGCCGCCATCGGTCAGCAGTAGTCGCCGGCGCGTGTGGGCAACATCGCCAGCGCATATGAACGTGCGGTCGATCGATGGCAGCAGCACCGGAAACGCAGCGGACGCCGCCACCGCTTCGCTCACTCGAAACTCATAACCAACCACCGCGCCCGAGCGCCAGGATCCCGCACGCGCGCGCGTAAAGCGGAAGGCGGTCTGCGTGCGCAGATCGGCGGCGTTGATCACCAGGTGTGGACGCCCCGCCGGCAGATCGCGCATTAGCATGCGCCCGAACACGCCGCGCGCGCGCAAGGCGCGTTCGAACACGTCGGTGCGCGTGCGCCAGCGCCGCACAACGCCGCGGAATAGCCGCCCCGCGCGCGCCCTCCCCGCCCAGTCGCGGGCGGCGACGACGGCAAGCCAACGCAGCAAACCGGTTATCACCGCAAGGGGAAACGCGATGGCGCTGAACAACAGCGCACTGACGCCTTCCCAGGAAAACATCGATGCATAGATGCGCCCCATCAATCCCTGGCGGAGCAAAGTCTTGGCGCGCGCCTCGAACGCGGCGAAATCTTCCTCGTGTGAGCAATAGAGCGCCGCCAGCACGCTGCCGCCAGACACCGAGGAGATGACATCGACATCGCCCAAGAGCTTGCATTGATCGAGCGCTTTCATGCAGCCCAGATGAAAGGCGATCGCGCGAGAACCGCCGCCGGAAAACGCAAGCCCGATACGCTGGCCGTTTCTCATGCCTTTTGCCGCCTTAGCTGAGCCTCAGGCGCCTGCGCCGGCGGCGCGATCCAATCCACGGCCGGACTCCCCTGCGCGAGCAACGTGACCTCGGCGCGGCCGCGATGCACGCCGCTCACAGGCTTTTCACCTTCGGCGGCGAGGACACGCAAAATCACCTGCACGGGCGCGGCGGCATCGGCGTCGACTTGAACGAGCACATGATACTCGCCGGCTCGGCCAAACACCTGCTGATATTCGATGGGCAGATCGTTCGCATCACGATAGAGCCAGAACTGGCCTTGACTGCGGATGCCGCCAATCCACGCCCGGCATTTTTCGCTGGGCACCAGATCCTTAGCGAAAGCTGTTTTCAGATCGTCTTTCTTCCAGGTCAATTCGATGGGCTCGACAATGTCGATCTGCTCGACGGTGTCGTCCGCAATACGTCGGGTCGCGGCCATCACACGTGCGCGCACATTGCGTAGCGCGATCTCGCCGGTGTTCTGACAGATCACGCAGACGACTTCGGACAACCAGCCGCTGATGTTGGTCTGCCTGTCGCCGCCCCTGGTTTCAGTGGTGCCGCCGCGGGTCGAAATGCCGACCGTGCCGCTCTCGGGCAGCGACACGCTGAACCTCGGCTTGCGCAGCGCTTCGACCGCCTCGCGCTTGCGCACTTCCTCCTCGTAGAGGCGCACAGGCGCGAGGATCAGACTGATCAGCACCGCCCCCACGAGGACGGACACAAAGAAGAGCGCCGGAATGCTAGTGGTTATCAGCCGCTCTGGGCCGGCCCCCGGATTAGAAGCGGCGACGATCAGAAGCCCGATCAGCGAGACGCCGCCGGTCAGGCCCGCGGCCAAGGCAAACTTGCCGCTCGCCGCGCGCACGACGCAGCGCCAATAGAAGACGGCCGTCGCGCCCAGCGTGCGCACAGCCTCGCTGAGCCAAGCCGGCAACTTCATGCGTTGATCTCCGGCGCGCGCACACCCGCGTTCGTTGCGCCTACGCACCAGCCCGGACTCATCTGTCTTAACTCTGCTTGCATGCGCAGCCGGCCTTTCGCAAGCTGCGCAGCCTAGGCGGATTCGTCGGAGTTATCGCCGCCGCTGTCCGTATCAGGGGCCCTGCCCGTTGCGATGTTCCAACCATCGCCGATGTCGGTGATGATCGTGCCCCCGCCCCGCGTCACCAGCGAAAGTAGCTGGAAGATGTAGGCGTCACGCTCCTCGGTCAGTGGCGGGGTCTACAAGTGCGAGAGAGGCATCTCGGGCAGCGGCACGGACACGGTCTCGCCAGCGGAGAGCTCCGCTCGGAATTGCGCCAGCTTTTCTTCTTTACCGTCCACGTCAAGCAGCGGGCACGAATCCGGATGCGTTCGCGCGGCCGCGAAATAGTCCTCAAGCAAGCTGCGTGCGTCCTTGCCGGCGCCGAAGGCGGCGGCAACAACGTGCGCGCGCCAACGCTCTGCGGTTTCCTCGTCCTTCAAGAGCCAAAGCGCGGTCGAGCGCGCGCCGATCTCGGCGACGATTTTGAAGGGTTCGCCGCCATCCTTGGAGATGACAGCCGCCTGGGCGTGAATGCGCGCATCGTTGAAGTCCTCGTCGGAATGGGCGACGAGCTTGTGGCGCAGTTGCAAGAGATGGCGGTGCAGCACGACATCGAAACCGGCCTCGCTCGCAATACGCTTCAGCTTGTAGCGCCGCACGCCGGTGTCGGTCTGGCGATTGACGAACGGCCGACCATAATTGGTAACGGTTGAGGTCAGCAGCGCAAAGCGAAGCGTTGTATCAAGTTCAGCCCAACGCGTGGCGAGTGCGTGGGCGGTCTCGGCAGCCATATTGATCGACTGCAGCGCCCGTGTGCTCTCCAACAGGTCAAGCCGCGCGGAGATGAACCAATCGCGGCTGCCGTAAGAGGGCTTCGCCATACCTTGTCCCTCTCCAGGTGTTCACACGCCCGACCTGACCACGAATTGTCCCAAGGTTGTGGGAAATCGCTACTCACAGGAAATTCCTGCGAAACATAGGCGCTAAGGTCTGGTAGCAGAGTGGTAGCAAGCCTGCGGGGAACGCCCCGTCGGGGCATTTGCTACCAAGAAAAACTCAATGAAAACTGGAGCGGGCGATGAGATTCGAACTCACGACCCCAACCTCCACCGCAGCGATTCAAACTCGGCTCGCGAACCCAGGTAAGTGTGGCCCCGCCGTGAGCCTCCCAGTGCTCGGCGACGCGGTAGCCGACCCACGCCGCGCGTTTTCCACAGAAAACAGTTTGCCGTGGTAGCGCGGTGGTAGCGTCAAATAAACCGTGTCAGTTCGCAGGTGTGACAGACCACATTTTCTTGTTATTTATCAGTGCGTTAATGGTGCCGCCTAGGTGACTCGAACACCTGACCCCCGCATTACGAATGCGGTGCTCTACCGGCTGAGCTAAGGCGGCCCCGGGCGGCGGCCCAAAGGCCCCGCAGAAGGGCGGTTTCCTACGCGGAGCCGGGCGGAGAGGCAAGGCCGGGGCGCTTTGGCTTGCAGGGTGCGGCGGTCAGCCCCAGAAATCGGGCATGTCTGAGCCGGGCTATCTGCCCTCTTCTATCGCCAGAGCGCGCAATATCGCCGACCTGCGCCGCATGGCGCAGCGGCGGCTGCCGCGCATGGTGTTCGACTACATTGATGGCGGCGCCGACGATGAGGTGACACTCAAACGGAGCGTGTCGCGGTTCCGGGACATCGAACTGATCTGGGACGCGCTCTCGAACGTCGCCGAGATCGATACAAGTACGACAATCATGGGCGCGGCGGCGGCGTCGCCATTCTTCATCGGCCCCACGGCGACCTCGCGCCTATTTCATCCACGCGCCGGCGAACTTGCAGTCGCACGCGCGGCGCACACGGCGGGGGTGCCGTACGCGTGCTCGACGCTGGCTTCGACGACGGTGGAAGACATCGCGGCGGTGAATCCCGGACCGAAATGGTTCCAGGTATATGTCTGGAAGGATCGCGCGCTGGTGCAGGAGATGCTGGCACGGGCGAAAGCGGCGGGCTTCGGCGCCATCATTCTCACGGTGGACGTGCCGGTCGCGGGCAATCGCGAACGTGATCACGCCAATGATTTTACAATCCCGCCGAAAGTTACCTGGCGCACGGCCACGCAAGCTTTGGCCGCACCGAGCTATCTCTGGGATCTGATGACGACACCGGAAATACGTCCCGCCAATTTCGCGCACATCCGCATCGATGGCGGCTTGATCGGTTTTATCAACACGCAGTTCGATCGCACGGTGACGTGGGACGATGCCCGCTGGTTGCGTGAAAACTGGGACGGCAAGCTCGCCATCAAAGGCATCTCAACGCCCGAAGATGCGCAGCGCTGCATTGGCATTGGCGCGGACGCTGTCTGGCTCTCAAACCATGGCGGGCGTCAGCTCGACACGGCGCCGGCGACGATCGACACCCTGCCCGCCATTGCTGACGCCGTCGCCGGACGCGCCGAGATCATCCTTGATGGCGGCGTTCGCCGTGGCAGTGATGTGGTGAAGGCGCTGACGCTCGGGGCAAACGCTGTCGCGCTGGGCCGCGCCTATCTCTATGGGCTCGCAGCCGGCGGAGAGCTGGGCGTGCGGCGCGCGTTGGCGATCATGGATAGCGAACTTCGGCGCACGATGGCGCTCTGCGGGCGCGCGGGCGTGAGCGCGCTGACACGTGATCTGATTTTTAAGCGAACGCTAGGCTGATTAGCTGGCGAGCCTGTGCTCGTTCGTGCCCTTCACGAATTCAACGCCTTCGACCGTGGTTTCGAAATCATGGAGCACTTCGATGGCTTCATCCGCTTCCATCATCGGTGTGGCGGCGTCCGGGAAGCGGAAGCGCCAGAATGAATCGATGTGACGAATGACGCCGACGGCTTCGCCGATCGGAATGAACATCGAAGGCGCCTTCAACAGGAAGTTGCGGAACGCCGATGGCTGACCTTCGGCAAGCGCCGCAAAGGCAACACCGTATTCCAGCAGCGTCTCATCAACGCGCACCAGCGCCAGGCCCAATTTGGTCAGAATATCGCGGCGCGTTTCCGCAAGTTGCTGGCGTTCGCCGGACGTCGCTTGCGTAATCCTAAGACCCGCAAAGCGCGGCTTAAAGTCTGCAAGGCCCGGACGAATTTCATCCATCAGCCATTTGTAGTAGAGGAAGCCCTTCCAGCCGAAGACGCCCTCAATGTATTCCTCGCCGGAGAGGCGCAGCGTTTCGCGCAACGGATCGAGCGTTTTCGCAGTCTCATCCGTCATCAACTTGTCGGCGAGGCGTTGCGAGAGGCCACCGGCATCGACGCCGCCGGTGGCGAACGCGAGACTGACGAGTTGCGCAATTTCCCGGCTAACGAAAGCACGCATGCGCACGATATCGGCTTCGGCGATATCGAAGTACGCGCGCGCCGGATCAATGCCCATATGGCGCAGACGCTCGCGCAACAGGAACGGGTCGAATGACGGCAGCGCCGCCAGCACTTTGAGAAGCTCCGCGTCGGCGAGCAAATCCGCATCGTTCGTGTAGCCGCCGACCGCGTCGCGCAGCAGGCGTTCGAAGCGGATTTCATTGACCATGAAGCTGACGCCGCCGAGCTCAAGCTCTTGGGCCGCGTACGGCAGAATGACTTTGGTGGCGGTGGTCGTCGGCCGCGTGAACAGCTCGCGCTCGTGCGGGCGCACCACGTGCTTCAAAATCAACGCGCGATTGAGACGCGGATTTCGGAAGAGCGGCTTATTCTTGTAATCGTCCGTATCGCCGAAGCGCTCGAAAGCGAGCGCAAGGTTGAGCACGCGCGCGGTTGAGCCGCTTGCGCGGATCAGGGACAAGTCACGACGGCCGTCTTTCTGGCGCACGGAAAACCTCCGCTGCGCTTATCTGGCGCCCACATAAAATTTCGATTAACCGCAGTTCGAATTTGACGGAAAGGCGCGCTCCGGAATCTCATCGGGCGCAACGCCGCGCGGCACGATCTTCAAGACCGAGCGCCAGAAAATCGGCAGCATAAGCAGGATGATGCCGAACTTTACGAGATTGGCGTACGGCAACGCGTCGAGCGGCGTGCGCACCGCCACCAAAATGTAAGCGAGCAAGCCGAGGCCCAGCAGCGCGGCGATCAAAAGGAAGAAGTAACGCTTTGGGGTCTCGCCGATAAGCACGCGTCCCTTCGGATGTGTTGCAGCCCAGCGCGCGATGGCGGCGCGAACGAACGGCGTGAAGCTCTCTGAGCGCTCCTCAAAATCACGTGCGCCGCGATAATGCGCATTGTCGATGACGATCTTGCGCGCATGCTTCGGCTGCAATTCGAACACGTAACGCCAGGCGCGCGCGCGCGCCGGATCGTGCAAGAGCCGCACGCTTGCGATGTCGCACCAGCGGTAGCGTTTCTCGCGGCCTGAGCCGCCACAAGACACGAGTGCGTCGTCCTCGACGCGCCACTCGCGCTCGTTCCTCGAAATGGCGCCGCCGCGCCTGCGA